>ERZ780141.552-NODE-552-length-27832-cov-3.254923_pt1 | contig 27832 bp, 27 predicted proteins | sample MGYA00433080_ERZ780141 | MGnify/ENA primary metagenome ERZ780141 (study PRJEB29588, sample SAMEA2154047) | human gut metagenome | biome: human gut; feature: human-associated habitat; material: faeces | place: Denmark | collected 2008/2010 ... | reverse complement strand
ACTCCTTTCGATTTACTGTTATTATTATAATTTTTCTCACCGTAAATAGGAAATCGCCCCTCAAAACGGCATAAAAAAAGAGAGAACATTTATCCTTGTTCTCTCTTAAAAGATTTGTATTAAATTGTAGGTGTTAGGCGGGAATTAAAACGAAGTCGTCAGTTCAAGTCCTGTTTTTTGAAAAATAGGTCAAAATGCAGCTCCTAAATTCAAATATTCCGCGAAGGGCGCGAACCACAAGATATGGTAACAAAAAAGCACAAGACCTACTAAATCTTGTGCTTTTTATGTTTTGTAGCTTTTTCGTACTACAAAGATGTCTGCGTTGCCCAAAATAGCTGATTTTATCAGCCGTTTTGAGTTTTCATTTCTCTGTTTTCTCGCTTTTTCCGTTCCGTTTTCGAACCACGCACTTCGCGATTTCAAAGAAGAGATTTCAAATAATCTTCTACGTTTCTGTATTCGATTCCGTTTTTCAAAGTTGCATTTTCTCCGCGATAGATGACCGTTCTCTTCGTGATTTTCCCGTATCTGAATTCCGTGTTTTTCAGTTTTTCTTCGTCAATCAAATGCCTGAATTGCTCTTTCGCTTGTTCCTTGCTGTGCTTTACTTCGTAAATTTCACAAGTCGCATTCGCATTATCCGCAACAACCATATCGAATTCGCCGACGGCAAACTGAAGCTGAAAAACTTGCTTTTTCGGATTCGCAATCTTTGTTTCGAGCAACACGATGTCTTCCATCATTCTACCCTTTATATCGCTTAAAATCCGTTCGATAACCGCATTTCTTTCATCTATTGAAAGCTCCTGAAACTCCCCGTCTTCAAGCAACGATTGCACGAGTTCTTTTGCTTGCGAATATCTCATTCCCGGTTGAGTAAAAACGGTTTTGTAGTTCTTTTCACGCCCGACAGGCAACGTCTGAATATCGATATCAACCGTTAAATCCAAAGCGTCGAGATACTCTTTTATTTCTCTTCTATGATCTTCCGAAATCGTTACGATTTGTTCTTCTTTATTTCTGATTTCGAGCAGATTCTTAAGCCGCTTTGTAAATTCTTCTTTGTCGATTCTATCAAGAATATCATTTTGATTCTGCCTGTCGTTTCGCAAATTCCTTGCCGAAATTCCCAAATCATGAGACATAAAATCTTTCGTCAGAACGTCTAAAGTGAAACGATGGTTGACGTCTTCGACAACTCTGTTAATCGCGCTTGTTAGTTCGCCTTTCTCGTATAAATCATAAAGCGCGCGGAAATGCCCGCCGTATTGATAACACTTCAAAGAGTGTTGAATGTTCTTTGCGATTGCACTGTCGACGTATTCGTCAACGCTTTTCTTGCTTGCAAACGTGGACTTTTCGTTATAATGAACGCCGCCGAGACTCATCGTTCCGCCGTAGCAAATATACTCGTCGATCCCCTTTATGCCGAGAACCTCTTCAAATTCTCTGTACGGAATAAACGTGGTATGAAGGAAAATGCAACGGTCATATAGCTGCTCGTCTTCGGAAAAGAAGAATCCGAGCGAATCTGTACCCGATAATACGATTTTCATTCCGCACGCGGCAAATATATCCGAAAAAAGCGCAGCGCCTTCGATAAAATCTTCGATGAGTGTTACTTCGTCGATAAACACATACTTGTATTCGTCGTTCATCAGGTATTTCAAGTCCTGATTTATATCGCTTAAACCGATTCCCGCACTGACTTGAATAAATGCCGTTTTTGAAAAATCTTCTTCATTCATTTCGGCTATAACCTGGCGTATGAGCGTCGTTTTACCAGTGCGCCTTAATCCGTAAAGAATAAAAACTCTATCGCGGACATCCCCGTAAACATAATCGCAAATATTCTTATAAAGATTTCTCTTTTTGTAATTTGCGACTGTCTGAACGTAACTTTTCAAGTTTTCTCCGAGCATTACATCGGTTCTGAAAACGTGCTTTTCTTTTACCTGCTTCTCTGTTTTCTGCGGTTTGGGAAGCATAAAAGTAAGTTCTTTTTCTCTCTTTTGCAGCTCTCTTCTTCTTTCTATCTTCACTCGCAAATCGTCTACAAGCACATCATCAACATATTTACTTTTCTTTTTGCCGTCCTCTGTCCATTGCAGATAATATCTCGTTTTACCGTTTATATTTTTCTTCGAGATATACCCCGCAGGCAACTCGGCTATTTCTTTTTGAACCTGTAAAAGCTCGTTTTGAATCTCTTGATTATTCATTATTTACTCCAATCTCATTACATTCTACTTTATCAATCTCAACGTAAAAATTTTCATAATTAAAATACACCTTAATTTACAAGGTAATTTTATTGAATTTTCAGTGAATGCTTCAAAATTTTAATCAATTACTTTTTTCAACAACCAATCTTTGATTTCTAATATGTAGTTTGCCAACTCTTCATCTTCATACCCATATTTAAATATTTCGTTTACAATATCAGACTCAGAGTATCCAAGTCTATTTTTTATATCGTCCAACCACTCATGGCTGTCTTTAACCGCGTTTATTGCACATGCGGCATTTTTTAATTCATCATTTTTTGCTACTTTAATCAGTATTGTATGTAAAAATTGCTCTGGGGACTCATTATCAGGTAAAACAAATTGTTTAATCACTGATAGTGCATTTTTTCGTTTTTCATCGATATCCTTTTCTGTCCCCGTTAATTTATATTTGATTTGGTCTAGTTTTTCGTTATCAGTTTTGTATCTATCGCCATCAAGGACTATGACTCTTTTAGTTAAATCTTCGCCAGACAAAACGAAACTTGCTGCCAGCGTAAATGCATTTTCAATTGATCCATAGGTCACAATGTTTATTTTAGATAGTTTATTTTCATGCTTTGCAATTTCTCTGATTATTGACTTCGCTAAAACATCTTCAACATATATTGTATACTTTTCTGCATAACGCCCTGTAAGACTATATAAAAAGTCGTTTGTTAATTTATCATATATACACATTTTTTCTTGGTTTTCTATTTTGTGTATATATTGAATTGTCACATACTGATTTAATGCAATCATTTCTGTTGAATGTGTTGTAAACACTATTTGCAGATGTCTATATTTAGCAATTCCATATAGAACATTCACCAATCGGTGCAATGCCTCTATGTGAAGCAATAAATCTATTTCATCAATAAGTATTAGAGAAAACGCTTCAGCACTGCGTACTTTATTCAATATCTTTAATATTCTTTGCTCACCTGTTCCCATACTCAGTGAAGAATATTTCATCCCTGACCGCAATTCAACACCAGAAAAATGTTTTTTATTGTAAACGTTATCAATTAAACTTGAATACGGTTTATTCAAAATATATGCCGCATCCTTGACAACATCTTCTGCATGCTTTCCGACTATAACATTTGATGTATAAGATATTCTACTCATCGGAGTTTTTTTCTCTATTTCTGGAAGACAAGTGTCAATGCCAATATAATACACATTACGCTTTGGCCTACTTGTATACCGTGGTGCCCAGCGATCATCATTCTTCTTATATTCTTTCTCCTCATCTAAACTTCCTTGCTGTTTTTTATCCAATAAAACAGTATTTGTAACCGTTAATTCACTTCCAGTCCAAGTAGCATCCGTATTAGGGACAAAAAACTCCGGAAACTTGTGATTCTCGCCATTGCCGTCTGGTTGATAGATACAAGCTAAAGCATGTATAACGGTGGTTTTTCCAATGCCATTTACCCCCATAATAGCAGTTAAAGTTTCAGAGAACTCAATTTTAATATCATGCAATCCCTTTAATTTTTTAAAATAAACTGATTTTAAAATACGTTTTTCCATTGTTTTTCAAACTCTCTTTTTAAAAAACTAAATAGTATACCAACTATCGTAACCCCATTATAACCCCTTTATTAAAATTTGTCAAGGGGTTATAGCGGGTTATAAAACGACTTTTTTAAAAAGAAGAGAGAATTTTGCCGAAAAGCAGTCAAGCGACTACGTTTTGTAGCCGCTTTTTCGTATTATTCGTTTACCAATTCCACTTGATTCAGTTCAAACCAAGTGGCATTTTTTATGATTTCATCAGCATTACCGTCACGTAGTTGAACGAAGTTTATTACATCGTCTTTCGGGAACCCGCCATACCAATAACGCCACCCCATATCGTTATTCGGAATAATGCCAAGATCGTCGTTACCGAGTAGTTTATCTACTATTTTCCCGGCGTGTCCGAGAAGAACGGGAACGCCTTTATCTTTCATTCCGTTATACATACGCACGACTTCCGTCGTTAAACAATGAGTTCCGCCGGAAAGATAAAACCAATATCCGCCGTCCCAAAACAAATACAAATGAATCATCGTATGCGTATGCCCGCAGGAAATTTCCCACATGTGCGAGGGGTTTTCTATTTCCCATTTTTCTTGCGTACTTAACTTAAACCACTTATCGAAGTCATCTTGGGAAGTCTCGTCAAGCAAACTCATTCCGCCGTCCCGCTCATCGCCGTAACGCTTAAACATTTCTTTAGGTGTCTTTCCGTCTAATTCCTTATATCCCGCAGCGGCATAGCAGTAAGAACACACTTCGTAATATTTCCCTGAAGACATGCGCTCATAACGCCCCGATGCTTTTGTCGCAAACAGGTCATTTCCCTTTTTTACATGCTTTATAAGTTTATCTATCTCCTTTTCCTTTAAGCCGTCGCGATCATTCCTTTTGCTTTTGGGGACAAGTCGCCAATAGAGCGCGCGGTTGATAAATCCTTTTCTATTTTCATAAGGCAACTCTTTTTTAACATAATCGTTATACACGCCTTGTTGCAACATTCCGACTGTGTTAGCGACTACCTGACTCAAAAATTCAAGTATTCTGTCTAACCGAGAGTCCGGAAAGAAATCCCCTTTCATATCCGGGCTTCTGCGCACAAGCACGGCATCGTCAAGAAAAACCATGATGTAACCGTTTTCATTGATGACGCCGATTTTGAACCATACGCGTTTCCACGGAAATTCTTCTTCCATATCCTTTTGAAATTTCTTTTCGGAACAGTCTTCGGGAGCGTAATACTTATTGAATTTTATGTATTGTTTTAGCGTTCCCCTCGGCACGGAAAACCAAAACTCCCAACGTTTATCGGGATAAGTCGGCTTGATTTTCTCTATTTCGCCGAGCAAGCTATTCATTGACTGCAACCCCGCCTCTGTCAATGATATATCGTTATGATCTAATTTGTTTGAATGATAGATATGCTTATATAAATCGACTTCAGATGCCGACATTCTTATTTGCTTGTCCATTCTTATTTTTCTCCAAAATTTCGTCCAAAGTAACGGGAGTATAATTCCAGTACATACACCCGACGTTGTAAATCTTTAAATCGTAACCTTTTTCATTCAGTTCGGTTGTGATTCTGACCTCTTCCGCCGATTCCTCCGTAAAATGCGAATGCCCGTGCAAATGAATTGCCTGATACCTATGTCCGTTATAAAAAGGAATAAAATAATGGCTTAAAATACACCTGCGCGTTGTTCCGTCTTCCAAGGTTACACATATATCGTCGTAATCTTTTATGCCGGCAAGGGCTTTCTTTGCCGCCGCGTTATGTAAAAATCGGTCGTGATTACCTTTTATCAGAATAATTTGTCCATTCAGTCTTCTGATTATACTTACAGCTTCGTTTGTTGCCGCTTTCCAAATAAAATCGCCCAAAACGTAGACAATATCGCCTTTTCCGACCTTAGCGTTCCAACGTTTTATCATTTCCTCGTCCATTTCTTCCACCGTATCAAAAGGTCGGTTATCAAACCGTATCACGTTTTCGTGTCCGAAATGTAAATCGCTCGTAAAAAATATTTTCTGTTTTTCCATTAACCGTCTCCGAATATATCGTCGCAAAACGACCGTAAATTTATTTTTTCCGCATTATCTAAATCTCTGCAAGCCGTTGCTTTATCCGAATATCGCTCCTCATACAAATACAACCGCGACAACGTCTTTTTAGTTCTACTGTCGTACTTAATCATTTCGGGAAACCCCCAAAACATCACTCCGATCTTATCTTGGTTTTCAGATTGTTCTTCTATTGCATATCTGAGTTCGCAAAACTGAGGCTTAATTGCGCGGATATAATTTCCGCCATCTTGTAAAACGACCTGTTTAAAATGCGATATTCCGGCGTGCATATAATACGGGCAATGCCAAATATTGATATGCTTCCATTTATATTTGTCTACAGTCATCTCATTTTCAGCAATCAACCTTACAGAGGTTAAAAACTTTGCTTTACTATATGCAACAGTATGTTCACATTCGATATTCCCGGACTTATACTCGGTAAACGCCGCTTGCAAACCGTCAATATCGCTTTCAATGGAATTGTTATTTTTTATTGCCGTTATAAGGTCTTCAACTTCTTCAATCGTTCCATAATAATCTTTGCCGCCGGAACAAAAACTCGGTATAGCACAATCCGTTAGAGTGATTTTATAAAACTCTTTATTTTTCATCTTTACCTTTCTCGAACCATTCTTTTAAAAACGGCGTATTTTGCGGATTTGCACAAAAATATAGAAAATCAACGGTAACTTCTTCTATGGATGTTCCCTCTTTGTCGCAGATTGTCTGAACTTTATCATAAACATCCTGTTCAACCTCGAATGAGACTTCAACTTCTTTTCGTTGAAATCCTAACTCTTTTTCTGCGTGTTCTACCCAATCAACAGGGCATAAAGCCAAAGAATCCTTCCCGTTACTCGTTAATATGTAAGTCGTCTTTTTCTTTTCTACATTATCCAATATTTCCTCGAAACGATTCTCAAATTCCTGGAAAGAAATCCGTGGCAATTCACTTAAATTTTTTATCATACTTACTCCTTCACTGCGTCCAAATAATCCGCAAGGCTTCTTAATTCTCCGCAAATGACCTTGCTTAACAATTTCAAACTTGTCTCGTCGAGTGTTTCCATATACTTGTCCTGTTCTTCATCCGTTAAATCCGAAAAACAGACGCTATACCAATGCCCGTTGCGTTCTACACGAGTATAAACGCCGTCAAGCTCTCTTTGTTTCGGATATACGATTTTTCTGTCATCCATTTAAACACCTCGTAAATACTTTTCCCGACAGTATTATAACATAAAAAAAGACCTATTTTCGTCCATTTCAAAAACGTTTCAACTTTTATGAAAATGTTTCAACTTCCTGTTTTTGTTGCAACTTTTTTGAAAATGTTTTAACTCGAATACAACCGTAGGTCAGTTCTTAAACTATGGGTTTATTGCGTTTTGCTTTTAATTCATATATCCTTTATTTTGCCGTCCGCTTTATGAAAGCATTTTCCCGCAGGCTCTCTTTTATTGCCTTTGTTACATCGAGAATTACCCTGCACTCATATAACGAACATCCTTTTAGCTGTTCGGAAAACTCGTTCCCGCTCACGCTTTCGTGAACGTTTATACAGTCTGCCAGTATAAAGTCTGCCGATATGTCAAGTGCATTCGCTATATCCACAAGCGTTTCAAGACTCATACATTTTACGCCCGTCTCCATATAACTTATGTAACTCGTCGACTTATCTATCAAATCGGCTAAATCTGCCTGCGATAAACGCTTTTTCTTCCGTGCTTCTTTCACTCTTTGTCCTATCGTGTAGTAGTTAATCATGAATAACCTCCAAAAAAATTCTTCATAATTATTATAGCCACTACACTATAATTTCGGCAAATGGCGGTTGTATTTATAGTCAATAGACGATAAAATGGTCGTGAGGATAAAAAACGGAGGTCGAATATGGACGACGAAAGTTCTGTAAAACTTAAAGAAATCGGCAAACGTATTCGTGCCGCCCGGATAGAACAACATATGAGCCAAGACGCTCTTGCTTTTGAAGCCGACTTGAGTCTTAGCACTATGAGTGATATCGAACTCGGAAAATCCAATCTGCGGGTAGTAACGCTGATAAAGATTATCGAAGCACTGAAAATTTCTGCCGACACGATATTGCGTCCTGATGTTCCCAACGTCAACGGCATTTATCAATCGGAATTCAGCGAACTTCTTTCCGATTGCTCTCCCTCGGAAATGGAATCAATCATCAGACTTGTTTCCGACGTTAAAAAAACTTTCCATTCAAACAAAATATAACCCAAGTAAAGCAGTTATCGAGAATTTCTCGGTAACTTTTTTTATTTTTTTCTCGCTTTTATAAACCGTCAGTCAGCATTGTGACCGGCGGTTTATTCCATTTTTTGAAGAAAACACTTATAATTGTTTCAGAATCATACCGATGCCCGGAGATATATATGGAAGAAACAGACATCTATAACAAACTGACCGCAATTGCCACGCCGTCTCAACTCAGCATTTTCGGAGATTCGGAACGATCGAGAAAAGTTGCCGAACATAAAGCGTGGCTTCAAAGCATACGACACGAACGTCCGAACACGGAAACTCCGTACAAAATAGGCATATATATTCGCTACTTCAATCAAACCAAGTACGAGGATTATCTTTCATACCACAAAAAACAATTTTCGGATACAATCGGTCTTTGCCCCAAATGGGAACTCGTAGACTTTTATATCGACGAAGGCGCAAGTGCTCCGCATATGGAATCGGCTAAGGAATGGAGCCGACTTCTCCTTGATTGCATGGATGGAAAAATCAATCTGATTATCACTCAAAAAGTCGGTAATGTTTCTAAGGATATGCAGGAATTGGCAATCTGCGCGAGATTGCTTGCTGCTCAAAATCCGCCTATCGGCATCTATTTTATATCCGAAGATATATTTACCCTGGCATCGTACTACACCCGCGATTTAAAAGATCCGGGGTTTTTCCCGTCAGAAGACTGGAAAATTCTTCCCGATGAAGAAGAAAATCCGAAAGGACTAATCACAAATGATTGATATAGAAAAGCGCGAGCAAAAGGAACAGGAAAAAGCAAAGACTCGCCAGAGAATGCAAGTCAAGGTCGATCCTAACAATTACGAGTTTATTCCTGCTCAAAAAGAAACCGACTATTATGACAATGACGTTAATCAGAGAGTCGGTATATATGTGCGCGTATCCACTGACGATGTAAGACAAACAACCTCTTTTGAATTACAAAAAAAATATTACGAGGACTTTGTTACGAGACACCCTAATTGGACGTTGGTAAAAATTTATGCGGACGAAGGAATAAGTGGTACTTCACTCGACCACCGAGTCGGATTCAACGAGATGATTTCAGACGCAAAAAGCGGAAAGCTTGATATGATTATCACGAAAAGCGTATCGCGTTTTGCAAGAAACGTACTTATCTGTATAGGTATGGTCAGAGATTTAGCTGCGTTACCCCATCCCGTCGGAGTCTTTTTTGAATCGGAAGCTATATTCTCATTAAAAGACGAATCTCAAATGGCTTTATCCTTCCTTGCAACGATAGCAGAAGAAGAATCGCATACCCGCAGCAGAAGTATGGAAACATCGCTCAGAATGCGACTTGACAACGGTATTCCTCTCACACCGAAACTTTTAGGCTATTCACACGACAAAGACGGTCAACTTGTAATCAATCCGGCAGAAGCACCAACCGTTAAATTATGCTTTTACATGTATCTTTACGGATATTCCACTCAACAAATCGCCGACGCCTTAATTGCTCTCGGACGCAAATCATACCTCGGAAATATTTGCTGGACTTCAAACTCAATCGTACAGATATTACGCAACGAACGGCATTGCGGTTATGTTCTGACAAGAAAAACATACACTCCAGACTTTCGCGACCATAAATCCAAGAAAAACTACGGCAAACGCCCGCAAAGTTTATATAAAAACCATCATGAAGCAATCGTCTCCCGCGACGATTTTATTGCCGTTCAGCACATGCTTGATAATGCTAAATACGGAAATAAATCATTTCTCCCAGAACTTCGGGTTATTACTTCAGGAATGCTTAAAGGTTTCGTTATCATCAATCCGCGCTGGGCAGCCTTCAAAGAGATAGATTATCTTCAAGCCGCGCAAAGCATTTACGAACAAATCATAGAAGATGAACCGGAACAGCCGACTCTTGTAGACGATAGTCCGAAAGAAGTCAAAATTGAAGTAGCCGCAGGCGATTTTGATCTGCGCGGATTTGAAATAACCCGCTCGGAATTTTTCGATTCGGTCAAACAACCTTATGTCGTATTTGCAAACAAAAAGATAAAATTCGGCGCGACGATAAGCAAGAAATTCGGCGATAAAAATTATATCGAATTACTTGTTAATCCAAAAGAACGCAAATTTGCAATCAGGCAAACAGATAAAACAAATCGACAAAGTGTGTGTTGCTCAAAATTATCCATAGGACAATATGTTCCGAGAGAAATTCCCGCTGCGGCGTTTTTTCAAACGTTATATGATATTTTCGGGTGGAATACCGATTATAAGTACCGCATTATAGGTTCCTTACTCGAAAAGGACAATGAAATTGCTTACATTTTCAACGTGGATAATTCAGAAGCATTTTTTAAACCGTATATATTACCGAAAGAAAATGAATCCGACGCGAAAATACAACACCTCACCCCATCAGGAAAGCGTATTCGAGCAATACCTCAAGAATGGACGAACAGTTTCGGTAAGCAATATTATATTCACGAACAGTCTATCGCCGCATTAGCAGAACAAAGCGAAAAAGACTGGAAATTACGCATTGACGGTCAACTTTATGATACCGGCAACAACATAAACGTAACCGGTTTCGATGAGTTACGGACTTACATCAGACAGGAATTAAGCGAAATACCCGCGCAGGAGTAACAAATGAGCGAACCCAACACTATAAATGATTTATTAAAAATCGTAGCCGAAACAGAGCCCTTGGCAAATCATGAAGAATCGACTAACACCCAAGAACCGTCTCTTGCTAAAAACGACGAAATATTAGATATGAGCGGCGGTTTTGACTTTGACGATTACCAAGTTGTCAGGCGCGAATTCTTTGCCCATATAAAAGAGCCATCCGTAACGTTTAATGAATGCAAACTATACGTCAACGCCGCTTGTCTTTCAAAATTTCCGAACGCATCTTACGCGCAAGTGTTGATAAGTCAGAAAAAGAAAATTCTTGCGCTTCGCCCTTGCGAAGAAGGTGAGCGTGATTCGTTTATGTGGTGCAACAATTCAAATAACAAAAGAAAAGCAAAGACTATCACTTGCAAGCTTTTCTTTGCCAAACTCGTATCGCTTATGGATTGGAATCCGAATTACAGATATAAGTTATTAGGCAAACTAATCCACGCAAACGGAGAATATCTTATCGCGTTCGATTTAACAGCCACGGAAATATATCGTAAGGCGAAGGTTGGCGAAGATAAAACAAAGGTCTCCCGTTCCCCCGTTTATCCGTCCGATTGGCAGAATCAATTCGGCTTACCGTTTAACGAACACAAACAGTCTTTGCAAATCAATATTTTCGACGGTTACGCAATTTATTCGATAAAAGAATCGGGACAGACAGAACCGACGGAGGTTTCAAACAATGACAGAACTACAGAGTAATATAATATTCACAATCGATCCGAGAAAAAGCAGATTACGTTTATATAAAGCCACTCTTCATTCCCTCGGAAACCCAAAATATATCCAATTTCTCATTAGTCAAAAACAAGGTAATTTTGCAATAAGAGCTGTTGACAAGGATTTCATCGGTTCTCAGACATTAAAAGTAAACATTGAATCTTTAACTCCAGATGGTTCTTATGAGGTTTTTTCGTCCATTTTAGTAAATAAACTATGCGAAGTTATAGGCATTACAGATATGAAAAGTTCTTACCGACTCTCAGGAACTATTATCCCGTCTCAAAATATGGCATTATTTCCCTTCTCTTCTCTGACTAAAATCGACTTAAAGGACGAGAGCTATGGATAAATTACCCGTACTAAAAATAGATCCCGAATTCAAGGATTTGATTCGCCCTTTGCGAAGGAAAGAATACCTACAATTAGAAGAAAATATTCTCGATGAAGGTTGCCGCGATCCCATAATCATTTGGAACGACTACATAATAGACGGACACAATCGTTATGCCATTTGCACGCAGCATTCCGTACCGTTCAAAACCATAACAAAAGACTTTGCATCAAGAGACGAAGCCATCGTCTGGATTTGCAAAAATCAACTCGGAAGACGAAACATTACAGAAGAAACGCGCAAATACCTTATCGGTCGGCAATACGAATCGGAGAAAATTATCGCCAGTATAAAAAATCCCGTTGGAAAAAATCAACACCCTTTCCCTCAAAAACAAGAAGACATCGATGAAGATTTTATTCCTCAACCGCAACAAAAACAAGTTCCTACAAGATCGAAAAATAAAACTGCGCATATAATCGGCGCAGACAACAATATAACTCATGCCACAGTGCAAAAATATGCTTATTACACTCGAGCACTCGACCATATCGCGGAACAATGTCCCGAACTTAGGACAAAAATTCTATCCGGACGATACAAAGTCTCACATAAAAACGTTCTCGCTCTTGAACAATTAAGCAAAAAAGAACTAAATCAATTAAACGTCCGCTTGGATCGCGGAAGTCAGCCCTTCGTACAATATAGCGCCACACGGTCTATTATAGAAAACGAGCAGCCTAAAGAAGAAAGTAAACCTCATCACCCATCCGTTAAGGACATGCCCGAATACAATCCAGACTCCTCTATCATTCAATTATCTCTTACTATTCCGTCGTGGATTACTTCAATAAATCGAGCAACCGCAACAACTAATATTTCAGACGTATCAGTAAAGACAAAACAACAATTGCATGACGTATTAGAAAAATTGGAGTCGGCAATTCAAAACGTTGTCAATCTTATTAAGGAGAACTAAATGATACCAGATTACAGTGAGTTCGTTCCAAACGTACACTTTGAGCAAATCCCTATAAAAGACCTCGTTTCAAACCAAGAATACCAACGAAATTTATCGCTCGGACACATACAACGAGCAGCCGAACATTTTGATTTGTATCAGATCAATCCGGTAAAAGTGAGCCGCAGAGACGGTGTAAATTACGTTTTCAACGGTCAGCATACAATAGAAATCGTAGCATTGGTATCGGGTTCTAGAGAAACACCTGTTTGGTGTATGATATATGACGATTTGTCTTACACTACAGAAGCAAATATCTTTGCCAACCAGCAAAAATTTGTAAAACCGCTGCAACCGTTTGAAGTTTTTAATGCAAATGTCGAAGCCGGGAACGACACCCAACTTATTATTAAAAGTTTGGTCGAATCTTATGGCCTGACCGTAGGCAATAAGAAAGGGCCGGGAATTATTTGCGCCGTCTCCACCTTGGAAAACATATATACAAATTACGGAATGCAAACACTTAGTAGAACGTTACGTTTGATTATAGGTGCTTGGGAAGGCGATTTACATTCTTTTTCGGCTAATATACTTAATGCAGTTGCTAAACTTATAGTCATTTTCGGGGATAGTCTTAACGATGATATATTCAAAGAAAAACTTGGTGCCATTTCCGTAAAGCAACTTTCCCGTGTCGCTAAAGAACGCAAATCCGGCTGTATGGGGTTTGCTGAGACAATGATTATAGAATATAACGGCAAGAAAAAGTCCCCAGCCAACCGACTTTCTATGGGTAAACTCTACTCGAAAGGTTATAGTAGCGACATCATCGAAGAAGATGAAGACAACGAAGAATCCCCACAGGAAGATATGGAACTTGAATCCGATTCAATTGATTGAAAAGAGGTTTGCCCTAAAATTTTGGGCAAACTTCTTTTTATTAAACTCATATTAGATAGGACGTTAAATCATCTAAATACTTTAAATTCTATAGTTTCTTAAAAAATCTAAGTAAAGCAATTATGAATATAAATAAAAAACAGAAAATCATCTCTACTTATCATCCTTCTTAAAAATTTGATAGCAAATAAAAATAAATAAAATCAAAATACCCCAACCGCACATCAACTCTTCCTCCTATTTGTATATAGCCGCTATTGACATATCGTCACCGCTACCACGCAAAGATAATTCGCTTAAAAAAACTTTTAAATCGACTAAAAAATTATGCGTTTTTGTATTGTCATTCACTATCCTCAAAAAATTATAAAACGATTCAACATTCTCAAAGGAATTTATTACTCCGTCAGAAGTAAGGAATATAGAAAATTTTTTATCATAGTAGATATATGTATGCCTAAAATCAGAATAGGCTGTTTGAGAGCATAAAGAAGTTGTGAATCCATATTTTAAACGCTCATCTTTTTGTAATGGTTCATATACCTTATCATCGTTCACAATAATACAATTCCCATCACCTAATTGCATAATGATAATTTTCCCCTGTATTTTTATTGTGCATAAAAATGTTGCACCATATGCCAAATTGAAGTCGTTCAATACTTCTTGCTTTTCCAATACAGTAAGCGGTTCAAGTTCTTTACAAGAAAAATCATTTGCTTCATAATCCATTTCCACCTTTTGTCGCCAAAGGCATATTATACTTTTTTCGTATTCCTCAATTTTTTTCAACAACAACTTCTCTGAAAGTCCAGCTTTAATTGAGTTTACAAAATCAGAAATTGATTCGTTAATTACTTGCGTTGCAAATAACGAACCTTTCTCACTACGGAAATGCTTTGTCCCACCGTGTCCATCTGAAACCATTATCGCTTCAAAATTTCGCCCTTTCAAATAAGCACTGTTATCTTGACATAGCTTATTTTTCCTTATATGACTTGCCCCAATTACAGACAGCGCAAACCCACTACTCGTAAACATATCACCCCTTAAAACTCACTATAATCATCGCCAAGTAAATCGTCAGGCTGTGTTATTACAATAGGCTCATCATCGTCTGTAGTTTTAGATATTCCGCTCGCCCCTTTTGTTGCTATACAAGACGAAGTTATAGATAAGAATTTAATTACCTTAATCAAATCCTTAGAGTTATGAACTTCTATTACGTTTTCCATTGTCCCGGTAAATTCGGCAAGCATATTCTTATCAGCATCATCGCCAATCGCAACTGCCGTTTTTATTCCGTACTTAAACCATCCGTTCCCCTGAATTTTACTCAAAGCCACCTTATAATTATCTGTTGGCATCCCGTCGGATAATAATATAAATGCCGGAGCATAACTCTCCTTTGCCCCCTTCATGAATCCTTTCTTATCTTTTGATAATCGAGCGTTCAATTCTTCGAGTGCCAATCCGAAATTAGTCATAGACTGCGAATCTATATTTTCCCAATGAAAATTTTCAACGCTTATGGGTTCTGAAGTCATCCATTGCGCACTCTGCGAAAATGTAAGCACTGCAAGTTCAAGATTTGCGTCCGCATTATCTTCCATAAGCTTTTTTAACTCTGTTCCCACTTCGCCCATAGCATGGTTAACCGCGCCAATCTTTACCCCATCCATACTTCCGGATTGATCTATGATAAAAAACACAGTTGCCGTCCGTTTTGCAATACCTTCTACTTTATCAAAAATGTTACTCATTTTTTACTCCTCAAAATTCAATTTTTATATCTTGATTATTTACTTTTATAATATTACCAGCAAAAAGCGGAATTACCTGCCCTTTCCCAACCGTAATTTCTTTTCCATCAGGAATTGTTGCAACCATATCCCAATTAGATACATTTTTTAACCCCAACAATCCTTTATGTTTTTTACTTTCTACAACCGCCGCTACAGGATCATCATTTCTACCGCCAATATCTTTTTCTAAAACATTATCTCCAATGTTTAAAACCTTCTTTAACCTTTTATTCCTAAAAATAAATGGTTTCATAAATTTTTTACCGCAGTCCGTACAAAGAATAGTTTTCTCACCAGAACTACTTTCCGAATAAAAATCTTTATTATGACAATGCGGGCAAACCACGATTGAGTTCTCCAACTCCTCAAAGCAATCTATCCACTCATTTTCACGAACGCGATAACTTGCTTTATAGAGTCCATCCGTAAAAGCTCTCATAAATAGATTTTTAATCTTTTCCGGATAATAGTTCCATAGTGTAATTACATTTTTATCTATTCCCATAACCGGACGATTGCTTTTATCTGTCGGATCATACACAAAAACCGCCTTTTCAGCATAAAGTTTGCGCACATATTTTGTCGTTAGACACGGACAAGAATGAACCGCCGCCCCCTCCAAAGGATGTGATATAAAAAACATCATAAATAGAACCACACTTAATGAATATAAATCGGTTTCCATACTCGGATGTTTCTTTCCTAACACCACTTCCGGCGCCATATAGCGATCTTTACCAATCATTCCCATCCATACCCCGTATGGTGCAACGTTATCGTTATCGCAGATCAAAACATCTCCGGTATCTGTATCAACAAAAAAGTTTCCGTCATTGATATCCTGATAACTATACCCCTTGCTATGGAGTTTTTGAAAAGCAAAACAAATCCCTTTTGCCGCTTTAAGCAACTTCCCTATATCCGAAAACTTTTTTCGTGCATTAAGCAGTTGATTAAATCCCGAAAATCTGCTTTGCCTAAGATCCATAAGATAACCAAATGAACCATTTTTATATGGGCTTAGTGCAAGTATCCATAAAAATTCAGACGAAGGCGCTCCCGCTTTATAATTATCTTTTAAATTATCATAGAATTTTTTTTGATCGATTTGTTTCAAATATTCCGGCAAATACCATTTAAGTGCGTAATGCTTGTCTTTTTCAACCACATCATAAACAGCACCTTGCCCTCCCTGCCCAAGAAGCTTAATAATTTTCACTTTGCGACCGTCTAAAAGCGAAACAATTTCTCCATTAGAAAACATCTTACACCTCACATTAAATCTTGCATTACTTGATCCGCGCAATGAATCACAGGCAAATAAATGCAGTAATTCCCCTTTTCAAATTGTAAAATCAAATAATTGTCTTGCGTGTTATATGAAATCAAGTCAGTCAATCTTTTAGAAAAAGATTTTGCACTTGCAGAAAAAATAATTCTTTTATTCGTAATATAAAGTTTGCCCTCTTGATAGTCCTGAACCTTATCTCTAACGGTCATTGTATTTCCCGCGCCCGTCCTATAATACACTCCACTTATAATCCGTATTGAAAATCCGTTACGCGTTTTTTGATTGCCGACAACTCTCAACTTTTCATCGACTCGAACTGCGTGGTCAAAAAATCTACACTCCTCACCTTTTAATAGTTTCAACTTATTGACTTTCAGCTTTGGCTTTTTACCGCTTAAAATGGCAGAAATCGCCGTCTGTGGCAACCCCGTAACAACAATCGGCATAGTTGGTTGTGGCTGAGCAACTTGCGGTAATAATAAATTTTTTAGAAACCCCATTGTTATATCCTACCTATCAAAATAGTATATTGTCCCTTGCGGATTAACTTGAGTCGATCGATATGAAAAAGGTAAATATAAGTCCACAAATGTTTTCATTTCAGCATAACTCATATCTTTGCCCATATATTGAAAATACACTGTATCCGCCTTGGGCGAAATCGAAATCAAGTATGATTTCAATTCGCTTTTATTAAAAAATACGCGCTTATAATGATAAAACAGATTCATTTCTGTACTATAACAATAGAACTGCTCGTTAAAATCGAAATTACGTTTCATCACGTCATCCGTTACTAAATAATAAAAATACCTTGGTTTTTTATAATTTTTTTCAGTCGCCCCAATATCATTTGTGACATCGATGTGGTAGTTTCTTCCTTGCAAATTAACCACGTTCCACATATGTCCATTTCCGTTTTTTGTTCCCTGCACACAAGTACAATCAATACCGCAAAGAGAAAGCATATAACTAAATGCTTTTGAAAAACCTTCGCATACTGCCACCGATTTTTTCAAAACCCCATATATTGAATGGTTTTCTCTTTTTGTATTGTTTAACTCTAATTCTGCATCGTCATACTCAATATATCTTACAAAATAATTATGAATATTCCTGACAGTCATTTCGTCATCATTAGATTTCAGCCTTTGGACAATCGACTTAGCTTTATTTAATACGCTTTGCTCTTCTTTTGTTGAATATAAGTATCGTGGTTTTATATATACATTGCCATCAATACCATCTATAGATACTATTCGAGTAATGTTAACATAGAAGAGTTCCGGATGTTCGATATTTAAAGCCTCAATAATAGTTTTCGTTGGAAAAGAACTAATTCCAAACACCTTTTTTCTCTTCAAATACCCTTCTAATAAGGCATCATAAACATCCTTTTCCTCTTTAGACAATTTGTTATAATAGTGATTTTTCAACATCCATCATTTCCTCTTGGTTATATTATATATAAATAAAACCACCTCAAAAAATAAGAAGAATAAAATATACATACAATTTCACCCACGATCTTTAAAGTCGCAATACAAGTTATCAATAATGATGGCAATTATAATAAAAGGGGTAAAAGTCATAAAACACCTCCCATCTATTAGAAACACTTTTAATCTGTTTCCAAATCAACGATACATATCTACAAAAAAAATCGACACACATCTAAACATGATGTTCTACTTATATATAAAAGGTAAAAAAGCGAAACTTAACATTTTCGCATAAAAAAATCGTATAAGAGTTTCACGACTCTTATACGATCATTTTTCTGCAATTTCATGAAATTATTTCAATGAATTTTTTCTGTTTTCAATTTCTTCTACTATATCAATAATCAGGCAGCCATTACTGAATTCGGAATCTTCAATTTCGCCATCTGCTTTACAAGTTGCTAGAATCATTATCGTAATATTACGTTTTAAATCAGCAAGGTAATTATATTCCGTTGCCGAGTCAACCACCGCAAATGTAGTTATAAATGTCTTTGCAAGAATATGTATAATGTCGTTCATATCATTAAGTACAGACTTAATATCTGATTCATCCGAACAATACAACCCTTCCCAAGTAATTTCATACTTAGCAACTGCACTCAAAAAAGTACAAAAGTCCCCGTATTCGGTAATATTCTGAATAAATTGTATTTCGTCTTTAGTTAAAATATCATCGGCAACAGCAACTTGCAACATTGAATATTGCAGTAAAATATCAAAATCTCTTAATACCGACTTCGGATCATAATCTATTCCTCTTTGAGAAACCACTCCATCCATCAGTTTTGCCATTTTACGTAAATCGTTTATACTATCTTGATATGCGCCTTTTGCTAATAACATAAAGTTTTTTGAATTTTCCATTTGTGCTCCTTTAATTTTTTATTTATATTTTTTATTCACGCTCAGCTCTATAAAAATTATAGAAATTGAAACATTTGAATCATTTTACCCCTGCAATAGAATCTTCCCATATAGATAATATTGATAAGCAGGTGTCGTTAGATTTCCCACTCTTTGTTCTCAAGTAGGAAACAATTGTGCCACGTTTACTATTAACAACTCCTGACATAATATCCTTCAACACTTTTTCATCAACTATACAAAGAAGTTTGGCTGTTTTTGAGTCAAACGAATCGTTTATAAGCGAGTGCGTCCTTTTAATATCCGAAAGAATATTCTTATTATTTGATAAAACGGCTTGTAATTTTGCAGTTAAAAGAACTTCATCTATCTCTTCTTCGTCGTCATCAGTATGCGGCTTTATTTCTTTATCTTGACCGAAATATTTCATAACAAGATCAAGGCAATCGAATGCATATGGTAAGTAATCTGTTGTCCAAACTTCATTCCCATCGTGGATCATCACATTACGAATATTAGTTAAGTCAAGTGCTGCGACTATAAACCCTTCAGGATTTGAATATTGAAACTTTTTAAACTTCCAAGAATCAGAAATCATCTCTGAAACCCTATATTTCCCGGAACATACAACATAACACTGTACGGCAAGACTTTTACAACGTTCGAGTTCATCATTATACTTTGATTCATAAGTTAGTAAGTCCATCAGAAATCCCTCACCCGGAATGCCTGCCTTACACTTCGCTTTAGCTATTTTCCTTATGTCATTCGTTATTTTCTTAGCCGATACCGAATCTGTCTTATATGGTTTTGCCTTTGCTCCGATTTTATCTTGCATGTATAGTTGCATAAAACGTTGTAAGTTATGAACTATTTCCGTTTTGAAATTATAACCAAGTTTGTCGCTTAACGCAAGTAACCCGATTGCATTTTCAAAATAAGGAGCAGCATTGGTTGGAAGATTTGAGTATTCAGGATGCTTAGTTAAATATTCAGTTATATATGCCTTCATCTCTTCTTTGAATGCATCTGAATAGTTTAAAATTTTTTCAATCCCTTTATTAACCTTTTTTTCATTTACCTTGACCTGAGCAATCTCTGTTCTCACATTATGAATGTTTTCTTCAAGTTTCCGAATATCATCTTCTTGAGCTTGCGTTCTCATAATGTATTTTTCACAATTTTCAGGTTTGATAAGCTTTACAAAGGCTGACGGAAAAGAGCCGTCACGAATACATAAATAAAGTTTTTCGCTTGCTCGCGAAACAGCAACGTAAAAAAGACGTTTTTCCTCCCTCTCCTTATCTTCCTTTTCTTGCGTCAATTTTTTTATCATTGTCTGATAATCTCTATATTTCCGCACATCAGCTAAAAATCCCTTTGCTTCATTACAAATTTCATTGAAAGCTAACATCTCCGGGATTTTCTTTTGAAATTCATCAAGTTTCTTTTTATACGCTTCAAGCGATTCTTGCTTTATTTGAACTTCTTTTTCAAGGTTTTGCCATTCTTCAAATAGCGTATTAGACTCTATAGAATCATCCTCTGCCTCATGGTAAGATTCTTCCTTCACATCTGCCTTTTCTTGAACGACTGCTATTTCTTTTGCTTTTGAATATATCTTATCCTTGTAAGCTTGTATATATCTGTCTATATACGCCTCATACGCTGTCAGAAACGCCTCTACTCCATCATCGGACAGTTTTACATAATCGTCAGAGTAAACGTCTATTTCGTCGGAAAAAGCCTCCATATCTTCAAGCAATTCAGAGTTTCCGCAAGTTTCCCACGATGTAGAAGAACATTCTTTTTTAAGTTTTTTTATCGTATCTTCTGTAACCGATGTTCTTAATTTTCCAAGATTCTCCTGAGAAGACTTTAATCTTTCAAATTCACCAACTCGTCTATTATACTCCGCTGTAATTCTAGAATCGTTTGGATATTCTCCGTCATTTAATCCGACGATAAAAACGGTATCATACTGTAGCCCTTTGGCTTTATGTATGCTACTAATTATAACTGAATCCTTGCAATTTTCATTATTTGGATTTTTCTTTGATGTTTTTTTAGAAACGTCCTCTTCGAACAAATCAAAAACTTCTCTTAATTTATCCTTTGGACGCGGATATTCCCAATTGTAATCACTTGCAAGTTGTTGGAAAGCCAATAAAGACGAGTCTTTTGTTATTTTCTCAGATCCATGTTGTCCTTCTACAAGTTCAGCAAACATTCTATTATAATTGCTAACAAGCTCTGCCACAGTTCCGGCATAAGAAAATTTTGTATTTAAACTCTCTGCAAGTTTCGCAATTATTTCCACTGTAAACGATGAAGATAGATTTGAGTCTATCTGACGATATGACAGTTTTCCGTTTACCATTTTACGAATGTTTGTATTACTTGCCGTAGATTTTAATATGTCTTTGATATAGGCACAATTATTCCTGACGTCAATTTTATTTAATATAAACACCAACGATTTTAACAGTTTATAACCGTCACTAAAATCCATTGAATCGTCATTGTTATATACCGTAGGAACATTTTCAAGACTAAGCATTCGCGCTATTTTAGTCCCTTCGCCCTCAATTTTCTGCAAATGCCCATCAACAAATTTATCCTGATCGTTAACAAGACGACATAAGACACAGATTTTCTCTCCGGGCATTCTCGCGTCATATACCTTTTTGATTTCATGTGCAAGGTTTGCATATTTTTCATCATATCTTGTTATTCTTACTTTCGTGCCGTTTTTCTTAGCAGCAGTAATAATTCTACCACTTTTTGCGCGATTATCGAGAGATTCAAGAATATCATTGCCGGCATTTACTATATATGGGTTGTTTCTGTAATTAGTGGTTAAGTACACCGTATTTACCGAAGCATCACCAACCATTGATTTTATAATACTGTTATCCGCTCCACGCCAAGTATATATTGTCTGATCATCATCACCCACAAAAGTAAAATGGATTTTACTATTATAGAAATTAGACAATACATCATTTTGCAACTTATTTATATCTTGAAACTCATCAATCAAAATACAATCATAACTTTCAACAACCCTGTCATACAAAGGACAATCTTTATTTTCTAACGCTTTTTTAAGGATATAGCCATCGTAAACAAAATCAACGATTTTATTCTCCTGAATTTGTTTTTCAACAAACAAATCAAGTAGTGTTTCTATTCCCGAAACATTAACTGTCATTCCATTGGCGCAATTATCTAATGCCGAGTACAACCGCCTTAAATCTTTTTCGGTTTTAATATAATCACTGAATACATTGTTTAAATGATTGTTTGAAATTACCTCATTGAGCATTCTTAAACGCTCTCTCGAATATCCACTATCAAACAAAAACGAAGGCTTTTCCGTTAATCCGGCATCCAAATAATACCTTTCAATCAGTTGCTTAAAAAATCCATCTATCGTATTGGCTATAACATATGGATTTTTCCCTGTCAACGACCCTTTCGTTTTATAAGCCTCTTTAATTTCCTGCAAACCGGACGCACCCATTTCTTGAGTGGCAGCTCTTGTAAAAGTCAAAAGCAAAAGTTTATTTAATGGAATTCCTTTAACCAAGTGTAAATAGGTAAGACGACCTACTAATGAACGGGTTTTCCCACTACCCGCTCCGGCAATAATTAAAAGATTTTTATCGGTTGCCGCCCTAATCGCACTTTTTTGCTCATCGTCAGTTTCCTTTAATTTAGTTGTAAGTTGAAAAAATTCCTCATCAGAAAGGTTAAGTGCAGATACTGTTTTAAATTGTTCAAAATTAATATCTTGTATAGCCAAAAAGGATGAAAGATTTGTCAAAGACCTATATTTTAGATCTTCGGGACAATTCTTCACCCCTAAAGCGACGAACTCACTTTCGTTTTCAGTTTCCTTAACTTCCAATGCATATGGTTTTCCCTGATATATTTTGAGATCTACGAAAGTTACTTTTGATGTAAAAGAAAGCTCCTCAACAGAAAAAATATTCTCGCCGTTTTCATTTTTCCACTGTATACTTTCGAGAACTTTTACATAATCGTCTTGGTCTTGCTCGTTGAATTTTAAAAAAGAATGAAGTTCTGCCATTTCGGGATCGGTCGGCATACATTCTTTAAAAAGTGTTTTTGCTGAAATATCTTGAGTTAAAAAGTATGACGAGATATATTTAAACAAAGAATCATCTTTATTCTTTTTTAGAACATTTACAGCATATTCACATTCGATACAACACAGCAAAGCATAAAGCGGTCGAAAATCTTTTACTCTCGCAGAACTTGAATTCGGTTTTATATTTACAATTTCACTCAACTTAACTTGCATTTAAACTTTCCTCTTGATAGACGTTTATTGAAATTTTCTCATTTGTATTTGCATTCTACTTTTAAAATAGGAATTAGAATTACAAAAAACTCAAGAATCCTCATCATCCAAATCTTCGTTTCCATAGTTCATTTCTTCATCTGAAACATCGTATAAATCGTCGTCTTCACAGTCAGAATAATCCTCATGATAACCGTAGTCATCAAGAACCGTGTCAAAATCCGGCTCGTCATCATCGCCATAGAACCATCCGTCTTCTCTTGAACGCTCCATCGAGTCAGCATAATCCATTCCTTCAGATCTGATTTCATCTTCTATTTCCTGATTTTCGCGTTCTATTTCCTCATCAACATAATTTTCTTCGTCCCATTCTTTCTGTATGTCCGCTTGATCATCATATGCCTGCTCACTTTCCACTATTGTGTCATCGTCTTGTTCATCATCATAGCTTTCGGTGGCACCAACAGTCACTCCATTTTCCATTTCTGTATTTGCAGGCTTTCTTAATTCTCTGATTTTACGTTCTTCATCCTTTTCAATTTCATTCTCACAAGAAATAACTACTGATTCGCGAGAATGTAATCTTTCCTGTCGTTTTAGTAATAAACTCTCTTTTTTCTCTTTCTCTATTCTTTCCTGCATCACTTTGTAATAGCGACTATTTTTCGGCACTTTATCAAGAGTAAATAAGTTAACGTCCATTGCCGTCGGGTACAGAAATTTGCGTTCATCCCCATTGAAATCTACACTAATTATTTTACCGGTCTGCGAGTCTTCAATCCCAGTAACGGTGCCTATACCGTATTTCTCGTGCCACAGTTCCATTCCTGTGTGGATTTGTTCTTTGAAGGGTTCTGTTTTTTTTGCAGATTTATGTAATAACGAATTATCTTCTTTATTTATTGTTTTGCTTTCTTTAATAATGCAGTCAATAGGACAACCACATTTTGTACAAAACGGAGCTCTATCACTAACCATATTACCGCAATCAGGACATTTTAATAACGCCATAAAGCATCACACCTTTTTAACCTTTATATCCGGGCAACCCTTTTTTAGGGCGATGAAAACTGTTTGCCGTGTTTATAAAATCAAGATATTGATATGCAACCCAATTATAATCATCTTCGTCCTGATATTCTGAACAGAATTCGACGAATAAATTCAGTGCTTGTAGAACATTGTCTTTTGAATGGACAACCAAAACTTCATCACACGGATTATACTCTTTCTCTTTGCCACATAAAGCAGCAAATAATGCATATATCTTCCCCTCTTGATGGACAACTTCATAATAATCCGGATTTTTATCGTATTCTACAACATCTTTTGCTAAAATCAGTGGAATATATAATTGCATACATTTCTTGTCTCCACACTCGTAACCTTTCTTCGCCCATTTCAAAGCGTAATCAAACCTAAATTCTGACATATAATACTGAGATAAATAAATGTTTATCAACTCGAACATTGCTTCCGTATCTCCTGCCTTTGCTTTATCAAAAACCGGTATCGGGTTCATAAAGGCAACGTTCTCGTCTTCATCATCGTCAGAATCATACAATGAACCTAAAGCCTTCAACCAACCGTATGCTTCCTGTAAACCGTCATCGGCAGCGCAAAGATACAATCCTGTAGCCCACCAATAATAAGCACTATCTATATCTTTAACATCTATCTTTTCGTGATGATTAACAATCATCTTTCCGAGATTAAATTTTGCCTTTGCCGATTCCTGCGATTGACTAAATGGCAAGTTTTCATTTTTATTCGAATCAATTGCCGCTAACATATAATACTTGTATGCCTCATTATAATCTTGTCCGACATAGTATCCATTTTCATACATATAACCTAAATAGTATGCTATATCAGGCTGAGAATACTGTTTGAAAAGGTAATCAAATAAAATGAACGCCCTTTCATAAGACTGTTTCGTTCCTTCCCAGCCATACAAAGCCGCTCTTGCCGTGTTTGCCATCAATGCATATTCCAATATTTCTTCAGGAACTTTTTCGTACTGCATATTTTGCTTATATTGTGAAACGACAGCGCGTGCCTTTCTTAATTCTGTATCAAGGACGTATTTAACATCGTTATCCAAAACTGTTCCGCAATAAATACAATGATCTGCCTTATCACTTACCATTTGTCCGCAATTAGGACATTTTATTAACGCCATTATCGTTCTCCTTTTAGTTTCTCAAGAATTTTTAATGTAAAGTTTTTCCAACTACGACTTGCGCTTTGTTCGCTCACGCCACAGAAACTTGCTATTTCTTTTACTTTTACGGAACAACCATTCTTATATTTCAAATAAATGTCTTTATCAAAAAAACTTAACTCTTGGACAAATTTAAAGAGTTCATCGCCATCCAATAAACTGTCTGAAATCTTTGATGTTGCCACACGAGCAATCAATGGTTTCTGTCTATCTTGTATGGATTGGTAAACATCATCTATAGCCTTCAAAATTCGTTTAGCTTCTGTAAAATCAGAGAATTCGTTTTCCACATTTAAAAAATCAAAAATGCTATCAAGTTCGCCATCCTCATCTTGAACCATATCGCTAATCACGGTTGTATCATTAACTAATTGAATTAAATATCTTGTCTTTTCTATTGGTAAGCCAAGACCATTGGATACAAGATTTTCAATGTTTCGTTCGGCCACATCGTAATGACGAGATTCTATCAACCTTAAAAATCTTCTGACCAACAATTTTTCCTCATCAGTAATATGTATACCACATCTGAATTCTTCGGCTTGCCTTTTCCCATAAGCACGTCTATATTCTTTCGCCCACGCCACATTAAAGTAGTTAAGGAAATCTCCAAGTTCGCTTTTAAAATTAGATATACAACGTTTTGCCGTAAGCATTATTTCATAACCGAATTCTATGTACTTATTTTCGTTTACAGCAAGCAAGTAACGATACAGATATTCAACCATCTTCATCGCTTCTCTCTTATAAGCGACATATTCGGTTTGCTTATTTAATGAGAATAATTTCGACGTGCGTATCAATTCTTCTAATTTATTCTTCTCTGCGATATTCATAATTTATAAAGAAAGCAGATCTTTCAACATTTTCCTTGCTTTTTGTGAATCATCGCAACGAATAGTGTTTGTAACCGAATTTAGGTAGTATAACGGAACCATATCGCACAGTTTTGTATCCGTAGGCTTACCATCCAGAAAAGTGGCTTTTCCATACAAAATATTATCTATATCACAATGTAAAAACTTTTCAGCAAAATTTAAAGCTGAAAATAAAACTATCGGCAAATCTTTCGGTCCATAAGTAATATCACACTGTATGTGAGCATTGTCATCTATTTCATCAATAATATCAGCCATCAATTTTTCGTGGATAAATTGTTCTTCTGAATAATCGGTTTCAATTATCTTATATACTATATTTGCCCCCACCGAATTAACAGACATTATCTCATCTATAAAATCTGATACATTTTGGCTTGACGCGTTCTGTAAATCCCGTTTTACAAGAAGAATAACTTTTACCTCATCACTTTTTTCCAAATGCTTTTCTAAAAATGCGTTTATAGGATAAAAAACAGCCTTATCACTTGTAATCAATGACAAATCATCACTTTTATAAATATAACGCATTTCATTTTTTCTCATAGGAATATTACAAATTACAACTTTTTTCATTTTATTCTCCTAACACTATCTCTCTTTTATATAGACGTATTTACAATGGCTCTTAACACTTTTTGTGAAATTTTATTCTAAGTCAATTATCTCCATAATATCCCCAATTGAACAATTCAAAGCCACACATATTTTCAGTAATGTATCCGTCGTAACTGTGTCGTTATGGGCAAGCTTATTTAATGTAAAATTACTAATATGTGCTTTTTCCACAAGGTCTTTTTTCTTCATGTCTTTATCAATTAAAATTTTCCATAACGGTTTATAAGATATTTTACTCATAGAATCCTCTAATTTTTTTGTATCTATACATAGTATAGCATTTTTACTTTGTTAATTCAAGCAAAAATACTGTTATCGCTATATTTTTCTCGCTCAGTGCAAACAATATATAAAATATATATGCACAAATTTTATAGGTGAATTATCTTACAGAATTTTGTTCGCCTATTAAAACAATAGGTGTACAAATTCATAGACTTCGGACACCTATCGTGACTATTTACGAACTTTGCTATTTTTCTAACATCATAAAACCAATACTCATTGACTTCATTACCGTTTTATGGTATAATAAATATAATTTTGAAGCCGTCTATTGTTTTAACAGACGGCTTTTTTAGTTGAAAATTTTGCCGA
>ERZ780141.545-NODE-545-length-28061-cov-13.525602_pt1 | contig 28061 bp, 18 predicted proteins | sample MGYA00433080_ERZ780141 | MGnify/ENA primary metagenome ERZ780141 (study PRJEB29588, sample SAMEA2154047) | human gut metagenome | biome: human gut; feature: human-associated habitat; material: faeces | place: Denmark | collected 2008/2010 ... | reverse complement strand
ATGTGACTTCTTTTTGAATTTGATGAAAAAGTCCTTGACTTTTCGTCTCTGGCAAAACCGCTAAGTCGATTTTGATTTCCTGCGGTGCGCGTCTTGCCGTATTTGATATTGCGGAGCTGCGCGAGGTTACATCCTACGATGAGTTGGAACTGGATACGCTGGGAGACAGAAAAACGGCTCTGTTCCTCATTATGAGTGATACGGATGACAGTTTTAACTTTCTCATTTCCATGTGCTACACCCAGTTATTCAACCTGCTTTGTGAAAAGGCCGACGATGTGTATGGCGGCAGGCTTCCGGTTCATGTGCGCTGTCTGATTGATGAGTGTGCCAACATCGGGCAGATTCCGAAGCTGGAAAAGCTGGTGGCCACCATCCGAAGCCGTGAAATCTCTGCCTGTCTGGTGTTGCAGGCACAGAGCCAGCTCAAGGCAATTTACAAAGATAATGCCGATACCATCATCGGCAATATGGATACTTCCATCTTCCTGGGTGGCAAAGAGCCAACAACGCTGAAAGAGCTGGCGGCTGTTCTGGGAAAGGAGACCATAGACACTTACAACACCGGAGAGAGCCGGGGACGGGAGACCTCCCACTCGCTTAACTATCAGAAATTGGGAAAAGAGCTGATGAGCCAGGACGAGCTGGCAGTTATGGATGGCGGCAAGTGCATCTTGCAGTTGCGCGGTGTGCGTCCGTTTCTTTCAGACAAGTATGACATTACCAGACACCCTAATTTCAAATACACAGCTGATGCAGACAAGCGAAATACCTTTGATATTGAAGCATTTTTGTCTGCCAGACTAAAACTCAAGCCTGATGAGGTCTGCGATGTATATGAAGTAGACACGGAGGGCGTGTAATACGGTTCCGCTGAGAAAGGAGTGATCGTATCTATTTGCCGCAACTGCCTCTGTTGAGGCCATTGGCGTACAAAGCGGACAATCGCAAGAAAAATAATGAAAAAGGAGGACAGCCGGAATCATGCCCCCGGAAACCGGGTGGCAGATTGTTCCGGCTTTTGTATGCCTATGAAACATGACAAACCTATTTTTTAATCAGATTCCGGCTAACAAACTATATGGCATTTTTTGAACAGGCAATTACCGTTCTTCAGACTCTCGTTATCGCTCTGGGCGCTGGTCTTGGTATCTGGGGTGTCATCAACCTGTTGGAAGGTTACGGCAACGACAACCCTGGCGCCAAATCTCAGGGCATGAAGCAGCTTATGGCCGGTGCTGGTGTAGCCGTTGTTGGCATGGTCCTTGTACCTCTGCTCTCCGGGCTGTTCTCTGTCTAAGCGTTTCTGCATGAAATCCTTGCCGCTCCCGCAGCTTTGCGGGGGCGGCGGAAAGGAGGTTGACACCGTATGGATTTCTTACTTGAAGCCCTGACAAATTGGCTGAAAGAAATGCTGGTGGGCGGTATTATGAGCAACCTTTCGGGGATGTTTGACAGTGTAAATCAGCAGGTCGCGGATATATCCGTACAGGTAGGACAGACCCCACAGGGATGGAATGGCAGTATTTTCAATATGATTGAGAATCTGTCAAACTCCATCATGGTGCCGATTGCAGGTGTGATCCTGGCTATCGTGATGACCGTAGACCTGATCCAGATGATTGCAGACAAGAACAACCTGCATGATGTGGATACCTGGATGATTTTCAAGTGGGTGTTCAAATCAGCTGCCGCCATCCTCATTGTCACAAACACATGGAATATCGTGATGGGCGTCTTTGATATGGCGCAGAGCGTGGTGGCGCAGGCGGCAGGGATTATCAATTCGGATGCGTCCATTGACATTTCCTCAGTTATGACCGATCTGGAACCGAGGCTGATGGAAATGGATTTGGGACCGCTGTTCGGACTGTGGTTCCAATCCCTCTTTATTGGCATTACCATGTGGGCGTTGTATATCTGTATCTTTATCGTTATTTATGGCCGTATGATCGAGATCTACCTTGTAACTTCGGTGGCTCCCGTTCCAATGGCTGCAATGATGGGCAAAGAATGGGGCGGTATGGGACAGAATTACCTCCGATCCCTGCTGGCACTGGGCTTTCAGGCATTTCTCATTATCGTCTGCGTGGCAATTTATGCTGTGCTGGTGCAGAACATCGCTCTGGAAGATGACATCATCATGGCAATCTGGAGCTGCGTGGGCTACACCGTACTGCTATGTTTTACGCTGTTCAAAACCGGCAGTCTCGCCAAATCAGTCTTTCAGGCGCACTAAAACGGAAGGAGGTTTCCACATTGGCTTATGTACCCGTACCCAAGGACTTAACAAAAGTCAAAACAAAGGTCATGTTCAATCTGACCAAGCGGCAGCTTATCTGCTTCACGGGCGGAGCGCTTATTGGCGTACCGCTTTTCTTTTTGCTCAGAAAACCTACCGGAAACAGTGTAGCGGCTATGTGTATGATGCTGGTTATGCTGCCCTTCTTTATGCTGGCTATGTACGAAAAGCATGGACAGCCCCTGGAAAAGATCGTGGGCAACATTCTCAAAGTAGCTGTGATCCGTCCAAAACAGCGACCTTACCAGACCAACAACTTTTATGCCGTATTAAAGCGGCAGGAAATGCTCGATAAGGAGGTGTATGACATTGTTCACCGCAATAAAAAAATGGCTGCATCGGATGTTCGGAAAAACCGAGGAAAAAACTGTGCAGCCGGTAAAGACAAAGAAAAAACTGTCCCGCGCCGATAAGAAGCAGATCGAAGCGGCCATTGCCCGCGCTAACCGCACGGACAAAAAAGGAAAATCTGCGCAGGACAGTATCCCTTATGAACGGATATGGCCGGACGGAATCTGCCGCATATCGGACAGCCACTACACAAAGACCATCCAGTTTCAGGACATCAACTATCAGCTTTCCCAAAACGAAGATAAGACGGCAATCTTTGAGGGTTGGTGTGATTTCCTCAATTATTTTGACAGCTCGATTCATTTCCAGCTGTCTTTTTTGAACCTTGCGGCATCGGAGGAGACCTTTGCTAACTCCATTTCCATCCCGCCCCAGAGGGACGCCTTTGACAGTATCCGCGAGGAATACACCACAATGCTGCAAAATCAGCTGGCCAGAGGTAACAACGGTCTCATCAAGACCAAATACCTGACCTTTGGTATCGACGCGGACAGCATCAAAGCCGCCAAGCCCCGTCTGGAGCGTATTGAGACAGATATACTTAATAACTTCAAGCGTCTTGGTGTAGCTGCCAGAACGCTGGACGGTAAAGAAAGGCTTTTTCAGCTTCATGCGGTATTCCACATGGATGAACAACTCCCGTTTCAGTTTGAATGGGACTGGCTGGCTCCTTCCGGTCTGTCCACAAAGGATTTTATTGCACCAAGCTCCTTTGAGTTCCGCACCGGCAAGCAGTTCCGTATGGGTAAGAAATACGGAGCTGTTTCTTTTTTGCAGATCCTCGCACCGGAACTGAATGACCGTTTGCTGGCTGATTTTCTGGATATGGAAAGTTCGCTCATTGTGAGTATGCACATTCAGTCGGTGGATCAGGTGAAAGCCATCAAAACGGTAAAGCGGAAGATTACCGACCTGGACCGTAGCAAGATCGAGGAACAGAAAAAAGCAGTCCGTGCCGGATACGACATGGACATCATTCCATCTGACCTTGCTACCTACGGCAGTGAAGCGAAAAAACTCTTGCAGGATTTGCAGAGCCGCAACGAGAGAATGTTCCTTTTGACCTTTCTGGTGCTGAACACAGCGGACAATCCCCGTCAGCTTGGCAACAACATCTTTCAGGCAGGCTCTATTGCCCAGAAGTATAACTGTCAGCTGACCAGGCTGGACTTCCAACAGGAAGAAGGGCTGATGAGCTGTCTGCCTCTGGGTCTCAATCAGATTGAGATTCAGCGAGGACTGACCACCAGTTCCACAGCTATCTTTGTGCCCTTTACTACGCAGGAACTGTTCCAGAACGGGAAAGAAGCTCTGTACTACGGCATCAATGCTCTGTCCAACAACCTCATCATGGTGGACAGAAAGCTGCTGAAAAACCCCAACGGCCTGATTCTGGGTACGCCGGGTTCCGGTAAGTCCTTCAGCGCAAAACGAGAAATTGCCAACTGCTTTTTGCTTACCAGTGATGATGTTATTATCTGTGACCCGGAAGCGGAGTACGCACCTCTTGTTGAGCGTCTGCATGGGCAGGTCATCAAGATCTCACCTACTTCAACCAACTATATCAATCCGATGGATCTGAATCTGGACTATTCGGATGATGAAAGCCCGCTGTCGCTCAAGTCTGACTTTATCCTCAGCTTGTGTGAGCTGATCGTGGGCGGTAAGGAGGGCTTGCAGCCGGTGCAGAAAACCATTATTGACCGTTGTGTACGGTTGGTTTACAACGAATATCTCAATGACCCGAAGCCGGAGAATATGCCGATTTTGGAGGACCTTTATAACCTGTTGCGGGAGCAGGAAGAAAAAGAAGCTCAGTACATTGCAACGGCATTGGAAATCTATGTAACGGGTTCTTTGAATGTGTTCAATCATCAGAGCAATGTGGATATTGATAACCGGATTGTCTGCTACGACATCAAGGAACTGGGCAAGCAGCTTAAAAAAATCGGTATGCTGGTGGTACAGGATCAGGTGTGGAACCGCGTTACCATCAATCGTGCCGCCCACAAGTCCACCCGTTACTACATCGACGAGATGCACCTGCTTTTGAAGGAGGAGCAGACCGCCGCCTATACGGTGGAAATCTGGAAGCGATTCAGAAAATGGGGCGGTATTCCGACAGGTATCACCCAGAATGTCAAAGATCTTTTGAGCAGCCGCGAGGTAGAGAACATCTTTGAAAACTCGGACTTCGTGTATATGCTTAACCAGGCAGGCGGAGACCGCCAGATTTTGGCGAAGCAACTGGGGATTTCCACGCACCAGCTTAGCTATGTGACCCACTCCGGTGAGGGCGAGGGCCTGCTGTTCTATGGCTCCACGATCCTGCCGTTTGTGGATCACTTCCCGAAGAACACCGAACTTTACCGCATTATGACTACCAAACCCCAGGAACTGAAAAAGAAGGAGGATGAATGATGATGAATCCCAACATTTTGAATAAAAATCCGCTGATGTTTTTTGACAGGGCGGTAAATGCCCAGCGCAGCCAGTTGCTTACAGTCATGGCCGATGCGGTAAGTGAGTGTCGCACGGCGGCAGACCAGGCAGCCGAACTGAATGAGACCGGTCAGATGGGGCTGCTCCGTCTGGCAGAGGTCTGGAGCACCATCCGTGCCAAGGAAGGTATGGGTGGTCTGGTTCTGGAAGGAACCGAAGCGAAGATCCTGTCCGATGTGGTGGCACAGTTTTATGCCTACCTGTCCGGCTGTATGTTCAACGATCCTGTGGGAATGGCCATTTATGCAGAGCTGCACTACATGATGTCCTCCCTCATGGTGGGAGAATGGTTTGAATAAGGAGCCGCGCCTGCGCTTTACTGATGAGGAACGGTCGGAGCCTGCACTGGAAAAGCCGATCCGTAAAGCGGAGAAAGCTGCGGACAGAGCAGATAAGGCGCAGGCCAATATCCCAAAGAAAAAGGTCAGGCAGACGGTCATTGACCCAGATACCGGAAAAAAGACCTCGAAGCTGACCTTTGAGGACAAGAAAAAGCCACCCTCCAAAGTTTCTCAAGGAGTCAGGGAAGCTCCCGTCCATCTGGTTGCGGGCAAGCTCCACAAAGAGATCCGGGAAACAGAGCAGGACAATGTGGGCGTGGAAAGCGCCCACAAGTCCGAGGAAGCGGTGGAGACCGGCGCTTATCTGGTGCGGGAGGGCTATCGCAGCCACAAGCTGAAGCCGTACCGCAAAGCAGCACAGGCAGAGCGCCAACTGGAAAAGGCAAATGTAAATGTTCTGTACCAGAAATCTTTGCAGGAAAATCCCCAGTTTGCCAGCAATCCGCTTTCCCGCTGGCAGCAAAAGCAGGCCATCAAAAGGCAGTATGCCGCCGCCAAACACGCCGGTCAGACTGCCGGAAATACCGCCCAGGCTGCGTCCAAAACCGGAAAAGCCGCAAGGACGGTGAAAGAAAAGGCACAGCAGGCAGGGGCGTTCGTCGTGCGCCACAAGAAGGGTTTCCTGATGGCAGGGGTTTTGTTCCTCATTACCTGTATGCTGATGAATACCATGTCCTCCTGCTCCATGATGGCGCAGAGCATCGGTTCCGTTCTCTCCGGCACCACTTATCCGTCGGATGACCCGGAAATGCTGGCAGTGGAGGCAGATTATGCAGCCAGAGAAGTCCAGTTGCAGGAGGAAATCGACAACATTGAAAGCAGCCACCCAGGGTATGACGAGTATCGCTATGACCTTGGTATGATCGGCCATGACCCTCATGAGCTGGCATCATTTCTGTCTGCCGTCTTGCAAGGTTACACCCAGCAGAGCGCTCAGGCAGAGCTGGCGCGTGTGTTTGCAGCACAGTATCAGCTGACGCTTACTGAGGAAGTGGAGATTCGCTACCGCACGGAGACCTCCACCGACCCGGAGACCGGCGAGACCACCTCAGAAGAAGTCCCCTATGAGTATTACATTTTGAATGTGAAACTCACCAGCAAGCCCATTTCCGCTGTGGCGTCGGAGATTCTGACCCCGGAGCAGATGGAAATGTATCAGGTTTACCGGCAGACCATGGGCAATAAGCCGCTGTTGTTTGGCGGTGGTTCCCCTGACATGAGCAATTCTGAGGACTTGACCGGTGTACAGTTTGTAAATGGAACCCGTCCCGGAAATCCGCAGTTGGTGGAGCTGGCCAAGCGTCAGGTTGGCAATGTGGGCGGCTATCCTTATTGGAGCTGGTATGGCTTTGACAGCCGCGTGGAGTGGTGCGCCTGCTTTGTATCCTGGTGTTATAACCAGGCTGGAAAAAGTGAGCCGCGCTTTGCAGGCTGCGAGTGGCAGGGCGTTCCGTGGTTCCAGTCTCATGGACAATGGGGTGCAAGAGGCTATAACAATTTGGCTCCCGGAGATGCAATTTTCTTTGATTGGGATTTAGATGGGACAGCAGACCATGTGGGTATCGTGATCGGTACGGATGGCAGCCGTGTTTATACGGTGGAGGGAAATTCCGGCGATGCCTGCAAGATCAAAAGTTATGACCTGAATTATCAAAGTATTAAGGGCTACGGCCTGATGAACTGGTAACAGACTTTGTGGAAAGGAGTGAACGGTTATGGCAAAAAACAAAATTGGACGTATCGACCAGGAAATTGAGAAAACCCGTGAGAAGATTGCGGAATATCAGGAAAAGCTCAAGACCTTGGAAGCACAGAAAACGGAGGCAGAGAATCTGGAAATCGTTCAGATGGTTCGTGCGCTACGCATGACTCCAGCACAGCTGAACGCTATGCTTTCCGGTGCAATGAACCATGGCAGAGATACAGCACTGTCGGAATCAAATAATCAGGAGGCTACCGCTTATGAAGAATAAAAGAATTTGCAAAACACTTTCCGCCCTTTGCCTGACTATGGTTGTGGCATTTGGCTTTACGATCCCTGCTTTCGCACAGGGGTCAGAACAGGCTCCGGCGGCACCGGCAGAGGATTCTACCAATGACAGCAATGTGATTGTGGAAGAAACAGAACCGGCACCGGCACTTACACCGGAGGGGAATGCGGCATTGGTGGATGATTTTGGAGGCAATAAGCAGCTTATTACTGTTACGACCAAAGCTGGAAATTACTTTTACATCTTGATTGATAGGGCGAATGAGGACAAGGAGACTGCTGTTCACTTTCTGAATCAGGTGGACGATGCAGACCTTGCGGCGCTGATGGAAGATGGAAAAACCAAAGAGGAGATGCCTGCGGTATGCAGCTGTTCAACAAAATGTGAAGCAGGGGCAGTCAATACGGCCTGCCCGGTCTGCGCAACTGATAAGAGTAAATGTACGGGCAAAGCACCGGAACCTCCGGCAGAAACATCGGAGCCGGAAAAGGAGAAGCCTGCCGGATTGAACCCGGCTGCGCTGGTCCTTTTGCTGGCTCTGCTTGGTGGCGGTGGCGTATTTGCCTACTTGAAGCTCGTTAAGAACAAGCCTAAGACCAAGGGCAATGACAGTCTGGACGATTATGATTATGGCGAGGAAGATTCCGAGGAATGGGAAACCGAGGATGAGGAGTCGGAAGAACCGGATGCTGACGGGGGCAGCACAGAAGAAGATGACGAGGACAGCATGAAATGACCCGATTCACAGACAGTCCCTATGAACGCATGATGACACGCAGACCGGAGGGCGGGAAGGAAACTTCCCGTCCTCCTTCTTTACCCCACAGCCACCCCTGCTATGGTTGCGGGAATTATGGAAGACCCTGCGTAGGTATCTGTCACCGGGAAATGTCCCGATGGCTCAAAGAGAGGAGGAACCATCATGGCTCAACATAAATTGGTAATTGCCGAAAAACCATCAGTTGCCCAGAGTTTGGCGGCGGTGATCGGTGCAACCGTCCGTAAGGACGGGTATCTGGAGGGCAACGGCTGGCGTGTCAGCTGGTGCGTGGGCCACCTGGCCGGTCTTGCGGATGCAGACAGCTATGACCCAAAGTATGCCAAGTGGCGATATGATGATCTGCCTATCCTGCCGGAACATTGGCAGATGGTGGTGGGAAAAGATAAGAAAAAGCAGTTTGATATTCTCAAAAAGCTGATGAATGCCCCGGATGTGACGGAAGTGGTAAATGCCTGTGATGCCGGACGCGAGGGCGAGATGATCTTCCGTAGCGTCTATGAGCTGGCAGGTTGCAAGAAGCCGATGAAAAGGCTCTGGATTTCTTCGATGGAGGACTCCGCCATAAGGGAAGGCTTTGCAAACCTGCGCCCCGGTGCGGACTATGACGGACTTCGGGATGCTGCCCTCTGCCGTGCCAAGGCCGACTGGCTGGTGGGGATCAATGCGACAAGGCTTTTTTCCGTGCTGTATCACCGAACCCTCAACATCGGGCGCGTGATGTCCCCGACGCTGGCGCTTATTGTTCAGCGAGAAGCTGAGATCGACACCTTTAAGCCGATTCCCTTTTATACCGTGGCGCTGGAGCTGCCCGGTCTTACCGTATCCGGGGAGCGCATGGCGGATAAGGCTGCTGCTGAGCAGCTGAAAGAAGCCTGTCAGGGTGTAAATGTCACAATCAAAAAGGTGGAGTGCAAGGAAAAGTCCGAAAAGCCGCCTGCCCTCTATGACCTGACTACTCTGCAAAGAGATGCCAACCGCCTGCTTGGATTTACAGCCCAGCAGACCCTGGACTATCTGCAAAGCCTGTATGAAAAAAAGCTCTGCACCTATCCCCGTACTGACAGCCGCTATCTGACTGGTGATATGGCAGACAGCCTGCCGGTGCTGGTGAATCTGGTTGCCAATGCTATGCCGTTTCGCAAAGGAATCGCCATTACCTGTGATCCGCAGACGGTAATCAACGATAAGAAAGTAACCGACCACCACGCAGTAATCCCTACCAGAAATCTCAAGGATGCAGACCTTTCTGCCCTTCCTGCGGGAGAAAAAGCGGTGCTGGAGCTGGTGGCCCTGCGTCTGATGTGCGCCGTAGCCCAGCCCCATATCTATTCGGAAACCGTTGTGATTGCAGCGTGTGCCGGTGGGGAGTTTACCACAAAAGGAAAAACAGTGAAGCACCCCGGATGGAAAGCACTGGAGGACGCTTATCGTGCCAAAATGAAGGATACAGAGCCGAAAAAAGAGGGCGTAGAGAAAGCCCTGCCGGAGCTGACCGAAGGACAGACACTTTCGGTTTCTGCGGCAATCGTCAAAGAAGGCAAAAGCAGTCCGCCTCAGCACTTTACGGAGGACACCCTATTGTCCGCAATGGAGACTGCCGGGAAAGATGATATGCCAGAGGATGCTGAGAGAAAAGGTCTGGGGACACCGGCCACCCGTGCCGGTATTTTGGAAAAGCTGGTATCTGCCGGTTTTCTGGAGCGAAAAAAGAACAGAAAAACGGTGCAGCTTCTTCCTTCCCACGATGCAGTATCCCTTATCACGGTGCTGCCGGAACAACTGCAATCGCCGCTTCTGACTGCCGAGTGGGAGTACCGCCTGGGAGAGATCGAGCGCGGGCAGCTTGCCCCAGAGGAGTTTCTGGACGGGATCAGCACCATGCTGAAAGATCTGGTGGGGACTTATCAGGTCATCAAGGGAACTGAGTACCTGTTCACTCCGCCCCGTGAGGTGGTGGGCAAATGCCCTCGCTGCGGCGGTGAAGTTGCAGAACTGCAAAAAGGCTTCTTCTGTCAGAATGATTCTTGCAAATTTGCAATCTGGAAAAACAACAAATGGTGGGCTGCCAAGAAAAAACAGCCGACCAAAGCTGTGGTGTCTGCGCTGCTGAACGATGGCTGTGTCCGTGTGACGGGGCTATATTCGGAGAAAACCGGCAAGACCTACGATGCCACTGTGGTTTTGGAGGACGATGGACAGTATGCCAACTTCAAGCTGGAATTTGACCAGCGGAAAGGAGGCAGCCGATGAAGCTCTCTTTAGTGGAACGGGAAACCATTCTCCTCTATAACCAGGCAGAACCAATGGCTGAGGTCTATACCCACGATCCCCGTCTGATGGAGAAGCTGGAACTGCTGGCAAAAAAGCACCCCGACCAGATCACCCGAAAGGACGCCCATAACTTTACCGTCCCCAAGCGGTGTGTATCAGTCCGGGAGCCATACAGCGCCGAGCGTCGCAAAGCTGCCAGTGAGCGTGCGAAAGCCGCCGGATACCAGCCCCCTGTGAAAAAGTCCGGCAGTTAAAGGCACATGGCAGAGAATGTATTTGAAGCGGTCAAGCAGTCGGTCAGCACCAGAGAAGCTGCAGCGTTTTATGGGATCGAGGTCAAACGAAATGGTATGTCCTGCTGTCCCTTTCACGATGATAAGAACCCCAGCATGAAGGTAGACCAGCGGTTCCACTGCTTTGGTTGCGGTGCAGATGGGGATGTGATCGACTTTACCGCAAAGCTCTTTAACCTCTCGCCAAAAGAAGCAGCGGAGAAACTGGCACAGGACTTTGGCCTGATCTATGACAGTCAGGCCCCGCCCCGCAGGAGATATGTCCGGCAAAAAACCGAGGCACAGAAGTTTCGGGAGAATCGACAGCGCTGTTATCGCGTACTGTCCGATTACTACTATCTGCTGAAAAAATGGGAAGCCGACCGTTCTCCCAGGACACCGGAGGAAGAACCGCACCCCCGTTTTGTGGAAGCAATCCAGAAGAAAGCCTATGTAGAGTACCTGCTGGACCTTTTTCTTTATGAAAGTGAAGAAGAACAAAAGGCATGGATTGCAGAACACACAGCAGAAATCACACACTTGGAAAGGAGATTGAAAATCATGGCTGAGAACAAACCCACCAACCGAGAACGGCTAAGGGAAATCACAGATGGCATCGAGCAGGGCATCAAAGAACTGTTTGAGAGTGAAAAGTATATGCGCTATCTGTCCGTCATGTCCCGCTTCCACCGCTATTCGGTAAACAACACCATGCTCATCTATATGCAGAAGCCGGACGCCACATTGGTAGCCGGATACAATAAGTGGAAAGACCAGTTTGAGCGTCATGTAAAAAAGGGCGAGCATGGCATTACCATCATCGCTCCCACACCGTATAAGAAGAAAATCGAGGAGCAGAAGCTGGACCCGGATACCAAGGCTCCGATTCTGGATAAAGACGGAAAGATCGTTACAGAGGAAAAAGAAATCGAGATTCCCATGTTCCGCCCTGTCAAGGTCTTTGATGTGAGTCAGACCGACGGGAAACCTTTGCCGGAGCTTGCTTCCTCCCTTTCCGGCGATGTGCCAAATTATGAGGCATTCATGGAGGCCCTGCGCCGCAGCGCACCGGTGCCGATTACTTTTGAAGCAATGGCCGCTGATACGGACGGCTATTTTTCTGCTGATCATCAGAAAATTGCCATTCGTCAGGGCATGAGTGAGGTTCAGACGGTTTCAGCCACAGTACACGAGATTGCCCACAGCAAGCTCCATGACCCTAAAAAATATGAAATGCTACCGTCATGGAAGGTTGTGCAGGAGAGTGAAGGTGGAACCAAACATGATTTCAAGTTGGATTTTGCCACAGAAAAAGAAGCCGAACAGTTTGCTTCTGATATGGATTGGCGTTATGTGGACGAAAATCAGTTTGAATGGCGTCTTGCAGTTGAGGAAGATCCAACCGCAGAAAAACAGGCAATCAAAAACCGCCACACGGAGGAAGTGGAGGCTGAAAGCATCTCCTATGCGGTCTGCAAGTATTTTGGCATCGAGACCGGAGAAAACAGCTTCGGCTATATTGCAAGCTGGAGCCAGGGCAAAGAGCTGAAAGAGCTGAGAGCCAGTTTGGAGACCATCAACAAAACCTCCGGCACTTTGATCTCCGACATTGAGCGCCACTATAAGGAAATCTGCAAAGAGCGCGGAATCGACCCTCATGCAAAGGTAGAGCCGGAACCCGCCCCGATAGAGCAGCCAGAAGATGCCGCTAAGGTATCTGATAGACAGCAGACCGGCGATCTGACCTACTATGTAGCAGAGTGCATGGAATTTCCAAACCTCGGAGAATACCACGATAACCTGTCTTTGGAGGAAGCTGTCCGCATTTATCAGGAGATTCCAGCAGAGCGAATGAACGGGATTAAAGGAATTGGTTTTGAGCTGAAAGACGGAAGCGACTATGAAGGACCTTTTCCGATTTTGACAGGCCATACCATTGATCTGGACACCATCCAGGCAATCGACTATTACCGTGATAATCCTCTGGTGCAAAAAGCGGTAAAGGAACTGGCTACGGCAATGCCAGAAATGGAAGTGCTGGGGGCGGATGCCAACCAGCAGGAGGCTTTGTTTCTGATTGACGATGCCACCTATCTTCATATCCAATCCTGTGACAGCGGCTGGGACTATACCCTTTACGATGCCGCGTCCATGAAAGAGCTGGATGGTGGTCAGCTGGATATGCCGGAGATTTCCCGCATGAAGGCAGTTCTCCAGATTTGTGATGACAACGATTTGGGCAGAGATTCGGTAAAATACGCACCGTTGTCCATGATTGAGACCTTGCAGGAAGCTGCCTACCAGCAGATGCAGGCAGAGGCCAGTCAGATGGCTGCTTCTTCTCAGCTGCCGGAAGCACAAGAGCAGGCGCTGGATGAATACCCTATGCCTGATGAGCAGGTATCCACACCGGATATGCAGGAATACGGCTACTTCTATGATGGGATGCTCCCTGTCACCAGAGAACGGGCGCTGGAACTGGATGCCGCCGGTTTGACTGTCTATGTGCTGCATGAGGACAATACAGAGAGTATGGTATTTGACTCGCAGGAAATCATGGATCATGGCGGCATTTTCGGTGTGGACCGTGAGGAATGGGAGAAAAGCCCTCAGTTCCACGAAAAGGTCATGGAGCGCCAGGAACATCAGCAGGAACGGGAACAAGCATTTCTTGCTCAGAACAGAGATTGCTTTGCCATCTATCAGGTGAGCCGTGACGATCCGCAGAATGTGCGCTTTATGAATCTGGACTGGCTAAAGTCCCATGACATTTCCATAGACCGTAGCAATTATGATCTCATTTACACTGCTCCGCTGAGGGAGTCTGGCACGGTACCGGAGCAGCTGGAAAAACTATATGAGCAGTTTAATCTGCAAAAACCGGCGGATTTTCACAGTCCTTCTATGAGCGTCAGCGACATCGTTGCGATTAAGCAGGACGGTAAGGTATCCTGTCATTACTGTGACAGTGTTGGTTTTACCCAGATCCCCGAATTCCTGCCGGAAAATCCGCTGAAAAATGCAGAGATGGCCGTGGAGGACGATTACGGCATGATCGACGGTATTATCAACAATGGCGCAAAAGAGCCTACGGTAGCAGAGCTGGAACAGCAGGCTCGAAGCGGTCAGCCTATCTCCCTCATGGACTTGGCTGACGCCGTTTATCGGGAGGAACGGGATAAGAAAAAATCCGTTGTGGATCAGCTGAAAAGCCAGCCCAAAGCGGAACACAAAAAGACAGCACCCAAAAAGAGTGCGGAAAGGGAGATTTGATATGGGAAACTTTACTTTTGAGGAAATGAACCTGATGTGCATTTACAATACCGGTAGCCGCACCGGATTGATCGAAGCTCTGACTGAGATGTGCGGTGAACTGGCCCCGGAGGAAACAGAGCTGCGGGAGTTGACAGACAGCGCACTGGGCAAGCTCCAGGCCATGAGTGATGCCGAGTTTGCCGAGCTGGAGTTGTACCCGGATTTTGAGCAGTAAACACCATAATCGCAGGGATGGGGTGGCAATATGCTACCCCACATTTTACCCAAAAACTGAAAGGAGGACAGAACACTATGCCAACCAAAGCTGAACTATATGCACAGATGGCGGAGAAGGTGGCAACGCAGCTCACAGGGAGCTGGCAGGAATGGGCAGGGTTTCTCACCACGGCTTCCCGCCTTTACAAGTACCCGTTCCATGAGCAGTTGATGATCTACGCCCAGCGTCCGGACGCTACCGCCTGTGCAGAGTACGATTTGTGGAATGAAAAGATGGGCCGGTATGTAAGGCGCGGCTCCAAGGGAATCGCTCTGGTGGACGATTCCGGGGACAGGCCCCGCCTGCGCTATGTTTTTGATATTTCCGACACCGGAACCCGTGAACATTCCCGCACTCCCTGGCTGTGGCAGCTGGAGGAGCGCCATTTGGATTCGGTGCAGGCCATGCTGGAGCGCACCTATGCGGTTTCCGGTGATGACCTTGCCGGACAGCTCACGGAGGTAGCCGGAAAACTGGCTGAGGAATACTGGACGGAGCATCAGCAGGACTTCTTCTATATCGTTGACGGTTCCTTTTTGGAGGAATATGATGAGTTTAACATCGGAGTACAGTTCAAGGCAGCAGCCACCGTCAGCATCACTTACGCTTTGATGTCCCGCTGTGGACTGAAGCCGGAACGCTACTTCGACCACGAAGATTTCATGGCGATCTTTGATTTCAATACCCCGGCAACTATCGGGGCGCTTGGAACAGCGGTCAGCCAGATCAACCAGCAGGTGCTGCGGCAGATCGGCGTTACCGTCCGAAATGCAGAGCGCGAAGCCAACCAAGAAAGGAGCAAACAAGATGAACAATCCCATGACCTATATCCAGAACGGAGACTATCTGATTCCCGACCTGAAGCTGAGCCAGCAGCCGGAGAAACCCCTGGGCAAGTACGGCAGGATGAGGAAAACCTACCTGAAGGAACATCGTCCCATCCTCTACAACCAGATGTTGCTGAGCGAGAAGCTGTACCCGCACCTTCTGGAGATCGACGAGACCGCCCAGAGCAGACTGGAGCAGATGATGCCCCAGCTGGCGAAGGAAGCGGGAGCCACCGAGGAACTGAAAGCCAGCGATCCCATGAAGTGGGTGGGGCTGATGAACACCTGCAAAGCTCAGGCCGAAGAAATCCTGATGGCGGAGCTTATCAACAGCTGACCCTAAACCTGTTCCTCTCCGAAGCGGAACAGATCCAATCCATAGATGAAGCAGAGAATGTAGCGCATACATCCTCTGCTTTTTCTTTTGCCCAAAAAGACATCGACCATGTGCTGCGTTTGGGCGGCAATACAGACCGTCAAAGGGAGCGTGTGGTTGCAGCCTTTGAAAAGCAGAAAACCACCGCTGAGATTGCCGAGATACTGAAAACGCTGTACCACGGCGGCAATGGCCTTGGCAGTGTGAGCGCATGGTATGCCGAGGATGGTATCCATCTTTCCCACGGGAAGTCTGCCCGTTATGACAGGTCTGCCCAGGTCATTTCCTGGGAGAGTGCCGCAGAGCGTATCGGGGAGCTTTTGGAAAGTGGTCAGTTTGCCTCCAATGTGGAGCTTGCAGAAGCGGCAGGCTATGAACGCTCCCTCCTCTCGGAAAAGCTCTGGCATCTGTATCACGATCTCAGTGAGGACGCCAGAAAAGCCGGATATTTGTCCTGCCTGTCAGAGATCAAAGGCAATGGTTTCCCGGAGGAGACCCGCCGCCTGACGGAGCAGCTGAGTGAACCGGCTTTCCGCCAGACCCTCAAGGAAGAATACGCTGCCTTCTTGACTGCCTATCAGCAGGACCGTGACCTGTTGCGCTTTCACTACCATAGGCCAAGGGAAATCTGGGAGAACCTGAAGGACCTTGACCTTCCACGCAGGACCTTTTCTTCAGAGCTTTCTCAAGTGCCAACCGTCCAGCACTTTATTACCGAGGATGAGATCGACGCCGCCATGACCGGCGGAAGCAGTTTCGCCGGAGGAAAAGGCCGTATCTATGCGTTCTTCATGGCAAACCATACGGATAAGGAGAAAGTGAGATTCCTCAAAGACGAGTATGGCATTGGCGGACGCTCTCATGCCTTGTCCGGCGCAACACACAGCGGCGAAGATCACGATGGGAAAGGACTGCACTATAAAAAGCAGGACTGCCCGGATGTTCACTTGAACTGGGAAAAGGTTGCCAAGCGCATTACCTCTCTTGTTCAGAAAGGCCGCTATCTTACCGAACAGGAACAGGCGCAGTATGACAAAATCCAGGCTGAAAAGGAATTGGCAGAAGAAGATGCCATCCAAGCCCAGCAGCCGGAGGTGGAGGAAGAAACGCCAAAGCCTACCCTTCGGGAGCAGTTTGAGCAGTATAAGACTGTGGTGACTGCCGCCATTTCCGAGGATGCCGCATACCGCAATGCCTGCGGGCATTCTGACCGTGAAAATGCTGTCATCGAGGGCAATGCCGCTGTGCGCCGTGCGGTTCTTGGTTCTAAGGATATGGAGCTGATTCGCCTCTATTCGGATGTGCCGGAGTTCCGACAGCGACTGCACCGGGAAGTGATCGACGAAACCTATCCAAAGCTCCATGAACTTCTGCGCCCTCTTTCTCAGGAAGATATTGATACTGCCATTTGTGCATGGAACGGCAATATCGAGAGTAAACATGCTGTCGTCCGTTATATGAAAGACCATGCAAGAGAGAAAGATACCGCTGCATGGCTGGCTCAGGAATACAGTGGCAGCAACATCCCGTTCGTTGTCCGTGCCGGAAGCCCGGAGGAAACGCAGCTGCCCTGGCCGAAGGTACAGCGCAGGCTTGCCCAGCTGATTCAGGAGGACCGGTTCTATACCGAAGAAGAACAGGAACGTTTTGACAACATCGACCCCATCGCCATCCGGGAAGCCCTGGAGGAAAGAGGGATTGTCAACGGACAGGTGGCAGACCCGGAAAAACTGGACAATGACCCATTTATCCAACAGGTGGTGTCGGATGTAGGGCAGATCGCAGATGCCGAGACAGAGCAGACTTCCAAAGTTTCCATTTCCGATGAGGAATATGACGCAGTTCGCCGCCCAATTCCGCAAAGAACCTCCTATGACCCAGCCGCCCCGGTCTATGCCGTGGGCGATACCGTGTATATCGAGGATGACGCCTATCAGATCACCGAGCTGCGGGAGGACACCGTACAGCTTCTGCCCACCGGGATGGTATATCCCATCTACCGGGCAGAGCGCAAAGAACAGTTCGAGCAGCTGCTTCGGGCAGACCGCCGCAATGCTTACTATACCGAGTTTCTTCCTACTGACCCGGACAAGGCAGATCAGGACTTGCGGGATGTATTGGCTCATGGACTGATGGATGAAGCGGATAAAAAGCAGATTTCCACGCTGCTGGAATCCGGCAGGAGCAACAGCGAGATCGCCTACTGGCTGAGCAGAGCCTATTCCGGTGAGATTGAGACACTGAATCTGGAGACCGGCGATATTGCCGATTACCGTACCACGGCACAGGGCATAGAACTGGAAGTCATGGATGCAGAGGAAAAGCGTCTGGCTATGCTGTATTTCCGCTGGGATGAGGTTGCGCCTTTGCTGCGCGGGATGTATGCCCGTCAGCAGGACGGTTTTGGACAGGAACAGCCCCAACCGGCTGCCGAATCCCCGGCCTTCCATTCCGAGACCATGGCCGTCTATCCGGGCGATAAGAACAATCTGCCTTATGATGTGGTGGTGGAACGACTGCATATCGAGGAGCCGGAGCCGCCAGCGCCTGTGACTGAGCCGGAGAAAACCTTTGAGGAAGTGTTGGATGAACACCCGGTTTCCATTCAGGTCAATGGCCAGTGGCAGACCTTTCCCAATGCCAAAGCTGCCGAGGAAGCATCTTATGAGGAATACAAGGCTAACCTGCGCCGCAATGCAAAAAACTTCCGCATTACCGATGAGCATTTGGGCGAAGGCGGTCCGAAAGCCAAGTTCCAGGCAAATGTCAATGCGATTCGTTTGCTGAAAGAGCTGGAAGCTGCCGGACAGCAGGCAAGCCCCGAACAGCAGGAGGTTCTTTCTCGATATGTGGGCTGGGGCGGCCTCTCTGATGCTTTTGACCCGGAGAAACCGGTATGGGCTTTAGAGTATGCCCAGCTAAAAGAACTGCTGACCCCGGAGGAATATGCCGCCGCCAGAAGCTCTACTCTCAACGCCCATTACACCAGCCCTACGGTCATTCAGGCCATCTATGAAGCGGTGGACCGTATGGGATTTGAGACCGGAAATATTCTGGAGCCGTCTATGGGTGTGGGCAATTTCTTCGGTATGCTGCCGGAGAAAATGCGAAACAGCCGTCTGTATGGCGTTGAGCTGGATTCCATCAGTGGACGGATTGCAAAGCAGCTCTACCCCAAGGCCGACATCACCGTGGCCGGGTTTGAGACCACCGACAGGCGAGATTTCTATGACCTTGCCATTGGTAATGTGCCTTTTGGCCAGTATCAGGTTCGAGATAAAGCCTATGACAAGCTGAATTTCAGCATCCACAACTACTTTTTTGCCAAAGCACTCGACCAGGTGCGTCCCGGCGGCGTGGTGGCCTTTGTCACCAGCCGCTATACGATGGACGCCAAGGATTCCACCGTGCGCCGGTATCTTGCTCAACGTGCCGAGCTGCTGGGAACCATCCGTCTGCCTAATGACGCGTTCAAAAAGAATGCCGGTGCCGAGGTGGTATCGGACATCATCTTCCTCCAAAAACGGGACCACCCGCTGGACATCGTGCCGGAATGGACTCAAACCGGACAGACGGAGGACGGATTTGCCATCAACCGCTATTTCCTGGACCACCCGGAAATGGTGCTGGGCCGACAGGAGCCGGAAAGCACCGCCCATGGCATGGACTACACCGTGAATCCCATTGAGGGGCTGGAGCTTGCCGATCAGCTGCATGATGCCGTGAAGTACATTCGCGGCACCTACCAGGAAGCCGAGCTGCCGGAGCTGGGTGAGGGCGAAGCCATCGACACCTCCATTCCCGCCGACCCCAATGTGAAGAACTATTCCTATGCCATTGTAGACGGGCAGGTGTACTACCGGGAAAACAGCCGTATGGTGCGCCCTGACCTCAACGCCACCGCTGAAGCCCGTGTAAAAGGTCTTGTGGGACTGCGTGATTGTGTGCAGGAACTGATCGACCTTCAGATGGATGCAGCGGTTCCGGACAGCACCATTCGGGAGAAGCAGGCGGAACTGAACAGCCTCTATGACAGCTTTTCTTCCAAATACGGTCTCATCAATGACCGTGCAAACCGTCTGGCCTATGCAGATGATTCTTCCTATTACCTGCTCTGTGCGCTGGAAGTCATCGACGAGGACGGGAAACTGGAACGTAAGGCAGATATGTTCACCAAGCGGACCATCAAGCCCCATCAGGCGGTGGCTGTGGTGGATACGGCAAGTGAAGCACTGGCGGTGTCTATCTCGGAAAAAGCCTGCGTGGATATGGACTATATGAGCCAGCTTACCGGAAAAACAAAAGAAGAACTGGCCGGAGAGCTGCAAGGCGTAATCTTCCGTGTACCGGGACAGTTGGAGCAGGACGGAACGCCCCATTATGTGACTGCTGATGAATACCTCTCCGGCAATGTACGCCGCAAACTGCGTCAGGCGCAGCGGGCCGCACAGCAGGACCCGGTTTATGCAGTTAATGTGGAAGCTCTTACCGCCGCCCAGCCCAAAGACCTGGATGCGTCGGAGATTGAGGTGCGTCTGGGCGCTACCTGGATTGACAAGGAATATATCCAGCAATTTATGTATGAGACCTTTAATACCCCGTTTTATCTCCAGCGCAGTATCGGGGTCAACTATTCGTCCTTTACCGCTGAATGGCAGATCAAGGGGAAATCTTCTGTATCCTACAACGATGTGGCAGCTTATACCACCTATGGGACCAGTCGTGCCAATGCCTACAAGATTTTAGAGGACAGCCTGAACCTGCGGGATGTCCGCATCTATGACACCATAGAGGACGCAGACGGAAAAGAGCGCCGGGTTCTGAACGCCAAGGAGACCACCCTGGCAGCTCAAAAACAGCAGGCGATCCGGGAAGCCTTTAGGGACTGGATCTGGAGAGACCCGGAGCGCCGCCAGACTTTGGTGCGCCAGTACAACGAAGAAATGAACTCTACCCGTCCCCGCGAGTATGATGGCAGCCATATCACTTTTGGGGGCATGAACCCGGCCATTACCCTGCGGGAACACCAGAAAAGCGCCATCGCCCATGTGCTGTATGGAGGAAATACCCTGTTGGCACATGAAGTAGGCGCAGGCAAAACTTTTGAGATGGTAGCTGCTTCGATGGAAGCCAAACGCCTGGGACTGTGCCAGAAATCTCTCTTTGTGGTTCCAAACCATCTGACCGAGCAGTGGGCGTCGGAGTTTTTGCGTCTCTATCCTTCCGCCAATATCTTAGTCACCACAAAAAAGGACTTTGAGACCCATAACCGAAAGAAGTTCTGCGCTCGTATTGCGACGGGTGATTATGATGCCATCATCATGGGACACAGCCAGTTTGAGCGTATCCCTATCAGCCGGGAGCGTCAGGAACGGCTTCTCTATGAACAGATCGACGAGATCACTGAGGGGATTGCAGAGGTACAGGCCAGTGGCGGCGAGCGTTTTACCGTCAAGCAGTTGGAGCGTACCAGAAAGTCTCTGGAAGCCAGACTGGAAAAGCTGCAAGCCGAGGGACGAAAAGACGATGTGGTAACCTTCGAGCAGCTGGGTGTGGATCGGCTGTTTGTGGACGAGGCCCATAACTATAAAAATCTGTTTCTATACACAAAAATGCGGAATGTAGCAGGTTTATCCACATCGGACGCGCAGAAATCCTCCGATATGTTTGCCAAGTGCCGCTATATGGACGAGATTACCGGAAACCGTGGCGTTATCTTTGCCACCGGAACCCCGGTCAGCAACTCCATGACCGAGCTTTACACCATGCAGCGTTATCTTCAGTATGAACGCCTGCAAGAACTGAACATGACCCACTTCGACTGCTGGGCTTCCCGATTTGGAGAGACCGTCACAGCTTTGGAGCTGGCACCGGAAGGCACCGGCTACCGGGCAAGAACGAGATTCAGCAAGTTCTTTAATCTGCCGGAGCTGATGAACCTGTTCAAAGAAGTGGCGGACATCAAGACCGCCGACCAACTGAACCTGCCCACCCCGGAGGTGGAATACCACAACATCGTGGCGCAGCCTACCGAACATCAGCAGGAAATGGTCAAGGCCCTTTCGGAGCGCGCATCGCTGGTACACAGCGGAACCGTTGACCCGTCCCAGGACAATATGCTCAAGATTACCTCGGATGGCCGTAAGTTGGGGCTTGACCAGAGAATCGTCAACCAGATGCTGCCGGATGAACCTGGCACAAAGGTCAATCAGTGCGTGGACAACATCATGCATATCTGGCGGGACGGCGAAGCTGACAAGCTGACCCAGCTGGTGTTCTGCGACATTTCTACACCGCAGGCAAAAGCTCCTGTAAGCAAGGCGGCGAAAACGCTGGATAATCCACTGCTTCACGCATTGGAAGGCGCTGTGCCTCTGCCGGAGCAGGAACCGGTCTTTACGGTATATGACGATATTCGTCAGAAACTCATTGCTCAGGGGATGCCTGCCGACCAGATCGCTTTTATCCATGAAGCCAACACCGAAGTACGGAAAAAGGAGCTGTTCTCTAAAGTCCGTACCGGTCAGGTGCGTGTCCTTTTGGGCAGCACCGCCAAGATGGGCGCAGGCACCAATGTGCAGGACCGTCTGGTGGCACTTCATGACTTGGACTGTCCGTGGAGACCGGGAGACCTTGCCCAGCGCAAGGGCCGTATCGAGCGTCAGGGTAACCAGAATCCTCTTGTCCATGTGTACCGCTATGTGACCGAAGGAACCTTTGACGCATACCTCTGGCAGACGGTGGAGAATAAGCAAAAATTCATCAGTCAGATCATGACTTCTAAATCGCCGGTGCGTTCCTGCGATGATGTGGACGAAACGGCGCTTTCCTTTGCCGAGATCAAAGCCCTGTGCGCCGGAGATCCCCGCATCAAGGAGCGTATGGATTTGGATGTGGAGGTATCCCGCCTGAAGCTGATGAAAGCCGACCACCAGAGCAAGCAATATCGTCTGGAGGACCAGTTGCTCAAATACTTCCCGGAGGAAATTGAAAAGCACAAAGGTTTTATCATGGGCTTTGAATCTGACCTGGAGGTTTTGGCAGCGCACCCGCACCCGGAGGACGGTTTTGCTGGTATGGAAATCCGTGGCGATCTGCTGACCGATAAGGAGAACGCCGGTGCAGCCCTTTTGGATGCCTGCAAGGAGGTCAAAACCTCCGATCCGGTGCAGATCGGCAGCTACCGGGGCTATGCCATATCCGTGGAATTTTCCGCTTGGAAACAGGAGTATACGCTCCTGCTGAAAGGACGGATGACCCACCGGGCAACCCTTGGTACAGACCCTCGCGGAAATCTTACCCGTATCGACAATGCCCTCGCCCAGATGCCCCAGCGTCTGGAGGCGGCAAAGGCTCAGCTGGATAACCTCTATCAGCAGCAGGCTGCCGCAAAGGAGGAAGTCGGAAAGCCATTCCTTTATGAAGAAGAACTGCGAAGCAAAAATGCCCGTCTGGTGGAGCTGGATACTTTGCTGAACATCGACGGAAAGGGACAGGCACACGCCGAGGCTGTTGTTGCCAAAAGCACACGGACTTCGGTGCTGGACAGCCTGAAGCGCCCGGTGACGCCCCGCAGTACAGACAAGAAACCAAAACAGCATGAGGAGGTGCGATAACATGAGTACAAACGATTTGAATACGGCTCTTTATGAAAAGATGGCTACCGAACAGGACAAGTTCCGGGACTGGCTGAAAAGCCAGCCCCCGGAAGAAGTCTTAAACCATGCCTATGAGTACACCATCCGCGAGGACATCGTGATGGCAATGGAGGAATTGGAGTTGACCGATGCCCAGGCCCAGGCGCTTTTGGATTCCCCCTCGCCGCTGGCTGATGTGTACCGTTATTTTGAAAAGCTGGAGACCGGCTACATGGATGTGATCCGAGACAGCATTGAAAACCGTGCCGATGATGTGTGCAAGGCGCAGGAAGAATTACGAACTGCCCCGCTCTACCCCCATTCTGCCGCCTATGCGTCCGAGCATGGAGAGATGGCACAATATAACCGTTCGTATCAGGCGAACAGCGCCTGCAAAGAAGCCATTGAGCAGACCATCAGCGCCCACTATGCAGAGAACCGGCTGGATACGGAGGTGGCGGTCAAAGATGTGCTGGAAAAGTTCGGGGCGGAACGGGTACAATTCATTCTTGCAAACACCATCCAGCACAAGAACCATGACGGGCGTATCTCTCAGGACAATAAAGCCTGGGCAAAAACCATTCCCATGCCGGAGGACAGCGATGCTTCCCGCCACTGTGCCTATCTGGTTGTGGATGGGGTCAATCCCGGTTTGACCGACCTGTTCACCAGACAGTTCCGAAAAGTCGCTCAAGAACAGCAGAAAAGTTCTGTCCTGCAAAAGCTCAAGCAGGAACCGCCTGCCCGCAAGCCTGCCGCCCCGAAAAAACGGGAGCCGGAGCGATAACCATGGCAAAGCGCAAGCGGGATGTTCCGGTTTTGTTTTGGGTGTCCGCAGAAGAACTGGAACTGATCCATCAAAAGATGCAGCAATACGGGACAGAGAATTTGAGCGCTTATCTGCGGAAAATGGCGCTGGATGGTTATGTGATCAAGCTGGAACTGCCGGAGCTGAAGGAGTTGGTCTCCCTGATGCGCCGAAGCAGCAGCAACTTGAATCAGCTGACCCGCAAAGTGCATGAGACCGGGCGGGTTTATGATGCTGACTTGGAGGATATATCCCAGCGGCAGGAACAGTTATGGGACGGAGTTAAAGAGATACTGACACAACTCTCCAAACTTTCGTAACCGGGACAAATACCCCATCTGCGGAGGGAGGAACGGCGTTTCTTCGCCGCGCCTTCCTCCGCTTTTTCTTTTTACCCGTATCCTTGCCTTTTGGCTGTAAGACAGGGATAATGGAATCAGGAACAGGAACTGTGATTTTGAGAGGAGGCATAACAATGAGGGCATTGGTATTTTTGTTGAAACTGCTGTTGAAGATCGTGATGGTTCCGGTGATTCTGGCGCTGACCCTGTTCGTTTGGATTTGTGTGGGGATCGTCTATGTCTCCGGTCTGGTGCTGGGGCTTATCAGCATGGTGATCGCCCTGCTGGGTGTGGCGGTTCTGCTGACCTGTTCCCTGCAAAACGGCATTATCCTGCTGGTGATGGCATTCCTTATTAGTCCCTATGGTCTGCCGATGGCTGCCATCTGGCTGCTGGGCAAGGTGCAGGACTTGAAGTTTGCCATTCAGGATTTGGTTTATGGATAAAATGTGCGGTCACAAAAATGCCAGACAGTGTCTGTTAAATTGCTGTATTTACTTCTGTGCTACATCCGTGTATAATAGTAGCACGAAAGGAAGTGATGGATGTGACCAAATCAGAACGGTTTGAGCAATTAGACAGACTTCTGACCGAGCATGATGGGATGCTGCAAACCGCACAGGTAATCGCCAGCGGAATTGTAAAACCCATTTTTTATGAATATGTCAAAGAGAAAAATCTTCAGCAGGTTGCTCACGGAATTTATGTCTCCGAGGACACCTGGATTGATGCGATGTTTCTGTTACATCTGCGATGTGGTCAGGCAGTATTTTCCCATGAATCAGCGCTATTTTTCCATGACTTGACAGACCGGGAACCATCTCCATACGCTATCACGGTGCGCAGAGGGTACAGCACCACTCGCTTAAAGGCAGAGGGCCTTTCTGTTTACACCATCAAACCAGAACTATATGAGGTAGGGCTGACAACTGGCCAAACACCTTTTGGGCATACGGTTCCTGTCTATGATATGGAGCGCACCATCTGCGATCTGCTCCGCAGCCGAAGCAGCATGGAAATACAGACTTTTCAAGGTGCGCTGAAGATGTATGCCAGAAGAAAGGACAAGGATCTGCGGACTTTGATGCGGTATGCCGGTATGTTCCGGGTTGAAAAAATTTTACGGCAGTATTTGGAGGTGCTTTTATGATAAAGACAGCAAGGCAGCTAAAAGATTTGATTCGTAATCTTTCCAGAGAAAAATCTGCGGATGCACAGCTTTTAATGCGAAACTATATGATGGAGCGTTTTCTGGAGCGTATTTCCCTTTCTGAATATCGTGATAAATTTATTCTGAAAGGCGGGATGCTGGTAGCGGCAATGGTTGGACTGGATGCCCGTTCCACGATGGACTTGGACGCTACTGTAAAAGGAGCCAATGTTAATGTAGAGGAGATCGAGAACCTGATTTCTGCTATTGTGAGTGTGCCGATTGATGATGGCGTCAAATTTCAGCTGAAAAGCATTTCAGAGATTATGGATGAAGCGGAGTATCCTGGGATTCGGGTCAGCATGACTACAACCTTTGACGGTGTGGTGACACCTTTGAAGATTGACATTTCCACAGGGGATGCCATTACCCCCAGGGAGGTACGCTACTCTTTCAAGCTGATGCTGGAAGATCGCTCCATTGACATTTGGGCATACAATCTGGAAACCGTTCTGGCTGAAAAGCTGGAAACAATCATCACCAGAACCACCACCAACACCCGCATGAGAGATTTCTATGACATTTATATTCTGGATCAGCTCCACGGGAACACATTGAACCGGCAGACGCTCTATGATGCACTGTTGGCAACTGCCAAAAAACGCGGAACCGAACGGCATCTTGCAGAAGCTGTGGATGTTTTGAATGAAGTGGAAAGCAGTCCTGTGATGCAGAAACTTTGGGAATCTTACCGCAGGAAGTTTTCCTATGCGGCAGATCTGGAGTGGAACATCATCATGGGGGCGGTTCGCAGTTTATATGCGCTCAGTGAAAAGGAATCGAGCCTATGAAGAAGCATGGACATTATTGTAAAGTCTGTGGAGAATATAAGGCTAACGAAAAATTTTCCGGCAAAGGTCATGCGGCGCACATCTGTAAATCCTGTGCTTCTTTATCGCCGGAGAAACAAGCGGAGCAAATGACGGTAAACCGCTTACTGAATCTCCCTTGGCGGTTATCAACGGAACAAATTTCATGGCTGAAAAACCGAATGAAAGATAAGCGCCCGGAAGTTCGTGCACTGGCAAAAGAACAATACGAGATGAGGTTTCCTCCGAAGCGGTTAGAGGACATCGAGGACGATTTTATAGAATAGCAAAAGCGGTCTGCACCATGCAGGCCGTTTCTTTTTTAGAAAGGAGGCCCTTCTATGGCAACCACACGCATCATGCCCCTGCATATCGGAAAGGGGCGCACCGAAAGTCAGGCAATCAGCGACATCATTGATTATGTGGCAAATCCGCAAAAGACTGACAACAGAAGACTAATTACCGGCTATGGCTGTGACAGCCCCCCCCCCCCCCCCCCCCCCGCCGATGCAGAGTTCCTTCTGGCGAAGCGGCAGTATATCTCCGCCACTGGACGAGTGCGCGGTGCGGATGATGTGATCGCTTACCATGTGCGCCAGTCATTCAAACCTGGTGAAATCACGCCGGAGGAAGCAAACCGCCTGGGCGTGGAATTTGCCAAGCGGTTTACCAAGGGCAATCACGCCTTTGTGGTCTGCACCCACATAGACAAATCGCACGTTCATAATCACATCATCTGGTCGGCGGTCAATGCAGATTGTGACCGAAAATTCCGCAACTTTTGGGGCAGCACCAGAGCCGTCCGGCGCTTGAGCGATACCATCTGTATCGAGAACGGATTGTCCATTGTGGAGGACCCAAAACCCCACGGAAAAAGCTACAACAAGTGGCTGGGCGAACAGGCTAAGCCCTCCCATCGGGAACAGTTGCGGGTGATGATTGACCGTGCGCTGGAGCAAAAGCCCGCTGATTTTGACGCATTGTTGAAACTGCTTATAGAAATGGGCTGTGAAGTATCCCGGCGCGGGAAAGCAATCCGGCTCAAAGCGCCCGGCTGGAAGAATGTAGCCCGCATGGATGACAAGCTGGGGGCCGGGTACAGTGAAGCAGAAATCCGTGCGGTGCTGGCCGGTGAAAAACAGCACACGCCCCGTAAGAAATCCATCGTGCAGCCGGAGCCGCCAAAGGTCAATCTGCTGGTGGACATTCAGGCAAAATTGCAGGCTGGGAAAGGCGCTGGGTATGCGCGCTGGGCCAAGGTTTTTAACCTGAAACAGATGGCGCAGACTGTAAATTTTCTCACCGAACATCAGCTGCTGGATTATGCGGAGCTGGCAGAAAAAGCGGCGGCAGCCACGGCACATCACAATGAACTTTCGGCGCAGATCAAGGCGGCGGAGAAACGCATGGCGGAGATTGCTGTCCTGCGTACCCATATCATCAACTATGCCAAGACCCGCGAGACCTATGTGGCATACCGCAAGGCCGGTTATTCTCGAAAATTTCGGGAGGAACATGAGGAAGAAATCCTGCTCCATCAGGCGGCAAAAAATGCCTTTGACGAGATGGGTGTGAAGAAGCTGCCCAAGGTCAAAGACCTGCAAGCCGAGTATGCAAAGCTGCTGGAGGAAAAGAAAAAGACCTATGCCGAGTACCGGCGCTCCCGTGAAGAAATGCGGGAGCTTTTGACGGCAAAGGCCAATGTGGATC
>ERZ780141.543-NODE-543-length-28108-cov-7.094999_pt1 | contig 28108 bp, 21 predicted proteins | sample MGYA00433080_ERZ780141 | MGnify/ENA primary metagenome ERZ780141 (study PRJEB29588, sample SAMEA2154047) | human gut metagenome | biome: human gut; feature: human-associated habitat; material: faeces | place: Denmark | collected 2008/2010 ... | reverse complement strand
CGTCCACTTGAGGGCGTTCACCTCGTCGTAGCCACAGCGGGTCGCGAAGTCGGAGAGAGCCGGGTAGTTCAGCAAGCCATAAATAGCGTCGGACATGGCATCCACATCCCAAAAATCGACCTTGAGCGCATATTTCAGCACCTCGGCGCAGCCGGACTGTTTGGAAATGATTGAAGGGACATTGGTCTGCATTGCCTCAAGAGGCGAGATTCCGAAAGGCTCGGAGATGGAAGGCATCACATAGACATCCGACAGGGCGAACATCTTCCTCACATCGTCTCCGCGAAGGAAGCCTGTGAAATGGAAACGGTCCGCAATGCCAAGGCGCGCCACGTGGCGGATACATCTGTTGAGCATATCTCCGCTGCCGGCCATAACGAAACGCACATTGTCGCATCTCTTCAGGACTTTGGCAGCGGCCTCGATGAAGTATTCAGGGCCTTTCTGATAGGTTACACGGCCGAGGAAGGTGACAATTTTGTCTTTCACTCCCCTCTGCACGGTGATGCCGGCACGACCGGAGAAGTCCACAGCATTGTGGACGGTGACAACCTTTGCAGGGTCAATGCCATATTTGTTGATGACGATGTTTCTCGTGAGCTCACTGACCGTGATGACCCTGTCGGCGGCTTCCATTCCCCTCTTCTCAAGATCATAGACACGGGTGTCGATGTTGTCGTCGCTCGAACGGTCAAACGAAGTGGCATGCACATGGACCACGAGCGGCTTGCCGGTGAGTTGCTTGGCGGCTATACCGGCGAGATAGGTCAGCCAGTCATGGGCGTGGATGACATCGAACTCGTCGCAATGCTGGAGCGCAATCGTGCCTCCGACCATTCCGTAGCGGGCGACCTCCTCCATAAGATTGGTGCCGTACTTACCTGAGAACTGATATTTCTGGCCGTAGGTTATACGGAAATCCTTGATTTGACGCGCCCTCTCTTCTTCAACGACAGAGGAGAAGTCCTCAGGCGAAACATACGGAACCATATTGGTGCCAACATGTACGAAACGGACCTTTCCGAGAAATTCATCAACCGTCTCTGACATGGTGTCAACGGCCACATCACTCGCATTTATGATGCGGACGGAGGACTGATCCTCGTCCCCGGAGGCTGACGGCATCACGAAAAGCACCTCGACACCGTTCTCCGCAAGACCCCTGGTCATTCCGTAGCAGGCAGTTCCGAGCCCTCCGGCAATGTGTGGCGGGAATTCCCAACCGAACATAAGTACTCTCATAATCCTATTCCTCCTTTATTTTTACCGCTTTCCTGTCTGTAGTCTGCTGGCGGTAACGGTCAAGCAGATATTCTATACGAAGCAGCGCCGCAGTACTGCAAGCCGATGAAATCGCGCCGTGCGGCTCGTGAGGAGGGTCTCCGTCGTAAAGTTCGGAGAACGCCCCGACACCGTGCTTGTAGATGTCTTTGTAGAAGCCCTCGATGAGATACTCGGCTCTCTTGAGGAAAGAAGGGCCAACCATACGGAAAGCCAGGTCGATGTAGTAGTCGAGCGGAATAATCCATGCACATCCCTGATGGTAGGCGAGGTCGCGTTCAATTTGCGAGCCCTCGTACACGCCTCTGTAAGCCTCGTTTCTCGGCGAGAGGGTGCGGATGCCACGGCTTGTAATCAACTCGTTTGCAATGGTCTGCATAATCGAAGACTTGTTTTCGTCACTCACCGGAGAATATTCCAAGGCGATGGCGTAGAGCTGGTTGGAACGCACCGCAGGTCCCTGCCCGGCATTGTCGACATAGTCTGCGAGATAGCCGCGTTCGGGAATCCAGAATGTCTTTTCGAAGTTCTCATCAATCAAAGTCTTGATGGCGTTCCACCTCTGGATAAAGGCGGTGTTTTTCGGTGCAAATCTCTGCTCCATCTCAAGAGCGAAGCAAATTGCGTTGTACCAGAATGCGTTAGTCTCGACTTGGTAGCCGGCACGCTCCGTCACAGGAATTCCGTTCACATAGGCGTTCATCCAAGAGAGGGCTGTGCGCCATTTCTGACCCCATAGAAGTCCGTTAGGGTGAACTGCCACTTCCGCGCGATGTCCCGGAAGATAGCTTTCAATGATGCCCTTAATCACAGGACCATATTTTTTCCAGACTTTTTTCGCGTCTGCGCCAAAGGCGATGTACTGCTGGAGGTCGTCGGCAATTCTGAGTGGAGCCTCAATCTGGGTGGTACGGGTGTAGAGTCTCTCGGCATTGTCAGCAATGAGATTGTCGAGAATCTCCTCGAATTCTTTTGCCCCGGCTCCGGCATAGAGAGTGAGCCCCGGAAGTGCGACTATGGTCTCTCGGAGAAGTCCGGTTTCAAGCCACGTCAACCCGGCGTCTATCTGTTTGTGACCATTTCGGTTGCAGATGAGAAGGTCTGCATTGTACTTGAGAAGATCCAGATTGGATGTTATATTTCCCTTTTTCTTTACAATCGATGTGAATTTGCGGGAGAGCCCTTTTGCGTCTTCAACAGCCGTCGAGCCCGAAACAATCACAGATTCGCCCTTTCTGAGTTTGAGTGAGAATGTGCCCGGGACAAAGAGGTCTTCCTTGCAGTCGAATCCGCGGCGATACTCGTCGGTGTAGGTGATTCCCTTGTACCACGATGGTGCATAGCGGAACTCCGAAGCCTTCGAGAACTGGAGATTGAGGTCCGGAAATCCTTCATACATATTGAAGGAAACGCCGTTTTCAAGTTCACGATAGCCGGTGCGTGCCTCAGGGTTTTCCCTGGTCAGCTTGTGAATGCAGCGGAACGCAAGGAACGGCTTGAGAATAAGTTCACAGGAAGCCGGAGAGGAAACGATTTCATATTTAATCATCACCTGATCGGAATCGGGAGCGAGGATTACGGATTTGCGTAAGGTCGTCTCTCCGATTTTGTAGGTCAGAGTCGGAACCGGAGCTGCGGTGAAGTCCACGATGTACTTGTGTCCACGTGGTTCATAGATATCGCCGTAGCAATGGATTCCAAGATTGAACTGTCTATGGTTCACCACGATGCTCTCATCCAGGCCGGAAAGCAGAATGTGCTTCTCTCCTCCGAAAGCGTCGACGGGAACTGCCAGCAGTCCATGATAGCGCCGCGTGTTGCAGTCCACAACTGATGTGTTGCAATACGCCCCCGTCTTGTTCGAGCCGATGATTTCTCTCTTGAGCGAATACTCAAGATTCACCAGTTCGGATTTGTTAAATGAAAGAAAAGCCATATTTATACCTATCTTTTGTTTTTCATTCTATCGTTTCTCCAACACAACAGCACAACGGCTCGGCAGATAGAGATAGAGAGTGTCATCGTATCTGTCGTTCCCATTGGCGTTCTTTTGTGGAACCGTAAAGTGTGCGTCGTGCGAAAGCCGCCCGAATCCATCGAATTCCGGTTCATCGGTGGTCAATATGTCAACCCATTTTCCCTGCGGAGCCGCAAAGCCGTAATCCACAAATGATTCGGTCGGGTTGAAATTCGCCGCAAATATACAATTTTTTCTGCGGAAAATAAGAATTTTTTTCTGTTCGTCCTGAACAAGCAACTCCGGAGCCTCGTCAAGAATACCTTCAGACTTCGCCATTCCAATCATTGCCTTGTCGAAATTCCGCAAATATTTGTAGCGCAAATAGTCCGGTTCGGCGAGTGACCACTGCCTCCGGGCATATTTATAAGACCATCCGTTCCCCTCGCGAGGAAAGTCAATCCATTCCGGATGTCCGAATTCGTTACCCATGAAATTGAGGTATCCGTCCCCTGCGGTAGCAAGCGTCACAAGGCGTATCATTTTGTGAAGGGCTATTCCCCTGTCCACCACCGGCGACTGCGAGTCCTTGTTCATCGATGTGTACATCTGGGCGTCCATAAGACGGAAGATTATAGTCTTGTCGCCCACCATCGCCTGGTCGTGACATTCGGCGTAACTGATGGTCTTCTCGTCGGAGCGTTTATTCGTGAGCTGCCACCAGATTTCGCCCATACTCCACTGCTCGTCACTGAGGGTTTTTATCCATTTAATCCAGTTGTCGGCAATACCCATTGCCATCCTGAAATCAAATCCTACTCCTCCCGCCTCGAAAGGTGCCGCAAGCCCCGCCATACCGCTGACATCCTCCGCAATCGTGAATGCATTTGGGTTCACTTCGCGTATGAGCATATTTGCAAGTGCCAGATATTCAACGGCATTCTCATCGACAGAGTTGTTGAAATAGTCGTCATATCCGGTGAATGCCCTTTCGAGTCCGTGGTCCCAGTAGAGCATACTTGTAACACCGTCGAAACGGAACCCGTCTATGTGGTACTCCTCCAGCCAATACTTGCAGTTGGAGAGGAGGAAATATTTGGTTTCGTCTTTTCCGTAGTCGAAGCAGCGTGAGCCCCAGGCAGGATGGCGTCCCTGCGGGCCTTTGTAGAAATAGAGGTCTTCCCGTCCGTCGAAAAGGCTGAGTCCCTCGGCTTCGTTGTCAACAGAGTGGGAGTGAACGATGTCCATCACAACGGCAATACCCTTTGCGTGCGCGGCATCGACCAGCGCCTTGAATTCTTCCGGTGTGCCGAAACGCGAACTGAGCGCAAAAAAGTTGGAGACCTGGTAGCCGAAGGAGCCGTAGTATGGATGCTCCTGAAGGGCCATTATCTGGAGTGTGTCATAGCCGAGGTCGGCGACTTTAGGAAGAACATTTTTCCGGAACTCGGTGAAGGTCGAAACTTTCTCCTGTTCCCCGCTCATTCCTATATGGCACTCATATATAAAGGGGTGCGGACGTTTGCCCGGACGGCGGTGACGCCATCTGTAGGGCTTTTCCGGTTCCCAGACTTCGGCGCAGAAAGCCTTTGTTTCAGGGTCTTGAACAGTGCGGGTGACATAGGAAGGAAGTCTTTCCGCTCCGCCTCCCGGCCACTCGATGAAGAGTTTGTAGAGGGTGCCGTGGCTGAGGAAGATGTCGTCAAGGACAATTTCCCAATTCCCGCCCCCGAGCGGTTTGAGAGCATAGGCATCGCTGCGCTTCCAGTTGTTGAACTCCCCTATCAGATAGATTCTCGTGGCATTCGGAGCCCATTCGCGGAACACCCATTTGCCCTCCGGCGTGCGGTGGAGTCCGTAATAGAGGTGGTTGTTGATGCCTTTTGCAAGCGAGCCGTCCACCGAAAAGCGTTCTTTGGTCGCCGTAATGCGGGCGTGGCGGGCGTCAATAGCCTCTTTATAAGGCCTCAGCCACTCGTCCGTTTCGTATATTTTCTTGATTTTCCCCATAATCTAAGATTTTATGGTATTAGTTCAGTGCCCTGTCCCTCACCCCGCGGAGCCAGGCCTTGCAGCCCCCCGCGAGTTCGTTGGCGCGACGGACATATTTGTCGATATCGTCAATCGGCGTGTCCGGATTCTCGAGTGTCGACACAATTTTTTCGAGTTCCGCGATTGCCGCATCATAATCGAATCTTTCTTTATTTTCCATACATTCCGATATATAACATATTATCGTTCAAGCCATTATAGCCATATCGCCCAAACCCTATCCGCATCATCATACCGTCGTTCAAAACCCTATCTGGCATCATCCGCACCATATTCCCGCATCCGCAAATTTCTCACCACTGCCTCGACTTCCCCGTCGGCGAAAAGCACACGCAGCGAATCCCCGTCCTTTAGCGACGACGCTTTTTTGACGACGACGCCATCTCCTCCGGTGACAAGCACATAACCCCGTTTGAGAATGTTCCGAGGGTCGGAAGAGAGGATCCGAGTGAGCAGGTTTTCGACACGCATCTCCATCATATTCAATCTGTTGGAAATGGCAAGACGCATCCTTGAAACGAAATCTCCAAGCCGCGCGTCTTCACTTTCGAAAATCCCGAGTATCTCGTCGGCAAGGGCAGTGGGGGTCTTTAGGAATGAATATGCGACCATATCGCAAATGTGATAGTCGCGGTCGTGACCCACAGCTGTAAGCACCGGAATCGGGCAGGTGGCGATGGAACGGGCCATCAAGTAGTCGTCGAAGCAGGCAAGGTCGAGCGCCGAACCGCCTCCGCGTAAAATGAGCACGGCATCAAAGCTTTCTCCGCAGGTCGCGATCTCATTCAACGCATCGCAGACCGACTGAGGGCAGGCGTCACCCTGCATAGCAGCCGGAAAAAGCCGGAGTTCAAACTTGAAGCCGAATTCGTTTTCGTCCAGATGACGCATAAAGTCACCGTAGCCTGCCGCATCTTCAGAGGAAACGACGGCGAAGCGCCAAGGCAGCGAAGGAAAGGCAAGCTCTTTCTGCAAGTCCATAAGTCCCTCATCCTGAAGCCGTTTGATGGTTTTGCGACGAAGGTCTTCCTTTTTGCCGAGTGAAAATTCGGGGTTGATGTCAACAATGGAAAGGGAAAAGCCGTAGAGTTCGCTGTAGCTGACCTGCACTTGGACGAGAATCTCCATTCCCGGACGCAGCGACTCTCCCGTCACCGACTCGAAGAACGGCTTAATCACCCGCCACTTGGAAGCCCAGATTACAGCCCGGGACTTTGCCACCACGCGCTCATCCTCAGTCTGCGAGAACTCCAGATAGCAATGCCCGCCCAACTTCGCACTGACCGAAGCGACTTCCGAGCGCAACCAAATCCTCTCCGGGAACATCTCCTCCAGTCCCTCGCGCACAAGGGACTGAAGCTCCAAAAGATTCAAATATTCCTTTTCCAAACCGTTCACATATTTCACATCTTTGCAAATTTAGGCAATAAAAAGGAATAAAAAAATATCAGATTATAGTTGTTCTTGGACTGTTTTGGGTCAAGGTTCTGTCAACAGCGTCTGCCCATCCTTTCTTTGCGAGAGCAACAAGATCCGGCGCCATTGTCGGAGTGAAAATCCTTTCCGCCTGCCACTGCCGCTTCACCTCGTCGATACTCTTCCAAAAGCCCACTGCCAGGCCGGCGAGATAGGCCGCACCCAAAGCCGTAGTTTCAGTAACAAGAGGCCGAACCACTTTTGTTCCAAGCATATCCGACTGAAACTGCATCAGAAGATTGTTTCGCGACGCTCCTCCATCCACTTTCAACTCACCCAGCGGAACTCCCGCATCCTTCTCCATCGCCGAGACTATGTCCATAGTCTGAAAAGCGATGCCCTCCAAAGCCGCACGGGCGATGTGAGCCGCAGTCGTGCCACGAGTGATGCCGTGGATGCTTCCCTTCGCGTACTGGTCCCAATACGGAGCGCCAAGTCCAGTGAGAGCCGGCACCATATACACGCCTCCCGCATCCGGAACCGAAGCGGCAAGCGCCTCAACCTCCGACGAACTTCGGATGATTCCAAGCCCGTCCCGCAGCCACTGCACAACAGAACCCGCCACAAAAATCGACCCTTCAAGCGCATAAGTCACCTTTCCGTCGAGTTTCCAGGCAATTGTAGTCAGCAGATTATTCTTCGACACGATAGGTTTCTCTCCGGTGTTCATAAGAAGGAAACATCCTGAGCCATAGGTGTTTTTGACCGCACCCTGCTCTGTACACATCTGTCCGAAAAGCGCAGCCTGCTGGTCGCCTGCAATTCCCGAAACCGGCACGTCCTCCCCAAGGAGCGAAGTCCGTCCATAAACCTCGGAAGAAGACTTCACCTGCGGCATCATAGAAAGTGGAACACCCAGAATATCAAGAAGTTCCGCATCCCATTGGAGCGTATGGATATTAAAGAGCATCGTCCTCGAAGCATTACTCACATCTGTCACGTGTTCGTGTCCCCCGGTCAGATTCCACACAAGCCAACTGTCAACTGTTCCGAAACGCAATTCTCCCCTTTCCGCCCTTTCACGAGCCCAGGGCACATTTTCCAAAATCCAGCGAATCTTCGTTCCGGAAAAATATGCGTCGATAATGAGTCCCGTCTTGCTACGAATCATTTCGGTGAGCCCGGCTTCTTTGAGAGAGTCGCAATACTCGGACGTACGGCGGTCCTGCCAGACGATAGCATTGCAAATCGGTTTACCCGTCGCTGCATCCCAGACAATGGTAGTCTCCCTTTGGTTTGTGATGCCAATCGCCGCAATGTCCGCACCTCCCAGTCCAAGAGAGGTCACAGCCTCCGTCATCACCGCATATTCCGTTGCCCAAATTTCCATCGGGTCGTGCTCCACCATTCCGGGTTGTGGGAAATGCTGGGTAAATTCCTTCTGACACACGGCCTTCGCCTCACCTTTCCGATTGAAAACGATTGCTCTTGAAGAACTTGTGCCCTGGTCGAGAGCGACGATATATTCTTTCATTTTCGTATGTTATTATTATGTATGTTATTGTATGTTCTCAGCAATCTGCCGCACAAGGCGCTCCCTCGCCTCAACGCTCGCCCAAGCGACATGGGGAGAGAAGCGCAGCCTCTGAGGATGAGAAACTTTCAGCAGCGGACTGTCCGAAGGAAGAGGCTCTATGGCAAAAACATCAAGCGCCGCACCCGCAATCGTCCCCTCATCCACAGCACGCGCAAGAGCCGCCTCATCCACAATGCCTCCGCGACCGGCATTGACCAAAAACGCCGAAGGCTTCATCAAGCTGAGTTCTTCCTCGCCAATAAGTCCACGAGTGCGTTCATTAAGAGGAGCGTGAATCGAAACCACATCCGAAACTTCCAGCAGTTCATTCAGCGGAAGTGACGGATATTCAGCACAATGCGATGTCCCGGAAGTCGAATAATAGACCACTCTCATTCCGAAGGCCTCGGCCACTCGTGCGACTTTCCTGCCGATATTCCCCATTCCGATGACACCGATTGTCTTCCCCGAAAGTTCATTCCAAGCGACGCTTACGTCCGTAAATATTCCCGAATTCGAATAATGACCGCTCTTCACTGCGGCATCGAAATACGGAGCATTTCCCATAAGAGACAGAATGTGCATAAAAGTCGACTGCACCACAGAATCCGTAGAATACCCCACAGCATTGCGCACCGGGATTCCCCTCTCCCAGGCATATCCGACGTTGATATTGTTCACACCGGTCGCAGCCTCGCAGATAAGACGAAGCCTCGGAGCAGAATCAATCAAAGTCTTATCTACTACTATCTTATTGACTATCAAAACGTCACAATCCGCGACACGTTCCCTTGCCTCTTCAGCGTTGGAACTGTCATAGAGGACGAGTTCACCTTTTTCGCATATCGGGTCGAAAGAAACATCCCCCATCGTCGCAGCATCAAGAAAAACAATTTTCATATTTATGTTCTGAATTATTTTAACGATTATTCAGCGTTGTGAATCCAAAGATAGATAATATTTCTCTTCCGCTAAAATTTGGCGTACCTTTGCCTCCCGGCCGGGCTTTCCGGAAAATGTAGAACATTATGATGTATATCACACTCGTCATAGTTGGCCTGATTGCGGGCCTGTTGTCCGGCTCGGTAGGGTTTGGTGGTGGGATGATTCTGCTGCCGGTTATCACATATTTCTACGGAGTGGATGTCGCTGTGCCTGTGTCGACTATCGCCCAACTGCTCAGCAACCTCAGCCGTGTCGGAATGGGGCTCCGTCAAATCAACTGGAAAGCCGTAGGGCAATTCCTTCTGCTGGCAGCTCCATTCACGGCCTTGGGCGCATTCGGATTCGCAAAAGTCCCTAAAGGACCTATGACGGTGGTACTATGCGTTTTTCTAATCATCTTCGCAATAATGAAACTGCGCGGGAAGATGCGTCTGCCACACAAACCGGCCACGATGATTGTCGGAGGCGGCGTCACAGGACTCATAAATGGGCTCTTGGGAATATCAGGCCCACTATCGAGCGCGGTTTTCCTGACACTGGACCTCGCTCCAGTCAGCTACATCGCCTCAGAGGCTACCGCAGCGGCAGCAATGCACATCATCAAGTCGATTGTCTATGGAAAAATGAGCCTTATGTCCGGCAGTATTTTCCTCAACGGACTGATGATAGGATGCGCTATGATGCTGGGCAACTTCATCGCAATGCGCTGCATCAAGAACGTCAATCGCGAACTCTACCGGAAGATAGTCGCCGCCGTGATGATTGCCGTCTCACTTTGGCTGATTGTCTCCCAGTTTATCGGGAAATAGAGAGAAAGGGGCGGCAGACGAAATACCGTAGGAGTCTTGCTCACAATGTATTTTAAATATGGATTTTGGGGCATCTGCCCGAACGCTATCAGTTAAGAACTTTCGCACTTTTCCTCCGCCTCACTTCGGCAATGAAAGCTCGCTTTCACTGCTCAAGTCTGATAGCTATGGCATTGACCGTTTTAGTATCATTTTTGGTATCCGCATTGGCATCATCAGCAGCCAATACATTACAGATAAGTTGTTGTCTATCAGTAATTATTTTGGGATCATTATTGGTATCATAGGAAACCTCCACAAGTTTGCCGATGCGGTCATCTATCCTAGCTCCGTGCTGGATTGCATAGAATACTTCGCTCTTGATATTCACGGTTACTCCGCTAAATTCCTCAACGAACTGTGAAACTTCAAGTTCGGCAGCCTTGAAAGAATCCTCAATGATTTCAATGCCGCGGCCCAAGCCTCAACGAAGCCTGCGTAGAAGAAGGTATTGTCAATATCTGCATCCAAGAGACCTTCCAATGTGCGATATTCTGTAATCTTCTGCAGAGGAATTAATAATACATCTCTATGTAGGAATATGCCTTATCAAAGACCTCTTGATCCTTGATTTTATATTTGAGCCAGAGGATGGAGCGCAACTGGCGTTGTACCTCCTTCTTGCCGGAAACGGTTTGGAACACATCATTGAAATTGCGGACAATGGTCACCACCTTCTGGTCAATATCATTTACAACATTCTCTACGATGATGGGAGTTTTCGGATTCTTGATGTTCTGGAAAAGCTCGGTCAGAGCTGCCTTAGCACGCTCGCGGTTGTCCACGGGTTTGACATCCTTTTCTGCTTCCAACACCTCTTTTGCCATCTCAAGGATATCTTTCAAGAATTCGATGCTGGTCTTAAGGTTTTGTGCCATCTTCTCACGCAGTTCATCCATCTTTTGGGCAAGACGCTTGAACTTAGGATTGTTGATATGCTGCTTAATTCGGGGGATGAGGAGCTGTTCCACTTCCTTGATCTTCTTCTTGGCATCTGCCTCGGAAATAACCGCGTCAAGGACTGCAGCATCCAGGACGAGCTTCTCAAGGGTCGCATCGCTGCGGCCGATATCTATGGTGGTGACATAGCGGTGAACCAATTCGATGGTCTTGGGACCGAGCATCTTCCAAACGAGCGAGCCGGTTCCGGAGACGGGCTTGATACTCTCATAAACCTGGCAGAGCCACACATAGTCGTTTTTGAACTGGCTTAGGCACTCATCCGGAGAGAGGATATCCCAGGTACGGGAAAGCACCACAAAGTCGGCAGCGAACTTATCTTTGAGTTCATTGGTCGGGAGACACTGCTGTGCCTGCGTCAGCCCCTCAAATCCGCTGACCTTGCGGTCCACATTCGGGAAATAGTCTAAGCAGGTTTTTATGAGCTCCGGAATATGGGATTTGAGCTCATTCTTGTTGGAGATGACCTTGCGCATGGATGCATCATCAAACATGAGGGCCTTGGCCACATTGTCAAAGATGCCTACATAATCCACAACTAGGCCATGTGTTTTCTGTTCATTGTACACGCGGTTAGTGCGACAAATGGCCTGTAGAAGGGTGTGGTCCTTCATCGGCTTATCCAGATACATGCACTGGAGGATAGGCGCATCGAAACCGGTGAGGAGCTTACTGGTTACGATGACTATCTTGAGCGGGTCCATCGGATCGCGAAATCGGTCAAGAAGCTTGCTCTCATCATCTTTAGAACGACGCCATTCTTTATATTCATCTGCCTTGTCGCCTTCTGTGTGCATAACGATGGTGGTTGCATCTTCCCTGCCGAGGAGAAGGTCTATCTCCTTTTTATATGCTATGCAGCAAGCACGATTGTAAACAACCACCTGCGCTTTGAGTCCGGTAGGCTCTACATTTTCGCGGAAGTGGGCAACGATGTGCTCGCAAACTTTGCGAATACGATCCGGGGATGTAAAGAGGGCCTCAGTGTTAGTTTTCTTTACCAACATCACCTTGTCTTCCTGGGAGATCTGGTCGGTGAGCGCATCGAATTCGGCATCCAGGGCAGTTCTGTCAATATGCAGTTCCACTGGGACAGGCTCGAATTCCAGCTTCAGCGTAGCGCCATCTTTGATGGAGTCCTGGAATGAATATCTGCTCATATAGCCGGACTTATCCGACTCGGCTCCGAAGGTTGCAAAGGTATTGTGGTCCAACTTGTTAATCGGTGTACCTGTGAGACCAAAGAAGAATGCATTCGGCAGTGCCATACGCATCTTCTCGCCAAGACCACCTTCCTGGGTACGGTGTGCTTCATCGCACATCAAGATGATGTTGCTACGGTCGGAAAGTTTCTCCGTGACATCGCCAAACTTGAAGATGGTAGTGATGAGGATTTTACGCTGGTCCTGGGTAAAGAAATCGATGAGCGCCTCTTTGCTGTCGGCCCCGGCCAAGTTGGGAATGTCCACATTGTTGAAGTCGGCCGTAATCTGAGACTCCAGATCCAGACGATCATCTACAATAACCACCGTCGGAGACTTCAACTCCTGTTGCATGCGAAGTTTCTGGGCTGCAAACACCATGAGCAGAGACTTGCCGGATCCCTGGAAATGCCAGATGAGGCCCTTCTTGGGATACCCGGTCTTGACACGTTCCACGATTGCGTTGGCTCCTTCGTACTGCTGATAGCGGCAGACGATCTTGATCTTGCGGTGCTTCTTGTCAGTGGAATAGAGGGTGAAGAAGCGCATGATGTCCAGGACCTTCGCGGGCTGCATCATCTGGGAGAATGAGCGAGCGACATCATCAAGGGTGCCTTCTGTCTTAACTTCGCCTTCGAACCAGGGTCCCCACTTGGTAAGCGGAGCACCAATGCCCCCATAGCGGAATGTCTTACCCTCGGTGGCGAAATTGAAGATGTTCGGAACAAACATCTGGGGAATGCTCTGTTCGTAGCTGAGGATGTCATTGGCTCCGTCGGCCCAGGTGATACTACTACGGACCGGGCTCTTGGTCTCTCCAATAACCAGAGGGATGCCATTGATGATAAGCACAATATCCAGGCGTTTGCCATTCTGGGCGCTAGCCTTGGGATACATCCACTGATGAGTAATCACGCAGTGATTGTTCTGCATGTTCCTGAAGTCGAAGAATACAATGGGAATGTTCTCTCCGTTTTCGCCAAAAGGATAACTATTCTTATCGAAGATGAGTTCCTTAAAACGCTCATTGGCCGTTACCAGGTCGTGAGGCTGGACTGCCTGTACTGCACTCCGGAGACGATAAATCACCTCCTCGGCATTGCTGGGAGTGATGTCCGGATTCAATCGAAGGAGAGCATCTTTGAGCCATTCACCCACGAGAACATCCTGGGTGTCACGAGGAATGCTGTCGGACGGGACATATTCCCAGCCAATATTTTGCGCTGCTGCAATCAGCATTTGCTCGATAGTATTGTCTTCTGTAAACATATAGTGTGTATTTTAATTCAAATATTGCGATTTGAGGCCACCAAATTTTGATTTATCGGCCTGTCGGCAAATCCTCTCAAAGTCATCTTGTGCAATTCTATCCGGCACACTGATTTGAAGCTGTAGATATTGTGGAACTTTTAAGTTCTGGATACCATTTGTCTGATTACCCAATCCCTTAATGAGGGGTTTATGGGTTTGATACAAAAAGTAGAGTGCAGCAAATAAGTACCGGGAGTTAATGTCTCCGGCTGGCCTTAGTACCTGGGTAAAATTGTTGGCCAGGAACACTTCATCCTCCTCGAAATAAACAAGTCTACCCACCGGATTATCTTTCGTGCCTCCAGATTTTTCAAGAATGATATCTCCTTTCTTGAGCTGCTTCTTTTTGACTTTCTTAGCGTCGATTGTTCTAACGATAACATCCGTTAAGTCCAGAACGCCTTCATTGGTGAAGTTTGTGGTTCGTATCACTTTTGTCCCGGAATCGTCAGAACAATCCGTTCCCCACTCACCCGAAATAGTTTCTTGCAAGAGGGATTCTATTGTGGCTGATGGATACTTTTCGGTGCCATCTTGAGGGAACCCAAACTGCGAGATAAATTGCGACTGGTGTACCATAGGCCTATCCGATGAACTTCCGGTGAGACATCTTGACATTGGTCTGGTTGACCATTGCGTATTGGAGGGTAGTATCAAGACTCTGATGACCGAGCAGATGCTGTACCTGCTCGATGGGCATACCTTTATCGATGGCCATCGTTGCCAATGTCCTGCGAAATTTGTGTGGATGCACCTTTGTCATATTCAAGTCTTTACCTATGTTCCTCAAGCGGATTTCAACTCCGCTTATCTGAAGCCGGTTGTATGGCGCTAGCAGCGTCACAAACAAGGCCTCGTTGCTGTCTGTCCTTTGCCGCAGATAGTTCTGAAGATGGATCTTGGTCCGTGCATCAAAATAGACTATCCGCTGCTTATTACCTTTTCCGGTGACAATGCACTCCCGGTTTTGGAAGTCAATGTCATTTCGGTTAAGTCTTACCAGCTCCCCAACACGCATCCCGGTAGAGGAGAGGACATCTATCATCGCCAAGTCCCGTGCATTGTCGCAGGAATCCCGCATCATTTCCAGCGCCTCATCTGTATAGGTTTCCTTCACGACCTTGCCTGTCTTGACTTTGTGAATCCGTCGCACCGGGCTTTTCACAATGTAGAACTCTTCCTCCAGCCAAGCGAAGAAGCTGGATAGGATCCTGCGGATATTGTCAACCGTTACACGGCTGGCTCCACTGCGCTGTTGGTAATCATCCAAATAGTGCCGGAGGTCATCAGTGGAGATGTCCTTCACGCATTTCCCGATGGAGGTTAGAGCATTACGGATGGTGCTGTCGTAGTAGTTCATGGACCTGTCGGAACAGCCCTCCACACGCTTTGCCGCCAAGAATGTCTGGATGATGGAGAAATCAACTTTCTCGGTGTCGGATTCAGTCTTTTCAATGAGCTCGACCTTGTCAAAGGTCTGTTGCAGAACGGATTTCAGCCGTTCTAACTGGTTGCTTGAAAGAGAAGATGTCATCTCCACAAGCACTTGGTTTATAAGTTTAGCTACCATATCGAATTGTCTTTTCGACAAAGTTAGCCAATCGGTTACTGCATCAAGGCTCGCATCACTTTGTCAATCTTTTCGATTGCCTGTTTGAGTTCAAATTTTGATTTATCGGCTTGTTTAACTATTGAAACAAACGTCTCTTGCTCGCCAAGGGAAGGGATTGGTATTTCTAAATCGTAAATGTGGTCAGGTTTTATATTTAGGATATTTGAACCCGATCCAAGTGCCTCTATTTTATCCCTATACAAAGACGTCTGAAAATATGTGGCCAGATATTCCGGAATAATACTTGACTTGCATCTAATTCCAAGGCAAAATGCGCCAAAGGAAGTGTTCTCTCTAGGTGTTTCGTTCAGCAATGCAGCCTTACCTACAAGCTTTTTACTTCCATTTGAACCACACATCACGATATCTCCAGCGTTTAATACTTGGTGTTCTGATACTCTTTCTGAGTCTACATAAACAAGGTCGTCAAAATTTACTTGTCCGCCATCAATGTTGTTCGAACGCAATACTATGGATGTATTGTCACTAAGGTCCTCATGTACATCAGACGGTTTATAGGATACGCCACGAAGAACCTCGATATTTCCTCTTAGTTTTTTCATAGTGTATTTTCCACCCCAAAACATCTCGATAAATTGCGATTTCACCATTTCATCGGTGGCGGCAAGCATCTTTTTATAACTATCCTTTAGGTGATATGCTGCCCATAGCAATTCTGTTAATTTCTTTTGCTCATTGAGAGGTGGCAGCTCAAATACTTGCTCTTTTAAGTCTTTCCAGTTAATTGTTGGGGATAAGCCGCCAACCGATATGCGAACAGCTCTCTCCATAAATTGATCTGAAGCGATAAAGAAAGGGAAGAAATCTTTGTCAACAACAGCCTCGTTTGGCCGAAGGACCATCCCGTGAGCAGAAAAAATGCCATCAAAAGGGGCAATTCCAACCTTCCTTTGATATGCGCGTCGTTTACCGAATAGCACATCACCTTTGCGCATAAGCAACTTTTCCCCTATGGGCGCACTTTCCGATCCCCACTGTTCAATCTCAAAGCTATCAGAATTCAGATGTTCGAGTCCGATATAATGAAAACGATCCTGCTCTTCCGGCTTCTTCTTATCTTTACTATTATATGCTATTTGATCAAACCTATATTCCATAACAGCTACAGCAATTCAAGTAAACTTTCCATTTCATAAATCAGCATTCCATGCTGTTGATCCCATTCGTCAAGAGCAATTCGGGTATTAATCTTTTCAGCGGCAATCTCATTAATAAAAACATATTTCTGGATGCTGAGATCAAAATTATTCTGTTCAATCTCTGAGAACGAAACTGTCCGCTTGAAGTCTGGTTTATCATCCTCGCTTCGATATGCATTAGCAATCTTTTCGATGTGTGCATGTTCCAAGAAGCTTTCCCCGTTCTTCCTGGTTACCTCCTTTACGGCATTGATGAAAATGATCCTGCCATTAAGCCTCTGGGGTTTCCTTTTATTGCAGATGATAATGCAAGCCTCCATAGGGGAATTATAGAACAGGTTGGGGCCAAGTCCAATCACGCACTCAACCAAGTTCGTTTTCACTAAGGCTTCTCTCATATCCTTCTCCTCATCCCGGAACAAGACTCCGTGCGGAAAGAGAATAGCGCATCGACCGGTATCCGGCTTCATTGATGCAAGAATGTGCTGAAAGAAAGCATAATCTGCACGGCCCTGTGGCGGGACACCCAGAAAATTGCGACCCCACTTATCGGAAGCAAAAGCATCTCTATTCCACTGTTTGATAGAGTAGGGCGGATTTGCGAGAACAATGTCAAACTGTTGTAAATGACCATTCTTGATGAATCCAGGCTCGGTCAGAGTATCATCATTGACGATTGTATACTCCTGCACTCCATGCAGGAACAAATTCATCCTGGCAATAGAGGCTGTAAGGGAATTCAACTCCTGCCCGAACACCTTCATACTTCGCCATTCCTCACCTCGGTCCCTGACAAAAGTTAGGCATTTTATCAGCATACCGCCAGAGCCGCAAGTTGGATCGTAAATACTCTCTCCCACCTTCGGCTGAAGGATTTCTGCCATTAGTGTCACCACCGTGCGATTGGTATAGAATTCTTGGGCTGTATGTCCGGCATCATCCGCAAACTTGCCAACCAGGTATTCATACCCTGTGCCCATCTCATCAGCAGGGCAAGCCTCCAGGGAAAGATTGAGTTGCGAGAAATGCTCCAAAAGATCTGCAATCAATCGGTCCGGCATATTGTCTTTGTTGGTCCAGATCTGCTTAGGACCAAAGATCCCGGAGAGGCCACCAATCTTGCGGCCATAAAGATCAATGGGCGGATTGGCCTGCTCAATGCGAGTTAATGCCGTGACAAGTGCCTGCCCAATATTTTCTGTAACCGCGCGCACATCTTTCCAATGTGCACCAAGCGGGATGGTTGCAACGCGCTGCTCGGCATCCAATTTAGAATACTCGTCATCTCCGTCACTTAAGACCATCGCGTCAGCATATGCCTCATCAAAAACATCGCATAGACGTTTGAAGAACACCAGAGGAAAAATGTACTCTTTATAGCTAGTGGCGTCAATCTGGCCCCGAAGGAGGACAGCTGCACCCCAGAGATACTTTTCAAGCTCATCCAATGAGATGGGCTTCACCTTTTTCGGTTCATATCCTGCAACAATCATAGCTGATACCCTCCTGCAATTAAGAGTTCTCTGAATTTGGCCTCTGACGCCACCATATTCTCATAGGCCTGCTTGAATTCGGCTTTGACGGTCTCGTAGGGCTTCACCTCTGCGGCTTTACGCTCAATATAACGGTTGACGGAGAGAATGTAATCTTTCTCCTCGATTTCGCGGAGCGTGACAACCTTTGCTGTATCTTCCGCATCTGCGTAGTCCGCATAGAGCTTATAAATCTGATCTACGTTTTCCGGAGAGAGTTCATTCTGTGCTCTCCTCTGCGTATATATGGACGATGCGTCTATCATTAGCACCTTCCCGACCTTCTCCGCAGGCTTGCGGTCCCGGAAAATCATCAAACAAGCAGGGATGCCAGCACCGTAGAACAGATTGTTCACCAATGTGATAACACACTCTAATTTGTCGGTTTTCACCAGCTGCTTGCGGAGTTCATATTCTTTATTGCCACGGAAGAGAACGCCCTGGGGCAGGACAACACCTATGCGCCCGGTTTCGGGTTTCATAGATGCTATCATATGCTGGATCCATGCGTAGTCGCCATTGGACGGAGGAGGAGTACCCCAAGCATTGCGGCCGAACTTATCAGACTCCCACATATCTGCACCCCACTTATCCAACGAGAACGGAGGATTTGCAAGGACATTGTCGAATTGAGCGAGTTTGCCATTCTGGACAATCTTGGGATCTCGGAGGGTGTCTCCCTGCATAATATTGAAGTCTGCGGCACCATGTAGGAACAAATTCATCTTTGCAATAGCTGCATTGGTGACATTCTTCTCCTGACCATATAAGCGGCCACAACAGAGAGTGGAATAATGCATATAGTGCGCAGCCTCGATTAGCATACCTCCAGATCCGCAAGCGGGATCGTAAATGCTCTCGCCGGGTTTCGGGTCCAGGATACGCACAAGCAGTTTTACAATGGCTCGCGGTGTGTAGAACTCGCCAGCCTTGGCCTTTGAAAGGTCTGCGAACTTCTTGAGCAGGATCTCGTATGCGTCGCCCATAAGGTCAGCCGGATAATTGGCATTGCCAAGTTTCACCTTAGACATATGCTCAATGAGGTCTTTCAAGCGGCTGTCGGTAAGGACGGTCTTGTCAGTCCACTGTGCCTTGGAGAAAGTGCTGAGAACGCCATAGAGCGTGCTCGGATTGGCTCGCTCAATTATGCGCATGGACTCCACGATGGCGGAGCCCAGATTCTCTGTGCGCTCGCGTAGATCCTTCCAGTGGCATCCTTCGGGGATCACGAAACGGTGCAGCTCTGGAAGGGAGGCGTATTCTACATCGCCTCCAGATTCGGCAAGCGCCAGCTCAGTTTCTTCATCCCATACGTCCGATATTCTCTTGTAGTAGAGAATCGGGGTAACGTACTCTTTGAAGTTATCTTGTCCGATAGGCCCCCGCAAAATGTTACAGGCCTCATACAAAAAATTGAAGAGGTCCGACACGGAGTCTATCGACTTAGTCGCGTCTTTCTTGGCCATGAATTATGCATTAAATGTGCTGTAGTAACTCGCAAATTTACAAAAACTCCCAGTCGCAACCTAATTTTTTCACAGAATCAGCAAATTGAAACTCATTTTCCCCTTTATTTAGGAAAATCAGTGGAGGCTGTCGCATTTGAATTGGGCGTAGCCTTTTGCCAGCCAACCAATTCCCAGTTTCTGGTCTTTGTTGTATCCATCTTGCAAGTAACTTGTATGTGAGTCTAATATGATAGTATTTTTCAAAACTGCGGTATTCGGCAGATTTTTGCACTTCAAACTGCGGTAAATTGCAAATTGGAACAAACTCCTGACCTTCAAATCCCCCAAACTCCGCAAATCTTATAATATTTCAGGAGTCCGCTCCGCAAATCTTTTAAGATTTATGGAATTTGATTATCTTTGCACAAGATTTTTTAAGGATGATATTATGATAAAAAGAGCTATTGAAGAAAAAATCCATAAAGCACTCGCGAAGAAAAAAGTCGTCACTATAATGGGCCCACGCCAGGTCGGGAAGTCAACCCTTGCCAATGCCATTATCCCACCAAATGCTGATGTACTTGAAATCAACGGAGACAGCACAGATACACAGACGATGTTCACAAATGTCGATGAAGCCAAGTTGAAGACTCTAATCGGCAAAAAGAATTTCCTCTTGGTCGATGAAGCTCAAAAGATTGACAATGTCGGCAATATGCTAAAAATCACAGCGGAGAAATTCAAAGATGTCAGTGTCATCGTCACAGGAAGTTCCGCATTCAAACTTGCAGCAGCCGTCAACGAGTCCTTAACCGGTCGTAAACGTGAATTCAAACTCTACCCACTCTCATTCAAAGAGATGGCTGACCATAGCAGCGTCCTTGAAGAGTCCCGTATGATTGACCACCGACTCATCTATGGATACTACCCGGAAGTGGTGACATCGCCCGGCGAAGAAAAAGACATTCTTAAAGAACTCGTTGACAGCTATCTCTATAAAGATGTTATGGAAGAAAACAGTATTGCCAAACCGGATAAACTCGTAAAATTGGTACAGGCGCTGGCATTCCAAATCGGTTCAACAATATCAGCGAACGAACTCTCCGGTCTCGTCGGTGTTGACGCCAAGACCATCGAGCGTTACATCGAAATTCTTGAGAAGAGTTATATCATCTTCACACTCCCATCATACGCCAAAAACCAGCGAAACGAACTCAAATTCGCACGCAAACTATATTTCTGGGATATGGGAATCCGTAATAGTGTAATCGGCAATATGGCTCCCGTTTCACTAAGGTCTCCAGAAGAACTGGGGCATATATGGGAGAATTTTGTGATTGCAGAACGAATCAAGAGAAATGACTATATCGGACGAACATTTGTTCAGCATTATTTCTGGAGAACCCAACAGAAGAAAGAAATCGACCTCATCGAAATCGAAGACGGAGTAATGACGGGTTTCGAAATCAAGAAAAAAGAGGGCAAACGTGTAAGCGCTCCGACATCATTCACCACAGCATACCCGGATGCCGCATTTGAATGTATAACCCCCTCAAACCTGATTGAGTTTCTGATGTAAAGATGCTGGGAGCTACTTCCTCAAGAGTTTTTCTAGAGAGAAGATTCTGTATTCATCAGAAATGTATGCAAGGTACGTATTCCGGACCAAGGTCGGCCATTAAATCCAGCCTAAAAAGGCCAAAATGATGCTCGTCTACCTATTAAAAATTAGGTAAAAATGAGCAAAAACCACCAAAATTCACCGCCGCGGCTCTATTTTTCCGGAGCATTGTCGGCCAGTCTGACAAAACAGATAAGAAAGAATCTCCTCAGTCCCCGTTTTCCGGAGCAATGTCGGCCAGCAGAATGTCAAATCGCATAACTTTGTCTCAAACCAAAGAGACAAGGAATTATGGCAGGAACAATCATTGACATGAGCAAGATAAAGCAACTTCTTCAACTGAAGAAAGCCGGCATATCAAACAGGCAGATTGCAAAGGATCTCAAAATGAGTCGCGACAAGGCAAACGAATATGTCAGGCGCGCTGAGACGGATCCTCTAGGCATAGACGGGTTGTTGAAACTCGATGATCCAGTATTGGAGAAACGCTTTCACCCTGGCAATCCGGCCTACTCGGATGACCGCATGAAGACAGTCCTTGAACTACTCCCGGACTTTGTGGAGCAGTTGTCCCATAAGCATGTTACGCGGCAACTTGTGTGGGAAGAATACAAGCACCTATATCCTGACGGATATGAGAAGTCCCAGTTCTTCTTCCATCTATCACAGAACCTTAAGGCGCAAAAGACTCCCATATCCGTATTGCAGCACGATCCTGGGAAAGAGCTTTTCGTTGACTTTGCTGGTGATACACTCGGCTATATAAACGTTGAAACTGGTGAGTTCATCAAGGTACAGACCTTTGTTTGTACAATGGCCTGTACGGACTATGCCTTCGCTCTATGTGTTCCGTCACAAAAGACGGAGGACTTCTTGTGCGCACTTGCCAGAGCTCTTGAGCACTATGGCGGGGTACCACAGATAGTTATCCCTGACAACTTGAAGGCAGCAGTAATAAAGGCTGATAAATATGAGCCGACATTAAACAAGGCTATGGAGGACATGGGCAACCACTATGGCTTCGTAACCTTACCTTGTCAACCTGTAAAGCCAACCCAAAAAGCTAAAGTAGAGAACCAAGTGCAAATAATCTATCATAGAATCTATGCTAGACTTAGGACTCGCCAGTTCTTTTCTCTGGAGGAGCTCAATGCAGCAGTATCTGAGTTCCTTACCTGCCACAATCAGACGCGTATGCAGCAACGCCCATACACCAGAGAAGAGCACTTCTATGCAGTAGAGAAGCCTGCACTTCGGCCTCTGCCTGAGACTCCGTATGAGATGAAACGCTATGCTGAAGTCACAGTACAGCAGAATGGGCACGTGTATCTTAGTTGCGATAAGCACTATTACTCTGTCTCATACACTCTCATAGGATGCAAGGCAAAGATCATATTCACTTCTACTCTCGTAAAAGTATATGTAAAAGGCGAACTCGCAGCAACTCATAGAAGGGACCGCAGCTTCGGATACACATCACTGGATGAACATCTTGCATCCAATACGCTTGCTTTTACAAAGCGTTCGGCATCATACTACAAGGATAAGGCAAAAGTGTTGTCAGAGCCACTGTTTGCATTGTTCGAGGAGATGTTCTCCAGCACCAACGGCTCTTGTCCTCCGGAGTACTATTACAAAACTTGCGAGATGATGCTCAGACTGCAGAGGAACTATCCGGAAGATATCTTCAGTGAGGCTTGTGAACTTTGCCTTGAGAACAGGCTCTTTACCGGCAAACGTCTTGAGAATGTTCTTAAGACCGTACAGCAATCACATCAAACTATGGAATCTGAATCAACACCTGTTCCTACAAACCACGCCAATATGCGTGGTAACACCTTCTTTAAACAATAACTGATATGGACGCTATACTGAAATCATTCAATACACTGCATATGCCTGGTATGGCATCATGCTGGAAAACATTGACCGAAACCCATCAATTGAACAAACTATCCTTGTCTGATGGGCTAGAACTACTCCTGCAAAGTGAGTTGGATAATCGCCGCAACAATAGAATCGGGCGACTTATCAAAAGTGCCGGCTTTAAGCAGCAGGCCACACTTGAAGAGCTGGAAACCAGCGATGCGCGTGGCATACCTGCTGGAGCAATCACCCAATTGGCATCAGGCGAATATCTGAAAAATGGAGCGACAATCATAATAAGCGGACCAACAGGAACCGGGAAGTCATATCTCGCCTGTGCTCTTGGAGAGCGAGCCTGCCGTCTGGGCTATAAAGTCAAATACTATACAGTCAACAGGCTTCTGGATGAACTTAAGCTCGCACGGCTAGAAGGACACGAGTTAAAGTTCTTTGAAAGGATGGAACATCTTGACTTGCTTATCATTGATGACTTCGGCATGAAACGTCTGGAAGGCTCTCAACAAAATGACTTCGAGCAGATAATCGATGACAGGTATCACAAGAAATCGCTCATCCTATCAAGTCAACTTGCTGTTGCTGACTGGTATGGAATCTTCAGTAACGAAATGCTTGCAGAGGCTTGTCTTGACCGAGTTGTACACAAATCTTTACGCTTTGACCTCAAAGGCGATAGTATGAGAAAGAAATATTGATATCTTTGCATTGTCTAACAAAGGTGGCCGAGTATCACCGGAATCGGTGGCCGACTATCCGCCGGAATATCTACCGTGCGCTTCATCCCTTCATACCCGATATAGGAAACCAGGTACTTGGACCGAAGGACCTTCATAATCCTGTCGGCCATCCGGATGATGTCTCCCTCGATAATGTCCTGGAAGAGGAGGTCGGATTCGTCGCTGATGAATCGGCCAATGCGGAAGTCAATATTGCGTACAAAATCCTTGGGATGTGAACCGAATAGGATGAGGGCTGCGATACGTAGATTGCCGGACTCAGAGATGAGGTGCAGGTTTTTGAGGATTGTAAGGGTCTCGTCTTTCAGGGAGTCTGCGGGAAGGCGTTCCTCCTCGACGATTCAGTAATGAGGTTGTCATTCTTGAAGGTGACACAATTAGGTACACATCTTAAAGAAAACCCCTCTCAGAATGTACTGAGAGGGGTTTGAAGTGGTGCCACCGAGAATCGAACTAGGGACACAAGGATTTTCAGTCCTTTGCTGATAAAGTAGTATATAATTAAGTTTCACTACTTTATACAAGCAAAACCATGAACTGGTCAAAACTTTTTGGAAAACAGAGAGTGTCTTCTTGGTTAAACTTATATATCCTTTTCTGTAGTATTACAACTACTTTCAATCAATTTTTTTACCTCTTCAATGAATGCTTCTATAGGGGTTACTCTACTTGCACATCATGCTGTAACCAAAGGCTGTTTTTCTAACTTAATTGACATCAGCTCCCTGCCAACCTCCTGCATGGTGGCAAGTATCTCATTAAGCCTCTTTTCTGAAGGCTTCTTTATACCACTGATGTACTGGGCAAAAAGGCTTTGGGAAATACCCATTCTCCTTGCTATTGCTGAAGCATTCAGTTCAGGATGTTCCATGAACAGCCTGTAGAGCAGACTTTCATTCTTTTTCTGGAAGAACCCTTCAAAACTCAAATCCTCATTAAGTTCCTCCCAATGGATGCCAAAGTCATCAGTTGTATAATTATTCCTTTGTTCCTGAGTAGCATATTTCAGCCTTGGATAGTCTACAAACATTTCACTTGCAGTCTTGCCATCCTTTGTCTGAATCCATATCTCAGAGTCAGTCAGCCGTATTTTTACCACCTTTGCCATATCAGATGCTCCTGTTGAAGCAAATGTAGGTAATATAATCATTACCTAAAAAATGTCTGTACCATTTCTTAAATAAATGTATTCACTTTTCCTTAATATTTCCAAAAGAAGTGAATACATCTGATTCTTTAAATGTTCCTATTCCATTCAACTGAAAAATGTTACATTCTCTGCCAGCCAATCTTCTCACTGACTGTCCCACGCTGCATAACTGTATAATATTTGTTATTTCCCTCAAATACTATATCACTGCTGCTTGATTGACTATTTCCTTCAATTGTTATGGTCAATTTATCATTGGAGAGTGTCCAATGAAATTTCATTTCAGACAACACACTATGGTCTTCTTCATCAAGACTTTTGGACACACCTTTGCCATCTGCTGTATATGAAATAATTCCAATTGTATTTTCTTTGGTATATGCATTTGAATGATATGCATCAGGGTCACTGCTGTCTGAATATTCAGTTGAGCAGAGATACCATTCTCCTATAATAGTGTTAGATTCCTTGTTGCATCCAAACATGAGTGGAATAAGCAGCATTGCAATAAATAATTTAGTTTTCATTTTGAATAAATTAATTGGTTTATAATAAAGATTGAACTTTAAGTAGGATTATTCTTCAATAGATATAATTTCAGTAAAATAATGTTTCCATTGTGAGTTTTTATATTCCTCAATACTTGTTGTAGGTACTCTTAAAATAGGGTTATTCCGAGACTTGAATACATTACCATTAACAACAGGAGGAACAACTGCTCCAATAGAGAACTCTTCTAAAACTTCTGAAGAAAAGGTATAATTATCATAACCATTATGGCCATCAATTTCTTTTAAGTTAACACATTGGGACATATCCATAATAGCCAAATTATTACATCCCTCAAATGCTGCAACTGGTATTGACTCTATACTTTTGGGAAGATATATAGATTGTAATCCAGAACACCATCGTATAGATATGTACTTTAATTTAATATTACACCTCAAATCCAAGGATGATAAATTGCTTGCACCTAACATTGAGATGGATGTCAAATGTTTATTATAGCATAAATTTATAGTCTTAACTTTCGGGTTGACACTTATATTGTTTCCCCCTAATGATATGTTTTCTAAATTTGAGAAATATTCAATACCTGTAAAAGAAACAACATTGCAAAGTGATAAACTGCCACTGTTAATAAGGTCTGCATAAGATATAGATTTAACAGCATTTGCCTCATACATAGACACTTTACCATCTTTGTTAACATCAAAATTATCATAGCAGTATTTCATAAAATTGATGTCATCCATTTTAGTGCACACGTCATCAACAGCTTCCAACTTCGGCAGAGTGTCTTCTGCTTTTTCACAACTCATCAGGCAGCTAACGCCAACAAGCCCTGCAGCAATCAATAATTTCGTTTTCATTTCAAATCTTTTTTAAGTAGTTAAAAATTAATCCAGCAAATTCAAACAGCAATAAAAACTACATATTGGCATCATTGCTCTACAATAGGCAATATATTTTTAAATTTACCCCAATATGCGTCTGATTTATAATTGTCTATAGCAGATTTTGGCACATATAAAGTGCAGCTATAAAAAAACTGCTCATTTAAGCCATTAAAAGCGTATTGCGTACATACAGGTGGTATTGTTCTATGACAGATTATTGTTTTCAAATTCTTTAAATTCTCGAATACACCAATTTCATAATCTGTCCATTGGTTATATGTATTATAATAACTTGAATATGTGCCATGTGTTAATTGAAGATAACTACCATTGTCCAAAATTGTGATAGTATCCAAAGATGTCCCATAAAACACATTTCCTGCAATAGTTTGAATATTTTTCGGAAACGTAACTGACGTTATATTAGCCCCAGTAAAAACACTTTTCTCTTTGACTTTTGTATTATAACGAAGTTCTTTCAGCATACAGTCTTCCGGAAAAAATATTTCCGACAAATTAGGACAACTATCAAAAGCATATTGTCCTAATGACGTTAATGATACCGGAAATGTGATTTTTCTTAAACTACCACTCTTTGTGAAAACACCATCATCTATTACTGGAATTTTTGATTGAGGATTAAAATATAATTCCGTAACATCTATCATATTCTTATCATTATATCTAATATGATTTGTTATCTCAGTTGTCGTGCTACCAAAAACCAGTTTCTTAATCTTCATTACAGTTTGAGACTCATTATAAGCAAATGGCAATTTGACTTTTCCCAAATTGTCTCCCATCAATATAAGTTCAAGATTCAGGTTTTCAATTTTGCCCTCAATATTGGCACATTCCAATCTCTCAAGATTTTCACAAGAAGATATGGCTGATGCCGGTATGGTAGCACCAGGTGCTGATACTGAGCACAATATCCGACAATTAGCAAAAGCGTTATCTCCTATACTATTACAACTTTTAGGCAGTGTAACTTCTTTTATTCTTGTCATTCCCTCAAAAGCATATGTAGGAATAGAGACAAGTTGAGTTTCCGATAAATCCAGATATTCAAGATTGGTCATATAATATCGGATATATTTAATGTCGGCATCATTTACACTCCCTGAAATTTTAAGTCTTAACAATGTCCTTTCTTGTCCTGCAGAAATACGGTTTTTCAACGCACCAGGTTCAACACTCATAGAAAGTTCAGTGTCAGAAGCAAATGGCAATTTTATGACACTAGCTTCCGCATCATTCAAAACAAAGCAGATATAACCATTTTCCATTGAAACACCTTTGAAGAAACTTTCTCCATCAGAGCCGTTCAGCCCATTATCTCCTGTTGCCTTTCCTAGTTGCGTCCAAGACTGTTCATTATCATACGATACATACCAATATCCGTTTTCTATCTTAAATTTTGGAGTCATTCCATCCGTGCCGTCAGAACCATTTTCACCATCAACACCATCCTTGCCGTCCAAACCATCAGCACCTACTGCTTTTACTTTATTACCCTCAACAATAAGCCATTCTCCGTTCACCGTCCAATAAAAAATTCCATCAACGTCTTTCTTTACACTTATTACCGGTGTCACTCCATTCTTTCCATCACTCCCATCCTTACCGTCTTTTCCATTAGAACCATTAGTTCCGTTTCTCCCATTATAAATATTAATTGTTTTTCCGGAGACAAAATTTATGGTATACCCCTCCCCATCAGGTAGGATAGTCACACTTTTTACCGCGTCATTAGTCTGTAATGCTTGAACAATAGACTGTAACGAAGATATATTTGTATTCATCTTGTCACAAATTGTTTCAAGCCGTTCAACTCTATTGTTCAAGCTATTGATACTATTCCATAAATTAGAATCGTCAAACTTATTGCACCCAAATACAATAGGTACAATAAGCAATAATGTTAGTAGTCTTATTCTCATAATATTTTATTTTTTGGTAGTGTTTCATCGAGTGTGTCCGGAGCCGGTCCCTCGGACTCTTTAGATATGC
>ERZ780141.542-NODE-542-length-28120-cov-5.744664_pt1 | contig 28120 bp, 29 predicted proteins | sample MGYA00433080_ERZ780141 | MGnify/ENA primary metagenome ERZ780141 (study PRJEB29588, sample SAMEA2154047) | human gut metagenome | biome: human gut; feature: human-associated habitat; material: faeces | place: Denmark | collected 2008/2010 ... | reverse complement strand
CGTTGACGCCCATCGGTTCTGTGTTCATATTATATGAGGTATATGTTAGTACTCTGTGCGATGTGGCTTTCTTGGCAATGCATTGCCTGCACGCATGCTTGCCGCCGGTTTGCCGTTCGCAAAGGTATGGCTTTTGCTCCAAACCACCTACTGTTTGCATGTAGAAGCTATAAAGAAAATCCCCACACCGCACTCGCTGCGACGTGGGGACACCTACTTATTGCTAACTAAAAACTTTTATATGTCTCGATGACACCGTTTATCTTCATTTCCCATACACCTTCTTCACTATGTGCCACTGCTTGCGCACGTCGCTCAGGGGTATCTGCTTGGCGGCCATCTTGTTGTAGAGGTCGCCGTAGGGGGTGCTTCTGGCCTTCTCCTGCTGTGCCCACTCGAGCACCTCAGCATCGGTGAAATGCCTGATGGGAAGGTTTGTCTTCACCGTTACATCCCCTATGCCCACCTTCTCGAGGAGCCTCTTGGCGCGATCGATGTCGGCCTGGCCGGCTTCCCGGCTGGCATAGATGTATGCTTTGAAGCCGATTACCTTCTTTACGCGCTCAAATTCCTGGGGCAGTCCGAAGTCGTTGCCGTCTGTCCCCCACGAGGTGCAACTGCAGTTCATCCAGTTTCCTTCCTTTGCCTTATAGTATGTCAGCCCCACATCTCCCTTGCCGGGAAGCAGGATGGTCATTGCTCTGGGCAGGTTGCCGATTACCTCCACGGGCACCTTCACCTCCTTGGTGACGAGGTTGATGGTCAGGTCGTTGCCGTCGTGAGTGGTCTCCACCTTCCTCAGATCCTTGTTGGTGAGCTTGGGCAAGCTGTTTCTGTCAAACGTCTTGCCGTCTAACTTGAGGGTGATCTTGCCCTTCAGGAGCGACTCGGCATAGCTCTGGCGCAGGTATATCTCCTTCAGGTATCCCTTCTTGCCGTCCACTTCCACCCATGTGCCAGTGCCTCAGTTGCCCTCCAGATACTGGTTGCGTGTGGGCACCCTCATGTAGTACTCACCCACGGGTTCGCCTGTTGCCGGTCTTGTCCATACGATGTGCATGACGTTTCCATGGGCACTCAGTGTGAGCGGCATGGCGTTGGTCTTGCCGGCAAAGTCGTTTCCGCTGTCGCTGTCAATGATTTCGATGAGCTTGTTGTCCTTCACCTTCCACTTGCCGGTAGCGCCCATGCCGAACCGGAAATTGCGGCTCACGAGCAACATGTTCTGGAAGGTTCCGTCGGCGCAGAGTATCTTGAACTGTGGCAGAAACTCCATTTTCCCCTCTTGGTTTGGCCTGCACATCTGCCAGATGCCCGTCAACTTCTTCTTGGTAGGGGTCTCCATTACGTCTGTCTCTGGTGTTTGCGGGTTTTCCATGTGGGATTTTGCCTTCATGCCAAGGCTTAGGGCCAAAAGGGCCATGATGATGATTGCTGCTTTCTTCATATCTCGTGTGTTTTTGGTTTGCTCTTCTGCAAAGATAGTGAATGTTTTGGCAGGATGTCAAGAAAAAGGTGACTTTTCTTCGATAAAATCATTCTCCGCCCCGAGGAGCCTCATGCGTTCAATCTTGTTGTGTGACAGAATTGTATCCTGTGCGTTATACGGTTGTTGCACCAGCGGCATACCTTTGCCGTGTCAACGCAGATGGGTCTCCTCGGGAGGCTGGTGCGATGACTTGACTATAGCTTATTATATAATATGAGAAAGAGACACGCGCTCACCACCAGCCCTCTGTGCCGCCCGATGCAGAGCGTCATCGCATGACCCTGGGCGTGACCCTTGCGGTGCGCAACCGCTATTTCCCCACCGACATACGCTTCAACTATGAGAAATACTGGTACCCTCACGGCGGTGCCAAGGAGAGTGAGCGCGACAAGTTGGTGTGTGAGGTGATGATAAAGTTCTGAGTAGCGAGTAGTTTCTTTCCTGCCCCTGTCTTTGCTTTATATGGTTGGCAAGGACGGAGGACGATGTTGCCATCCCGAGGACTTCCTGCCGGATGGCAACTCTCATTCTGTTTCTTCTGTAAAAACAGCTCTTTCTGCTTACAAATGTTTGGCTATAACGACAAAATAGTATAAATTTGCAGCCCAAAAGCAGGATTGCTGTGTAAAGTGAAACAAAATTATGTCTTTTATAAACAAATAGTATGAAGAAAATCTCTACTCTCGTTGCAGCCCTGTTGCTGCTGTTCTCCAACGCCCTGAGCGCCCAGGAGTGTGTCATCAAGATGAAGACTGCCCATGCCATAGGCGAGTATATGGGTTTCTCTATCCAGTCCAATGGCAATGAAGTGGATATCATAGGTGCCGAGTATCAGAAGGACGATGGAAGCTTCAAGGTGACGGCTCAGGAGGTGGAGCTGCGCGGCAAGATCACCCGTCTGGACTGCAGCAGCAACTGGTTGGAGTCCATTGATGTGAGCGGAAATAACCTGCTCGTGGAGCTGTACTGCGACAACAACCGCCTCACGGATATCACTCTGGGCCAGCAGCCAAACCTGAAGGAGCTCTATGTGGGCGACAATCAGTTGGCATCCATCGACCTTTCGGGCGTGCCCAATCTGAATATGCTCAGCATCTACAAGAACCCTCTCACCTCGCTGGACCTCAGTACCAACACCAAGATTACCGAGCTCATCTGCCGCGAGTGCCAGCTCGAGGGAACGCTGGACCTCAGCGCCAATCCCATGTTGCAGAAGTTGGGCTGCTACAACAACAACCTTTCAGCCATCAAGATTGCCCCTAATAGCAGTCTGGGAAAGCTGGAGATTGAGCGTAACAATATCAATGGCGAGAATATGACAGCCCTTGTGAACGCCCTGCCAGTGTTTAAGACTCTGCCCGACTACGATGACTGGTATGGCATGGACCCCCAGTGCATCGTGGTGCTGGAGTATGACAGCGACCTGGAGAACAATTCGCTCACCGCATCGGACCTGGCTGTGCTGAAATCGAAAGGCTGGCCTGTGAAGGCAGTGGACAATGTGGATGACTTCGGCGACATCAAGGATGTGGATGGCACAATGACCTCTATAGATAAGGTGAATGGTGCTCAGGCTGCCACAGAGCCCACTGCCGTGTATGACATCACTGGACGTGCTGTGTCTGCCAGCAGCGCACGTGGCGGTATCTATATCCGCAAGTATGGCAACAAGGTGAGCAAGGTGCTTCTGCGCTAACTTCCTCCCCTGACCATCATCTCTCGTCTGATTGTCTGCCGAACAGGCAGGCTCAGTGCAGACGGATACATTTGTCAACCCCCGAAAGGCATTGGCCCTTCGGGGGTTGGCTGTTTCTTGTGGATAGGAATGCCGTTGCTTGTGGTTGGTCAATGGGCAGGAGAGAAGAGGCTGGCGTTTTTCCCGTTGCTCCTCATCTCGTTGCCCTCATTCCTTCACCCTTCTTGTCCACACCTTGTGGCTGCCCCGGCCGGTGCTGTTGATGGGGCAGGAGGGGTCGGGACAGAGGCTGCGCAGCTCCTGCGAGGCTGTCGTGCGGTTCATCTCATTGATGACTGCGTAGTCGTTGAGCGTGATGAATCCGCTTCGGTCAATGACCTTCAGGGCATTGGCAATGCGCTCCTCCTGGGTGAACTTCTGCTTCCTGAGCTTGCGCACACCGCCTGAGTGGCGCTCCAGTTCGGTATCCATGCGCAGTTGCTTCAGCAGTTCGGGCGCCACCTTATAGTTTACGTCCTTCACCGCAACCTTGCGGTAGAGCATGCGGTCGTCGTCATCGGCCATCTCGGTGGGCTTCTTGTCGTCGAAGTCAAGCGACAACGAGAAGGTGCCTATGCCGTCGAGCTTCACCGAGTAGCCCATGGCGAGCATGCGCTTCAGATGGTCGGAGAGGTCGGTGAGCACGGCTTCCACCACGCTCTCAGACAGCGCGCGGTTGTAGCTGTGCAGCCCTTCCACCACATCCTTGGTGCTCAGCGTGCGGTTCGCAATCAGCTTGGGATACACTCGTCTTTGCCCTGCCTTGTTCAGGTCGGGCATCTCCTGTAGTAGATACTTTGCCATAGTGCTTGTCTTTTGGTTGTATATGTTTTCTGTTTCAGTCAGCTTATTTTCTTTCCGCAGTATGCATGTTTTTTCCTTGCAGTACTGCCAAAATCTCCGTTTGCAGTCTTTGGATGCACATACGCAGGCTTCTGATGGCCATCCAAAGCCTTTGTACGGCCATCAGAAGCCTGCAAACGGAGATTTCTGCCCTGCAAAGATACAATTACAAGAAGGCCAAAAGCAAATTTCAGGGCACTTATTTTCTTTCCCTGTCCGGCTCCCAGGGCTTTCCTGCGCTGTCCCGTGGGGCGAAAAGGTGCGGCTGGCGGGCAATAAAAGCCCTGCGGCTCACGTTATTCTATGTGTTAAAGGAAGTGTGACAAACAACAGAACCATTATGCGCAAAATCATTCCCCTGCTCATCATTGCGATGCTCATGCTCAGTTCATGCGACAACGACCCTGCCAACAAGGTGACGCTCTCGCGCCGGCAGTTGGCTCAGGCCATCGAGGGGTACTATCAGGGGCACTACAGAGTGCTGTGGGGTGACCTCGGTACGGGCGCTGCGGAGGAGGATTCTGTGGGGTGTGTGAGTATGGATGTGCAGGATTGGGACCATCGCACAGTGGTGTTCAATGACTTTCCCTTGCACTTGATAACCAAGGTGGTGGGCGATGATTCGGCGCTTGCAGAAGCCTTGCGCGAGCGCCCCACTGCGGAGCTTTTGTCCTATTACTCTTTCCTCATTCCCAACGACAATTCGGTGGACCTGTACATCAAGCCGCAAGGCTTCCACATCACAGCCCCTTATGAGGGCCGTGTTGCCCATCTCTTCTTCGCCTTCTCGGATGCCAGCCGTTTCTATGGACTGTCCCGGCAGGAACTTCAGGGCAAAATGGCGCTGCGAAGCCAGGATGCCATCTGTGTGCGCCTGCTCAGCATCAAGGACGACGAAGGGCGCTTGCTCTTCGAGGATACCGGCAAGGGAGCAGGCTCGAAGTTCTTCTACGTGGATTTCGTACCAGAATAGTGCGCAGCGCCTGTGCGGCTGATGCCTGGTGGCTGGCTGCCTGCGGGGGTGTACGGGCGCTTATATGATGCTCCAGTATTTCAGTGCGTTATAGATGCCATCGTCATCCACCGATGAGGTGGTGTAGTCTGCTGCCTTCTTCACATCTATGCTGGCATTGCCCATAGCCACACCTATTCCGGCTGCCTGGAGTATAGGCACATCGTTTCCACCGTCTCCAAATGCCATGGTCTCTGAAATGTCGATGTGCTGCGAAGCTGCCATCTCGCGCAACCCTTTGGCCTTGTTGACCCCCTTGGCAGTAAAGTCGGCAAAGTCGGGATGCCATCTGCTGGACTCCACATGCTGTAATGAGGAGACGAATTGGGCCTCTTGTGAAGCGGAGATGAAAGGCGTGAGTTGCAGTATGGGCTGGCTCAACACCAGGCTCAAGGGGACGTGACTTCGCAGGTCGGGGACGTTGAGCAGGCCCTTGAATATGCGTTCCGACTCGCTGCTGGGGTGGATGGTGGTGTAATCCTTTTGCCCTACCACTATACATGCAAAGTCCTGTGCGTCAGCCTGATTGATAATCCATTTCACCTCATTGGCGGGTATGGGCGTGCAGCTGACAGGCTCCTCGCCCACAAAGCAATAGGCTCCGTTGGCTGTGATATATCCGTCTATCAGGTGCTTTATCGCATCCAGATTGTTGATGAGCGCATACGGACGGCCTGTGGAGATGAATATCCTGATGCCCTTGGCCTTGGCAATCTGAAGGGCCTGTATGGTGGAGTGGGGGATGGAATGCGTATTGAAGCTAACCAAAGTGCCGTCGATGTCGAAGAAGAGTGCTCTGATCATATTTCCTTATTGCGATATATGTGTGTGTCGTTGTCTGTTGCAGGGGCAGTTTTGCGCGGTCTTCCGGTCATGCGGAGCGAACCGGCAGACTGCCTCTGCCATTTTCGTCCTGCAAAATTACTAAACAAACGACAATCGGCAGGCTTATTAACAATTATTATGTGCCGCTGTCACAGGAATGTCAAACTCCGATGGATTCCTGCCTGCATGCGCCTTCGCGGCTCCCGTCGGCAGCCCGCTTTTATCCTCCCGGCCCGCTGGCAGGTGTGGATTAAAAGTGTTATCTTTGCAATAAAGTTGGAATGTAATGGCAAAGAAAGATATAACATCTCATGTGGAGGTTGCTAATGGTGATGTCTGCGATACTTTACCTCTATTGACGGGTGAGCATATACAGGGCTGTATTCGTGTCATAAGGGGCGAACAGGTCATACTTGACCGTGATTTGGCACAGCTGTATCAGGTGGAAACGTCCCAACTGAACAGGCAGGTCAAGCGTAATATCCAACGCTTCCCTGGAGACTTTATGTTTCAATTGACTAAGGAAGAGGCGGATAGTTTGAAATGCCAAAATGGCACCTCAAGTTGGGGCGGTGACAGAAGGGCGCTGCCGCATGCATTCACAGAACAAGGTGTTTCCATGCTTGCGGGGCTGTTGAGGAGCGAAGTTGCTATAAATGCAAATATTGTCATCATGCGTGCCTTCGTAGCCATGCGTCGCTTCCTCTCGGCCAATGCCGGTATGTTTCAGCGTATAGAGAGGCTGGAGCGTCATCAGATGCTGACCGACCAGAAGATGGAACAGGTGCTGAAGCGTATGGACGAGCTTGCTCCTGCCATCACTCCAGAGCAAATCTTCGCCACAGGTTGCGTGTGGGATGCCTGGAGCTATGTGTCTCAGCTGGTTCGTAGTGCCAAGCAACGCATCATCCTCATTGACAACTTTGTTGACGAAAGAGTGCTTCTGCTGTTGACCAAGAGGGCTGATGGGGTAGCGGCAACCATCCACTCTCGCTACACACAGCAGTTCCTGTTGGACCTGGAGAAGCACAACGGGCAATATGAGCCCATTGGGTTTGTGCAGACTCCCCACAAATCCCACGACCGCTTCCTTATTATAGATGATGAGGTGTATCTCATGGGTGCCAGCATAAAGGATATGGGTACAAGCCTTTGTGCCATAACAAGGCTGGAGATGAAGCCCGACACGATAATGTCATTATTAAGGTAGGGCGAATGCGGCTGCGCTGTTTGGCAGGCGCAACAGTCTGAACGTCATTGGTATCTGTGCCGGCCATACGCATGCAAAGGCCTTTGGCTTCATTATAGGAAAGCTCCAGCACGTTCCCGCTGCCAATTACACCAACAGCGATGTGCCCATCCATTTCCTTCCTGCCGGGTGAAATCGTGGAGGTTGATTGCCTGAATTAGATTCATTCAGGGCTTGCAAGATGCTTGTTATAAAAGAACAAGCAGCTACGTAATACGTAACTGCTTGATTCTCTATGTGGACCAGCTAGGGCTTGAACCTAGGACCTCCAGATTATGAGTCTGTTGCTCTAACCAACTGAGCTACAAGTCCAGTGCATGGCAATTACTTGCTTGCGGGTGCAAAATTAGATAAAAACCATGAGACTGCCAAATGCGCGGTGCGAAAAATTTGGCTTGCCAAGGATTATTGGCTAATTTTGCAGGCCGAAACAGCCCATTTCGTCATATCGAGAAGCGCGGAGATGTGTATTGACACGTCGGCTGATGCGTCTTTCGAGGCAAGGAAGTTTGTTCGGGTAGGCGCGGAAGGAGCTATTGAGAAGCGATGAAAGGGCGTTTTAAGATGCGGCTGAAAGTTGCCTTGAGTTTGACTGAAAGACGAGACGGGTTTGGCTGAAAGTTGCCTTGAGTTTGGCTGAAAGACGAGGCGGATTTGGCTGAAACTCGTTTGGAAGGGCGTGGAATGCATGTTGAGGAGCGGGAGTTTCGAGCGGAGAAAAGAGAAGATACTTGTAGAGAGATGAGGAGATACGTTGCCACCATAGGCTTTTTCGATGGAGTGCATAGAGGACATCAGTACCTGATAGGGCAGTTGCGCAGGGAAGCCAGCGCGCTGGGATTGGGCTCGATGCTTGTTACGTTTGACAGGCATCCGCGCCAGGTGCTGCATGCCGATTATGTGCCCAGCCTGCTTTCCACCCTTGACGAGAAGGTGGAACTGCTGCGGCAGACACAGGTGGATGAGGTGCACGTGCTGCATTTTACGCCTGAGATGGCCAGTATGGATGCGCAGCAGTTTATGCGCGAAGTGCTTGCCGATGAACTTCATGTGGCTGTCTTGCTCATGGGATACGACCATCGGTTTGGGCGCGGCGGCGGCACCTTCCCCGAATACTGCGCTTGGGGACGTGAGGCAGGCATCCAGGTGATGCTGGCCAGTGCGCTTCCCGGCGAAAAGGTGAGCAGCAGCGTTGACTCTAAGACTGGCATACCTATCGCTTCGCTATATGATGGCAAAAGCAAACGCCCAAGCAAAGAGACAATGAGCAAATTCGACGTCATCGTGGTTGACATACAAGATGTGGGACTTCGTTTCTACACCTACTACATCACCATGGTGCGACTCATGGAAGCCGCTGCCCAATACGACAAGGAATTTGTGGTGATGGACCGCCCTAACCCCAACGGCATGTATATCGACGGCCCTATGCTCAATATGAAGCACCGCTCTGGCGTGGGTCGCTTGCCTATCCCTGTGGTACACGGCCTCACTATGGGCGAAATAGCACTTATGGCGAATGGCGAAGGCTGGCTCGACGACAGCCTGAAGGTGAAGCACCTCACCGTGGTGAAATGCCTCAACTACACTCACCAGACTCGCTATCGTCTGCCTATAGCGCCATCGCCCAACTTGCCTAACATGACTTCGATATACCTCTACCCTTCTACCTGCCTATTCGAAGGCACAAGCGCCAGCCTCGGACGTGGCACCGACAAGCCATTCCAAGTCTACGGGCACCCAGCAATGAAGGGCAAAGGATACAAATTCTCGTTCACCCCTAAGAGCGTGCCTGGAGCAAAGAACCCTCCTCAATTGGGCAACAAGTGCTACGGACGCGACCTGTCGAAACTTAGCGACGAGGAAATCATCGCCAAAGGAATGAACCTCGAATATGTGATCGACGCATATCGCGGTTGTGGCTTAGGCGACAAGTTCTTCACAAGCTTCTTCGAACTGCTCACCGGCGACGACAGCGTGCGCCAAATGATAGAAGCAGGCAAGAGCAACGAAGAAATCAAAGCCACCTGGGCTCCAGGACTCAAGAAATTTGAGCAACTGCGCCGTCGCTACCTCATCTACACCGAATAATCATCATTATAATTCACCTTAACAACAAAAAAAGTATAATATATGTCACCTTGGATAGTAATGGCCACAATCGTTGGCTACTTCGTTCTCCTCTTCATGGTATCGTGGTTTGCGAGCCGCAAGAGCGATAACGCCAGTTTCTTCACCGGAAATCGTCAAGCACCTTGGCCTGTAGTGGCTTTTGCCACAATCGGCGCTGCCATTTCGGGCGTAACATTCGTGTCGGTGCCAGGTATGGTTGCCGCTAAGGGCTACTCCTACTTGCAGATGGTGCTCGGCTTCATCTTCGGCTACATTGCCGTGGCATACGTGCTCATCCCACTATTCTATCGCCGCAACCTTATCTCGATATACGGCTATCTCGAACAACGCTTCGGCGCCTCTACCTACAAGAGCGGCGCGTGGTTTTTCTTCATCAGCAAGATGCTCGGCGCATCGGTACGCTTCTATGTAGTGTGCGTGGTGCTGCAAAGCCTCGTGTTTGCCCCTCTCGGCGTGCCATTTGTGGTGAACGTGATCATCACCATCGCCCTCATCTGGCTCTACACCAAGCAAGGCGGCGTGAAGACCGTGATCTGGACCGACACACTCAAGAGCTTCTGCCTTATCATGTCGGTAGTGCTTTGCATCGTGTTTATCGCCAAAGGTCTTGGCTACAACTTCGCTGAAATGTGCAGCGCAGTGTCGGCTCACGATAGCTGCCAAATGTTCTTCTTCGACGATCCTAAGGCAGGCACTTACTTCTGGAAGCAATTTGTGGCTGGTATATTTATGGTGATTGCCACTTGCGGTCTCGACCAAGACATGATGCAGCGCAACCTCGCCTGCAAAAACCCTAAGGAATCACAAAAGAGCATGGTGGTGAACGCCATCAGCCAATTCTTTGTGATTGCCCTCTTCCTCATCCTTGGCACACTGCTCGTGATATACGCTGGCAAGGTGGGCATCGAAATGCCTGAAAAGAGCGACGACCTATTCGGCCTTGTGGCTTCTCACCCAACGATGCCAGTGATTGTTGGAATCCTCTTTATCGTCGGACTCATCTCAGCAGCCTACTCTGCTGCCGGTAGCGCCCTCACAGCACTCACCACTTCGTTCACCGTAGACATCCTTAAAGCCAACGAGCGCAAAACCGACGCCCAACTATCACGCACCCGCAATATGGTGCACGTGGCTATGGCTGGCATCATGGGATTGGTGATCATCGTGTTCTACATCATCAGCAATAGCGACGCCATCAGCGCTGTCTACACTGTGGCAAGCTACACCTACGGTCCTATCCTCGGCTTGTTTACATTCGGCATGACCATGAAGACAGGCGTACGCGACCGTTTCGTGCCTATCGTATGTATCGCTGCTCCAATCATCTGCTACTTCACACAAGACTGGCTCTCCAAAGCATTCGGCTACACAATGAGCTTCGAACTACTGCTGCTCAACGCCGCCGTTACATTCCTTGGCCTGCTAATCCTCAGCAACGGACACAAGGCAAAAGAAGCATAATAGCATCACAATATTTTCACAACCCGATTCGGGCATTAGGAGTAGAAAGGGTTTCTTTCTCGTCCTAATGCCCGATTTGTGTTTGAACTACAAAATCAGCGAGAAACAAAACCACCATCGGCCGATGCGCTTGCATAATCGGCAAGTTTTGGCTAACTTCGCTTGACTTCATGCTAACAAGCACGATTCTGCTGTCAATAAACATCAACTGCTAAAACTATGGCTATATCTATTATCAACAAATACATCTGGATTATCGACACCATCCAGCGCCGTGGCCCCATCACGTTTGCCCAACTCAACGAGCTATGGAAGGAAAACAAATCGCTGAGCAATGGCAACCCTATGCCACGCCGCTCGTTTCTCAACTATCGCAACGGCGCAGAAGAATTATTCAACGAGAGCATCCACTACAATGCCTCTACTCACGAGTATTCTATAGAGAAATTAGACAGCAGTCAACACAGAATCTGCAATTGGCTGCTCGACACAATGTCGGTGAGCGGCATGATGCGTGATTCTCAGGATATTGCCAGCAAAATCATGGTGGAAGACGTGCCATCGGCGCGCAATCGCTTGCCTATAATCATCGACTCACTCAAGCAACAGAAGCGAATCTCGTTTCAATACAAGGCCTACGACCGCTCGCAGGCTCACGAAGTGGTGATTGAACCCTACTTTGTGAGAATATTCAAGCAACTATGGTATGTGATAGGGATGAATGTGGCAGACAAGCGCCTAAAGACCTATGCGCTCGACCGCATGAGCGATGTGCGCATCACCAACCGCAGCTACAAGATTCCGGAGGATTTCAACGCCGAGGACTTCTTTGCCGACTGCTTCGGCATCACCACTTCGCGTGGCGAGGCTAAAGACATAGTGCTGCGCGTAAAACCCATTCAGGCTAAGTATTTCCGCGCCCTGCCGCTGCACCACTCTCAGTCGGAGGAACTGCACGACCAATACAGCATATTCCACTACCACATGTATATCACCTACGACCTCATCCAGCAATTGCTGTCATACGGACCGGAGGTGGAAGTGGTGAGCCCACAGGAATTGCGGGTGTCTATTAAGCAAAAGCTTATCGACAATCTGAAGCAATATGAATAAAACCCAAATAGGTCATTAGGCCGTAAATGTAATACAATCCCCCTCTTACGAAGAGAGGATTGACATCGAGACGTGGCAAAACACGCGCCTATCTGCGCAAGCAGCATAGCATATCGGCAAGAGAGGCGCCCGTCTGGGGATGATGCCACGAAGGGGCTATCTCAAGGAATGGCTCCACAAAGAATGTGCGTTCGGCAAGATGACAGTGCGGCACATGCAATTCGGGCATATCTATCACCTGCTCGTCGATAGCCATAATATCAAGGTCGATAATGCGGTCGCAATAGCAGCCAGCAGAATCGCGGTGCACGCGGCTTCCCACCTCATCCTCTATGCCTTTCAGACGCTCAAGCATCTGCTTGGGCTCAACGGCGCTATCTACAGCCACCGCCACATTTAGGAAATCGTTGCTGCTCTCGTAGCCCCAGGCTGCCGACGCCACAGCATGCGACACCTCAGCCACACAGCAGCCATCGCTGTGCCGCAATGCAGCCAGAGCGGCCTCTATATTAGCCTCCCTGTCGCCCAAATTAGTGCCTATATTGATATAATATCTCATTATAAAAACTGTCCCCGAAACCATTCTGCAAGAGTTTCGGGGATAATATTGTTACTTGTCGCGCCCCCTCTACAGCCACATTGCAGCAAGGAGCCGACGCCTTTGTTTCTACTCGTATTCGATAGGTATCTCGCGATTGATGCTCTGGTCGAGCGAGATGAGCGTTTCTGTGCCAGTAACGCCATTGATGCTCTGAATCTTGTCGTTGAGCAACTCCATGAGATGCTGATTGTCGCGAGCATACACCTTAATGAGCACGTTATACGGGCCCGTGCAGAAATGGCATTCCACCACCTCCTTTATCTTTTCCAATTCGGGGATGATGCCACGATACATAGAGCCACGCTCAAGCTTCACTCCCACATAAGTGCAAGTGGCATAACCGAGAGTCTTAGCATTGACATGGTAACCCGATCCAGTGATAACCTTCATATCTATCATACGCTGTATGCGCTGATGGATTGCCGCACGCGAAACGCCACATTCTACTGCAACATCTTTCGACGGCATGCGTGCATTTTTCATTATTATCTCGAGTATTTTTCTATCGAGATTGTCAATTTTTTCCATTGTGTCAGATTTATTGTTAGAATACACAAATTTATATTCTTTTTTTAAGAAATGTGCATTTTTAGAAACTTTTTGTCCTTAAAAAACCTTAAAATAACATCTATGTTTAGCGGCCGATTGATAAAAAAATTAGGGACACACCAAGCGGTGCGTCCCCAGTATTACTATATTCTATACGTTTGTCTGCTAACGTAGCATTATTCTGCAGTGTGCACGCCTACGGTTTCGATAGTGAACACCAAAGTAGCGTTAGGACCGATGATATCGCCACGGCCTTCAGCACCGTATGCCAAATCGCCTGGGATAACGGCAATCATCTTAGCACCTGGCTTCATAAGCATCAAAGCTTCTCTGAAACCTGGAACAACTTGACCAGGAGCCATTGAGCGAGTTTCTTCGCCTTGAGTCGCGTCGAACACCTTACCGTCGATAAGCTTGCCTTCATATTTGATGTCGATGCTTTGGTCAGCATTGAAAGTTTCGCCTGTGCCTTCGTTGATCATCTTGTAAACAAGGCCAGAAGCAGTCTTGGTGTAACCTTCCTTAACCATCTTTTCAACATATGCTTGACCGTCAGCCTTGTTCTTCTTAGCGATAGGGTCGTTGAGCTTAGCTTCGCGAGAAGCACGTTCCATCATAGGCATAAGTTGCATTTGAATCATTTGAGGATCCTTCAACGAGTCAGACATAAATGCCTTCTTGAAAGCTTCAACAAAAGCAGTCTTGTTGAAATCGATCTTTTGTTGTTGCTTGAGTTGCATTTGCATTTGAAGCACTTGCATACCCATTTGCATACCTTGCAATTTGCTCATTTCAGCAGTATCCAAATTTGCAATCATTTCAAGACCTTGAAGGAATGCTTTCTTATCAAACTTTGCAGAGTCTGGACCATTTTTGAATTGACCAGCAACGCCATAGCCATACATTTCGCCCATAAGGTCGCTGACAGAGTCGTTCAATGTAACGTTTTTGCTTGCGTTACCATTGCAGCTAACGAGCATAAGAGCTGCTGCTGCGAGTGACAAAATTTTCTTCATTTTTATATGAGTTTTTTAATTGTTGTTTACCGAAAATTAGTTGCGATTTACCGAAATCAATTGGATATCGAAAATCAAAGTCTCGTTAGGACCAATCATGCCGCCAGCGCCATTAGGGCCATAAGCGATGTTTGATGGGCAATAGATGCGCCATTCTGCGCCCGGCTTCATCATTTGCAATGCCTCAACCCATGCAGGAATCACCTGAGTAACGCCAAATGTGGCTGGCTCGCCGCGTTGCACTGAGCTGTCGAACACGCGACCGTCGATGAGTGTACCAGTGTAGTGCACTGTCACGCTATCTTTAGCCTCTGGGCATTCACCTTCGCCTTCCTTCTTGATTTCATATTGAAGACCACTCTCTGTGACGTGTACGCCATAGCGCTTCTTGTTTTCTGCCAAGAATGCTTCGCCTGCTTGACGATTCTTTTCTGCAGCTTCGCCCTCGAGCTTAGTAAAAAAGTCTTGTATCACTTGCTTTGCCTCATCGAAAGTCATCTTCTTTTCGGTGTTTTCGTACACAGCCTTTACGCCTGCGGCAAATTCTTCGTAATTAAGGCTCTTAATACCCGATGCAAGGAAATTGTGACCCATGCTCAAGCCAAGAGCGTAACTTAGTTTCTCCATGTCTATAATTATCTATTTGTTTTATTTATTCTGTCTTTACGACAATGCACAGCATCTGCCATACAACGTCACTCTTTCATTTGTGCAAAGGTATTGCCTTTTGCACATTATTACATCTTTTTTTCAAAAAAAATTCTTAAAATCATCACTTTTCCCACTACTTTTCAAACACGATGGTGCCGAAATACTGTGGTTGGTGAAAATTAGGCTTGCTTGTGCCTATGGCATTCCATGAGAGGAAGTGTGGTTGCTGCAATTTATCGCCGCACTTATAGAAGTTGGCACGGAATGTCAAGCCCGAGAAATCGGTGATTTTATGTTGATAAAATACGTCGGCAGGAATCACAAGCACCACTTGCCATGTGCATTCGCCCACACGCTCGGCAAAGAGTCCGCTGTCAAGTGTCGACCAACGCTTAATCTTAGCCAAGGTCTCGGCCGATGCGGCAGGACGCTCGGTGCCAGGCGCTCCGGCACACAGCAGCACGTGGCCAGTGCAGTTGCACTCCATATTGTAGTAAATGCCATCGTCGGCTGGCGATGAGAAAAATTCCATACAAGCATCTTCCCACACGTTCCAACCCATATCGTTGGCGGCCCCGCTATTCTCGGTGGCGCGGTAGTTGATGATGATGTTTGCGCCAGTGTGCGCAATGCGGAATTGCGCTTTTGGCGTCTGCTTGTTGTATTCAGGCCAGTTGGCAATATCCACGTCGTTGTATTCCACGCCACATCGGTCGAGCAAGGCAGGAATGTCGGATAGCGGCATCGCCTCATCCATTGCTATTTTCTTCACGGCAAGCACCTTGCCATACTCGTTCACCATCGCAGTCGCTGTTGCAGTAATCATAATCGAAAGTATTATTGTTATTAGTTTTCTCATGTTGTGATGAGTTGTGGTTTATGATGTTTTTATTAGTAGTGATGCAAAATTAGCACTTTATTCTCAAAAACAGCACTTTTTCTTGCCCGCGGTGTAATTTTCCGCACAATCTTTGCGTCTAATAAGTGCAATCAAGAAAAAACCACTAACTTGGTTGTACAAAAACATATTCTTACTTATCAATGAAAATAGACGAAAAAGAATTTGAGCAGCTCGTGAAGAAGCATAAAAACACCATCTACACCGTGTGCTTTATGTTCTCAAAAGACTCAGAGGAGGTCAATGACCTCTTTCAAGAGGTGCTGATAGCCATCTGGCAAGGCTTGCCAACATTTAAGGGGCAAAGCAACATAGCCACGTGGATATGGCGTATAAGCCTCAACACCTGCATCTCTTGCGAGCGCAAGAAGAAAAAGAATGTCACCGTGCCATTATCGATGGACGTTGACTACTTTGAAGACAAAGATGCCGATGCTCAGCAGGTGAGAATGCTATATGAGCGCGTGCATCAGCTGAAGCCTTTCGATCGTGCAATAGTGCTGCTATGGCTCGAAGGCATCCCCTACGACGAAATTGCTGCCATTGTTGGCATCACCACAAGCAACGTTGCCACCCGTTTGTTCCGCATACGCGAGCAACTAAAACAAATGTCTAATCACGAAACGAAGTAAAAAGTCACTATTATGGATAATTCATTTGAACTGCAACAACTGAAAGAACAATTCAACATACTCAATAGGAGCCTCAACAACCAACAGATAATCAACGAGCGCTTGATACGAGCATCTATCGAAAGCAAGGTGCGCAATATCAATAGCGACGGACGCAAAATCATGGCAATAGCCATTTTGGGCATAATTGCCATTATAGCCGACCATTATCTGGTCAATTGGTCGTGGCTGTTCACCGCAGTCACCATTGTGTTTCTGCTAGTGGCCGTGCTTTACAACATCTATTTCCGCCTCGGCATCAATAACGCCGATGCCCTCAACGCCGACCTTATAGATATGCGCCTGCGCACTCTGCGATTCAAGAAGATGCAGAGCCGATGGCTTTGGTTCAGCATTCCATTCTTAGTGGTGTGGCTGACTTGGCTACTTTACGAAACGCTCAATATGGTCTACGACCCAATCCCAACCATCATTGGTGCAGCCATCGGGCTCGTGTTGGGCTTAGCATTTGGCATCAAGCAATATCAACGCACCCAACGCCAAGCCAAGGAGATCATCAGCGACATCGAGAACCTCAAAGGCAACTAATCGCCCCACATACACGTTGCGAGGCGGCATCAAATCTGTATTGATGCCGCCTCGCAATATTTATCCCAAATCGGTCATTAGGCCGTAAATTAGGTGATTTTTTTACTGCTTGGTGCCTTTCGACTTTTATAAGGCATCTTTATATTGTTTTTAATTCGCAATAGCTTGCTATTACTCATTAAAAAACAATCAAAATCTGCACTTCTAAAATTTCGAAATCCTACCAAGCCCTAACGACCGAATTGGGTTTATCATAATTTGCTTAATGTTATCTATTCATTTGCTTATCGTAGTCGTAGCCCGACAGCAACACGCGCCTGTGCCTCTTGAATTTCGGGCTAAGAACATCTTGCTCGGCGTTGTAATACACACTCTTCACGCTTGCCAAGTGCATCAACACTTGCGGCACTTGATCGATCATAAACGGACGATCAACAGCTTTTGTGATATCTTCCACAATCTGCGGATGCAAAGCCTTGTATCTATCTGAGCACCATATCATAAACGGTATCTCATTGATAAATTGTAAGTATTGCGATACTTTATCATCATCAACCTCTTTACGTCCCTTAGAGTCGCGATAGTCGTACACTTCCTCGCCATGATCCGACAAATACACCAGCACCGCATTTTTTTCGCGATACGTTTCTATGATTTTGCCTATCACATAGTCGTTATACAGCGTGGCATTGTCATATTCTGCCACTTCTTGACGCTTCGCATCGGTCATATACAGAGCATTGCTGCGGATATCCTTATGGGAGAATCTCTCAAATTCCTCGGTATGCGGATATCTGGCTTTGGCGTCGATATGCTGTCCCCAGATGTGGAATAGCACCAGATTGTGTTGGCCATCCGGTTTTTTGCGACGCACGAAGTCGTCAACCAATTCGCCGTCGTAATTATATGTATTGGTGTTTATCTGCGTATAACAAGCCCTCAGCATCTCCTCGCCATAAAGCAGGTTGTTTATCGACAATCCGTATAATGGCGTATTGTCGCACTTCTGATTGTCCCAAAAATAGACATTAAAGCCAGCCTTCTTAAACAATGCCGTGAACATAGGGAATTTGCTCCACTTTTCACCGGAATTAAGGCTGTTTGTGCTGAGCATATTCTTCATCGACTGCACCGTGCTGCCTATCGGACTAAGCACATCGGTGAACAAGAACATTCGCCCTTGCCTTTGCTCCGCAGCGATATTCGGCGTAGTGTTGAGATAATAACCATACACCCCAGCATGGCGCTTTATATACGACTCACCTATGACGAATATCACATTCAGCGAATCAGCATCCTCCACAAGCGGTTTTTCTGCTATATTCGTATTCGTCAGCAAAGCTTCGTCATATTCTCGCTGTGCCACAGGAATCGAAAGCACCGAATATGCCACACTTGTAACAGCATCAAAAGAGAAGGTATCGCCTGTCAATGGAGCATCTTCAACTGTCCTCATCGTGGCAAGTCTGCCATAAGTTTTCGTCTGATATGCCCCTACGGCTATCAACGCCAACAGTGGCACCAACACAAAATTGCGCCACTTGACTTGCATAAGGCTTGCGCTCACCGCTTCGCGACACTTCTCCAGCCCGACAATCAATGCCACCATCACAACCGACGCTGCGATGGCTGTGATTCCGCCCGGCGAAAGAAGGAATGTGTGAAGAAACTCGCTCGCCTCGCGCTGATTTGTCTCTACCAACAGCGTGACCACCATTGGCTGTATATACAAACCGAACACACGCCATAGAAACATGTATAGCATAAACAACGCCACACCAATGGCATACATCGCCACTTTCACCCACATTTTGCGGGAGAAATGCACGATGCATGTAGCCAAATAAGTGACACATAGCGCTAAGGGCAATTGCCAAGTAATCAAGCCGGCGAAGTACTGCGGATTCACGATGTTTGCAATCATCGACTTCAGCGTGGTGAAGCCGATCATCACAAAGAAGCACACAAAGAAAGGCCACTGCCTGATGATTGGCGCCGTGAATACCGTCCAGTTTATGCCCTTTCCTATACGCATATCGTTCAACCCTTTTTGATAGCAGCAAGACCGCCCTTAGAAGTTTCCTTGTAAAGGCTTGGCAAGTCGTGGCCGGTCTGTTTCATCACTTCCACCACGCGGTCGTAGCTGATGAAGTGATTACCGTCGCTGAAGTTGCTATATAGGTTTGAGTCGAGAGCACGGGCTGCAGCATATGCGTTGCGCTCGATGCAAGGTATCTGCACCAATCCGCACACTGGGTCGCACGTCAAGCCCAAGTGATGCTCAAGTCCCATCTCAGCGGCATATTCTATCTGGGCTGGTGTGCCGCCAAACAACTGGTTGGCAGCAGCGGCAGCCATAGCGCATGCCACACCCACTTCGCCTTGGCAGCCAACATCGGCGCCCGACACCGAAGCATTGGTCTTTGCCACCAAGCCAAACAAGCCCGCAGTGGCAAGAGCACGCAAGATGCGCTGTTCGGAGAATCCCTTTGTGAGATGCAAATGATAAAGCACCGCTGGCAACACGCCACACGATCCGCAAGTAGGAGCCGTAACGATTCGTCCACCGCTTGCATTTTCCTCGCTCACAGCCAGAGCATAAGCATACACCAATCCGCGGCTTTTCAGACTACCTGTGTAGCCTTGCGCCTTCACATAGTAGCTCACTGCCTTACGGCTAACGCCAAGTCCACCTGGAAGCACGCCCTCAGCCTCAATGCCGCGCTGCACAGCATCCTTCATCACCTGCCACACCTCGCGCAGATATTCCCAGATTTCTGGCTTCTCGCATTCGTTGACATATTCCCAATACGAACGGCCGCTATTTACGCACCATTTCTTGATGTCGCTGATATGCGACAATTCATACACATCAGGACGTGGCGACACGGTCTGACCTTCCTCTACGATGTCGCCGCCACCTATCGAATAATAGGTGCGCTTGCCCATCTCATTGCCCTCGGCGTCGTAGGCATAAAAGGTCATGGCATTTGGGTGGAAAGGCAAGAACTCGCTTGAGCGCCATTCTATCTCGGTAGGAGCCACCTTAGTGAGCACATCAATTATCGCTTTATCGGTCATGTGACCCTTGCCCGTAGCGGCAAGCGAGCCATACAAAGTCACCTTAAACTTAGCAGGCGATTGATGGCGAGCCAAGAATTTTTCTGCGGCACGCTTTGGGCCCATAGTGTGACTGCTCGACGGTCCTACGCCGATTTTATAAATATAACTTACTGAATGCATTTCAAATATAATTATGATTGGTTTATGTGTTTATAAGCAACATCATTTTGCTTATCAATATTTTCTTGCGATTTCTGCCATACGGATAGCTTCCTCGGCAGCTTCTGCGCCTCTGTTGCACTCCGACGGCATTCCGCCAATGCGCATCATGGCTTGTTCTTCGCTATCAACGGTGAGCACTCCGAATATCACAGGCACCTTGCCCTCGGCATTGAGGATGGCAGCACCTTGTGTCACGTGTTGGCATTCATATTCAAAGTGAGGAGTTGTGCCGCGCACAATACATCCAAGGATAATCACTGCGTCGAAAGCACGGCATTTGGCGAGGCGTGAAGCCGCAAACACCAGTTGAAATGTGTTAGGCACATGCACCACAGTGATGTCGTTGTCGGGGTAACCCTCTTTTTTCAACACCGACACTGCGCTATCGCACAGAGCCTTTGAAATTTCGGTTTTAGAGTCTGATACTACTATTCCCACACGCAATTCGTCGAGGTGCGGGAGAGGAATTGTTTTTTGTTCGTTTTCTTCTGTTTTACTAAACATTTTTATTTTAATAATGGTTGTATTTCTTTTTCGCGTCTACTAAACCCAAATCTGTAATGACCGAATTGGGCTAAAAGATGCCTTTCAGTAGCGACATTATGCTGAAGTTTTTGTCCTTAGCATTCAGCAAATCGTCGATTTCCTGCTCAGCCTCTTTTTCTCCCATACGCTGAGCCACAGGCTGTAGGGTGGTGAGCAACTGCACAGCCTTCTCTCTGCGTTCGGGCTTGCGCATCATGGCACGCGCAAGTGCTATGGATATGCGCAGTGCGTCTTTAGTCATAGCGCCGCCAAGTCGCTTGTGGCAACGCAGCGCCTTAGTATAATATTTCACAGCATCGCGGCTATTGCCCATCTGCATCATTATATCGCCTTCCTTGGTGAGCGTGTTCATCATGCTCGCCAAAGCCTCACGGTTGCCCTCGCTTGCCAAAGCGCTAAACTGCTCGCTGAGTTCCTGATAGTGAGCCAGCACCTCAAGTTGCTTGGTGCGCGACGAAAAGACAATCGTAGATGCCTCCACTGCATAAGTGAGCATAGTGGCAAAGCGTCGCTGATTTTTCTTCACCAGACGCTCATATAATTTCTGAGCCTTGCCGAGTTCTTTGGCGGCACGCACATTCTCTCCGATAGCATGGTGCATCGAAGCTAAATTGTAGAGCAAGCCCGCCAAGATAGCCAAGAAATCCTCACCTCGCTTCACGGTCACCACATCGAGCACACGAAGCGATTGCTCGGCAGCATCAGCCGCCATCATATAGTCTTTCTTGGTCAAATATATGCCCATGCGGCTAAGCCATAGCCACGCCCTGTAGGTCAGCGGCATATCACCCTCGCTGGGAGCATAGTTGAGAGTGTCGATAAGCAATCCGGCATCGGCAAAGCGTTTTCGCTTCAGCAGATACATCACATAGCACATTTTTGCCTCTATGCTATTGTCGCCATCTGGAATCTCACCATCACGATTTATGGCAGCACACAGTGCCTCAGTCTGAGCTGGCATTGTGGGAAATGATGCGTCGTAAATCAATGCTTTCATCTTATCTATACTTTGTTACTTAACTATTTTCGTTGCACACACACATTTATTCTGCCGTCAAGATCTTGGCAATTTCCTCGGCCTTGCGCTGTGCGAATGCCTCACCCACGCAGTTGGTGGCAGAAGCGGCACATTCTTCGGCAAACTCGTTGGCATGGCTGGCAATATCAAGCCACACCTCTGTCTCTATGCCATCAATGTTTTTGTGAGTAACTCCGGCTTTCACCATACCGTATAACACTCCAGCGGTGTATCCGGCTTGCCACCCGAGCATGTTGCCATGAGGGTCGCACGGCGCGTCGAGCAACGCTTTCACGCCCTTGCCATACACAGTGGTGCGGTAGTCGTCGTCGATGTGCAAAAATTTGTTGCAATATATCATGTGGTTGCGATAAGCCTTTTCGCCATCCTCATGAGGGAAGATGTCGTGAATGTCCTTATTGTTGGCTATCACCACATTTGATAGTTCGAAGTTTTCGAGCACATTAGGCATCACCTTGGTGATACTATAATTTATGCCATGCTGAAATCCTGGCAGATACACCATTATCGCCTTGCGGTCGAAGGCATACTGCAAAATCTCAAACAAACGCTCTCTCTGTTGATTCTCAATTGCATAAAGCGAACCGAAAAGCACGATGTCGTCCTCATTGATGCGAGGCCAAACCACATCAAACCTATCTTGCGGATAAGTGCCATAATTGACATGCTGTGGCTCGTGATTGTCGCTCTCAAAGATAGCCGAAAACGCCGTTGTGCCGTTGACATAACGGTCTACCGACGTAACATCCACACGGTTGCGCTTCAAAAAGTCTATAATTATGTCGCCAACATGATCGTTGCCGCACTCGCTCACCATCAGCACCTCAAGTCCCGACAGGGCAAGCGACGAGGCTGCATTAGCCACACGTCCGCCAACGAAACTCTTCACCGGCACATTATTGGCAAATATCGTGTCGAGCACCGATTCACCTATGGCAATGATTTTTCGCATATATCGTGTATTCCTTTCTTTGTTGTCTTCTCAACTGCGGCTCTTCTCTCCGAGGGAGCCGCCATGATGCCTTTTGGCATATTCTTGTTTGGAAAATCCCGTTTCCTTCATAGTATTCACCACCAGCACGTCGCCCATCACAGTCATCATTGTAGTGGATGTGGTAGGTGTAAGGCCCAATGGGCACACTTCAGGAGCGCCACCAGTCCACAGACACACGTCGCTGGTTTGCGCCAATGGGCTTTCGCGATTGCCTGTAATCACTATTATCGGCAGCGAAGGGTAGAGGTTGCGAGCCAAGCCCACCAACTGCACTATCTCGCTGGTCTTACCAGAGTTTGACAATAGAAGCATCACATCGTTTGGCTGCAAGATACCCAAATCGCCATGTTGTGCCTCGCTTGGATGCAGATTCACAGCAGGAATGCCTGTAGAAGCAAACGTTGTGGCAATATTCATAGATATTTGTCCACATTTGCCCATACCCGATGTCACAAGCTTGCCGCCCCTGCGATGCACATGCTCCACAATCAGACTCACAGCACGCTCATAATCGTCTGTCACTGGTATGTTTGCCACTGCTTCGCTCTCTGCGCGTAGTATTGAGCGCATCGTTTCCTTTATATCGTTTTCTGCCATTGCCTATATTTATGTTTTTTTTGGTTTTCGTTTGTATGATGCAAAGATAGTGCAAACGAGGGAAATAATCAATTGAGTTTACTCAAATTGATATTTTCGAGTGTATCCACCCGAATGAGCAGCGAGAGCAAAATGCAGATTTCTGCGATTTTTGCAGAATCGCGATTGAGGACGGCGAAGCAATCTTATCTAACGATAGTGCAAATCGAATGCAATACAAAATGAAAGACATTTCATTTTTATTGCTGAGAGGCAGCGCACCCATCACTCCACCGGCCAACGAAATTGCTTCATTTCGGCTTGATATTCACGTTCGCGCCCACCCAAATAAGTGTCGCACAGCGCATGGAAGGCCGGCGAATGATCGAAATGCTTGAGATGCGCCAACTCGTGGCATATCACATAGCGCACCAAATGCTCCGGTAGCAGAAGTAACATATACGACAGACGTATCTCGCCTTTGGTAGAGCAACTGCCCAACTTGCGTGTACCTCGTCCCATCACAATTCCTTTCACTCCAGTCACACCAAGTTCTTTTGCCACCGCCATGGCCATTTCTTGAAGAATATAAAACCTGTCCTTTAGCAAAAGCCTCACAGTTTTTGAAAATCTTCTTACAACCGTGCTATCACTAAAGTCGATATGCTCTGACACAACAATCATTGTATCAGGCATTTTCACAGTACCATTCTTGCTAACGTCAGTAGTAATGGTTATCGTAAAACCACAACACTTTATTTGCATTTCGTTGGTAAATAGCGCCTTGCTTTTCTCGAGGCTCTTCGCAATATTGTTGCGCAATTTTTCCCTCGCCTTATTTAGACTTGTCACCAAAAACTCTATCGGCAAGCCCTCTGGCGCACGCATACATATTTTACCACTCTTGATTGCGACGGCTATGGAGCGCATACCCTTGCGAAACTCCACTTTTATATCGCCAAACTCTTCGTCGCGAAAATACCCAACCATGATTCTTTATCTTACATCTTCACCCCACAACAATTTGCTACGCAATGCCTCGGCAAAGCTATGCCCCTTTCGCTGCACCACCTTCACCATATACGGAGCTCTTCTGATGGTAACGGCGCTTCCGTCGGGCAAGATTGTGGCATTGCCATCGAGGCTCAACTGATAGTCGCGAGCGCGGGTTTGAGTCACCACTCGCAGCACCGCAGTGTCGGGCAACACCAGCGGGCGCATATTTAGCGAATGAGGCGACACTGGCGTAAGCACCAGATTGGATGCCGTAGGCGCAAGTATCGGACCACCACAGCTAAGGTTGTATGCCGTTGATCCCGTGGGGGTTGACACAATCAAGCCATCGGCCTTATATGTGGTGAGTTTGCAGCCATCCACCTCAACGGCCACATTCACCACCGCCGAACTGTCGTGTCTGAGAAACGCCACCTCGTTGAGCGCCATCGGATAGCTTATCTCGGCATCACACTCCACCTGCAGCATAGTGCGCTCCTCAATATCGTAGCGACCAGCCACCAAATCGGCTGCCAAAGCCTCGCTATCGCGCATGTCGGCCGCCGTGAGATAGCCCAAGCGGCCAGTGTTGACACCCACAATGGGCACGCCCTTGCCTGCCACCTTCTTGGTGGTGCGCAGAAATGTGCCATCACCGCCAATGCTCATCGCCAAATCGATATCATCGGGCACCGCATTCACCACGTCGTGGATAGGCAACTCTACAGCGTCTGAAATCTTGATTTTAGCATAATATGTGGCGTCGGCCACTATCGTATTACCACCTTCTGCCAAGATGCGCATCATTTTAGCCACCTCGCCCAAAGTGGCCCCTTGACATCTTTTACCATTCACAAATATTTTCATTGCCGTTTTTGCTTTTTTAGCGGTTTTTACCCTGGTTTTGTTTCTATTTCTCCTATATTAATATTAATTTTGCATCTAATTATAGGTAGTGCAAATATACAAATAATTTGCTTAATGATGCAATCTACGCTACCTTTGGAGAAAGAGAATTTTTGAAGGAAAAAGATACTGACATGACAACAAATTTAAGTGTAAATATCAACAAAATAGCCACTTTGAGAAACGCTCGGGGTGGCAACCTTCCCAATGTGGAGCAAGTGGCTGTTGATTGTGAGCGATTTGGCGCACAAGGCATCACCATCCACCCTCGTCCCGACGAACGACACATTCGCCGTGACGACGTGTATCAGCTTCGCCCTTTGGTTCGCACCGAATTTAACATCGAAGGCTATCCAAGCCCCCAATTTATCGACCTTGTGCTGAAGGTTAAGCCTGAGCAAGTCACCCTCGTGCCTGATGCCCCCGACGTTCTCACTTCGTCGGCTGGATGGGAAGTGGCCGAACATTTCGACTTCCTTTGCGAAGTGATCGAGCGCTTCAAGGAGGCTGGCATACGCACAAGCATATTTGTAGGCACCGACGTTGACAACATTGCAATGGCGGCAAAGACTGGCACCGACCGCATTGAGCTATACACCGGCCCTTATGCCGTAGAGTTTAAGAAAGACCCTGCCAAGGCTGTGGCTCCTTATGTGGCTGCCGCACAAACTGCTCACAACTGCGGATTGGGAGTGAATGCCGGCCACGACCTCAACCTCGACAACTTGAAATACTTCAAGCATCACGTGCGCTACCTCAACGAGGTGTCGATAGGCCATAGCCTCATTTCCGACGCTCTCTACTTAGGGCTCGAAAAGACCATTAAGGCATATAAGGACTGCCTGAAAGAGGGATAATGGGCGGCGGTTAAACGCACCAAAAAAATTTTTTTGACCAACAACGAAAAACAAACGTATTACAACTTCAACACATATCCAATTTATGACTATTTTAGGACTGATTCAACAATCTGGCGCAAGCGGCGTAATCGACACTATGGCTACTGCCATCAACGACACTGTGGCTACTGCTACCACCAACGCTGCTGCAGGCACCGTAATCAAAGAAGAACTCTCTGTGTGGGACCTCTGCCTCAAGGGCGGATGGATCATGATTCCTCTTCTCATCCTCTCAGTGGTGAGTATCTACATCTTCATCGAGCGCTTCATCGCGCTGCGTGCAGCCGCTAAACGCGACGACTCTTTCATGAAACGCATCAAAGACTACATACACGACGGCGAAATTGAGAGTGCCATGAATCTCTGCAAAAAGACCAACACTCCTTATGCCCGCCTCATCCTCAAGGGTATCAGCCGCATCGGCCGCCCAATGAACGATGTGCTCGTGGCTATCGAAAACACCGGCAACCTCGAGGTTTCGGCTCTCGAAAAAGGCTTCACTTGGCTCGCCACCACAGCTTCGGGCGCACCAATGATTGGCTTCCTCGGCACTGTCACTGGTATGGTGCAAGCATTCTTCGCTTTGGCAAGCGCTGGCAGCAACGCCAACGTCACCGTCCTTGCAAGCGGTATCTATGAGGCTTTGGTAACCACCGTGGCTGGTCTGATTGTGGGTATTATCGCCCTCTTCGCCTACAACTTCCTCGTGTCGCGCGTCAACAAGGTGATGAACCAACTTGAGGCTAAGACCATGGAATTTATGGACCTCCTCAACGAGCCAGCTAAGTAACTCGCACCTCAGCGGGGCACTTCACCCTCATCTTGGAGGGCCTGTGCCTAAGAGATTTTTTATCAACCGATATTCCAAACCCTTATATATTTAAGCGATGGCATTAAAAAGACAACATGAGATGATGTCGATGTTTAGCATGGCGTCGATGACCGACGTGATATTCTTGCTCCTCATCTTCTTTATGGTTACAAGCACATTCGTTTTCCCTTCGGCTCTTGAGGTGAACTTGCCACAAAGCAGCGAGCAATCGGCCATCAAGCCTGGCACTCGCGTGTATATCGACAAGGACTACAACATCTATGCCTCTATCGACGAGAGCGAGCCAAAGCCGCTGCCTGCCGACCAACTGATGGGATTCCTAAAACTCACACAACAAACCAGCCCAGAGAAATTTGTGGCGCTATATGCCGACGAGGAAGTGCCTTACGGCAAAATCGTAGACATCCTCGACAAAGGCTCTCGCTGCGGACTGAAAATAGTGCTTGCCACCAAACCTGCATCATCTACCTATGCCGCGCCCGAACCTGACAACGACAACGCAGGCTCAGCGACGCTGCAGTAACCCCCACAAATCATCATTTTCAAACCCATTAAATGAATTTCAACAAGAATAACATAATAGCACTCGTAGCAACTATCGTGATACACATCGCGATACTGCTTATTCTTGTGTTCTCTGCATTGCACTACACTTGGCCTCCTGAAGACAAAATCCTCGCTGAGCAAATGCCTCAAGAAGAGATTATGTTTGGCGGCGAATTTGTGCAACTGGGCAACGTGCAAGAGCCTGCGGCCGACGACATGCAGAAGGCTTCGCCTGCCGAAGCTACCGAAAAAGCCGACGAGCCTAAGGTGCCTGGCAAAGAGCTCAACAACGCCGGTGAAGCACAAGAACGACCTAAAGAGGTGGTGACGCAGAAAGCCGAATCGCCTATGAAGGTGAAGAAAGAGAAAGAACCTAAGCAAAAGCCTAAAGGTGCTACGAAATCAGAAAAAGCCGAACAAGACAAGGTGAAAGCCGAGCAAGAGGCCGAACGCAAAAAGATTTCAAACCGCGTGAAGTTTGGATCGGCAAGCGGTTCGGGTAGCGGCAAGGCTGGCTCGCCCAACGGCAACAGCGCTTCTGGCGCAATGTCGGGCAAACCGGGCATCGGCGGCCTTGGCGGTTACACCCTCGAAAACTGGAGCCGCCCATCAAGCCACCTGGAAGGCACCATCACCATACAAGTGAAGGTAAACGCCCGTGGCAACGTGGTGCAAGCATCCTACGCAGGCGGTACAGGCGCAGCTGCCG
>ERZ780141.538-NODE-538-length-28214-cov-14.458859_pt1 | contig 28214 bp, 21 predicted proteins | sample MGYA00433080_ERZ780141 | MGnify/ENA primary metagenome ERZ780141 (study PRJEB29588, sample SAMEA2154047) | human gut metagenome | biome: human gut; feature: human-associated habitat; material: faeces | place: Denmark | collected 2008/2010 ... | reverse complement strand
GCAAAGGTAGCTACTCACTAGCAGTCTAGATAGACGTCCTTAATCGGATGCTTACTGTTTATCGGGGTTTAAGTTCTAATTGTACCTTACTGGAATTGAAACAGTTAAATCAAGATTGAGTGCTTTTTGAGCATTCGTTCTAATTGTACCTTACTGGAATTGAAACTAGCTATCCTTGTGTCCGAATACTCCGCTGTCAACTAGTTCTAATTGTACCTTACTGGAATTGAAACTGCATAGCAGAAAAGTACGCCGTAAGCCTGGGACGTTCTAATTGTACCTTACTGGAATTGAAACAAGACTGGGACGCCAGGCTACAAATCTGTACCGGGTTCTAATTGTACCTTACTGGAATTGAAACTATCAAAAAAACATAGCAAAAGTAGAAAAGACAGTCAAGTTCTAATTGTACCTTACTGGAATTGAAACAGAGTATTGGGAGACGCTTGAAAAGGGAATGGAGGTTCTAATTGTACCTTACTGGAATTGAATAACTTAGTGCGATTATAATTCATTTTCCATGAACCCGGCTCCTTCCATATGACTAGCATTGTTGTAAAATGCACCATAGCGACAAATCTGTTTCGGACAACCTGGCGGGAAATAATAATATTTACTATGTTATATATCATTGTTTTTCAATTTATTATAAAGCGTAATGTAGAATTACAATGCCGCCAGGTTGTATGAAAAAATGTACGACCTGGCGGGTGGGTTTTTGTTAATTATCACCGTATATACCTAACTAATAGCACATTATGACAGGGTCATCATGTTTCGTCCTGTCAGGTTATCTGAAATAATATTGCAACACTGTTATTTTGTCGGGATACGGACATCGCAGCCAGCAAAAACGCCAGCCAGCTGCTCAAATCAGGCTGCGCAGCTCGACTGGGGGCTGCTACGCGAAACTACAACCAGCACCACGTCGACCAAAACGCCACGCAAGCGTCGGAAGGCGGAACTCAAGACGCGAATTGCGGAGCACCTGAGCGGACGAGTCCGACCTCCTGACGCTGCCTTGTTACCGAATATGCGAATATCCGCCGGCATCCCCGATACATTAGCACCGAATCAGAAAAATGTCCGGTAGAACGGCCTATGACCGGACAAAATACTCATTTTGAACAGCTTATCCGGTAGAAAACGTTTTAGCCCGGACGAATTATCAAATCGCGTATTTCAAGAGGCGGCCAGAGGTCCCGGCGGAGACCCGTGGTCACCCATGACCTCGTAAATGGGAGGTGCCGGCGAAGCCGGAGGGATGAGCGAAGCGAAGGTCTCCGCCGGGACCTCTGACCGCCGGCGCTTAAAAACCATGTAAGGACTATCGGACCGTATGAGGCTTAACAGTGATAAGCTTTATGAAGTAGTCTTTCACACGTGCCGCCTGCTCCTTATCCACAGACAACAGCGCATGCTTACCGTCCGGAGACGGAGTAAACACCGTATGCCCGTCATCAGTAACGCTTACAGTTCCAGGCTCCGAAACAGTGAAGAAATCACCTGCACCTTTTACCGCATAAAGAACCGAAGTCAAATCCCATGTAGGACGATCGTAAGGCATCTTGCGATAATTCAGATAAGCCTGAACCATCGGATGCTGAACTCCCCAGTTGAAATCATTCTGAATCACAGATGCCGGGAACTTAATCGCCTTACCTACAGCGAACGGCGACACAATTATCTGCCCAGGCCACTCCGAAAACAACTTCTTCGCCGCCGGAATATCATTGACAATATTAAACTCAGCCCTTGGATTCTCGATGAAATCGCCTCCCATAACCGACACCAGCCGCACTTTCTTGGCGACCAGCTCGCGACCCGTCAGCGGAGAATACTTGTCCCCCGGCGTTTCGAGGAGTCGGGCCAGGTTAGTGGAGAAACCAATCGTGATGACCGTCACAGAATTATCAGGCTGTGCAGCAAGCAGTTTGCGATACAGAATGTGCGACGGCAGCAGCTTGTCATAATTCTTGTAACTACGCTTAAACATCGGTGTTCCGTCCTCATTGTTAAGAACACATACGTTCTCCGCATAGTTAACATAATCATCCAAGAGCACACCATTTGAGATGGTTCCTATAGGAATCTTCGGGTAGCCATACCAAGTATTCATAATATCCACAAACTCCGGAGCATACTTGGTATCCTTATTAGTAAGAATACCGAGAATTTTCACAACGCCCTGATCCTGATATTTATACAACATATCCAGCGCCAGCGCGTCATCAACGTCGTTACCTATATCCGTGTCGAGAATAATCCGGATTGGCTCCTTACCGCTACCTTTCTTTCCTGCGGCAAATGACACCACGCAGGTCATCATCACCAATGCCGCACATAACAATTTCTTTATCATCGTCTTACTATTTCAAATATTCAACATTGAACGTAACATTCTTATTCACAAGATTGAAGCCAGGGCGACGCATGTATGTCTGGTAGTTTTCCTCAGTGAGGGTTACACCATTGAACGTACCCCTAATCTTATCCGGTGAAGCCGCAGTACCAACCGCAAAAGACTTGCCGTTGTTCTTGTTATGACCGATTACACCTACCAACATAGACGCAGCCGAACCATCAGGAGCAGTAATCGTGCAATCAACCTTACATCCGGTATACGCCATTTGAGTATTTCCCACAGCTCCGACCAGTCCGCCAAGACCGCCTGCTGCCGAAGATTCAGAACCCGCAAGCTTCACGTCACTCTTCAGCGCCCCATAACTTTCTGAGTCAATGATATTGAAGAAGTTACCGAAACCGCAGATTCCACCAAGCGAGCAGCTTGTCAGTCCTCCTTTAAGATAAACTTCTCCTGAGTTAACACAACTCTCGATCTTTACAGGTCCGCCGCTGATACCGCCGACTCTGGACTTGCTATGGCCGTCGAGTATAATCTGAGCAGTATTCTTGCAGCCCTTCAACACATTTACACCACTTGCACTTTCAGCACCAGCCCAGCCGACAACACCACCAAATGCATTATTTGACTGCGCGGCATCGCATACGATATCTATTTTTCCGGAATTGGTACAATTCTCCAGTGAAGAAGATTTCGTATCAGAGTTATAGTCACCACCGACAACACCACCGATCTGTCCCACAAACTGTTTAACAAGGCCGGCATCGTGAGTCTTGGTCACCCAGTCCACGTCGATTTCTCCCTCATTTACACAATTGGTCAATTTTCCCCAAGGAGAGGAAACTACTCCGGCAGCACTCTGACGGGAAGTTGTCTGATATACAGACGCGGCATTGCCGATATCTCCGATATGGCTTGTAATCTTACCCTTATTTATACAGTTCTCGAAAGTGCATTTGTAAGCAGCGCCTACGATACCAGCCACATTAGATGTAAGCTTAGCAATCGAACCAACTTTCTGCACGCCGAGAGTATAACCACCTCTGAATGTGATGTTTCCAGTATTAGTCCAGTCCGAAACCTTTCCATTTTCCCAAGCGAGAATACCTGCAATACCGGCAACAGACACTGCCTTGTAACAGCCGTCAGCCTGACCTTCAGCAGATTCGCAGAAAAGGGAGACCGCACCGCTGTTGGTGCAGGAAACCATCTCCGATTCACTGTTGCCGACCACACCTGCCACCGTCGCCAATGTTTTGGATCCTGCCAATGCAATCGTAACAGTCCCCTCATTCACACAAGATGTCATAGTAGCTTTTGCATCATTGACTCCGGCGATACCTCCTACACAAAGGTCTTTTTCCAGAACAGCAGTAGTAGAGGCAACAAGGTTTCCTTTGTTCGTGCAGTTCGCGAGAACACCGGCATTGACCCCACAAATCATACCCTTGTTTCCGGCACCGAGAACTGGCGCTGAGGCGGTTGCGGCATTGATAACATTTTCGATGGTGCCGTAGTTTTCAGTCGCGACGAAGCCGAAGTTGCCTTCGGATGACGGCATGGTCAGCACACAAGAGGCATCCAAGACAAGATTCTTGACTGAAGCACCGCTGGCGATTTTACCGAACAGGCTGGAGGACGAATTCCAATTCTTTATCGTAAAATTCTGTCCGTCAAAAGAATAAGACATTTCCACAATCTCCGGTAAAGTCTTTCCTGCAAGGTCAATATCCGCACCTAGCCTGAAGCCGTCTGTCGCCTTGCCCTCTTTTACGAGATTCAGATACTCCACGAAACGGTCACCAGTTCTGATGATTTCGGAGTTTTCCCCTTGCTTTACAGTCACTGTAGCCTTGAGTCCGCCAGTTTTGGACGCAATCGAAATGGTTCCGGTCCTGACTTCGCCATTATTGGCCTGGACGGTAACGAGAATATAGGACGGAGCCTCGAAGGCCTCTTCCGAAGCATGAGACATGGTGATCCAGTCCACATCTGCGGTAGCTGCCCAGTCACGGTTGCACTTGACACCGATCGTTTCTTCCATTCCGCCGAACTCGGCATTTATTTCCGTCTTGTCCACTATAATGGACGGATCTTCCGTCTTGGTGCAGGACAAGACAGCCAAGCCGCAAGTCAATGATAATATATATGCTAACTTATTCATTTTCCAATAGTTTATGAGTCAATACCATCAACATAGCCTTCATTCTGGCTGAGATTAGGATTCAAAGTCCTTTCTTTGGCAGGGATAGGCCAGAGGTAATCTCTGGAATCATCCCAAAGATATCCGTAATCAGTAGTCGAATATGATACTATATAGCCGCTGTCCCCGTTGGACAGAACAACATCCTGCATCTTGGTTCCGACCTTGATTTTCACTGCACCGGAAGAAGTCTTGACAAATTCCACGTCAGCCTTTCCGTCACCGGTAGTGTCGTAAGCACCGAGAGCCGGGATATATACACCGTACCAAGGAACATAATGCTGGAGGCACTGCTTTGCCTCTGCCCAGCGGAACATATCCCATACACGCTCAGGTTCTTCGAGAGCAAGTTCGACAGTTCTCTCACGACGGATTTCGAGAATCACGCCACGATTACTGCCCTTATCCACATTTGGATAGCACTCTATCATATATGGATCTGGAGAGTCATTGGCAGCAGTAAGATTCAGAGAAGGCATCTTGGCTCTTGCGCGAATCTTATTGACAGAAACATCCAAATCATTCTGGGTGAGAGTTCCGAGTTCAGCTTTCGCTTCAGCGAAATTAAGATAGACCTCGGCAGCACGGAGAAGAATCCAGTCAGTATCATCTGAAGATGACACGCATCTTTCAGCTGCAGGGACATGCTTGATCGGCTCATATCCCGTCCAGGAATAGAATTCACAAGGAGTTACAGATGAAGCTCCTACCTGCACATATCCAGGGCACAAAACCGTCTGGGCAAGTCTCGGATCACGATCTTTGACCTCGTCTGTGTAAAACATTGTCTCCCAGCCCGGTTTATCAGTAAAGCGAGTTCCGTCAGCCATAAGATAATGGTTCACAAAACGGCGTGTCAGTGAAGAACGGCCGAACGAAATCTGGTTTCCAAGGCCGTGAACCACACCGAATTGCATATCATAGTGACGGCAAAGAACCACTTCCTGGGTCTTGGCATCCACAGACGAGAAAAGATCACGGTAAGGAGTAGCCCCTGTACTATACAGACTGAACGGCGCCCCGTCGATGAAAGCTTTTCCATACTCCGCACACGCTGTCAGATATTTTTCCGCATCTTTCATTCCATGATATTTGCGGAAAGTACCTTCAAACAATGCAGCTCTGCTGGCATATCCAAGGGCAGCCCATTTGGTAACTCTCGTATTCAGTTTTTCCCAAGAACCAGGAAGGTTTGCAATTGCGAAATCGAAATCTTCCAAGACTTTGTCCATTACATAGCCCCTGTCATCACGTCCTTTGTAAATATCTTTATCTGTAGAACCCAGGACATGGTCATAATAAGGGACATCTCCATATGTCCTTACCAACTTGAAATAGAAATACGCGCGGAAGAATCTTCCTACTGCTTCATACTTGTTGGCTACAGCTTTGTCTTTGCACTGGTCGAGATGCTCGAGCAGATAATTGATATCACGCAGAGCAGTGAATGACCAGCTCTGGGTAGCAGGATTGCGGTTACCGGAAACATACGCCGATATACCGTTCGACATATACAGGTCTGTCGTCGAACCCATGGTCGGGGATTCCAAAATACTGCTATAAAACTTGTTGCACCACAACAGGCAATCAGATTCATTCTCGAAATAATACTCCGGAGAAACCTCATCCTCAGGGTGTAGAGTGAGATCACAGGATGCCAATGTCATGACAGCAGCAGAAACTGCAAGCATCGCTTTAATATATTTTTTCATTCTTCAGTTCTCCTTAAAAATTAATGTTGGCACCGAAAGTAACAGTACAAGGAATAGTATAACCTGTTCCTGTACCTGATTTATAAACGCCTGTAGCCACGGCAAGTTCAGGGTCGATAGTCTTGCAATATTTCTTGAGAGGAGACCAGTAATACAGGTTCTCAGCAGAGAAGAACACCCTGCAAGACGATATGATATTGCTCTTGAACGGTATAGTATATCCGAGCGTCACATTCTTGAGTCTCAAGTAATTGACCTTCTGGAGATACCTGTCGTTTGTCGAAGCCAACGGACCGCCGGAATAGGTCTGGATAGGACGAAGACGCGGGAAGTATCCGTCCGGATTATCCTCTGTCCAAATATTGTCCTTGTAATCTTTGGAGATGAATGAAACCATCGTGTAACTGTACAGATTCCAGAACCTTGTAGCTCCGTAGACATCCTCCGGATTCGCAGTAGGATACCAGTCACGTTTGCCGACTCCCTGGAAGAACACTGACAAATCGAAATTATTCCAGTTAAAATCGAAACGGAACGAATAATTATATCTCGGAAGCGAATTACCGATAATTCTCATGTCACCCGGATCATCGACTGTGCCGGATCCCTTATTGATATAACCATCCATATTCACATCCTCATACATCACGTCTCCTGCCATCAGATAACCCTGACCACCGCCGGACATGTTGTAAACACGCTGATAGATATTGGAGGCATTGTGCACAGCCTTCTGGTATGCAGCAGCTTCCTCATCAGACTTGAAGAGTCTCGGAACATGATATCCCCAGATTTCGCCAAGAGTCTTGCCCTCATAATAATTTGAGAAGATCTTGTCAGGGTTGTTGAATTTAGTAATCTTGGTTATATAGTCGCCCAATGTCGCTGTAATGCCATATTGGAACGACTTGGAGCCAAGTTTGAAATCATCCTTCCAGGAAATCGCAATTTCCCAGCCTTCAGTGCGGAGGTCCGCACAGTTTTCTGTCGGCGTCGCAGCACCATAAACGCTTGGTAAGGTCAATGATGTCGTCAGCATATCCTCTGTCTTTCTTACGAACAGGTCTCCCGTAAAGTTCAATCTTCCCTTAAGGAAAGACAAATCCAGACCGGCATTGTAAGTCTTCACTGTCTCCCAAGTCAAACTCGAAGACATCGGGGCAGAAACACTTGAAGTCTTAGGCTTGCCGTTTTCATCAAACAAATAACCGAGGGTACTGGTGGAGATTGTCTGCATATAGAGATAATCGCTCACTTGCTGATTACCGAGCGAACCATAGGAGAACCTCAGCTTACCATCTGACAACCAAGATTTTGCAGAACTAAGGAACTGCTCCTTGGAGAATCTCCATCCTGCAGAAGCTGACGGGAAGTATCCCCAGCGGTGATTACTTGCAAATCTGGAAGTACCATCAGCTCTCATAGACGCCTCGAACAAGTACTTCTCCTTGTAGTTATAATTGACACGGGCGAAGAAGCCGAGAGTTTTGTAAGCCGTAATGTCCTGAGCTATCTGATAATAAGTATCATCAGTAACAGAGTTGAATGTATTCAGATTCTGGCTGCCCACACCGAACTGGTCCACAGTAAGATCCGTAGTTCTCTTCTGTTCATAATTCATACCTGCAAGAACATTGAAAAAATGAGCATTCTTCCAAGTGTGATTGTAGGAAGCGACAGCATCTACACTGTGCACGGTATAATCATAATGTCTCTCACGATATTCATCCTTAGAGTAGGAAGTATTTGTGATGACTTGACCTATCACTCTCGAATGAGATGCAGCCTGGTTACGGTCCTTGTAAAGTCGGTTGTAATTGGAGATATTGTATGTCGCTTTCAATGACAATCCTTTCAAAGGAGTCAGCTCCAATGTATTGGACAATGCCAATGTCCTGTTGTCGATATGATGCTTATTGTTGTCATAAGTAAGGATGGCACCACGGCCTTTGCCGACACCGACTCCTCTGATGTCTGTAGGGTACATCACATAAGAGCCGTCAGGATTCTGAGGAACGAACATCGGGCCCAGCGCTTGGTCGAGCGCAGAGATGGTCAATGCCTCATTGGTGGTTCCCGGATACATCTGACTAACAGCATTCACAGATGCGTTTGTGCTCCATTTCGCCCATTTGAAAAGATTGGCATCGATCTTTGCACGGAATGCGTAAGTATCAAATTTTTCCTTGTTTGTGATGGCAGGACCACTGAAAAGGCCTTCCTGGTTATAGTACTTGCCGCTAATGTAATACTTCACGGCCTTGCTTCCTCCAGAAATGGAAATATCGTGCTGATGCTGGAAACGACGATCATTGAAAAGAGCCTTATACCAGTTATAGTTACCATAATAATGATACTTGCCGTCTTTGTCCACGGTCACCCAAGGGCGATCAGGATTCTCTTTCTTGTCATATCTTCTGGCTTCCAGTTGTGCCCAGTCATCTTCTGTATATGTGAATGCGCTGTAGCCATATCTGGCATAATAAACCTCATCGACAGCCTTTGCCCAATCGTAACCTGTGGAAATAAAGTCAGTGGATGTCGTAGGCATAACCCAACCTCCATTGAACGAGTAGGATACTTTTGTACGCCCTTCCGAACCGCTCTTGGTAGTCACCAGGATAACGCCGGCAGAAGCCTTCGCACCATAGATAGCACTCGCTGAGGCATCCTTCAAGACAGATACGGATTTGATATCCGAAGCATTGATATGATTCAATGAAACTCCGGGGATACCATCCACCAAGATAAGTGGAGATCCGCCATTAACTGAAGGCACACCACGAATATTTATGGATGCTGAACTCGAAGGGTTACCAGAGGCTGTCTGGATATTAACAGACGGGTCAGCACCCTGGAGTGCCTGCAACGCAGAGGTTACAGGCCTTGCGTTGAGCTGGTCTCCAGAGATGGAAGACACTGCTCCTGTGACATTTATCTTTTTCTGCACCGCATATCCGACGACTACCACATCATCGAGAAGCTGGTTATCTTCCTGCAGCACAATCGTTACAGGAGATTTTCCGGCATAAGTAAGTTCACCATCCTGATAACCAAGCATTTCCACTTTAAGGACTTCTCCAGCGGAAGCTACGATGGTAAAGAAGCCGGTGTTGTCAGTAATCACAGTCTCACGAGTGGACTTGTTAGTTACCGCAGCACTGATCACCCCTTCGCCATTTTCATCTACAACTCGCCCCGAGACTGACCGGCTCTGAGCTGCCATCTCCAACGGAAAGGCCGTAAACATACAAGCCAATGCCAGGAGCGCAGATGTTATATTTTTGAGTATTATTTTCATGCTATGCTATTTTACGAGTTTATAAAGAGCCTTAACTTCTTCAGCACTTACAGGTTCGCTATACAGACGCGCCTTGACAACTTCTCCGTGGAAAGAAGCCTCGCCCAAGTCACTTCCTGATGGATCCGCACCGATACCGAACCAGCGTTTGTCCACTGAAGTCGTCATAAACTTGAGGTCTCCGGTCGTATTGGCTGAAGCGGTAAGCTTACCGTCCACATAAAGCATCGCCAGACCATTGGCCTTATCCCAAGTAGCCACTACGTGGTAGTACTGATTCTTCTGGGGAAGTACTCCGCTATAGAGTTCACACCATGAACCGCCTACGTGAACTTCGAAGTTGATTTCACCGGTCTTGGCCCTAAAGCACATGCCGATACCACCTGCCTGAGTAGAAGCAAACGGCTTGACCTGTATAGCTGTAGGCTCTGTATATGAGCAGAATACAAGCTCATAAGTGAATCCGTCTTCCAATTTCTTGGCAAAATCAGATGTCGTCGTATAAGGAATATAGTAATATCCTTTTTCGAGATTCATTCTTGCGATGGTAGAGTTGTTGAATATCGCACAATTACAGTTGTACTTGTGGTTCCACACTGAGGAGACATCAGCATCCAGTCTGTCGGAGTTTACAGTCATTGACATCGGCGAAACATCCTTTGCAGTAGCGTCAGAATTGAAGACAACATCCAGGAGATCGGCGGTAGGCGCAGGGACCGGAGATGTCTGTGATACAGCAACATAATCCATAAGTTCAGGCGTCGCCACAGCATAGAATCTGATGTCTGCAGAACGCTTGCTTCCGGAAAGATTCTCAGGAACCGTGAACGTGACAGATGTCGCTGTCTTTTCTTTTTCCTTTATCCAAGAGACAGTTCCATCGAATTCATAAGTCCACTCCGGCTGATTTGTGTCCACATTGACAGTAAATTCTTCGCCGTCACCTGTAATGGCAACGTCGTGAAGGTCCACTTCAAGATATGGTTGCTGAGCAGCCTGAGCTACGTTGAACTCGTAAGATTTTCCTCCATTCAAGGTAAATTTGACTACCGCATTATATACGGTGCCTGATTCATTGGACGGAGTGGCAAGCGAAACGGCTGTCTTGCCAGTTCCTCCTGTAGTAGGTGTAAGTGAATAGGCATCATTAGATACTGATGCCGTCCATTCGCCGGTCGCCATAACTGTAAAATTCACAGTCTGGGCTTTTCCGCTAATGGAAATTTCAGTGCCTTCTGTGTTTTCCGGTCCGGTAACATTGAAAATCGGGACGCGGTTCACATAACTGCCGTCATCCTCTTTACATGAGGAGAACGCAATCATGGACAGACAAGCCAAAATAATTGTCAGTTGGCGTTTCATGTGCATTATGCTTATGTTAATAAATAGATGCTTTAGACATATCATAGAGTTTCCTAGGACGCGATACGGTTTCGCGGTATTCGTTTCCGAACCTGTCAGTCACGATGACAGTGACGGTAGACAAGGCATCATTGGCCTGAACCTCAAACATATGCGAAGTCTTGAGCGAAGGGAATGATACGGAAGTGGTGTTAGTATTCAACCTCGCCATGTTGAAATGTACTACATGAAGAGGGTCATAAGTATCCACTCTTTCGACTTTCAGCTCTTTAGAACCTTCGAAGGCCTTCACTGTCCATCCCTCATCGTAATCGAAGACATTGACAAGTAACTTATTGTCCGAACGGGACTTGTCGTAGCCGTAGGCATATTTGGAGAACACCTCATCAGACACTTTGGACTTCGCGCCAGGACAGAAAACCGCGCGGGTGATAAAGCAGTTGTTCAGGTCATATACGCGGAACTGGTATGACGCATCCCGCATCATAGGCTTGTATAACCAGCTTATAGACCCGTCTTCAGCCACATCGAACAGTTTATATCCGCCAGGTGCGCCGTCACGACATGTGTGAGCGCGGTTAGACGTGTAATATCCTGTCCACCACCATGTTGCACAAACCGCAGCAATATTGTGCTCGATCATTTTGTCGGAAATCTGATTTGTGTAATTCACATGAGTATGACCTGTAATGAAATGGACATTGAACGGCTCCAACAATCTTACGATATCCGAACGTGACTCTGCGGGGAAGGCATAGGCGAACTTGAAACTGCCGTCAGACGACTTGGACGGACGACCGGTATATTGGATGTGCATTCCCACGAAAACCGTACTTCCCGCAGGTACATTGGCCAAATCCGCTTCCAGCCATTTCATTTCATTCGCCGTAAGACCCTCACTGTAATCCTGAACATCGCCGAGGACACCTTCGGACGCTCCGGAGTTGCGGAAGATTGTATTATCCATCATAATATAGTGAATATCACCGACATTGAATGAATAATATGTAGGACCTATCCATTTCCTGAAAGCATTTTCAGACTTGAAGTCATCAGGGACATAAGGGTCATTGTCATGGTTTCCAGGGATATTATAAATCGGAATATCCAGGTCTTCCATGGTTCTGTAATAGTTCTCGATAGAATATGAATTCTGGTACCACCATGAGTCCCATGACAAATCTCCGAGGCTCACTGAATACAACGGCACGGATTCATTCTTCGCTTTCTTAATCTGTTCCCTGATATCGTCTTTGAACATCTGGTCGAACTGACTGATGTCATTGGTCCTGTTGGCAAGATGACAATCGGTGAATGCCAGCATTCTGTGCCTGGAATTGCTCTCAGGCGCAAGAATAAAGGTATTCAGCTCATAGTCAGAGCTTACGGTAGACTTGAACCGCTTGAAGAACTGAGGAATAGTGCGGTTGACCGCGACACGGTAGTTTTTCGGGACAGAGATGAACACGTATCCGTTCTTCCTCATGGACGCAAGATAGTAGCGGCCTTCACTGTCGGTCTTGGTCACAAATACACCATCTGAAACAGACACACCGGAAACAGGTTTTCCGTCCCAGTCTATCACTCGTCCATAAGTGGTTCTGCCCGCAACTTTCTCTACAGCAGTCGTATCCAGCACTTCCACAAACGTATCCACTGATTTTCCGAAGGCATCGACAGTGCACATGGCTCCGATAAAGTGCTTCGGAACCGTGAAAAAAGCACCTTCAGAATCATTTGCCGATGTACAAACGAGAGTATATTTCACTGACCGGTCAGCCCTTGTGGTAAGCACGATTTCGTCTCCCTTCTTGATTCCGGTATATGGAAGCAACAATTCTCCTGTAAACGGAATGGTGAAGGTCTCCCCTATTTTCATCGTGAGAACAGAGGCCAGCTTTCCCGGTTCCGGTGTAGGTTCAGGATTAGGGCCAGGCTCCGGATACTCCGGATCATCTTTCGATTCCGGCTTGCACCCGCAGACCAACAGCGCAGTCATGGAAAACAGCACCATCGAGAGACACAATACCAATATATTTTTCACTGTCTTTTTCATCAGTTTCCTCCAGAGACTATTATGCAGCCGAGTCCGGCCACGAAGAACAAGAACATCACGGAAAGTAATCCGTACACGCCTTTCGAGCCGCCTTTAAACTCTTTCCAGATGAACACTCCCCAAATCGCAGCAATCATAGGAGCTCCCTGTCCCAATGCATAAGAAACAGCTGCCCCGGCTTTTCCGGATGCGATATAACTGAACGCAGTACCGAGACACCAGATGGCTCCTCCGAGAACACCGACGAGATGAGTCTTTAAAGAGCCGCTGAAATATGCCTTATAGGATACCGGCTCCCCGACAAACGGATGACGCATCACGAATGTGTTGAAAATGAAGTTGCTCACGAAAACGCCTATACTGAAAATAAATATAGCGCTATAAGGAGTCAACATACCTTCAGCCGGATGAGCGAAATCATTGAGATCCATAGCCTTAGCAACGAATCTATAAAACAGCGACATCAGCACACCGGCCACTATAGCCAGCATAATGCCCTTCTTACTCTCGGATTTCTCCTCTTCTGAAGACTTCCGAATCGAACCCGAAGCGAGACCATTACATATAATAGCTATCACGATAAGCGCCACACCTGCGAACAGTATAACAGGATCCCCTTTTGGCGCACCTATATAATTAATTATGACACCGAGAACAAGAGACAGCCCCACCCCGAGAGGGAATGCGACGGACAGTCCGGCGATAGAAGTCGACGCCGAAAGCAGGATATTGGAAGCATTGAAAATAACACCTCCGAGAATCACACTCAGCACATTGGACATCTTTACCTGAGCCAAATCCTCTAGGAAAGGACGGCCTTCATGACCGAAACTTCCCATTGTAAAGGAAATGACCAGTGAGAAAAGCAACATGCCGATCACATAATCCCAATAGAAGAGCTCATATCTCCAACTCTTCGACGCCAGTTTCTGTGTGTTTCCCCAAGAGCCCCAGCACATCATAGTGATGAAGCAGAAAACCACGGCCAACGTATAACTGTTTACGATAAACATAACGTATATATTTAATTAATATTCAACAATTTATCTACTTCGCACCTATTCGGGATGGAGTCCTGCGCACCAGGTCTCTGAACCGCGATGGAAGACGCGGCTGTCGCAAATTTAACGGCCTCCAACAGGTCTTTTCCCTCTGACAATGCCACGCATACACCCCCGCAGAAAGTATCGCCGGCCGCAGTCGTATCGACGGCATTGACCTTAACCGCAGGCACGAAAGTGCAATCGCCGTCGCAGACCACCGAGCCGCGCGAGCCCATCGTGATGATCACCTCGCGCACACCCATCCCTTTCAGCCTTTCGGCGGCTGCCGCGGCTGTTTCGAAGTTGTTTATGTCAATGCCGGAGATGGCGGAGGCTTCTGTCTCGTTCGGGATCAATATAGATACACATTTCAGCAGTTCAGCAGGAAGAACCGCGGCCGGGGCAGGGTTCAGAACCACCTGAACACCAGCGTTATAAGCTATTTCAGCAGCATGCACGACTGTATCCATAGGGATTTCCAACTGAAGAAGAAGTATGCCTGAAGATTTTATTATATCAGCTACAGAATCGATATCAGTAACGGTCATATCTGCATTTGCACCGGAAGCCACGACGATGGAGTTTTCCGCTTTGGAATCCACCGTTATCAATGCTACTCCCGACGGTTTGTCTGACCACAATATTTTAGAAGTATCCAGACCGCATGACTCATAGTGTTTAGATGCGCCTTCGCCGAACATATCGCGACCTAATTTGCAGACAAATGTCACCTCGCCGCCGAGAAGGCGCGCAGCGACGGCTTGATTTGCCCCTTTTCCGCCAGGTCCCATTCGGAAGTCTCCTCCAAGGACTGTTTCACCCGGTTTCGGCAGTGTCGCTGAACGGACGGTCATGTCCGTGTTGCTGCTGCCGATTACCAGTATTCGATTTTTCTCCATATAGAATTTTTAGTTTAGTGTCAATGTGCGCAAACGTTATCGCAAATATATAAGTACTGTCGCAGTAAAAACTCTCGAGAATCAATATTTTTTCATAAAATTCTTAAAAAAGTGGCGCAAAAACGATACAATTTTGCGTAAGTTTTTCATAAATTTGCGCAAACAAGGTAAAAACCACACAAAATGAAAGAGACACTCGCGAGCCTTTCACAAAAGACAGGCTACTCTATTACCACCATTTCCAGGGTATTGAGCGGCAAATCGGAACAATACCGCATCAGCAAGGAGACACAGGACACCATTCTCGAAGCAGCCAAGAAGAACAACTATTTTCCGAACATAGTCGCACAGAATTTAAGGACAAATAAAACTGACACTATCGGGCTGATGGTGCCAGAGTTGGCGAACCCATATTTTGCGGATATTGCAAGTACGATAGTGTGCGAGGCCAGGCGTTATAACTATACTACTATAGTCATCGATTCCGCAGAGAACACAACTATCGAAAAGAACGGAATATCTTCGCTCATGTCCAGACAGGTGGAGGGCATCATAGCTGTACCTTGCGGTGAGGACCCATCGCTTTTCGAGGAGATAAACAGAAAGTATTTACCGGTTATCCTGATAGACCGATATTTTACAGAGTCCTCTCTTCCATACGTCACGACAAACAATTACTTGGGAAGTATCGAGGCTATCAATCATCTGATTATGAACGGACATTCACAAATAGCTTGCATACAAGGTGTTACAAGTTCTCTCCCGAACAAGAAACGAGTGGCCGGGTATCTTGCGGCTCTCGAAAAGGCCGGGATAAGAGACTGGGCTACTGTAGTCGGTAACGAGTTTTCTGTCCAAAACGGATATTTAGAGACCAAGCTTCTTCTGAATCGACAGATCCATCCCACAGCGATTTTTGCTCTCAGCAATACAATTATGCTCGGTGCCATGAAGGCTATCCGAGAGGCCGGGCTAAGAATCCCCGAGGATATTTCGTTAATAGGATTCGACAACAACCTGTACATGGACTACATGACACCGGCATTGACCCGAATCGGACAGCCGACAGAAGAGATGGGTAAGCTGGCGACAAAACTGCTTTTCGAGAGCATCTCGTCCGGCAGGCGTTGCAGCACACAACTGGAGCTGGCGCCACGGCTGATCACCAGGGGGTCGGTGTGCGCTCCGGGGGTGGCGCTGAGGAAGGGGTGATGTTGGGTGCGGAGCGTGCTGAATTTTTTGGAGTAGTTGATATTTGCCGTAATTTTTTTACGGATGTAATATTTTTCAGTATCTTTGTACGCATAATATTCACCAAAAAGTACGGCCATGTTAACAAAATTTGCTGTCAAGAATTATAGAGGATTCAGCAAACGCATCGAATGGGATTTGTCGCATCCTAGTAATTATTCATTCAATAATGACGCTATCCGCGAGGGGATTGTGAAAAATGGTATTATTTATGGACCGAACGGGGCTGGCAAGTCTAATCTTGGATTGGCAATATTCGACATCGCCAATCACCTCTCACACAAGTGGAAAAAACCAGATTACTATTTGAATTATGCCTGCGCATCAAGCATCAACGAGCCTGTTGATTTCGATTACTCATTTGCATTCGATGGGCATACAGTGTCGTATAGCTATAGTAAAATAGCATCAGAACTCAAGGGTGATATTATTAGCGAAAAACTGATTATTGACGACAAAGAGGTACTTGTCAAGGACAAAAACAAACTGAAAATTTCCGATGAGTTCGGTTTAACAGCGACGGCCAAACAAAATCTTGAAGAGAGCGCAAATAACATCTCTATCGTCAATTACCTGTTAAGTTCCGTTCCCCTTCCAAAAGGACATGCTTTGCTACGACTTCGTGATTTCGTAGAAAACATGTTATTCTTCCGGAGTCTCGATTATCGTGAATTCATCGGTTTGAAGGAAGGAGGAAGCAATGTTGAAGAATATATAATCAAAAACAACCTCGCGAACGACTTCGCCGCTTATCTGCAAGAGGTAAGCGGACAGAAGTATGTATTTGCAGCTAATACGCAGGGAGACAACACTCTATTCTGCATAATGGAAGGCGTAAGAATCCCTTTCCAGTGGGTCGCTTCCACAGGCACTAGAAATCTGGAATTACAGTATTATTGGCTAAAGGAGATGAGCAACGCGTCTTTCGTCTTTATCGACGAATTCGATGCCTTCTACCACCATGAACTTTCATACAAGATTTGTAAACGATTGTTCGAAGGAAGAAATCAGGTGTTTGTAACGACTCACGACACTTTCCTTCTTTCGAATGACTTGCTTCGTCCAGACTGTTTCTTTATCCTTAAAGACAACGAAATCAAGGCCATATGTGACATGACTGACAAGGAACTTCGTTTTGCGCATAATCTAGAAAAACTATATAGAGGCGGAACATTTGGCTTATGATTCTATTTGTATTTGAAGGCGATGAACGTGAACCTCGCCTATATAGGACATTGGAAAGGCTATATTTCCCAAAGAAAAATGACAACATCATTTGCTCTTTCGGAAACAACATATATGACTTTTATAGTGAATTGATGGCATATGATGGCGCTGGAGACCTTGTATCTATCATGCGCGAACGTCTCGCGACAAGAGGAGACTCAACACTGAATGGTGTCAGAAGTTCAGATATTTCCGAAGTTTTCCTCTTCTTCGATTATGACTTCCAAAACTCTCAGCTTCCGCTTGAAGAAATCAATCATAGAGTAGAAAAGATGTTGACATTATTCTCTGACGAAACGGAGAATGGTAAACTCTACATCAATTATCCGATGATTGAGTCCATCAGTTACACCAAGGAACTTCCCGATCCAGATTATATTCACTATGTTGTGAGTAGAGAACAATGCCGGGACTTCAAACGCCTGTCACGAGTTTTTTCAGCATACAACAACCTCGACCACATATTATTTAAAGATGGTGAAACCCCGACTAAGGAAAAGTATATAAAGATAAAAGACAACTGGCAGTATCTGAAGCACATGAATGTCTGCAAGGCAAACCTGCTTATAACAGGAAAGAATAGTTTGCCAACAAATAAGTTAGACATCAATCAGTTGTCGATATTCGAAAAACAACTCCTGCTATATATCAATACTAATAACAGTGTTGCGATACTAAATTCTTTTCCGATTTTCTTATTCGAGTATTTTAAGTAACTCTCGAAATAAACTCTTTTTAACCTTAATAACAATACGCAACCAACTTCCACCCGCAAGGTGAGAATAAAAACTCAAAGAATATGATTGACAAATCCTATATGGACGAACTGAAGAGCAAGTTCGTCAACGCGAAGACCGAAAGCGAACGAGAGTTAGTTAGCGCAGAGATGAGCGCAGCGTGCTTAAATGATCCGAAAGGTGTGGCAGAAGTCATGATTATGCAGATCGATGAAACCATAACAGAAGCGAAGGATATGATTGTGAGAGAAAAACTCGCGAGCGTGTTACCCGCCATCTCAATGTCATATATTGCCAAGAAATATTTCGGCAAGTCACGTTCATGGCTATGCCAGAGAGTTAACGGTCTCGAGGTCAATGGGAAAAGAGCCGCGTTCACAGAGGAGGAAAAGAAGACACTCGAGCATGCACTGAACGATATTGCAAAATCTCTAATGAATATTCGGCTATAGAGTAGTCAAATGTAACATGTTCCTATGTTTTTTGGACGACACCAGTTCACTATGGCCGGACCAAATAGAAGTCACCTTTGTATATACCAATATTTCCGCATACGGCACATCTGATGATTATTGCTGTAGAAGAATGGTATCCAATCATGATTATACTCCTTTATCTTTCAGGAACGCAGTGAAATCCTGTTGATCAAAACTCATTTGCCAACAGTTTTATGCCTGACAAATATATGTAATAACGTATTATCGGCAGAATGGCCACGTTTTATCCTGCCAGGTTGTCGGAAATAATTCATAACTTAACTTACACAATAACGATAAAAAAACGTTATATTAGTAGCCAAATCTAAAGCCATCCTAAAAAGGAGATATTTACAACACTAGAAAAACAATCAACCATATAATGAGAATTCATATTTCAACGACAAAAAATACCAGCTTGGTCCCGTTCAACTACCAGCAAAAGTTGGTAGGAACTATTCATAAATGGATTGGAGAAAATTCGATTCATGACAAGATTTCTCTTTATTCATTTTCGTGGCTTCAGGGTGGAAGGAAAGTGTCGGACGCATTGGATTTTCCTGAAGGTGCGACAATGTTTCTCAGCTTCTACGATGACGAAACAATGCGAAAGGTCATCAAGACCATTTTAGAGAGTCCTCTCATGTTTTGCGGCATGTCGGTGACAAGCATTGACATTGACGATACTCCGTCATTGGAAAATCGCGAGCTGTTCTATTGTGCGAGTCCTATTTTCATAAAAAGGAAGATGGAGGACGGCAGCATCAAACAATTTACTTACAATGATGAGCAGGCGGGCATGCTGCTGAAGGAAACGCTGGCGGCTAAAATGAGAGAAGCGGGATTACCTGAAGACGATACTTTGGATGTACGTTTTGACATGTCTTATGAAAGGAAGAAATTCAAATTCATATGTTACAGGGGCGTGGGTAACAAAGCAAGTCTTTGCCCAGTTGTCATCAAGGCAAAACCTGAGACGAAACTGTTTGCCTGGCACGTAGGCATCGGAAATTGTACTGGTATCGGGTTTGGAGCTATTTATTAACAAAGAAAGAGCATTATCATGTATGTTGTAACATATACGGGGCCGTTCGGGTTTATAAAACCATGGACTGCCGTCCGCGATGGAGAAACATTCAGCCAGCAGTTTCTGACGCCTTCCATTATAGAAGGTATAGAAAAGAAACTGTTCCCTGAGTTGCTGGGAATTTCAGGAATTCATAAGATTCTCAGACATAAGCTGAAGTATGATTCGATGGATTCCCAGCAGGAAGTGACACAGACAAGGGGCTGGGAATATAAGAACAGGACATTCATCAGGGGACGTTCCATATTGAAGCGTTCGGTCCTCTTACACCCGGTTTTGTCTCTCGCCTTTGAGAAAGAGGAAGATGCTGTCATCGCCTCTAAGCAGCATGTCTGTGTATGTAGAAATGAGGACATATTGTTGCCGGAGTCTGAAATCATTGTGCTGGAAGAAGACCAGTTCAGTCAATTGCCTGGATTCGAGTTGCGATTTGGGGATTCTGAACAGTCTTTCCTTGTTGGATATAACCGCTTTGATGACAATAGTCCGATGTTTGGGCGGATAGAGTTTAACGGGCAATCTTTGCTGTAATTGTCGAATCCATATGAATATCCATCAGGAAATATTGGCCAAGAGTGAGCAGAACGGACGCATCTGTCTGTATCAGCATCTTAAGAATGTTGCTGATATAGCTCGTGTTGTGGCTAATCACCAGTGTCTTGATGTGGAAATAGCGGTAGAGGGAGCATTGCTGCACGACATAGGTAAGACAAGTCCATTGTTTCAGCAATCGATAATTTCTCCGAATCGTAAGAGACCAGGTGCCGATTTCCGTCATGAAATAGCATCGTTGTTTTTTATCTCCTTGGTAACGGAGGAACATCGGAATGCTGTCATTGACATGGTGGTTGCTCATCACAAATCTATGTATAAGGATGTGCGGGAATTGGGGATTTTAGATTTGAATGACAATACGGACTGCTTTATGGAACATTCTCGCGGATTCGAAGATTGGAGCCACATTGCATTGGAAATCCTTGAAAGCCTTGGAATGAAAACGCATGTGGTCTCACTGGAAGAGGCTGAGGAAAACTATGGCTATGTCATTGATTATTGCGAAAATAAAAGCAAAGGGTGCTCGGAATGGAGGGGCTTGCTGATGGCGGCTGACCATATGGCCTCAGCGATGGAAACCGAGTTTGAAATGCCATTGGACAAACTGTTCATCAAGCCGGATCTGTCTTTTTACGACAGAAGGAATGAACTCTATCCACTGTCATTGATTTCTGCCGACAGTGCAAAAAAACACACATTGGTAACAGCACCTACTGGCGCGGGGAAAACGGATTTCCTGCTGAGGCGTTGCCAGGGAAGAGTTTTCTACACATTGCCTTTTCAGGCATCTATCAATGCCATGTACGACCGAATCAAGGCTGACTTGTCTGATACGGATGCGCAGGTCTACCTACTCCATGCAGCCTCTAATCTGAAAGTGGAAGACAATAAAGTGGAGGAGAGCATCATGCAGCGCCATGTCGGTGCATCCGTAAAGGTGCTGACTCCGCATCAAATGGCGTCAATTGTCTTTGGCATCAAAGGATATGAGGCTATGGCTATGGATTTGCGCGGTTGCGATGTGATTCTTGATGAGATACATACTTATTCAGATGTCATGCAGTCGATTGTCCTTCGCATTATAGAGATTCTTGTCGCTTTGGATTGCCGGATACATGTCGGTACTGCAACTATGCCGACTGTTCTGTATGAAAAGATATTGGAACTGTTGGGCGGACCGGAAGCCGTCTATGAGGTTAAGCTTGGTGACCAGACCCTCCAAACATTCAATCGGCATAAGATATATAAACTTAATAGCATTGAGGAGGCTTATGATGTAATAGCTTCAGCTGTGGAACGGAATTCTAAACTTCTCATTGTATGTAATCAGGTAAAAAGAGCCCAAAAGCTGTATCAGACGATAGAAGACTTGTATCCTGAGGTGAGAAAGATGCTTGTGCACAGCAAATTCAAACGAATGGACAGAGCAAGATTGGAAACGGATTTACGTGAAGATTTCAATAAACTGGAAAATGTCCCATGTATCGTTGTCTCAACCCAGGTGGTGGAGGTAAGTCTTGACATCAGTTTCGATGTGATGATTACGGAGTGTGCTCCTATTGATGCCCTGACCCAACGTTTTGGACGAATCAACCGGAAGCGTACGAGAGAGACTATAGGACATTACAAGCCGATTTATGTCGTTGCTCCTTCTGAGGATGAAAATGATGCTCTTCCATATAGCCTGGATGTCCTGAAAACCACTTTCGATGTTTTGCCGAATAATGGTGAAATTATGGAGGAATGTCGTGTTCAGGAAATGATAGATAAGGTTTACCCTGACATTGATTTTCATAATATTGATTATACCGGAGTTGCATTCTCAAATGGAAATTGGCTTCTGACGGAGCTTTGTCATTATCCTAAATCGGCTCTGCTCGAGGCGCTTGATATCAACTCTGCTGTCTGCATTACTGAAGAAGATAAAGAGAGATATCTGTCTGCAAATGGTCTGGAAAGAATTGAAATGGAGATTCCTGTGAGTTATCATTCCATGGCGCATCGAAATCTTGAGCAGCTTGACAAGGGGTCTCGTCCTTTTATTATTCCGAACAAAGGATATGACAATGAAAAGGGCTTGTTGCCGGACATGTGTAAAACTGAATATTATCAATCGTTTGAAATACTGTAGATTATGATAACCTCAAATATAGGAAAGATATTTTTGGATGCTTACAATGAAGAATATGGCACCAGCTATGACGCCAGGACATTCTTTTTGGAGCAGTTCTATCCCTTGTTTTTTGATCAGAACAAGTATATGATGACCGCAGGCAATTCCCCTTTGGAAAATCCAAAATTGAGTTGGGATGATATGATAAACGGGAAAAAGCCATATGAAACACCTGAGCAGAGAAAAAGCCGTTTTGATAAATTGATCAAGAAGATTGAGGAGAGTGATGCTGATGCCAGTATTGCGCGCGGTTATCCGTCTCTGGATGTGGCTGCCACGACATCCGGTCAAGTGACAGATATGAGATTGTCTGCTTCTCAGGAAGATATTTGTGCTTCTTGGATTGGTGATGCACTTGGTGTCGGCGTGCAAGGAGGCTTTTCAATACTTTTTAGCAAAAAAGAGATTCTTCTGGATATTTTCAAGGGGTGGAGCCAGTACCGTAAATGTCTCAATGAGACTTCCAAACTCAAAGGGAATCAGATTAATACGTGGAATGGTCAATGGCTCTCACATTATTATGACCATAGGGTGTACGATGAGAATATGCCATTGGCCGGATTCAATCCTTTCAATACGAATAAGGATGGGATAATAAATATCGATACCCAGACTTGGACGAAAACACTTATCGGGATCTCGAAGAAATACAGTAGTCCACAAATCCTGGGGTATATCTATAGCATTGGGCAAACCAATACGACGATAGGTTTTATTCCTTTCGATTTGACTCAGATCCGTCGTCCAATCCATCTTTATGAAAAGATATTCGGAATGGATAATGGCCGGGATGCGGAATCTTTGTGGGGAACAGAAATCGGATTCAAGACAGCTTGTACTTCAGGAGTCATAGGCGTAAAGGCGATGGAGCCTAAGGGATTGAGAGATTATGTATATAAAGGGAAAATACCGAAGACTCCTAATAATGAAGAGGATATAATTAATTTCAATGTATATAAAATTTGGATATTAGCCATGTTGAATAATGATGCTTTGTGGGAGAAATCCCTAGAGTTGGCCAAGTTGTTGAACGAGGCCTCCAGTGACGAAGACAAGTCAATCAGTACCAAGAGGAAAAATTTAGTTGAAGCCATGCTGAAGGCAACCAACAAGAAACTGTTTGTTGAGGCTGCAACTGAGATTGTTAGGTACATTTCCAAGCGTGACGAATTCACCGATGTCGTGAAAGAGATTCATAGTATGCCTGCGGACAACGTACCATACTTCTTAACTCTTTTGCGTTTTCAATATGAGACATTAAAATAATAACTATGAAATATATGAAACAGAATTCTTTCATTTACCTGCGTGGCCTTAAGCATGCAGCATTTACTGTATTCTGCGTTGAAAACGGTCAGAAATTTTATTATGACCCTCAGTTCAATGTAAGGGTTCCCTTCTCAAGCGGACAGCAGGTCAAGCGTTCGGTTCTAGAAAAACTCAACGATATCTTAGGCGTGCAGCCGTCACCTACAGAGTTTTATTTCGATGTAGATAAGAAAGGAGCCCTCAAAGAGGGCGAGGTCCTGTCCTCTTGTGACCCCCACTATGCTGACCAGCTTTTGGGCGGCTGGATGAGAACACCTAAAGGAGGTAAGGAAAAGGCAGTCAAGCGCAGAAGCCCATTGAGCATTTCCGCCATGACACCTCTTCATCCACTGCTGGCATCATTGCCGAAAGAGAACATTTCTTTCGATCGCTCTGACAGACCAAATGCTCATAAAGTTGTAGTGAGAGATGCCAATGGAAACGTGTTGACAGACGAACAGGTTTGTGATTTCCTTGATGGTAATGACAGAAGCTTATATCGCAAGTGGATACCGGATAACAATCGCGCTACCGGTCTCTTTGTTTATGATATTGCCATAGATCTGCGTCGTTTGTTCTGTGTCTCTACCAACCAGTTTGAACCGGAAATTACGGCGGATATGGTAGAGTCGCTGAAGGCGGATGGCTGGAAAGTTGTCAATACAGCTTTTGGAGAATGCCTATTGATGCCGAAGGAACAACGAGAGCAGCTGGTTCCAGCTATAGCAGACGCATTGCTTGACTGGCAGATTACTTCAAATCAGGCCAGGACATTCAGTTTGATGGAAACGCTTGCTATAGCGATTAGTGACAATGCCAATACGTTGGCTGCCGCTATACGCGCCAAGTTGATTGATGACAATGAATCTAAGCCGAAGGCCAGGCCTATCATTGATGAGAATGCAGGTGCAAAGACATTTATTGCACTTCCTTGCGCGAATTATATCGTAACAGAGACAGAAAGCGCGGATGCTCTTGTCCGAGCAAGGAAGGAATTGATAGACAGGATGATGGCATTTGATTACGAAGATCAATTATAGTCCAAATCATGGGGCTCTTGTCTGATAATCAAGGGCCTCAATATCTTTCCCCTATGACAGTAACCGGTACACATTTCAACTATTACCAACTTTGTCAGCGCAAGTTGTGGCTGTTCGCAAATGGCATTAACATGGAGCAGGAATCAGATCTGGTCTATGAAGGGAAACTGGTGCATGAGTCCAGTTATCCGCAGCGTATATCGAGGTATGAGGAAGTTGAAATCGGTGGTGTCAAAGTGGATTACTATGATACAAGGAATAAGGTTATCCATGAGATAAAGAAATCCAATAAGGTCGAAAGGGCTCATGAGTGGCAACTTAAGTACTACATGTATATTTTCGAACAGAATGGAATTGCCGGGGTCAGGGGAATCCTAGAATACCCTCTGTTGCGGAAGACCTGTGACGTGCTTCTCACAGATATTGACAGAGAAGAAATACGGGCTGTTGCAGGAGAGATTGAGAAAATCATTTCGAATGAAGAATGTCCGCGTGCAGTGAAAAAAGGTATTTGCAAGAACTGCAGTTACTTTGAGTTTTGTTACATCAACGAATTGGAGGAAGAATGAAAAGAAGTTTCTATCTGTTCAATCCAGGTATTATGGAGCGGCGGGATAATACTCTGAAGTTTACGCCTGTCTCTATAAACGAAGATAATCAAGAAGTTCGACTGCAACCCATATATATCCCGATTGAGGATGTGTCGGAACTATACGCTTTCGGAAACCTTCAGGTAAATAGCGCTTTGTTCAATTTTTTGGGACAGAAAGGTATTCTCGTTCATTTCTTTGACTATTATGAAAATTATACTGGGAGCTTTATGCCACGTGAAGGCCTGCTCTCAGGAAAGGCATTGCTCGCCCAGACTTCTGCATATCAGAACAAAAAGAAGCGAGTGGAACTAGCTCGAAAATTTATCCAAGGTGCAGCCTGGAACATGGTTATGAATCTCAATTACTATAACCGAAGGGGAAAGAATCTGCAGGGTATCATTGACCTGATCCGGAAATTGAGTGATACTTTGGTAGAAGCGAGATCTACAGATGAAATAATGGGAATTGAGGGTAATATCAGACAGGCCTATTATTCGGCTTTTGATGTTATTCTCGATGATTTCAATATGTGCTCCAGAACTAAGCAACCTCCTGAGAATGAGGTGAATGCTCTTATTTCTTTCGGGAATATGATGTGCTATACCGAAACGCTTCGATCTGTTTATCAGACTCAACTCAATCCGACGATTAGTTTTCTTCATGCTCCTGGGGAGCGGCGTTATTCATTGTGTCTGGATATATCTGAGGTATTCAAACCTATAATAGTGGACAGGGTTATCTTCAAGGTTCTTAACAAGCATGCCATAAATGGCGACCACTTTGACAAGAAACTTAATAAATGTCTTTTGAATGAGGCAGGAAAAAAGATATTTGTGAAAGCTATGGAAGAGAGATATGATGAAACCTTTCATCATCGTGCATTGGGACGCAACGTGAGTTATAAACATCTTATCAAGCTGGAGTGCTATAAGTTGCTGAAGGATATTTTGGGAATAGAAGAGTACAAACCTTTTAAAATGTATTGGTAAGATGTATGTCATTATCGTGTACGATATCGGCGAGAAGCGTGTCGGAAAAATGTTGAAGCTTTGCCGACAGTATTTATGCTGGGTGCAGAATTCTGTATTTGAGGGAGAATTGTCGGAAGTCAAGCTCAAGGAACTAAAGTTGAGAATGGAGAGCCTTATCGAGCCTTCCGAAGATAGTGTTATCCTATTTACCAATAAGATAGTGTATAATATGGATAAGCAGATACTTGGGAAAGAAAGGATGCCCACTGATAACTTTCTATAAGTCAATGTTGTCGATGTGACTACCCTATCTAAATATTTTTTGTTTATTCACATACTGAGTTCTTTGACATATTGTTACATACACTCGTATTTAGGTTGTCGCAGAGCAGATGAAATCATAGAATTATATATCGACATTTTTCAACGATTAATTACTGAATTATAAATAATAAACCCCATTGAAAATAAAGAGATTACACATCTTGTCGTAATGGGTTCTAATTGTACCTTACTGGAATTGAAACTCAATGTGGACAGCCCGAACCGCCAACGCCTTTAGTTCTAATTGTACCTTACTGGAATTGAAACGCAGAAGGTGAACCGCCATACATCATAGCAGGATTGTTCTAATTGTACCTTACTGGAATTGAAACAGTGAACCTTGAGGCATAGAACCACCAGCAACTAGCGTTCTAATTGTACCTTACTGGAATTGAAACTATCTGGGCCGTGGTAGTCGCTTTCAATGACTTCGGTTCTAATTGTACCTTACTGGAATTGAAACAAGGACGGTAAAGTATTAGAACGAGCACGGGCAAGGTTCTAATTGTACCTTACTGGAATTGAAACAAGAATAAGTTTCATTAGGTAAGACTTCCTCACAGTTCTAATTGTACCTTACTGGAATTGAAACTAAATAGCCCGTGAAATCGCCGTTATTGCCTAAAGTTCTAATTGTACCTTACTGGAATTGAAACTAGATCCTGTCAAAGGCATCTGCAATGAGTCTCTGGTTCTAATTGTACCTTACTGGAATTGAAACAGGACTGCAAGGACAGATCCACTGACCTCTCCTTTGTTCTAATTGTACCTTACTGGAATTGAAACGGTAGAAGTATTATGATTAAGAATCATCTGAGCATGTTCTAATTGTACCTTACTGGAATTGAAACTGATATATTGAACAAGTCATTGCGCCCTACCGCTTGTTCTAATTGTACCTTACTGGAATTGAAACGGTCAAAGTCCCTACTGCTGAGAAGAAGGGTGTCATGTTCTAATTGTACCTTACTGGAATTGAAACGTGGTTCGAACAGTGGTCCTCGTTGTTCCGCAACTGTTCTAATTGTACCTTACTGGAATTGAAACAGAAGCATATCATAGAGATTATCAAGCAGGGACTTTGTTCTAATTGTACCTTACTGGAATTGAAACGAAGCAACAAGGCACAAAAAGACCTTTTCCAGTACGTTCTAATTGTACCTTACTGGAATTGAAACGAACGTGGACACTGTACAGCTGGCAAACGCCCTGTACACGTTCTAATTGTACCTTACTGGAATTGAAACATGAAAGGAGACTTGCAGCATTGGAGCAGTTTGCACGTTCTAATTGTACCTTACTGGAATTGAAACACAATAGCAAAATTTTGATAGCAGCGGAATGGATGTACCACCCGTATCACTTTGAAATGTACCAGTCATAGCGGAATGAAATGTACCGTCTGTGACAGTTTGAAATGTACCGGGCGTATCACTTTGATATGTACCATCTGTATCACTTTCAAATGTACCACAAGCCGCAGTTGAACCAGTGCCAGTTGAAGGCGGCGTCAGGAGGGTTGCTTTGAGTT
>ERZ780141.533-NODE-533-length-28316-cov-7.324759_pt1 | contig 28316 bp, 18 predicted proteins | sample MGYA00433080_ERZ780141 | MGnify/ENA primary metagenome ERZ780141 (study PRJEB29588, sample SAMEA2154047) | human gut metagenome | biome: human gut; feature: human-associated habitat; material: faeces | place: Denmark | collected 2008/2010 ... | reverse complement strand
GAAGTGTCAGCCCTAATTTATGTTATTTAAAAAAGTTTTTACCGGACAGCAATAGCGATTTTTATACTGCTTGGTGCCTTTCGACTTTTATAAGGCATCTTTAGATTGTTTTTAACTCGCAATAGCTTGCTATTACTCATTAAAAATCAGTCAAAATTTACACTTCTAAAATTTCGAAATCCTACCAAGCCCTAATGACCGAATTGGGATGATCCAGTCAAACGCCTCCTACTATATGTAAAGATAATTCCGAGCTGTAATATATCAATTAAATGACAACTCCAACAGAGAAACCATCGATGAGGTGACCAATCTGTTGGAGTTGCTTGTTTATTGAGTCAGTAGATTATGCTTGCTTGTGGTAGCAGAGGGCAGCGCCAATAGCGGTGCGGAACTCGGCGTATTCGGGAATGTGGAAGCGCACATCGTAGAGGCTTTCCATCATCTTGAAAATAGTGCGACATTGTGGTATCTTGGTAAGGTTGCCAATAGCGACAAAGTCGCGAATGCCGCTGTTGAGCGCCGAGAGCACGGCTGCCGAACCGATGGTCTGAATCACGAGATAATAGATGCCGATAGCCAAATCTTCTTCGCTGACGTGTGCATTAGACACTTTGCCGAAGAGTGATGCTGTGGCGTAAAGAGGGAGGCCTTCGATGTCCATTTTGCAGATGTCTTCAATCTGCAGGTTTACGTTCTTCACGTTGCCACGTTCGGCCAACTCTTGAATGGTATCGATTTTGGTGGTTTTGAGCAAGAGTGAGCAGAGGCCCATGAGAGTGCCGCCGCCCATGCTGATGCCACCGAGGTGCTTGATGTCGTCGCCTTCCACCTTCACGAGGGTGGTGCCGGTGCCCATGCTCACCACGATGAGGTTTTCCAGACAACTGCCGAAGCGTGCTCCGAGGCCGTCGCTCTGAAACTCGTCGGCTTTGGTGGTAGGTAGGCCGTAGATTTCGCCATCGACCGATGCGCTGCCCACACCTGTGATCATCACATGCTCGATGTCGCTAAGCGAGATATTGTTTGTGTAGATGTATTTTCCGAATGCTCCGAAAAGTGAAGATACTGGGTCGGTGGCAGTGATAAACATTGGTGAAATGATATTGCCATTCTCAAGTCCAACAATCTTTGTGGTGCTTCCGCCCACGTCGATTCCGATTACAATTCCCATTGCTTTGTTTTTGTTTTTTATAAAATCATTTTTAATTTTACGGTTGTTGCTTTTAGCAAGTGGAGTGTTAGAGGCGATAAACCTCAAATCGGTCATCAGGTCGTATGTGTGTAAATATTTTCTACATCTTGGCGTCTTTCGGTTTTTAATAGGGCATCTGTAGCTTGTTTTTAACTCGCAATAGCCATTAAAAAAAGCAATCAAATTCTACTCTTCTAAAAATCCGAAATTCATTCAAACTCTAATGCCCGAATCGGGGTAATTCGCTTGTCAAAGGTATTATATATATTCTGTTTGGCAAAATTATTTCTAAGGTAAATGCTTGTGGTGGCTAATAAAACCCAAAAAATGAGGCCGTATCACATTTGAGAGTTGTGATACGGCCTCTGAGAAGTTATATTTCTACGTTGATTATTCTACCACGTGCTTCAAAGCAACTACGCCGTGAGCGGTGGTTGCGTTGATGATGTAGAATCCGTTGTCGAGAGCAAATGTGCATTTGCCTTCAGTAGCATAGTGCTTGCCAAGATATTGACCAGCGATATTGTAAATTTCAACGAATTGGATTTCCTCGTCGCCTGCAGCCACAGTGGTGATGCCATCGGCGTTGGTCACTGTCAATTGGCTGTGAGTGTTGATAGAGCCAATGCCAGAGCCGTCGGTAACGTGATAAACCTTGTAGTAGTTGTCGAAGTTGCCAACTGTTTCAAACGTTGATGAAGAAACCTTGCTCTCAACCAATGGAACATAGTCGCCCAAAGCAACGCCTGGAGTGTATCGGAAGTTTATTGTCTTTTCTTCGCCAGCGTTCATCTTCACGTTGTTCATTGTGACAATTTCGCCACCCTTGTTCTCAAATTTGCGAAGACGCACATATACGTAGCGGCTAATGTCTTGCAGAGCCTTGATGGTGATAGAAGCGTTTACTTGTTTGCCTTTCACAAGAGTTTCTGGCAAAGTGAAGTCGGTGCATACTATAGCGATATTAGGGTTGCTTTCAACTGTGATAGTGCAGTCGTCGTAGTTGTAGGGAACAGTTGCTGTGCCAGCAGTAGTAGTGGCATAAGCCATCACCTTGTAGGTGCCTGGATTTACGTCTAAGCGCTTGAAGAATTTCAAGTTGGTTGTAGTGCCCTTCGTGAAATTTTGAGCAGCAAGGCCAACGAAGACATATTCTTTGTCGGAATTCACATCCTTGAGATACAAAGTGACGTCGGCTTTACCCTCAGTGCCATAGTTGCGAGCGTTGAATGTAACCAAGAGGTTTTCTCCCTGAGCGATTTTGCGCTCGTTTGATGGAGAAGCAATCCAGTCGAAAGCAGAAGCCGCGCGAATAATAGGAGCGTTGCATTCAGCCAAAACTTCTATTGTGGTTGCGCCCACGTTGGTGTTGTCGAAATCATAGCTTTCGAAGCCTTTTTCAACAGCGGTAACGGTGTATTTGCCAGGAACGATGTCGTCGGTAAGGTCAAACAGAATGTTGATATCCTTTTCGGCATTGTCGTAAACACGGCTATTGAGTGTTTTGCTATCAACGAGATAAGATTTAGATGGATCGCTAACAGATGTCAGTTTCAATCTGATGTTGTTGAGGAATACTTCAGTGCTCTTGTTGAAGACAGCAAAAGACGCGTAAGCCGAGCCTTTAGCATAGACTTCGCCATCAAATGTGATGCGCTTGGTGAGTTCCGCATCAGGGCTAACCACATGTGTGGTGATGTTGAGTTGCTTGTTGCTTGCTGTCACTTCGGCATAAGAAGGGTATCCCATAGAGTGGCGAAGTATGGTCCACTCAGAGTTTCCTGCGGCCTTGTAAGCAAAGCTCATGCGGTAGTTGCCATCAGCAACGTCGGCAGTGACAGGGATGTTGCGCATAGTGAAGTATGCCATATCGGTGATATTCTTGCTCGAAGGATTAACACCTTTGAGAGACAAGTCTTGTGTTGCAAGCACCGCCTTGATGTCGCCGTTTTGAGTGAGCACCGCAGCAATAGAGCCATTGAAGTCGTAGGAATCTTCATTGACAATATAAGTCATTGCCATGCAAGAGCCACCATTCACAGATGCAGAAAAGCGGGTGTAGCCGTAGAGCGAGTGGATGAAATCGAGGGCATTTGGTTTGCCAGCAGGCTGAATGCCAATGATGATTTCTTGACCGGTGTTATAACCACCAGAACCCGAACCGATGCCAAGATCATCAGGATTCATATAGTTTACCATAAAGTAGCCGTTGCTTTTGCCCTTCCAGCCCCAGTTGATATGCACAAAGCCGTTGCTATCGTAGCCGTCGCAAACAAAGGCGTGGCCGCCTTGGCCGTCGTCGTTTGATGCGCTATAGTAAACAGGGCGTTTAGCATCAAGTTCCTTCTTGATAAGAGCCATCCATTCGTCGGAAGTGTAGTAGTCGCGAACCAGGTAAGAGACGCCCTTATCGTAGCCGAAATAGTCCTTCATCGCGCCAGGAACCACTTGAGAGAACGCGCCGCTGCCAGCAGGCTCGTAAGTCATATTAACACTGATGCCAATGTGAGCGCAGAGTGTAGCCACAGCATCGCGTTGAGCCTGAGTGCTTGAGCCAGCGTATGATTCAAGCATGTCGTCCCAGAGATAAGTGGTGTTGCCGAAATCAGCCGACAATTCACCTACGTTGGAAACGTAAGAGTATTTGCCAGTGCCCTTTTCTGGATATTTGTAGTAACGCATGATTTGGCTCATTGCGGTAGCCACGCAGCCCACATAGTAGTTATTGGTAGTGCCCTGATTTGAGTAAGTAGGGCATTTGTCGTTGTAAGGAGCATCTTGACCCCAAAGAATGTTGCCAAGTAGCGGTTCAACCACAGGAGTACCAGCAGTCTTGATATGGCGGGCAGTGCTTGTAGTGGCTTCTTTGGCGTAGCGGGCATAGTTGCTAAGCCAAGTGGTGACGTTGGATGGAGCACCTTCGAGAGAGAATGTGCCATTGTCGCCATAAGCGATCACATCGCCGAGAGCATCGTTGCCAGAAACAATCACGAAGCTGTTATCGGAATTGAAAATGTAGTAAGGAGCATTGCTTGCCGAAGCTACACCTTTCACACGCGGTGTGATGGTTGATTTAATAGATTTCGATTGCTTACCAAGGAAGTTTTCAGCAATACGCCGAGCCTGTGATAGGCTCACGGATTCGGCGTAGAGTGAAAAACTTATGGCAACTGAAGCAATCAGTAATGCCAAATGTTTTTTCATGTGTTAAATAAGTTTATAGAATTACTTTGAAAGATTTATCGTTGATCTTTACTATTACTACACCGTTGGTGTTGGCATTGATAGTGCTGATGCCAGCCTCAACGTTTGCTTTGTAGATTAATGCGCCAGTGAGAGCATATACCTCTACGTTTGCAGCATTTGGAGTGTTAACGGTGATAATGCCATTGGCAGCATATACGTTTGCGCTCTTAGCTTCAACTTCTTCAACAGATGATGGATCTGCAACGGTGATGATGTTTGAAACGTTAGAGTCGAGATAGCCGATTTCTCCAGAAATGATGGTTTCAACAGAAGCTATCACATAATAAGTATAGTAAGAAGAGCCATTGTCGAATGAAGCTGTAAATTCGTGTGAAGTTTCTTCGGTTTCAACTACTTCTTGCAATTTTGTGATTTTGCTACCAGCAGGTTTTACTTGGCTTACTTTAACGTTGTCAATGAAGAGCTTGCTGCTGCCAGCGTATTTAAATCTTACATAGCAATTAGCGTTACCCTTAGTGAATTCTGCCACGAAATTGGTGAAACCTGTAGCTGCAGTGGTGAAATCTTTTTCTTCGAGAACTGTTTTGTTGTCAGAGTCGATGAGTTGAATTTTGAAATCGCCTGCAGAGAATCTTCCGTAGGCATTTTCTGCAGCATCAACTATAACTTTGAACGCGCCGTTGCTTGAAGAAAGGTCGAGAACTGGAGTTTGGATGAAGCTATTGTCGTTGGAGAATGGAGCAATACCCATCATGCCAGCAGCAATTGCAGCAGAGTGTTGTGTCCAACCAAGTTGTTGTGTATAGCTGTCGAGGTTGCCCGAAGTTGCAAGGAACTTAATGTCGTTAAATGATCCTTCTGTTACTTTAGAGAAATCTTCAGAAATCAAAGTCACTTCTTGATCGTTTTTAAGGATAGTGTGCTTTTCAAGAGCAACAGTGTAGTAAGCAACATTTTCCACAGCATTCCAGTTGGCAGTAAAGCCAAGTTGGTTGATATTTGAAGCCTCAGTAGCTACAGGAGCAGGGAATGAACTGTAAACAGGAACAACGCGGATTTCTTCAGATGGCTCGCTTGTAACCTCGCCCTTTTGTGCGCGAACAGTGAAATAGTATTCCTTGTTTGCGTCAAGGCCACTAACACTCTTTGATGTTGCAGTTCCAACGTTTTCGTTTTGCATGAAATATTCTTTGCCAGCATCTGTCTTAGAGTATACGTCAAGAAGATAGTTTGTGGCACCGCTAACTGACTTCCATTTAGCAGTGAAAGAAGTCTTGTTGGCCATAGTTGGTTGTTGTGCCTCTGGAGCTGGGAAGAACGATTCGCATTGCTCAACCTTGAGGTCGTCAATCAAAACACCGTTTACTGAGAAAGTTGCAGAAACTTTGATGAAAGAAGAGTATGAGCCACCTGAACAAACAAAGCTGATATCAGTCCATTTGTCGTCGCTAAGGATTACTTGCTTTACGTTAGTGTATCTTAAGTCGATTTTTACCATAGCGCCATAAGAGTCGCGAGCGCGAAGCTTCATAGATACTTTTACAACACCGCCGAAATCCGACATTTTGTAGGCGCCTGTTTGAAGGTTGCCATTATCGCCAATTAATAACTTCTCGCCAGCCTCATACACTTTGCTACCATTCCACTTTGGGAACTTAGTGCTTTTATACAGAGCACCGCTGTAGCCACTGATGTCAGTAGTGCCAGGTTGGGCTTCGCTGCCGTTGGTAAATTCACTGAAATCGTTGTTGAAAACGGTTGTAACTTCGCTTTGAGCGTAAGCCGACAAAGCGAATGCTGCTATAGCAACAGCTAAAACTTTACGTAGATGTTTAATCATAATATATATGCGTTTGTGTTAATAAGTTGCAATGTGTTAACCCAAATCGGTCATTAGGACGTAAATGTGAGATTTTTCTACTGCTTGAATACTTTAGGTTTTTATAAGGCATCTTTAGGTCTTGCTATTACTCATTAAAAAGCAATCAAAATATGCACTTCTAAAACACCGAAATCCATTCAATCCCTAATGACCGAATTGTGTTAAGCGGGGCAAATATACATAAAGATGTTTGCCCTAAAAAACTCGAATTAGTTAATTATTCATAATTTATAGACAAAGTGTCGCATTGTATGAATGTATATGCAGTGGGCGTATAAAATGGAATATTCAGCCTATTCATTGAGCATATCAATCACGTTTGTGATGTCGCCATCGTTAGGTGCTGGCGTGATGCCAAGCAAGTGTGCGAGAAGGGCATACACGTTGGTGTTTTGGAACTTATCGGCTTTGTGATAACCTTTTTTGAAGTCGGGGCCAATAGCACGAAACATAACGTGCATATCGCTGATGTAAGGGTCGAACCCGTGTGTGCCGCCAGACTTAAAATTGTTGTTGTCGGTAAAAAGCCATCCGGGATCGGGAAGAGCCACCACGTCGCCAATGCGCGAATTGGTGCCGTATTGCAGGTAAGCAGGAATCTCGTTGCGTCGCCAAGCGCAAAGGTGAGGCACGTCTTTCAGTGCGTTATACACTGAATCCACGCAACCGGCTTTGCAATAAATCTGTCCAGGCAGGTTGCCATCGACCTTTTCTATCCATTCGTCTTTGAGATATTTCTTCACAGGCACAATGCGGTCTGGTGAAATAGGAGCCATGCCGTGGTCGCTTGTCACAATTAGATTGATTTTGTCGGCAAAAGGCAGTTCGCTTAGTCGAATGCTGAGCACGTGCATGAGAGAGTCGAGGCTCTCGATTTTTGCGCGAGTTATCTTAGAATATGGGCTGTAGCGATGTCCCACTCCGTCGGGCTCTTCAAAATAAGCCATTACTAAGTGAGGGCGTTCGGCCTCAGGCTTTTTCAAAAGGCTTATCACCTTATCTATTCGTTGGCTGTCAGTGAGCAGCGGCTTGACATTGTAGTCGCACCAGTAGTTAGGCATACCAGTTTTTGAAGGCACGTCGCTACCTACCCAATAAACGGTGCCAACCTTCACACCTTGCTTTTTAGCAGTTACCCAAATTGGTTCGCCGCCATAAAAAGTGGTGTCGTTGCGAGCTTCACGCGAAGAGAGCGAGTAATATTTGCCTTGTTTGCGGTCGACGAAGCTGTTTGCGATGATGCCGTGGTGATCAGGCACCAGACCTGTAGCTAAAGTGTAGTGGTTAGGGAAGGTTTTGCTTGGGAATGATGGGCGCATAATGGCGCTTGCACCATCTTTCGCCATGGTGTCGAAGAATGGAGTGTCGTACATTTCTGGATAATCCCATCTGAAACCGTCGAGCGACACTATCACAGTGTAATGGTCTTGCTTATTGGCTGCAAAGCCAATGGTGAAGGCAAGACAGACAACCAAAGTTGATAAAAATCTTGAAATTCTCATTATTTATAGTCTTTTATTTTAGAAAAACAGTATTGTTATGACAGTTCTACTACCGTGATGCCGGCACCGCCAAGTTGGATGTGCTCATCGCGATAAGAGGTTACGCCCCTCACGGTGTTGAGGTATTGGCGTATAAGTGTTCGCAATATGCCGTTGCCTGTGCCGTGCAATATTCGCACTTGCTTGGCGCTGAATTGTATGGCATCGTCGAGGAAGTAGGTGATGGCTTGAATGGCTTCGTCGCCACGCATACCTCTGACGTCGATGTCGGGATTGAAATTCAGTTGACGCTCACGCAGAGAGTCGGCCGTGGCTTTCGACAGCGCCGATGGAGCCTTTGGCTTATCGGGCTTGCGCATAGTAGGCTTAAGTTTCGAAAGCGGAGTGCGGGTTTTGAATCCGCCCATAGCCACAAATGCGTTTTTGCCTTCGATTGCGATGATTTCGCCCACAGTGTTCGATCCGTCGATTGTTACGCTTGCGCCTACCTCGAGTTTTGGCGAAGCCGATGACTTTGCCTCAGATTTTGGCGCTTGTTTCTTTCTGGTGGGAAGTTCGCTGTATTTGTCGTTGATAGGATTGCTCTCGGCATTCGACTGGATTCGCTGTTTGAATTCATCTAACTGTCGGCGCAACTCCTTGGTCTTTTCCTTCTCGGCTTGTGCAGTCTTAATCTCGCGAATGGTTCGCTCGATGTTGGCATTTGTGGAAGCAAGAATGTTTTTAGCCTCCGATTTTGCCGCGTGAATGATTTCGCGCTGAGTGTTGCGGATGTCGTCGAGGCGGGCATTGTATTGCTCGGCAATTTGGTCGATGCGCTTCTCCTTGTTGTGGATTTCCTGACGCTTATTCTCCCAATATTTACGGTCGCGAGCGATGTCGAGCAAATATTTGTCCATATTGATGTAGTCGCTGCCTACAATCTGCGAAGCCTCGTCGATAACCTCGGAAGGAATGCCTATTTTTCGTGCAATCTCAATGGCAAACGAGCTACCAGGATAGCCCACAGAGAGTTGAAACAGCGGTTGCATCTTCTGTCGGTCGTAGAGCATGGCTCCGTTGATAAGTCCGTCGGTGTCGTCGGCGTAGTGCTTCAAGTTTTGGTAGTGAGTGGTGATGATGCCAAACACACGCTTCTCGTTAAGCTGATGCAGAATGGCTTGAGCAAGCGCCGCACCGATTTGAGGCTCGGTGCCGCCGCCAAACTCATCGATAAGTATCAACGAAGTGTTGTCGGCGCGATTGAGCATCAGTTTCATGTTGGTGAGGTGCGAACTATAGGTACTCAAGTCGTTCTCTATCGACTGTTGGTCGCCGATATCAATGAAAATGCTGCGATAGATGCCTATATGAGAATTGTAGTAAACAGGCGGCAACAATCCGCATTGAGTCATATATTGAACGATACCCACGGTCTTCAGACATACCGATTTGCCGCCAGCGTTAGGACCTGAAATAACAAGGATGCGATCTTTCTTGTTGAGTGCCACATTGAGAGGAACCACCTCTTTGCCTTGCTCGCGCAGCGCAATTAGCAGCACTGGGTGTACGGCATGATAGAGTTCAATCTGAGCCTTGCGTTCGATGTGCGGTTTGCAAGCCTCGATGTCTTGTGCAAAGAGAGCCTTAGCGCGCACAAAATCTATTTGCCCCAAAATGTCGTAGGTGCAAAGCAGAGAGTCGATGTGCGGACGAATTATGTCGGTGACACGGCAGAGTATTCTGATAACCTCGCGCTGTATCTCCGCCTCGAGTTCGCGGATATGATTGTTGGCTTCAACAATCTCGGCAGGCTCGATAAACACGGTGCGCCCAGTGGCAGATTCATCGTGAACGATACCGCGAATTTTGCGCTTGTTCATCGGCGACACAGGCAGCACCAAGCGGCCGTCGCGAATAGATGGGGTGGCCTCCTTGTCGAGATAACCATCTTCGCGGGCACGAGTGATAATGCCACGAAGTATGCTGTTGATGCTATGTGTGGTGCCATGCAATTGCCGGCGCAATTCCAGCAATTCTGGAGAAGCAGAGTCTTTCACGTTGCCAAATTTGTCGAGCGTCTGAGCGATGGCATCAGCAATAAGAGGAAACGCATCCATTGCCGAAGTGAGTCGTGCAAGAGCCGGGTAGGGCGATTGCTCATCGTCGGTGCTGAAGAAGCGAATGATTTCTTTGATTGTGTTGAGCGAGCGTTGCAGATCGTAGAGGTGCGGCTCTGTGATGTATGCGCCAGGCGTATTGGCCGCCTTCAGCGCAGGGCGTACGTCAAAGAAATGGTTTACTGGAAACTCTTTGCCACTTTGTAGTATGGTGAGAAACTCGTTGGTTTGGTCGAGCCATTCGTTCACCTCGTCGTAGCGGGTTGAAAAGCGCATGTTTGCGCAGTGTGAAGCGCCAAGCGAACTCATACAACGACGGTTCACCTCGGCACGAACGGTATCGAAACCAATTTTGCTTTCAAAATTCTTTGGATATATCATAGTGCAAAGTTACAAACAAATATGTTCATATTAATGTGTTTTGTGCGTTAAATGCCATGCTTGGCAAGTGTCGCAAAAGTATGGAGCCAAATGTACGTTGGTGGCTCGATTGTGCTTTGATTTGATAAATTTCTTGGCTTCCTGCTCGGTGAGAAACACCAATTTCGGTTTGCCGCAAGCTTCGCATAATCGTCTCATGGCTTTGGCGTGGTTTTGTATCGAGGGAAACGGAAAATGATAGACAATGCCACCATAAATGCCAGCGCCCATGCATAGTATAGATATGGGAAGAATGCCACAGGAGTGACTTGCGCGATGCCTGAAGCAAGGAGCGCTTGTGCGCCGTAGGGGATGATGCACTGCACGATGCAAGAGCAAGTGTCGAGCAGGCTTGCCACTTTGCGGTTGTCGAGATTGAATTGCTTAGAAATGCGTTGTGCGATTTGCCCCACAGTGATAATTGCCACTGTGTTGTTGGCGGTGCAAATGTTCACGATACTCACCACGAGCGATATGCACGCTTGTGCGCCGCGCACACCGCTGATGCGGTCGGTGAGAATCTGTATGATGTATTGAATGCCACCATTGTGGCGAATCACTTCCAATAGACCGGAGGCCAAAAGTGTGACGATGATAAGGTTGCCCATACCGTCGATGCCGTCGCCCATAAATGAGCACATGTTGATGAGTGGAATGTCGGTGCAAAGCAAAGAAAATATTATGCACGACATTATGCCGATGCTCAGTACCACAAGCACGTTGACGCCTATTATGGCAAAAAACACTACAAGCAGATATGGAGTGACAAGCCATGCGCTTGCTTGGCTTTGTTGGAATGTCGGTGCATGGAAGTTGCCAACGACTGTGAATAGCACCACGGCAATGACTGCCGCTGGAATGGCTATCCATAGGTTGGCCTTGAATTTATCGTTCATTTTGCATTTCTGCGAACGTGTGGAGGCAATGGTGGTGTCGGAAATAAACGACAGGTTGTCGCCGAAGAACGAGCCACAGAGTGTGACAGCCACGAAGAATGGAATGTCGCCGCCAGTGGCTTGTGCCAATTCCACCGCAAACGGAGTGAGCGCAACCACGGTGCCTACCGATGTGCCGATGCTCAGAGATATGAAGCAAGAGGCGATGAACAGGCTTGGCACAAGGTAGTGCGTAGGAAGTGCCGACATGGTGAGTGATACGGTGGCCTCGATAGAGCCGATGCCCTTGGCGAGTGCGGAGAATGCTCCTGCCATGATGAAAATCCATATCATGTAGAGCACGTCGGTATTGGCTGCGCCGCGAGTGAAAATCTCAATTCTTTCTGAAATTCTTTTTCCTTTGATGCTTAGCACAGCCCATACAGCAGCAATGATAAACGCTAAAGCAAGCGGCATCTTATAGAAGTCGCCAATTGCAATAGAAACAGCTAAATATAAAACTAAAAATACGGCTATTGGAGATATAGCCAGAAGTCCTTGTCGTGTAGATATTCGTTCGTCAAATTCCATATTGTGTGCAAAGTTACTACAATTTTATGCAAGCGACACGTTTCGAGGTGGATTTTGTGGACGTTTTTGGCTTAGTTTTTCAGTTTTGTAACTTTTGTGAGGTATTGTGGGATAGCCTAATAGGGGGCTCGTATTGCATAGGTCGCATATAATATTTACCTTTGCGAGGCTTAATGAATGAAAAATTAGATGGAAAAAACGCAAATGTTGCATAAAGTGAGCATTGTGACTGTGTGTCGCAATGGCGGGATACAGGTGGACGACACGTTGCAGTCGATAGTTTCGCTTGAGTATCCTGAAATAGAAATGATTTTCGTTGACGGTGCGTCGACCGACGATTCGTATGCTCGAGCACTGGCTTATGAAAATGAATTTGGGGCTCGTGGCTTTGCGTTTAAGCATCTGTCGGAACCAGATGGAGGCATCTATGATGGCATGAATAAGGGTATTGCAATGGCTACTGGAGAATGGGTATGCTTTATGAATGTAGGCGATTCGTTTGATCATCCAAAGGCGCTTGCCGAGGCTCTTTGCGCCTCAGGGGCGAGTGATGCCGATGTGGTGTATGGCAATGCTTGCTTGGATATGAATTTCGGCAAAGTGCGTATGAAACCGAAACCGCTTGACTACTTAAATAAGAAAATGGCATTTTGTCATCAGAGCACCATCGTGCGCACTGCTGAGATGAAGCGTATGCCATTTGACTTGCGCTATAGCCTGGCTGCTGACTATGATTTTATGTACAAGATGTATCGTGCTGGCAAGCGCTTTAAGTATGTTGATGTGGATATTGCCGTGTTTGAGAGTGAAGATGGTAAGTCGTCGCAAAACCGACTAAGGGTTAACCGAGAAAATGCGAGGATACAAGGACGTGACAAAACGCTTAGTTGGCGATTGTCGTATGCTGGCAAGTGTGTGGCGTCGTGTTGCAAACGTGCATTTTATGCGGCACTGCCAGAATGGTGCGTAAAGGCGTTGCGTCAGCGCAATTATGAGCGATTGAGCCGTCGCAGAATGCAATGATTTGGGGAAATAAAAAAATGATAATATGAAAAAGAATAAATTGCTTTTGTCGGTTGCTTTGGGTGCAGTGCTATTGGCAAGCTGCGCAAAGGAGGAAAAGCAACAAATAGAACTGCCAGACTTGGCAAAATTGTTTGTGTCGCAGAATTATAGTAAGCAAACTGTGGAAAGCGTCAGCAACGACAGTGCGGCTGTGTATGAAGTGACATTGTCTGATAAGACCGAAATCACATTTAATGCCGATGGCATGTGGGAAAAGGTGAAACCTGTTGAGGGAGGCTCTGTGAATACAGCATTGCTTCCGCCAGCAGCGGCAATGTATCTGCAGGAAATATACTCAGGCAAGAAGGTGACACTTCTGGAGCGTAATATCCCTACGGGACTAATGCGTGTGACACTTGACGATGGATTGGAAATCGTATTTACAAGTGAGGGGCAGATTGTCTAAACCAAATCGCTGAACTACAATAATAAATCAAGCGGAAATGTAGACTTGTGATAGTCGGCATTTCCGCTTGTTGGTTTTATGGATATGATGTGGAATTACTTCATATCTTCCTTAAACAAGATCTTGTAGTCGCGCTTGATGGCAGGAGTAACAATATCCTCAGGAATGAAGCGCCAGTTGTTGTGGGCCTTTGGAGAAACAGTGCCTTTCTCCTGAATGTATTGAAGCATATAGAAGCGCAAATCCTTATCGGTAGAGAACACGATGCGCTTTGGCAGTTCGTCCTTAGGAATGCCAGCGCCAGCGGTGAGCAGTGCGCCACCACCATTGCCACGATAAGAGTTAACTGCTACGCGGTAGGTCTTCTCCATAGAGAAAGGTGTGCCGTCTTGCATGCTGATGATGTTGACTTTTTCGCCTTGTGGCTTAGTGACATCAACGGTGTAGATGATTCCTGCAGCAGAGTCGAAATTGAAGCTTTCGTTTTGGAATGCAGCACGGCTCTTATCGCCTTCGCCTTTGGCTTGCTTGAAAAGCATAATGTGGTCGTCGGGCGAAGTCATTTGGTTGGTCCATTTGAAATAAGAATATTCGAGGAAGTTCTTGATCTCTTTTCCGGTGAGATTCATTGCGTAGAGCATGTTCTCGTATTTCATGAGATTAAACATGTCGCTCATGTAGATGTCGCCTTGGTTGATTTGAGCGTCAAACGATAGCGGAGCGGCAAAAGAAATATCAGCCTTGGCAATGTTCAATTGGATGTCGTGAATGAAATCGATGAATGCTGAAGATCCGAAATAAGAGTCTTTGAGAGAAATGGTGTTGGTGTTGTAGCCAATCTTTTTCGACACAAATTTCTGCACCTCGTTGTATTGCTTATAAAAATGAGCGAGGAAATGAGGGTCTGGCTCGTATTTGCTCATTTCTTCGAGGTTGCCGGAGATGGTCTTGTTCACAACTTTGCCATCTTGAATGGTGAAGTCAATCTCGATATTGCTTGCTGCGATGCCATTTACGGCGCCGTTAGCCAAGAGCACTTGCTTGCCGTCGACATTAGTGATAGTGCGGTATTCGCGACGATGGTCGTGTCCGAAAAGCACGATGTCGAAGCCAGGCACCAGACGAGCCACTTCAAGCGAAGCGTTCTCAACGTAGCCAGCCACATTGTGGCTCATGTCTTGTCCGGCGTGGAAAAGACCGATAATCAAGTCGGGCTTTTCTTTTTCTTGAATGATTGGAATCCATTTGCGAGCGGTTTCCACCATATCGTCGAAACGAAGACCTGCCCAAAGGTTTTCGGCAAGCCAAGCAGGAATTGCTGGGGTGATCATGCCCAACACGGCAATCTTCACGCTGTCGCGCTTAAAGATAACGTAAGGTTTCAAATATGGTTTGCCGGTTTTTGTGTCGACAGTGTTTGCGCCGATGATAGGGCAGTTGCATTGCTTTATCCAACGGTCGTAGACGGCGTGTCCTGTCTCAACGTCGTGGTTGCCGATGTTGCCAGCATCATACTTCATGTAGTTTAGCACTTCGGCAAATAGGTGCTTGCTGCGAGTATCCATGTAGTTGTAGTAGTAAGCCGATGGTTGGCCTTGCAGGATATCTCCGTTGTCGAGCAAAATCAGGTTTTTACCAAACACTTTGCGTTCTTGATTTACGAAAGAGCTGATTCTTGAGTAGCTGCCATTCCATGGTTTTTGTGTTATGAAATTGTATGGGAAGCAGTTACCATGAACGTCGGTAGAGTGGATTACCTTGATTTTAACAGTGCGGCTGCTTGCGCATGCCGATGTTGCTATTGCGATTAGCGCCATTGTAAGTATAAAAATTCTTTTCACGTTATTTGTGTAGGTTTGTTGTGATTAATAATTATTTTTGGGTGTTCAAAGTTACGAAAAAAATATTTAATATGTCAAAAATGGTGTGCTCTGGGGATAAAAGAACTTTTAATTTTGTAATTTTGCTATTTGAACACAAATAGAAACAAAAAGTGAACGAACCATTAGCAGAACGGATGCGTCCGAAGACGCTCGACCAGTATATCGGTCAGAAGCACTTGGTGGGAGAAGGTGCTGTGATAAGGCGAATGATAGAGTCGGGCAATATCTCATCGTTTATTCTCTGGGGGCCTCCTGGGGTGGGTAAGACTACGCTTGCAAAAATCATTGCGGCGCAGATACAAGTGCCATTCTACACGCTGTCGGCAGTGACTTCGGGTGTAAAAGAGGTGCGCGATCTGCTTGAGCGCTGTAAGAAAGATGCCGCAAGCGTGTTTTCAAAGGGCAGGCCAGTGCTTTTTATCGATGAAATACACCGATTCAATAAGTCGCAGCAAGATTCGCTGCTTGGTGCAGTGGAAAATGGTACGGTGACACTGATAGGTGCCACCACCGAGAACCCGTCGTTTGAGGTGATACGTCCGTTGCTGTCGCGAGCACAGGTGTATGTGCTGAAGCCGCTTGAAGAAGAAGATTTGCTGCAATTGCTCAATAGGGCAATAGAGAGCGACCCGGTGTTGCGCGAGAAAGAAGTGAAAATAGAGGAAACCGCTGCGCTGATGAGGTTTTCGGGCGGTGATGCGCGCAAGTTGCTCAACATACTCGACTTGATGCTGCAATCGCTTGGCGAAGATGAGCCGTTTGTGATAAACGATGCTGTGGTGACAGAGCGTTTGCAGCAAAATCCGATGGCTTTTGACAAGGATGGCGAGATGCACTACGACATCATTTCGGCATTTATAAAATCGATAAGAGGAAGCGACCCTGATGCGGCAATATATTGGTTGGCGCGCTTGATAGCAGGTGGAGAAGATCCGAAATTCATAGCCCGCCGATTAGTGATTTCGGCGAGTGAAGACATCGGGCTTGCCAATCCTAATGCGCTGTTGCTTGCCAATGCCACATTTGATACTATACAGAAAATCGGTTGGCCAGAGGGACGTATACCATTGGCTGAATGCACGGTATATCTTGCCACATCGCCTAAAAGCAACTCGGCATATATGGCTATCAACAATGCTCTGCAATATGTGGAGCAGACTGGAAATATGCCTGTGCCTCTGCATCTGCGCAATGCTCCAACAAAACTGATGAAGCAGATGGGATATGGCAGTGGCTATAAGTATGCTCACGACTATCCCGGAAACTTCGTGCGGCAAGAGTTTATGCCACTCGAATCGGGGCATCCTACATTTTGGAATGCTTGCACAAATGCGCAAGAATCCAAGATGAAACAGCGTATGGATGCGTTGTGGGGTAGTGCTGATGGTGGTAAGGAATGAGCCTTTTGCACCACTAAAAAAAGAGAGAATGAACGCAAAATACGACAAATAGGACAATAAACGTGTAAAAATAACTAAAGAGGCAAAAAGAGTTTGCGTACACGATTGATTTTGTGTAAATTTGCGGTTAGTTTGATGTCTTGTGCAAGGTGTGTGAGCACGCGTGCAACACATTAATATAAATAGAAAAGAAGAAAAAACATTAACAAATACAAAGATCTCCAATTATGAGTTTGAACATTGTAGTTTTGGCAAAACAAGTGCCAGACACTCGTAATGTAGGCAAAGATGCAATGAAGGCCGATGGTACAATCAACCGTGCAGCCCTTCCAGCAATCTTCAACCCAGAAGATTTGAATGCATTGGAACAAGCCTTGCAATTGAAAGATAAGAATCCAGGTTCAACAATCACATTGCTCACAATGGGTCTCCCGCGTGCTGCAGAGATTATCCGCGAGAGTCTCTATCGCGGTGCCGACACTGGTATAGTATTAACAGACCGTGCATTGGCAGGTGCCGACACCTTGGCAACCTCTTATGCAATCGCTACTGCTATCAAGCACCTTGGCAAGTTTGACATCATTCTCGGTGGTCGTCAAGCAATCGACGGTGACACTGCACAGGTGGGTCCTCAAGTGGCAGAAAAACTTGGTTTGCCACAAGTGACATACGCAGAAAGCGTGAAGGTAGAAGATGGCAAGGCAATTGTTAAGCGCCGTTTGGAATCGGGCGTTGAAACAGTGGAATGCCCATTGCCATTGGTAGTGACTGTGAACGGTAGTGCCGACGCATGCCGTCCACGCAACGCACGCTTGATACAGAAATTTAAATATGCTGTAACTCCAAGCGAAAAGGCTCAATTGTCGGAAGAAAAATTGAAGCTTGTAGAAGCACGTCAATTCCTCAATCTCAAAGAATGGGGCGCAGCAGAAATTGAAGCAGACCTCGAACAATGCGGTTTGGCTGGTTCACCAACAAAGGTTAAGAATGTTGTGAACGTGGTGTTTGCTGCTAAGGAAAGCAAGGTGATAGACGGTGCTGACGAAGCAGGTCTTGAAGACCTTATTAAGGACTTGATTGCAGAACACACAATCGGTTAATAGTAACAATTTCAAAATATTTCGGAAAATGACAGACAATAATAATCTTATAGTATATTGCGAATACGACGAAGGCAAGATTGCTGATGTTAGTTTGGAATTGCTTACTAAGGGTCGCAAACTTGCTACAACACTCGGTGTGAAATTGGAAGCACTGGTGATTGGCGACAAACTTGAGGGTATTGAAAATCAAGTATTCCCTTACGGTGTGGATGTAGTGTATAAGGTAGAAGACGCAAGATTGTATCCTTACACTTCTCTTCCTCACTCATCTATCGTTATCAACTTGTTCCGCGAAATCAAGCCACAAGTGTGTTTGATGGGCGCAACAACAATCGGTCGTGACCTTGGTCCACGCGTATCGTCTTGCTTGCATAGTGGTCTTACTGCCGACTGTACTTCACTTGAAATCGGCGATCATACCGATCCTAAGACTGGCAAGGAATATAGCAACCTTCTTTATCAAATTCGTCCAGCTTTCGGAGGTAACATCGTGGCAACAATCGTCAACCCAGAGTGCCGTCCACAAATGGCAACAGTGCGAGAAGGCGTGATGAAGAAAGAAGTGTTTGACGCCAACTATAAGGGCGAGGTTGTAAATCTCGACGCAAACAAATATGTTGATGATGAAAGCTTTGTAGTGAAGATTATCGATCGTCACATCGAAAAGTCAAAGATCAACATCAAGAATTCTGCTATCGTGGTAGCAGGTGGTTATGGTATGGGAAGCAAGGAAGGCTTCGACATGCTCTATGAATTGGCTGACACACTTGGCGCAGAAGTTGGTGCTTCGCGTGCAGCAGTGGATGCTGGTTATTGCGAACACGAACGTCAAATCGGTCAAACAGGTGTGACTGTACGTCCAAAGCTCTATATCGCTTGCGGTATCTCTGGCCAGATTCAGCACATCGCTGGTATGCAAGAAAGCTCGATTGTGATTTCTATCAACAACGACCCTAATGCACCAATCAACACAATCGCCGACTATGTAATCAACGGTGATGTAGAACAAGTGATTCCTCGCTTGATTAAGTATTATAAAAAGAACTCTAAGTAAACAGAACATAGAAAATGGCTAATTTTTATACCGACAATAAGGCGCTTCAATATCACTTGAATCATCCTTTGATGAAAAAGATTGTTGCGCTCAAGGAACGCAACTTTGTGGATTGCGAAAAATATGATTATGCCCCAATCGACTTTGACGATGCGATGGATTCGTATAAGAAAGTTCTTGAAATTGCGGGTGAACTTGCTGCAGAAGTAATTGCTCCAAACGCAGAATCGGTAGACGCAGAAGGTCCTCACGTGATTGATGGCCATGTGAAATATGCAGAAGGCACACAAAAGAACCTTGATGCAATCAATCAAGCAGGTCTTATGGGTATCTCTTTGCCACGTCGCTACAATGGCTTGAACTTCTCGATTGTTCCATATATCATGGCAAATGATATCGTGAGCCGTGCCGATGCAGGTTTTGAAAACGTATGGGGACTTCAAGATTGCGCTGAAACAATCTATGAATTTGCCGACGAAGACCAAAAGCAACGCTACCTCACTCGTGTGAGCGCAGGCGAAACAATGGCTATGGACCTTACAGAGCCAGATGCTGGTAGTGACCTTCAAGCAGTAATGCTCAAGGCTACTTACAACGAAGAAGACGGCACTTGGAGATTGAATGGCGTAAAGCGTTTCATTACCAATGGTGACGCTCACATCTCTCTTGTATTGGCTCGTTCAGAGGCTGGCACTAAGGATGGTCGTGGCCTTTCGATGTTTATCTACGACCGCAACGACGGTGGCGTGATTGTACGTCGCATCGAACATAAATTGGGTATCAAGGGTAGCCCAACATGCGAACTCGTGTTTAAGAACGCAAAGGCAGAACTCGTTGGTTCGCGCAAACTTGGTCTTATCAAGTATGTGATGGCGCTTATGAACTGCGCGCGTCTTGGTATCGCTTCTCAATCAGTAGGTATCAGCGAAGCTGCATACCGTGAGGCAGTGGCATACGCCAACGACCGTAAGCAATTCGGTAAGGCAATCATCGAATTCCCTGCTGTGGCAGAAATGATTGCAAACATCAAGGCTAAGCTCGATGCATCGCGTGCATTGCTCTATGAGACAGCACGCTTTGTGGATATGACTAAGATTCTTGAAGATATCGCTCGCGAACGCACACTTGCTCCAGAAGAGCGTGCCGAAATGAAGCACTATTCTCGTCTTGCTACAGCTTACACTCCACTCACTAAGGGCATGGGTAGCGAATTCTGTAATCAAAACGCTTACGACTGTATCCAAATACACGGTGGTAGCGGTTTTATGAAAGATTATGCTTGCGAACGCATCTATCGTGATGCCCGCATCACTTCTATTTATGAAGGTACTACACAACTTCAAGTAGTGGCTGCTATCGGTAATGTCACTAAGGGCGTGTATGGCGATCAAATGAAGGTGTATGCTGCTGAAGAGGTGAGCGAAGCAATGAAGCCATTGCAAGCACGTGTGAATGCTATGGCTGAGGCTTACAACGACATCGTAAGCAAGATTGACACTGCCAACAAGGAATATTTCGACTTGCAATCACGTCGCCTTGTGGAAATCGCAGGTCATGTGATTATGGCTTACTTGCTCGTTAACGATGCTTCTAAGGCTCCTGAACTCTTCGAAGGTAGTGCTAAGGTTTACGTTAACTATGCAGAAGGTGAAGTGGCTAAGAACCTTAAGATGCTCAATAGCATCTCTGTTGATGAATTGGCTGCTTACGGCATCAAGTAAATCCTACGACTTTGATATAGCATCCCCCGTAACGGGGGAGCACTAATAGAAAAAAGAATCACAGCGGTTCATCACCGTTGTGATTCTGTCGTTTCTAAATACCACTTATTTCTGTGATTTACGGAGGGGATTTTGCTCACGCAATTTCCCCTCGTATTGTTATAAACTGTAATGGCTACATAATAATATACATATCTTTCGCTTCACGCGTGGGTAAGATTATTAAAGTCGTTGCCTCGATCTCTTTCTTGGCAAGTGATTTATGTAGCGCATACACTGTCTGAATTACACAAATCTAACCTGTTTTATTTAATTATTTAAAAAACTGTAGTTGAACCTGAATTGATAACCTTTGCAATAATATAATGCATTAGAATGCGAAAAAGTTCACGAGAGTGGGATGATTTTGGGAAAATTTGTGGAATTTGCGTAAATTTGTGGAAATAACATATACGTGAGAATAACAGACAAATAAAACTTAGATATGAAGAAATTATTGATGATGGTGTTTGCATTGTGCGTGTGTGCTAATGCGTATGCCGAAGATTTCACTCTACGTGATGCCGTGTTGTATCAAGGGAAGAAAGGTATTGGAGAAGTTTCCACCTCGATAGACGGGGAAAGCTACTACCAAATGCGAGGAATGGACAAGATTGTGAAGGTGTCGTTTAAGACCGGTGTCGAGCAAGTGGTTTTTGATGCTTCAACTGCGCGCGATTGCAACATCTCGCAGTGGAACGGCTTCTCTATGTCGCCCGACGAAAGCAAGATTTTGCTTTACGCCAATTCTGAACTTATATATCGTCACTCATTCCGTGCCGACTACTATGTGTATGAGTTGCGCCACAACAAGATGACCAAATTGAGTAAGGCCGGTGGTGAGGAGATTGCCACATTCTCGCCCGATGGACGAATGGTTGCATACGTTCACGACAATAATATCTATATCAAAAAGCTTGATTACGGCACAGAAGTGGCTGTAACCACCGATGGCAAAAAGAATAGCGTGATAAACGGTGTCCCGGACTGGGTATACCAAGAGGAATTGGCTATGACAAACAGCCTTGCATGGTCGCCAGACAACCTCACTCTGTCGTTTATCCGTTGGGACGAATCGAAAGTTAAGACTTATCCATTGCAGATGTATAAGAGCGCTTGCAATCCTATCAAGGCCAACGAACTCTATCCTGGAATGTATGAATACAAATATCCAAAGGCCGGTTGCGAAAACGCCACAGTGAGCGTGATAAGCTACGACGTGGAAAACCGCACCCTCAAGACAATGAATGTGCCGATGGTAAAGGACGACTACATCGCAAAGATTGTGTATGGCAAGACTTCTGATAGACTGATGGTGACAAAACTGAATAGACACCAAAATGAGATTACGCTCTATGCCGTAAATCCACGTTCAAAGGTGGCAAAATCGATCTACTCAGAGAAGAGCGACACTTGGCTAAACTACTCGATGCTGACAGAAGCTGTTTATTACGACAATTTCTTTATTATCCGCAGCGAAAAGAGCGGTTGGGCGCATCTTTATCAGTATTCAAATGGCGGTGCATTGATGAAACAGTTGACCAAGGGCGAATGGAATGTGACCGAGTATTATGGCTATAATCCAACTACAAAGTCATTCTATTTCCAATCTACACAAGTGAGTCCGCTCGACCGCACAATTGCTAAGGTGGATGCAAAGGGCATTGTTACACCAATCGTGCAAGGCGCTGGCACATATTCTGCCACATTCAGTGGCAATATGGCATATTACATCCAGAATTTCTGCGACGCAAAGACTCCTAACCAATATCGTGTGATAAACACCCTTAATGGCAAGACCGTTCGCAACTTGGAGTTGAACGAAGAGTATGCTGAAAAGTATTGCGGCAACGACGTGCCAAAGCGCGAGTTCTTCCAATTGGAAAGCCACGGCAATAAGTTGAATGCATATATGATTAAGCCTTTGAATTTCAATCCTAATAAGAAATATCCTGTGATTATGTCGCAGTATAGTGGCCCAGGTTCACAGATGGTGAAGAACAGCTGGAAGGTGGATTGGGAAGAATATTTCGCAACTCAGGGCTTCATCGTGGTGTGTGTAGACGGTAGAGGAACAGGATTCCGCGGCAAGGCGTTTGAAAGCGCAGTGTATATGAAATTGGGTAAGTATGAGACTGAAGACCAAATCGCAGCAGCAAAGTATATGGCATTGCAATCATATGTTGATGCAAAACATATAGGCATTTGGGGCTGGAGCTTTGGTGGCTATGAGGTGCTTATGGCAATGTCGCAGACCGATAGCCCATACGCAGCTGGTGTAGCAATTGCTCCTGTCACCGACTGGCGTTTCTATGACTCAATCTACACAGAAAGATTTATGCGCACTCCAAAGGAAAACGAAATCGGCTACAACGAAGGATCTCCATTGAAGCGCATCGATAAGCAAAAAGGTCGTCTGCTTATTATGGCAGGAACTGCTGACGACAATGTACATATCACCAATATGTATGAGTATGTGTCGGAAATGACGCTGCAAAACAAATTGTTTGATATGATGGTGTATTTAAATATGAACCACTCGATATATGGTTGCGGCGCACGCGAACCTTTATATAGAAAGGTGCTCGAATTTTTTAATAAAAATCTTAAAAAGTAAGACGAAAATAATCGGAGATGGCAAACGATGATACTCTATATGTGATTACCGGTCCTACGGCATCGGGCAAGACCTCAAAGGCTGTAGCCCTTGCTCGTGCTATAGGCGGGGAAATAATCAGTGCTGACTCGCGTCAGATATATCGTGGTATGGATATAGGCACAGGCAAGGATTTGGAAGAATACCAAGATGTGCCATATCATCTCATTGATATATGTGATGCAGGCTATAAGTATAATCTATATCAATATCTCCGCGATTATCAGATAGCCTACGATGATATTCGCAATCGTGGCAGAAGGGCAGTGCTGTGTGGCGGCACGGGATTGTATGTTGAGAGCGTGCTCAAGGGCATACAGCTGCCCGAAGTGCCCGAAAATACCGAGCTGCGACAGTCGTTGCAGGGGAAGACTCTTGAGGAACTCACTGATATGCTAAGCAAGATGAAGCGCTTGCACAACACCACCGACGTGGATTCTTGCAAGCGTGCCATCCGCGCCATTGAGATACAGGACTACTATCAAAAGCATCCCGAGCAAGAGGTGAAGACAGAACCACATCCAATAGAGAACGCTGTGATAGTGGGCGTGGAGATTGACGTAGAAAACCGTCGCCGACGCATCACCGAACGCTTGAAGGCTCGCCTTGATGCTGGTATGGCAGATGAAATCAGGGGCTTGATAGAAGGCGGTGTAAACCCCGACGATCTGATATACTATGGCTTGGAATATAAGTTTGTGACCCAGTATGTTACAGGCGAATTGACCTATGAGGAGATGTTTAATCTGCTCGAAATAGCCATACATCAGTTTGCTAAGCGTCAGATGACGTGGTTTAGAGGCATGGAGCGTCGAGGCTTCACAATCCATTGGTTGAAGTGGAATCTAAGCAATGAAGAGTTTGTCAATCAAGTGATGGCGCTGAAGTAATAGATAATCATAAAGCCAAATCGGTAATCAGCCCTAATTACCGAATTGGGATTAACGAAAATAGCAACGGAGCGAAAATGTGCATGCGCATATTCGCTCCGTTACTTTATATTGATGTTTGCTAAAATAGAAATCAGTAATTTCCGTAGCTTGTGCGAGTGGAATCGAGTCGCAGGAGGATGAACAACAGGATAGTGAATCCCCACAAAGAAGAGCCGCCGTAACTGAAGAATGGAAGCGGGATGCCAATCACAGGGCAGAGCCCAATCACCATACCCACGTTGATGCCCAAGTGAAAAATTAGATAAGAAGCTACACTGTATCCGTATACTCTGCCGAAAGCCGAGCGTTGCCGTTCGGCGATGGAGATTACACGAAGAATGAGCGTAAGGAATGTGCCCAACACCAAAGTGGTGCCAATGAAACCTTCTTCTTCGCCGATGGTGCAGAATATGAAGTCGGTGTGCTGCTCAGGCACATACTTTAGTTTTGTCTGTGTGCCGTTGAGGAAACCTTTACCCGATAGTCCGCCCGATCCGATGGCAATCTTCGATTGGTTGACGTTGTAGCCGGCTCCACGAAGGTCTTGCTCAATGCCGAGGGCCACCTTGATGCGCATCTGCTGGTGGGGCTGTAGAATATTGTTGAACACATAGCTTACAGAGAACATAAACACGATAGAAGCCAATGCGAATGTGATGGTGACGAGTATTCGCTTGATGTTGTCGTGGAACATTGCTATTGCCAGATATATCAATGCGCCAATAATCATGGTGATGAAATAGGCATAGCCAGGTATGTCGATTCCCGAAAGATGGAGCACAAAAGCAATGATACCCGATGCAGCAAACGCAAGCGATACATTGCGACAAAGGATTAGTGAGCGGCTATAAAACAGTAGCATTCCCACCATTACTACCATTATATAGATAAACACAATGAATTCTCCTGTAGGAATGCCCATCGTGAGGGTTTCGGCGTATTTTGATGAAACCACAAAGATAACGATTGCACTGAGTGCTGCAAATAGCACAAATCCGCTCATGCCTTCGCGGTAGAGTACAAACACGAGCGACAGATAAACCAGTGCAGAACCAGTCTCTTTCTGACAGAGAATCAGTAGAATAGGTAGTCCGATTATTAGAGCGCTCTTGGCGTAGTTTGCTAGGCTTTTGTTAAGTACGAAGTTGTAGCCGCTGAATAGTTTAGCCAAAGCCAGCGCTGTGGCAAATTTTGCAAACTCGGCAGGCTGGAGGCTGACCGGTCCAAACACGAGCCACGATCGCGACCCCTTGATGTCGGGGGCGAGGAAAATGGTGGCAATCAACACCATGAGCATTATGCCATATATAGGGTAGGCGTAGGCTTCGATCATGCGCCTGTCGATGAGCAATATCGAGAAGCCAATCACAAAAGACAAACCAATCCAAAGGAATTGTTTGCCCGAAAACTCGCTGAAGTCAAAAATGCTTGCGTGGTCGAAATCGTAACTTGCCGCATAGATGCTGATGGCTCCAGCCACTACAAGTATGGCATATAATAGGATTGTAATCCAATCGATGTTTCTGAATGAAGATGTATTGCCGTATGAGTCGTTGCTATACACGTTGGTAAAATATATTGTTGGTGAATTAAATATGCCGATGCGCTTATTGTGAAAAGCACGCGCATTTGCAAATGCAAAGATAATGCAAACCTGCCGCAGAAAGTAGCGATTGCTTTAACTTTTTGCGGAGTGAATGCTTATCTGAATCAAAGATACGGAATAATTAAATAATTTTGAGTAATTTTGTCGGCGAATTTAAGGATGAATATATGGATTGGATTAACAGCGTGTTTTTATCCCACAGTTCTCTGCAGGCAGTTATTGTGCTATCGATAATATGCGCGGTGGGACTCGCTTTAGGAAAAGTGAAAATATTCGGAGTCTCTCTTGGAGTGACGTTCGTGTTTTTTATGGGTATTGTAGCTGGCCACATTGGCATTACCGTAGACCAAAATATGCTTGTATATGCTGAAAATTTCGGCTTGGTGCTGTTTATTTTCACGCTTGGTATGCAGGTTGGTCCGGGCTTCTTCAGCTCGTTTCGAAAAGGTGGCATAACACTTAATCTTCTTGGACTTTTTGTGGCGCTCTTGGGCACATTGCTTGCCATATTGGTGAGCGTTTTCACTGGGTTGGATCTTGGTGATATGATAGGTGTGCTTTGTGGAGCGGTGACTAATACTCCAGCCCTTGGCGCTGCCCAGCAGGCAATGAAGCAGTTGGGCCATCCAAGTAGTTCGCTTGCCCTTGGATGCGCGGTGACTTATCCGCTTGGTGTGGTGGGAGTGATATTTGCACTCGCACTTATGCGAAAATTGGTGTATGGCAACAAGAAGCCTGAATGCAGTGTTGAGGACGCCGATGAGACATATATCGCAGAATTTAAGGTGCGAAACCCAGCCATTTTCGGCAAGACATTGCTTGAAGTGAGTCGTGCGTGTGGCAGAGAATTTGTGGTGTCGCGTTTGTGGCGTGGCAATGCAGCATATAGCCCTACATCAAACACAATACTTGAGCCAGATGATCACCTGCTTGTAGTGACAAGCGAAAAAGATGCTGAAAGTTTGGCATTGCTATTTGGTGAGTTTGTTCGCGATGTCGACTGGAATAAGAAAGACATTGACTGGAACTCAATTGACAGTCAGTTGGTGTCGACGAGAATACTTATCACAAAGACCGAATGGAATGGAAAGAAGCTTGGTTCGTTGAAGTTGCGTAAGAATTATGGTGTAAACACCACTCGCATCTATCGTAGCGGTGTGCTGCTGCTTGCTCGTCCGGGACTTCGCCTTCAAATGGGCGACCGATTGACTGTGGTGGGAGAGGCGCATGCTGTGGAGCAAGTGGAAAAATTGCTTGGTAACGTGGTGCAAAACCTCAATGAGCCAAACCTTATAGGTGTGTTTATAGGTATGAGCATCGGTTTGATACTCGGAGCAATTCCTATTGCTATCCCGGGAATGTCGGTGCCAGTGAAGCTTGGCCTTGCCGGAGGTCCGGTGATAGTGGGTATTTTGATTGGAACATTCGGTCCGCTGTTCCACATGGTGACATACGTTACTCGTAGCGCCAATCTGATGCTCCGCTCGCTTGGTCTGTCGCTCTATCTGGCTTGTCTTGGCCTTGATGCAGGAGCGCACTTCTTTGATGTGGTGGTGCGTCCAGAAGGTGCCTTGTGGGTGTTGATAGGATTCCTATTCACTATCATACCAGTGTTTATCGGCGGCTTTATCGGGTTGAAATTTATGAAACTTGATTTCGCCACGTTGTCGGGTACTTTGGCTGGTTGTATGGCAAACCCAATGGCGCTTAATTATAGCAACGAATCGCTTGGAAACGACGTGTCGTCGGCAAGTTATGCTACGGTGTATCCGTTCAGCATGTTTGCACGCCTGATAATTGTGCAGATTGTGATATTGATATTCATGAGTTAGCCACGGCTAAGCTCGGTGATATAGAAACTAAAAAAGAGGACTCGAAAAGAGTCCTCTTTTTTAGTTATTCTGAGTCTTTGTAGAAGTTTATCAGTTTGTCGCGGTCTTTTACGATGATTTCGTTTAGGCTATAGTCAATCAGGCCGTTTTCTTTCATGTGCTCAAGAGCATTAATGAATGATGTGCGCTGATAGCCAAGCATTGTGCTGAAATCTTTCTGTCGGAACTTTATGCGTATGTCTCGGCTATTAGGATGAGTGAGCAGTGTAAGCATCTGTGCTATGCGCTCGTGTATAGAGCCCTTGGTCTGCGAAACGATTGATGCGGTGCTTACTTGATTGTTTCGTGAGAGCATATTGAGGATGTTGAACAGAAACACATTGTCGCTGCTCAGCATATTCACATAGTCGGCTTTAGTGATTTGTAGCGTGCCGCATGAACCCACGGCATGCACGCTGTAAGGGTAAGCATTAGTCTTGCCAAACAGATACTCCGGTCCAATAACATTAGGAGCAGAGATGGTCTCAATGAAGTGGATGCGCTTGTTTTGACAGGGGATATCGATTCTCGCTTCGCCCGACACGATAAAGAGCAAATCTGTGCACTTTTCTCCTGCGGAAATAATGGTGTTGCCATCACGATACTTGGTGAAGTGAAACGGTATTCTCTCCACCAGCCCCGACAACTTTAGTCTGCTAATGCCCTGAAATAGGGGAAGTGTCATAAGAGTATCGAAGATGCTGTCCATTTTTAGTTGTGTTGATTGAAAAGTTATGTAATGCTATATCAACGCAAATTTACAAAATGCTTGAAAAAAAACTCAATTATTTTGCACAGAAAATTTAGTT
>ERZ780141.530-NODE-530-length-28387-cov-5.778307_pt1 | contig 28387 bp, 26 predicted proteins | sample MGYA00433080_ERZ780141 | MGnify/ENA primary metagenome ERZ780141 (study PRJEB29588, sample SAMEA2154047) | human gut metagenome | biome: human gut; feature: human-associated habitat; material: faeces | place: Denmark | collected 2008/2010 ... | reverse complement strand
CTTTATGACCTTTCATCGCCATCACCGCCCCTGGATAACGCTCAAGTGGGCGCAGAGTGCCGATGGGTATATCGACAGGAAGCGCACGCCGCAGGAGCCGGCAGCCTGCTTCTCCACCCCCTATACACAGGTGCTGGTGCACAGGTTGAGGGCACAGAATATGGCCATCATGGTGGGTACCGACACGGCGCTGTGCGATAACCCCACCCTGACAAACCGCCTCTGGCCGGGCGGCAACCCGCTGCGAGTGACCATCGACCGCCATGGACGCATCCCCGCAGATGTGCATCTGCTGGACGGAAGCGCGCTAACACAAGTGTATCACAATGAGACGCTTGTCGAGATAGTGGCTGATCTGCATCAGCGCGGAGTGCAGTCGCTCCTGGTGGAGGGAGGCAGCCATCTGCTGCAAAGCTTCATCGACGAGGGACTCTGGGACGAAGCACGTGTGGAGGAGGCTCCTTGCCTGCTTGCAGAGGGAGTAAAGGCACCTGCCCTGAGCGGAATGAGGCTGATGGAGCGGCAGCAAGTAGATGGCCGCTGGATATCGTCCTATGAGTGGGCAGGGCGGTAAAAAGGGCCAAATAGGTGCTTCCTGTCAAGCACTTTTCCTAATTTTACTTAATTAGAGAGGAGAATGTGTCCCTAAGTCAAATATTAAGCGTATTTTTGTACACTCAATAAAATAAAGTACAAATGCGCGCCTTGAGTGCGCACGGATTTTGCATAATGAACAAGAAGACCATACTACTGCTGGCTATGCTATGCGGGTTGCTTGCATCGTGCTTCAAGGATGATGAGGTGACCCTGGATAATTATTGTTACATCAAGAACGTATCCCTGGGCAACATCAAGCGCTGGAACTGGACTACCGACAGCCTGGGCAAGCCCGTGAGATACCAGACTACCTATACGGGCAGCTCGTTCCAGATGACCATCGACCAGCGTACGGAGACCATCGAAAACCGCGATTCGCTGCTCTTTGATACCGACCTGAGTGCACTGCTGGTGACCATCGGCTTCGATGGAGCCACTGTGGTGTATCGTGCGGCCGATGATTCCACAGCCGAGTGGCAGGCCTACAACAGCAAGGACAGTATGGACCTGCGCAAGCCGGTGCACCTCATGGTGGTGGCCAATGACGGTTCGGCCACACGTTGCTATACGATGAAGGTGAATGTGCACCAGCAGGAGGGCGATTCGCTCTACTGGAACCGCACCGACAGCGCGGTGGTGGCACTCGAGAATATGAGCGATCCTCGTGCTGTGGTACAGGCTGGCAAACTGTGCGTGCTGGGGCATGTGGGCGAGAATGTATGCGTGGCATTGCGCAGCACAACCGTCAAGGAGGGCCAGTGGGAGCAGAAGGTGACCGACCTTCCTCAGACTGCCCTGGTGGAGACAGTCTGCCAAATGGGTGGAAACATCTATGTGGGAACCGCAGATGGCGACCTCTACCGTTCGGCTGATGCACAGAGCTGGAGCCGCGTGGGCTCTATGGGACAGAATGTGCGGCTGGCTGGTGCCGGCAAGTCATTCCTCTATGCACTGGCAGGACAGAACTTGATGCGCTCCGGCGACGGACTGGTATGGGAGCAGGAGACCATCGACGAGGATGCTTCTTACCTGCCCGACACCTGCCTGAACCTGATAGCCTTTGACGAGGAGGATGGCGACAGCCGTGTGGTGATGGTGGGCTACCGCTCGCAGGAGAACGATACAACGGCCATGGTATGGAACAAAACCTGGTCGGCGAGGGAGAAGGAAGACCGCGTGGAGTGGATTTTCTTCAATCACACAGTGGAGAACAAGTGGTTGTGCCCGCGCCTGAAGAGCCTCAATGTGATGCCCTACGACGGCAAGTGCCTTGCCTTCGGCGGCGCATCTGACTACGAGGGAGGCAAGTACAAGGCATTAGGTGCCATGTTCTTCAGCCGCGACTGCGGCATCACCTGGAAGCCTGATTACGAACTTCATCTTCCCAAGGCACTGCTTGGGGTCAGCGGACCCATCACCAGTGCAGTGGATAGCGATAAGTACATCTGGATAATAGCCAATCGCGAGGTATGGCGTGGACGTCTCAACAGACTCGGCTTCTTGCGGCAGTAATCCTGCTTGGCCTGCTCTCCACACTTGGCCTGCACGCGCAGGACAATGACGAACTGGAGTACAGGATGGAGCTGGGCGGAGGTGCAGGAGCATGCTTCTATCTGGGAGATGCCAACAAGACTCCGTTTGCCGGCCTCAGTGGGATGGGCGGTGTGATAGTGCGCCGTATCTTCAACCCCCGCATGTGTATCAAGGGCAACCTGGCCATGGGACACATCAGAGGCAACTCCAATGGCTATTTCATCCCTACCGACCCTGACAGCGGAACTCCAGAGGGAGGCATCCCATGCGAGGTGTCGTTCTCGAGAGGAGTGATAGACCTGGGAGCGCAGTTTGAGATGAACTTCTGGGGCTACGGCATGAGCGGGGGTTACAAGGTGCATAGCCGCATCACCCCCTATGCGCTGCTGGGAGCAGGCATAACCATCGGAATGGGCGGAGGAGGCAGCACCTGTGGTGCTCTTAACCTGCCTGTGGGAGTGGGAGTGAAGTATAAGATGAGGCCAAGACTGAACATAGGGCTGGAGTGGACCATGAGGTTCAGCACCAGTGATAACCTTGACGACCCTGGGGGCAACACGAAACTGTCACATCCCTACGGCGTCAAGAGCGTGGGACTGAAGAACAAGGACTGTTACAGTTTCACCATGGTGTATGTGACCTACGACATTTCGCCCAAGTACAGAAAGTGTAACAACGAATAGAACAAAGTATGGAAAATCATATAGAACTGGACATGAGCCGCATACCAGAGTCGATAGCCATCATCATGGACGGCAATGGAAGATGGGCCAAGGAGAAAGGCTTGCCAAGGTCAGCCGGGCATGTGGAGGGCGTGGAGACCGTCAACCGCATCACCACAGAGTGTGCAAGGCTGGGAGTCAAGTTTCTGACCCTTTACACTTTCTCCACTGAGAACTGGAGCCGACCCGAGAGCGAGGTGGCTTCATTGATGAACCTTGTGGCTACGAAGTTGGAAGACGAGATATTCATGAAGAATAACATCCGCTTTCGCATGATAGGAGATATGGACAGGCTGCCCCAGAACGTGAGGCAGAGACTGCACGAGTGCACCGAGCGGACAGCTAAGAACGACCGCATGACAGTGGTGACAGCACTCAACTACAGCAGCCGCTGGGAGCTCACCAAGGCAATGAAGGAGGCTGCTGCAGAGGTTGCTGCGGGCCGTCTCAGGCAGGAGGATATCAGTGAGGAGTGGGTTTCCAGGCACCTGGAGACCAATTTCATGACCGACCCCGACTTGCTCATCCGTACCGGAGGCGAAGTTCGCATAAGCAACTATCTGCTCTGGCAGTGTGCCTACAGCGAACTCTACTTCTGTGACACATACTGGCCCGACTTCAGCAATGAAGACTTGCACAGGGCTATCGCCGACTATCAGCACAGGCAGCGACGGTTTGGAAAGACCGGCGAACAGGTAAAGGAAGAAGGTATTTGAACTCTCAACATACGAACTCAGTGAAAAGGATACACCTTATTATATATATATGGTTGGCCTTGTCGGCACTCGTCGGCGCACAGGTGAAACGAGTGATAAACCCTACCATTGACTACAGCAGGTCGCCACAGCGCTATTACATCGGTGGCATCACCGTGAGCGGTGTGGACAACTATGACGAATACTTGCTGGTGGGACTCAGCGGACTCTCTGTGGGCCTGGCTATTGACATTCCTGGAGAAGAAATCTCAATGGCTGTGAAGAGGTACTGGAAGAACGGTCTCTTCAGCAATGTGGCCATCAGCGTAGATAGCCTCGTGGCTGATTCTGCCTATCTGCACATCGAACTGACCAAGCGTCCGCGCATCTCGCAAATCAACTATATCGGCATCAAGAAGAGTGAGCGTGAAGACCTGGAGCAGCGCATCGGACTGGTGAAGGACAATCAGGTGACGCCCAACATGATAGACCGTGCCAAGATTCTGGGTGCCAGGTATTATGAGGACAAGGGCTACAAGAATGCTGTGATAAACATCACCCAGCGTGAGGATGCAGGCGCACCTGATAAGGTAATCCTGGATATCGATGTGGAGAAGAAGGATAAGGTGAAGATTCATCATATCTACATCAGCGGAAACGACAACCTGACAGAGAAGAAGATAAAGGGTGGTCTCATCAAGAAAGGCGTGCTCAAGAAGGTGCACGAGAAGAAGAACATCGGCAGCTGGTTCCGTAGCAAGAAGTTCATAGAGAGCAAGTACAAGGAAGCCAAGGAGAATCTGGTGAACAAATATGCCGAACTGGGTTATCGTGATGCGGTCATCGTGACGGACAGCGTAGTGCCTTTCGGCGAGAACGATGTGGATATCCATCTCGAAGTAGAGGAGGGACAGAAGTACTACGTGCGCAACATCGAATGGGTGGGCAACACTCTCTATCCCACTGATGTGCTGAGCGCCATCCTCAACATGAAGAAGGGAGACGTGTATAATCAGAAGAAACTCAACGAGAGAATATCGACTGATGACGATGCCGTGGGCAACCTCTACTACAACAACGGTTATGTGTTCTACCACCTTGACCCGGTGGAGGTGAACATCGTGGGTGACTCTGTGGATCTGGAGATGCGTATCTTCGAGGGAACACAGGCACATATCAGCCGTGTGAAGATATCTGGCAACGACCGCGTATATGAGAATGTGGTGCGTCGTGAGTTGCGTAACAAGCCCGGTGACCTCTTCTCAAAGGCAGCCCTGGAGCGCTCCTACCGAGAGATAGCCTCGCTGGGACACTTTGATGCAGAGCATATCGACTATGACATCAAGCAGGACCAGGCCAACGGTACAGTGGATCTGTCGTGGGGATTGACACCTAAGAGCAACGACCAGGTGGAGTTCTCACTGGGTTACGGACAGACTGGCGTGATAGGAAAGATTGGTTTGAAGTTCAGTAACTTCTGCATGGCCAATCTGTTCAAGAAGAATGGCATCCGCCGAGGAATTCTCCCACAAGGTAATGGTGAGACGTTCAGTATCAGCGGTCAGACCAATGGACGCTACTATCAGGCCTATAGCGTGAGCTACATGAACCCATGGTTTGGCGGCAAGCGTCCCAATACACTGAGTGTGAGTGCATTCTTCAGCAAGCAGACCGACGTGAGTGACAACTACTACAACTCGGCTGCATACAACAGCTATTACAACAATTTTCTCTATGGCTACGGCAACAATGGCAATAACTACTATGAGAACTATTACGACCCAGACAAGTTCGTGAAGATCTTTGGCGTGAGTGTGGGGTGGGGTAAGCGCCTCCGCTGGCCCGATGACTACTTCACACTGAGCGCCGATTTGGGCTATACCCGATACATGCTTAAGGATTGGAGATACTTCCTGATAGCCAACGGTAACTGTAACAACATCAGTCTGAACCTCAATCTGAGCCGTAACAGTACTGATAATCAGATTTATCCCCGTAAGGGCTCCGATGTGTCATTCACAGTGTCGCTCACTCCTCCCTTCAGTTTGTTTGACAAGAAGGACTATGCCCACCTGGCTACCAATCCCGGCGCAAGCAACTATGCCAACCAGCTTCAGGACAAGTATCGCTGGATTGAATACCACAAGTGGAAGTTCAAGAGCCGCACCTACACTGCACTCTCGGGCGGTAACAAGTGCTTTGTGCTGATGACCCGTGTGGAGTTTGGTGTGCTGGGAGCCTACAACAAGCACAAGAAGTCACCCTTCGAGACCTTCTATGTGGGCGGTGACGGTACCAGCGGATACACCAGCACCTATGCTACCGAGACCATCGGACTGCGTGGATATGACAACGGTTCGCTCACTCCCAACGGCTACAATGGCTATGCCTATGATCGTTTCACTGTGGAGGTGCGCTATCCCTTTATGCTGAACAACAGCACCAACATCTATGGACTGGTGTTTGCAGAAGGTGGAAATGCCTGGAACAATGTGAAGAAGTTCAATCCCTTCGATATGAAGCGCTCTGTGGGTGCCGGCGTGAGAATCTTCCTGCCTATGGTTGGCTTGCTCGGTATAGACTGGGCCTATGGCTTCGATGATGTATTCGGACGCAAAACGTATAGCGGTAGCCACTTCCACTTCATCCTTGGACAGGAATTCTGATACACATTATATATATGTAAGGAGAACGCAGAGAGTTTAACATAAATGCAGAACAATATGAAAAGAGTATGGATGGCACTGATGGCTGTGATAGTTGCAGCCATAGTGAATGCGCAGAAGTTCGCTCTGGTCGATATGGACTATATTCTCAAGAATATTCCTGCTTATGAGCGCGCAAACGAGCAACTCAACCAGGTGAGCAAGAAGTGGCAGGCCGAGGTGGATGCCTTGACCTCTGAGGCTCAGACACTCTATAAGAACTATCAGTCTGAAGCAGTCTTCCTCAGTGAGGAGCAGAAGACCAAGCGAGAAGAGGCTGTAGTGGCCAAGGAGAAGGAAGCAGCCGAACTGAAAAGAAAGTATTTCGGTCCGGAAGGCGAACTCTACAAGAAGCGCGAGAGCCTTATGACGCCCATTCAGGATGAGATTTACAATGCTGTCAAGGACATCTCTGAGCAGAAGGGCTACAGTCTGATACTGGACAGAGCCAGCGACGCAGGCATCATCTTTGCCAGTCCCAAGGTGGATATCAGCAATGAGGTGCTCACCAAACTGGGTTATAACTGATGATATAAACTTAAACAAATAATACAACAACTACAATGAAGAAGTTTCTCGTAGCCATCCTGATGATGGCACCCCTGGCTTTGAACGCTCAGAAGTTCGCACATTTCAATAGTGCAGACATTATTCCCAACATGAAGGAATATACTACAGCGCAGACTGAAATCCAGAACATGGCCAAGCAGTTTGACGATGACCTGAAGCTGATGCAGGATGAACTGCAGAAGAAGACCGAGGAGTATCAGAAGGAGCAGGCCAATCTGCTGGAGAACGTACGTACTCGCCGCGAGCAGGAGCTCAACGATCTGTACCAGCGCATGCAGCAGTCTTACCAGGACAACCAGCAGTCACTCCAGAAGGCACAGCAGGACAAGATGGGTGCCATCCAGCAGCAGGTGCTCGATGCAGTGAAGAAGATCGGCGAGGCTGGCGGCTATGTGTATGTCATCGACACAAATGCAGGCGCCATTCCATTCGTCAATACAACACTCAGCACTGATATCACAGCAGAAATCAAGAAGAGTCTGGGTGTGCAGTAATCAGTCACAACCCCTTAAATGAAGATGCTTATGAAACGACTGTTCACCGTACTCATGCTCGTTCTGCCCCTGTCGCTACAGGCACAGATGCAGTTCGGCTACATGAGTTACAAGACTGTCATGGCAGAGATGCCAGAGTACGCACAGGCCAAGCAAAGCATGGCAGAGCTGAAGGCCAAGTATGATGCTGAGGCAACACGCGGGGAAGAGGAGTTTCAGAAGAAATTCGTTGATTTCCTGCAAGGGCAAAAGGACTTTCCCCAAACCATCATGCAGAAGAGGCAGGCTGAACTGCAGTCGCTGATGGAGAATGGAATAGCCTTCAGGATGAAGTCGCAACAGACACTGGAACAGGCCGAAAAGGACTTGATGGAGGAAGTGAAGAAGAAACTCAACAACATCATCCTCGAGGTGGGAGTTGAGTATGGGTATGCGTTCGTTCTCAACACCGATGACGATGCCTGCCCATTCATCAACCCTGTGATAGGTGTCAATGTGACCGACCTGGTACGCTGGAAGCTGGGACTCTTGGCCGAACCTCCTGTTGGGGCCATTCCTGTGGTTCAGCCGCAGGAAGGCCAACAGGCTCCGGCAGGAGCGCCTGCAGGCCAACCCATGCAGCAACCGGCCGAGCAGCAGGTTCAGCAGCAGGCTCAGCCAGTGCAGCAACCCGTGCAACAGGAACAGCATCCCGCACAACAGGAACAGCAACCCGTGCAGGAACAAGTGCAACCCTAAATTGACAGACATGGCCTCACAGGCACAGTCTTTAGGCATGAAAGGGCCCATAGGAGTTTTTGACTCTGGCTATGGAGGCCTTACTATACTGCGGCAGATAAGGAATTTGATGCCGCAGTATGATTATGTGTATCTGGGTGATAATGCCCGTGCACCTTATGGCACCAGGTCTTTCGAACTCGTGTATGAGTTTACCTTGCAGGCAGTGAAGCATCTCTTTGCCCAAGGTTGCCCGCTTGTCATATTGGGTTGTAACACGGCTTCGGCCAAGGCATTGCGTACTATCCAGCAGAAGGATTTGCCTGAGTTGGATGCTGCACGCAGGGTGCTTGGTGTCATCAGGCCTACTGCCGAGAGCGTGGGAGCACTCACCCAGAGCCGTCATGTGGGTGTTGTGGCTACTCCGGGAACCATCAAAAGCCATACCTATGAGCTCGAGATAGCCAAACTTTATCCCGATGTGGTGGTGACAGGAGAAGCCTGCCCGATGTGGGTTCCTCTGGTGGAGAACTACGAGTACGATGGTCCGGGAGCAGACTATTTCGTCAAGAAGAGTCTGGATCACTTGATGTCCCGCGATCCGCAGATTGATTGCCTCATATTGGGATGCACCCATTATCCGCTCCTCATGGATAAGATAAAGAAGTATATCCCCAGTGGAGTGTGCATCATGCCGCAGGGAGATTACGTGGCCTCCAGTCTCAAGTGCTACCTCGAGCGGCATCCCGAGATGCAGGAAAGGCTCTCTCAGGGTGGTAAGATTCTGTATCATACCACCGAGCAGGCCGATGTGTTCCAGCTCTCGGCAAGTGTCTTCATGGGACAGGAAGTGACAGCCGAACGCGTGCTGCTGCAATAAAACAACGTCATCACCATGTGCATCGCCAGTCGCAGTATGATATGGAGCCTCTTGCTTTTCTCTTTGTGTCTCATTGCATGTGACCACAAGGAGAAGCCCACTGTGCTTCCTCGTTCAAAGGGACTGCCCAGCGAAGTGCTTTTGGTTACAGATGATGCAGTGGGGCAGAGTGATGTGATGGACTCGCTCAATGCGCTCACTCAGCAGTGTCTGCCTGAGATAATGCAACCTGAAACGATGTTTCGCGTGCTGAGGGTCTCGCAGCGCAACTATACCCAGCGGTATATCACCATGCACACAAAACTCTTCGTCAATATCGACAAGAGCCTTTCTGCTCCCATGATGGGGATTTCGAGGGATGTGGAAGCCACTCCGCAGACCGAAGTGACCGTCTCGGCACCCTGTCTGAACGAACTTCGCCTGTTCCTCTCACACTATCAGCAGCAGGTGACAGATGCACTGCTCGACGGACAACTGCTGGTCAGGATGACTGATTTGCGCAAGCATCACAACGTCCACGTGGCCAATGAAGTGCGCCGGCATATGGGTTATTCCATCTGCGTACCCAAGAACGTGTGTGCTGTCAAGAAGGGTAAGCACTTCCTGTGGGCTGGTTCCAACCTCCAGGAACGTGATTTGAACATCGTCCTCTATGAGTTCCCTTGGGATGGCAAGCCGATGGATAATGCCGAACAGCTGGTCTCCAAACGCGATTCAGTGATGAAGTGCAACATCCCAGGTGAGAAGGAAGGACAGTGGATGCAGACTTCACGGGTGGATGGAAATGCCTTGGTGATGTGCCGCAGAAGGAACTTACAGGGTCGTGAATTCGTGGAGATGCGCGGTATGTGGGATGTGAGAAAGGCTCCAATAGGCGGTCCGTTCGTATCAACCTTCACTGTCGATACCGCCCGGCAAACCGTATTGGCAGCCGAAGGATTCGTCTATTCGCCATCTACCGAGAAGCGGGATTTGCTGCGGATGCTTGAAGCGTCGCTGCTAACAATAAGAAAACAAAGATGAAACATATATATATAATGATAAGCGCACTGTGCGGCATGATGCTTTTCCCTGCCTCACAGAGTCTTGCTCAGGCAAGGTTTGAACCCGATGCAGAGATTCAGAAGGTGGGTGATGTGGCTTTCCAGTCGCCCAAGAGGATTGTGCTTGGCTTCCGCAACAGAGGCAACAAGCCGCTCCGCCTTCTCAAGGTGCATCCCTCATGCGGCTGTATCGACGTGAAATACCCCACAGAGGCCATTCCCGCCGATGCTCATGCCGAGATTGTGCTCACTTTCACAGCCGATCAGTTGGGCTCTTTCTACAAGGATGTAGAGATTCTCACCGATGCTTCTGACCAGCCCGTGTATATGGCCATACAGGGAAATGTGGTGACGGAAGTCGCTGACTTCGGTGATGAATTCCCCATCGACCTGGGCAATGTGCGCCTGCAGAGCAACTATGTGGAGTTTGACGATGTCAACAAGGGCGACAATCCCACCGTGGAGATTGCCGTGGCCAACCTGGAGCGCACCGCTTATCGCCCCATCCTCATGCACTTGCCTCCCTATCTCACTGCCGAGTCTGTTCCCGCTGATATACCTGGCGGCAGAACCGGAGTGATAAGGCTCACGCTCAATAGCAGGAAGCTCCCGCAGATGGGACTCAATCAGACCAGCGTCTATCTGGCTCGCTACGTGGGCGACAAGGTGAGCGAAACCAACGAGATATTTGTCAATGCCGTCCTCTTGCCCGACTTCTCCCGCCTGACAGAGCAGCAGAAGAACAACCCCCCCGAACTTCAGATAGAGACCAATGAGATTAACTTGGGACAAATGGGCATGAAGGAGAAACTGTCGCAGACCATTGTGCTCCGCAACGTGGGCAAATCTCCCTTGCGCTTCAGGCAGGTGCAGGTGTTCAGCAAGGCTGTCTCTGTGAGTCTGGGCAACAGAATCCTGAAGCCGGGAAAGAGCACCAAACTCAAGGTGACAGTGTTGGCCCGCTATCTCAAGAAGTCCAAGAGCCGTCCGCGTGTGCTGCTCATCACCGACGACCCCAAGCATTCCAAGGAAGTGATAAACATTAAAGTTCAGCCCTGAGGCTACATTAAATAATAAGGAGGAAAGTAATGGAACATCCAGAGAACAGTTCAGAGTTTGCCGGACTGACCGTCAACAAAGGCATTGGCCCTGTGTCTATTGTCAATCCTTATCTCAAGAAAGGACGGTTTGCACGGCGCAAGTTGACCGCAGCCGATTATGTGGAAGGTATCCTGAAGGGAAATGTGACGATACTGGGACAGGCTGTCACACTGGTTGAGAGCACAGTGCCCGAGCACCAGACTATAGCCCAGGAGGTGATAGAGAAGTGTCTGCCTTATTCGGGCAACAGTGTGCGAGTGGGCATCAGCGGTGTGCCAGGTGCCGGCAAGAGCACCAGCATCGACGAGTTTGGCATACATGTATTGAAGGAGAAAGGCGGCAAACTGGCCGTTCTGGCCATTGACCCCAGCAGTGAACGCTCCAAGGGAAGTATCCTGGGCGATAAGACCCGTATGGAGAAGCTCTCTGTGCATCCCGACTCATTCATCCGTCCCAGCCCCTCGGCTGGCAGTCTGGGCGGTGTTGCACGCAAGACTCGTGAGACTATCATCCTGTGTGAGGCAGCCGGTTTTGACAAGATCTTCGTGGAGACCGTAGGCGTGGGACAGAGCGAGACAGCCTGTCACTCCATGGTCGATTTCTTCTTGCTTATCCAGTTGGCGGGTACTGGTGACGAACTTCAAGGCATCAAGCGCGGTATCATGGAGATGGCCGACGGCATTGTCATCAACAAGTGTGATGGTGACAACGTGGAAAGATGCCAGCTGGCAGCCACCCAGTTTCGCAATGCCTTACATCTCTTCCCCATGCCCGAAAGCGGTTGGACGCCGCAGGTACTCACCTACAGCGGCTTCTACGCCTATGGTATCAAGGAAGTGTGGGATATGATATATCAGTACATCGACTTTGTGAAGGCCAATGGCTACTTCGATCATCGCCGTGCCGAACAGGCCAAGTACTGGATGTATGAAACCATCAACGAGCATCTGCACAACAGTTTCTACCAGAACAAGACCATTGCAGATATGATTCCCGGAGTGGAAGCAAACGTCCTGAATGGGCAATGCACGTCATTTGTTGCCGCCAAGCAACTGGTCAATGCGTACTTTGCACTCCTCCATTAACCACTTAGGAGTGCTGGTGGCACCGCATATGCCGATGCTCTGGCACTCCTTCAGCCATTCGGGGGAAATCTCCTGGGCTGAGTCGATAAGATAAGAGCGCGGGTTGGCCTGAAGACATTGTTCAAACAAGGCACGCCCGTTGCTGCTTTTCTTGCCCGACACAAACAGCACCGCATCATGCCTTGCCGCAAACTCGCGGATGTGTGGCATGCGGTTGGCCACCTGCCTGCAGATGGTGTCGTAGGAGATGAAGGTGGCATCCGGGGATATATGCTCCTTGATGTATTCCACTATCTCGCGGAATTCGTCAAGCGGTTTGGTGGTCTGTGAATACAGGCAGATGTCGCGGCTGAAGTCGAGTGCTTCCACGTCGGCAAGCGTCTCCACCACTATTGCTTTCCCCTCTGTCTGGCCCACCAGACCCAGCACTTCGGCATGTCCGTTCTTGCCGAAGATTACTATCTGCTTCTTATGCCCGCTGTCGGCATTGTATTCCTCCTTGATGCGCTTCTGCAGGTGTAGCACCACGGGGCAGGTGGCATCAATGATTTCTATGTGGTTCTTTTCGGCTGTCAGATAGGTCGATGGCGGTTCGCCGTGTGCACGCAGCAGCACCTTGGAGTGCTCTATCGACTGCAGCTTCTGGTGGTCTATCGTCTCCAGACCCATTCGCTGCAGGCGGTCACATTCCCTGCCGTTGTGCACGATATCGCCCAGGCAGAAGAGGTGCCCCTCTTTGCCCAGCTCCTCTTCTGCCTTTCCGATGGCGCGTGTTACGCCAAAGCAGAAGCCCGAACCGCCGTCTATCTCTATCCTCATTCCTCTTCGGTCCTTTTCTTGTATTCCTCCATGAGCCAGTTCTCCTGCTCGGGGATGGTCATGTGTGTGTTGTCCAGCACGATGGCATCTTCTGCCTGCCTCAGCGGACTGGTCTCGCGTGTGGAGTCGATGCGGTCTCTCTCCTTCACGTTCTCCAGTATCTCCTCGTAGTTGCACTTCTCCCCCTTGGCAGTCAGTTCGTCGTAGCGCCTCTGGGCACGCACTTCGGCGCTGGCTGTGACGAATATCTTCAGTTCTGCATGCGGGAATACCACCGTGCCGATGTCTCTTCCGTCCATCACCACACCTTTCTCCTTGCCCATCTCACGCTGCATCTCCACCATCGCCGAGCGCACAAAGGGCAGCGCGGCTATCAGGCTCACGTGGCGGGAAACCTCCATGGTGCGAATCTCCCTCTCCACACATTCGCCGTTGAGATATGTGTCGGGCCGCTGCGTTTCGGGATTGAGACGAAGCGAGATGTGTATATTGCCCATCTCCTCTTGCAGTTTCGCAGCATCCACCTGCCCGTTGGCAATGAGGTTGTGACGCATGGCAAACAGGGTGACAGCCCTGTACATCGCGCCTGTATCTATATATACATATCCTATTCTGCGTGCCAAGTCTTTGGCCATAGTGCTTTTTCCACACGACGAATGACCGTCGATGGCTATCGTAATCTTCTTCATGACTTCAGTCCTTTAGAAAGTTGTATGCAATGTTGAACGACAGTGTGGGTGCTCCCACATGATATTTTGCGTAGCCCAGTCCTGCGCTGAACTTCTTCAGCTGCACTCCTGCTCCGAACGAGAGGCCGGCTGCGTGCGATGATCCGGCAGCCTTCATCTCATAGGCACGCCTGAAGTTGTAGGCTGCCGACACGTAGAGGAACTTGGCGGGCTTGACATCCACGCCCAGGTTGAAGTGGTTGGTCAGCACACGTCCGCCGCTTATCTTGTCGGCTGTGGAGTAGAAGTACTTCTTGTTCCAGCGTGTGAGGTCGATGAGAGTCACCGAGATACTGATGGGCGCATGGCCCAGTTCCTTGGTGAAACCCACTTCCAGGTCAAAGGGCAGCCGCTCGTGGTGGTCACCGAAGGCTTTCACCTGTCCGCCGATGTTCCTTGCCGCAGCCGACAGAGAGAACTCCTGGTCGGGCAGGAAGTAGTTGACACCCAAATCCACGGCCAGTGCGCAGGAGGTGAAATCCCCATAATGCGAGTAGATGACCTTTCCTGTGGCACCTCCCGACCAGTTGTCGCTCAGCAGATAGGCGTATGTTCCGCTCACGCAGATGTCTTGAGCGTGCATCTTGCCTATAACCTCGCCCGATGGGAGCGTCTCGTTCATTGAGCCGTAGCCCACAAACTGTGAACGCACACCCCATGTTCCTCTCTCGCCGACTGCCTGTGCATAGGCCACGCTTCCCGCTTTGGAACCCTTCATATAAGTAAGGAAGTTGAAGCCTACCGTCTTGCTGCTCACGCTGGAGAGCAATGAGGGATTCTGGGTGACCAGTGTGATGTCGTCCTCGATGACCGAGATGTTGTGCCCGCCCAGTCCTGTGACGTGAGCCGAATAGGGCAGATTCAGGAAGTTGAATACAGAAGTGCTTTCCTGGCATGACACTCTGGTGGCAGCGCACAATGCTGCCACAAGAAGTAGGGGGAAGCGTTTCTTCTTCATCGACGTCCTGTTTTCTGTTTCCACCCCCCAAAGATAGGGCAAAAAGTTGCATTCCTGCCTCCTATATAGTAAAAATGTGAGTGTAAGGGCAAAAAATAAAGGGACTACATGTTGCGTATTAAAAAAATGTGGTAAATTTGCCCAAGTGCTCGGACAAGCACGTTGCTGAAGAATAAATAAAAACATAACAAGATATGAGTGCTTACATGACCGCAAACGATGAGTTGAGAAGCCAGAAGTCAACCAACATACTGATTGGCTTTGTGTTGGCTTTTGCTGCGCTGTTCGTTGCCTTTGAGTTCACACAGCGTGAGGTGAAGGTGGTAGAGGACAACGACAAGATTTACGATTTCAAGATTGAGGAGGATATGATCCCCATCACCCAGCAACAGGAAATGATGGCTCCTCCTCCAGCCGCCGCTCCCACTGTGATGGAGATCATCAACGAGGTGGACGACGATACAGAGCTTCCTGAGGAGGAAGTGGAGACCACTGAGGAGGTCAACCAGGCCATCACCGCTGTGGTGGGTACCGGTGCTCCCAGCGCTGTGGTTGCTTCTGGCCCTGTGGGTCCTGTAGTCGAGGTGGACGATGATGACCGCATCTACGAGGTGGTAGAGGAGAATGCACAGTTCCCCGGAGGTGATGAGGCTTGCATGAAGTGGCTTGCCGAGCACCTGAAGTATCCCGCTATCTGTCAGGAGCAGGGCGTGCAGGGTCGTGTGTTCGTATCATTCGTGGTGAACAAGGACGGTTCTATCGTTGACGTGGAAATCAAGCGTTCTCCCGACAACAACCTCTCTAAGGAGGCTGAGCGCGTGGTGAAGTCAATGCCTAAGTGGAAGCCCGCACGTCAGGGTAACCGCACTGTGCGTTCTCGCTTCAACCTGCCCGTGATGTTCCGTCTGAACAACTAATAGCAGTTAACTTATAGTAATGATATCAGCAAGAGGCTGTCCCGTTCTCGGGGCAGCCTCTTCTGCTTTTTGCATCTTGCCTGCATCGCATACATCCGTGTTTAGGGCTTCCCCGACATATCTATGGGAGAGACGAAGGCGTGTTTGAGGCATGTTCCATGCAGTCAGCAAACTGCCCCGAAAAAGTATCCTTGGATACTTGACAATGTATCCAAGGATAAACGGGCAAGTATCCAAGGGTATTTTGCCAAGTAAGCTTGCTTTTTCGTTTTTCCATGCTGCCAGTCTCTGTCTTTTCCCGATACAAATCTTGATAGAATTCAAGCAGTACTACTTACTTTGCCAATGAAGTACTACTGCTATCGCCAACGAAGTAGTACTCCTATCGCCCATGCAGTACTACTTCTTTTTCTCACCCTTTTGGTACCTGGCTGAAAAGCTTTCCTGCACGACAAAAACTTCGCACTTGTCGTATGAACTTTATTTTTGACAATTAACTAACTTTCGAAACTTGAATAGACTTATTTGGTGAACCCTAAATTATGATAAAACTCCGGAAATAAGCAGACGAGGGCAACTTCAGAAGGCATACCCTCGTTTATAGATATTGAATTCTTAGAATTAAACTACAATCCCTAAAATATAAAAAAGCCTGTGAATTTTTTTGCCCGATGTGCTTTTTCTTTGTAATTTTACGACATGAAAGTAAAAAGTTGTAATAAATGAAGCGTATATTTCGTTCGTGTGCATTTTTGTTGGGCGTTTGGATTTGTTGCCTTAGTGCTGATGCTCAATTGGTAGTTGATTCGTTAGGAAGGATAGGAATGGGAACTGATACCCCAACTTATCCGTTTGACATTAAGGGGCCTGGCACTGGGGCAACTATAGCGGGTTTGTGACAAAGGGTGCGCAACTCGTTATAAAGCCTTCAACAATAAGAAAATAATGAAAAGATGAAATATATAAAGGTTATTACTGGCATGGCTTGCTTCGCTCTGTTTCACATTTTGTCTTATGCACAACAGAGTTATTATGCCGAGGGTACTTGTTGGACGGAATTGCGCCTTGATACGCTAAAATACAACTCCTGGTTTACGGAATTGAGGGAAGGTGGGTCAACAAGCTATATCCCAAATTATGTGCGAACGGACTTTTATGTCAAGGGAGATACTACATATATGAATTCTAAGTATATGAAGGTTTGGCGCCATATTGAAGGACAGGCGGACTCTATAGTTTATCTTCTTTGTGAAGAGAAAAATGGACTTGTGTTGTCCTCTTTGTATCACAGAGGGGGATATGGAAGCATTCTAATGCCCTGTATGGCGTATGACTTTGATTGGGAGGTTGGAAAGGTTGTCAGAACAGGTTTGCTGCCGACTGCGCAATTAACGGGAGGCAAACCTTACACGCATGGAACAATTACAGAGATTAATACATCATGCTTTGGCGCCTCCGTTCCTTTGACTTTCGTGGAATTTAATGGACGCACCCTCATCAGAGGATTGGGTGTTACGTCTTGGAATGGGCGTGATTGTGTCTTCGGTCCTACTGAAGCCTGGTATATGGAGTGGCAGTTGGATCACAATGTGAGCAACGATTATCGCTCTGTTCTCGTTCGCTTTGAATATAATGGTGAGTTACTTTATGATTTGTGGCCGAACGAAAAGGGCGAACTGGTTGCGCGCATCCCCGACGTAAGAGAGACGGATGGGGATATCCCTGTCTATGATCTGAAGGGATGTAAGGTGACAGGCATGCCCTCGCGCGGTATATATATAGTGGGAGGCCAGAAAAGGGTTGTGAGGTAAGGTGGGGTTTGGAAAAGACTCCGTTTTGTTGTGCTTTCAGGCCGAACTCTTCTGCGGGTTTCTCGATGAAGAGGCAGTAAGAGCCAGGTTCGAAGCACATTTCTTCGTAATAAGCAGGCGGCTCTCACTTTTTATTCCTAACTTTGTACAGTGGGCGGGAAAGAGCCTGCCTATGTGTGACAGACACGGGGAAGTGTGACGAGGTGCGGACCGGCGTGCGTGCCTGCCTGAGTTCACTTGCCCTAATCATGAACGTGTATTTGAAGGAGATTACAGATATGGAAATGTACAGTGTGAAGGAACTGACCGGACTTGTGACTACGGCATTGGCCAATGTGCCATTTGACCGCAAGCCTGCCGGACTTTATGAGCCTATCCGATATGTGCTCTCTTTGGGCGGCAAGCGAATCCGTCCCGTGCTGATGCTCATGGCATACAACATCTACAAGGAAGACGTAGAGAGCATTATGCCGGTGGCCTTGGGTGTGGAGTTCTATCACAACTTCACCCTCCTGCACGATGACCTGATGGACAGGGCAGATGTGCGTAGGGGCAAACCGTGTGTGCATAAGGTGTGGGATGACAATACTGCCATTCTCAGCGGAGACAATATGCTGGTCATGGCTTACCAGTTGGTTTCGCGCTGTCCTGCTGCCTACATGCCGTCGGTGATGAATATCTTCACCGAGACGGCTCTGCAGATAGATGAGGGGCAACAGTATGACATTGATTTCGAGAGCCGTATGGATGTCACAGAGGCGGAGTATATCGAGATGATACGCCTCAAGACTTCTGTGCTCCTGGCCTGTGCGCTGAAGATAGGTGCCGTGCTGGGTGGTGCCTCTGAGGAGGATGCACAGGCGCTCTATACGTATGGCGAGAAGGTGGGACTGGCTTTCCAGCTGCAGGATGACTATCTGGATGTCTATGGCGACTTCAAAACCTTTGGCAAGGCAATAGGCGGTGATATTCTGTGCAACAAGAAGACTTTCATGCTCATCAATGCTCTGGCGCATGCTCCCAAGGAACTGAAGGGCGAACTGGAAAACTGGATTGCTGCCAAGGAGTTTGATGCCCAGGAGAAGATAGAGGCGGTGAGAGACATCTACACACAGGTGGGTGTGGATAAGATGGCACAGGAACGCATCTCTGCCTATATAGAGGAAGCCGAAAGGGTGCTCGATGGCATGAGTCTGCCAGAGGAGCGGAAGGCTGTGCTGCACCAGTGGGCAGAGCAACTGTTGGGGCGTAACAAGTAAGGAGAAGTGATAGATACACACAGTCATATCTACGGAGAGGAGTTCGACGAAGACCGCTCCCAAGTGGTGGAACGTGCCTTTGCGGCAGGCGTCAGCCATATCCTTCTGCCTAATATAAATAAGGAGTCCATTGCGCCGATGCTCTCCCTTTGCCAGGAATATCCTGGCAGACTCTTCCCCATGATGGGTCTCCATCCCGAGGATGTGAATGCCAGTTATCGTGAGACGCTGTCTTACATGGACTCCCTGCTTGCCGACGAGCATCATCCCTATGTGGCTGTGGGCGAGGTGGGACTGGACTTCTATTGGGACGAAACCTACAGGCGGGAACAGACGGAAGCCTTTCGAACCCAGGTGGAATGGGCTGTGCAGAGGCGGTTGCCCCTCGTGATTCACACCCGTAATGCTCATAAAGAGCTGGTTGAGGTGATGAGCGACTACGCTTCAAGTGGCTTGCGGGGTATCTTCCACTGCTTTGGCGGTACGCTCGAAGAAGCTCGCCAGTTGCTCGCGTTCGACGGTTTCTGCCTGGGTATAGGCGGCATTCTCACCTTCAAGAAGAGTTCTCTGCCCGAGGTGCTGGCTCATGTACCTCTCTCGCGCATTGTGATGGAGACCGATTCACCATATCTGGCACCCGTACCACATCGCGGCAAGCGGAACGAGAGCACTTTTGTGACCGAAGTGCAGCAGAAGTTGGCATATATATATAATGTGTCGCCCGAGGAGGTGGAAAGATGCACAGACGAGAACGTGAAGTGCGTATTTAACCGAATAAAGTGGCAATAAGGAGACGAAAAAGCCAAAAAGGGCACTGCAACGAAAAGTTTTTGCCCAAATAGTGTGCTACTCTAATAAAAAAAAGATATTTTTGTAACCGAAAAGCGTTGTGCATGGTTCGCAGCGCGTTTTTTTGAGTTAAAAAAGGAGAGATGCTCGAGTGGCTGAAGAGGCACGCCTGGAAAGCGTGTAAACGTCAAAAGCGTTTCCGGGGTTCGAATCCCCGTCTCTCCGCTACAGTTGATGTAAAGGTAGTAGAAAAGAAACATAATAAGATAATTTAATCATCAAAAACTACACACAATGAAAAAGTTATTTGCAATTATTGCAATGGTTGCTGTTTGCTCTTTCGGAGCAACAACATCTGTGATGGCACAGGAGGATTCTGCTGCAACAGAGCAGACCGACACCGCAGCAGTTGATACCGCTGCAGTTGACACTGCAGCTGTTGACACTGCCGCTGAGGCTGACGTAGCTGCTCCTGTTGTTGAGGAGGAGAATGAGGGTATCTTCAAGGTGCTCAAGGTTAAGTTCATCGAGGGTGACGCAGGCTTCATGTCATTGGTAGCCATCGCTCTGGTGCTGGGTCTGGCATTCTGCATCGAGCGCGTTATATACCTGAGCCTGGCTCAGATCAACACTCGCAAGTTCGTGGCTGACCTGGCTGCTCTGGTTGCTGCAGGTAAGATCAACGAGGCTATTGCTATGTGCAAGAACACACGCGGACCTGTGGCTCAGCTGGCTATGACAGCTATGGAGTGTCTGAACAGCTCTGACCGTAACGATATCGGCACCATCGAGCGCTCTATCAATACTGAGGCTGAGGTGCAGGGTTCTTACCTCGAGGAGAACTGCTCTTGGATTACTCTGTTCATCGCTATGGCTCCCTCTCTGGGATTCCTTGGTACTGTGATCGGTATGGTGATGGCCTTCGATGACATTCAGCGCGCTGGTGATATCAGCCCCACCGTTGTGGCTGGCGGTATGAAGGTGGCCCTGATTACCACTATCTTCGGTATCATCGTGGCCCTGATTCTGCAGTTGTTCTATAACTACATTCTTTCTAAGATCGAGTCTCTGACCGTGAACATGGAGGAGTCTTCTCAGGAAATTCTGACTATGTGCGTTAAGTCAGACAAGTGCGTGAAGTAATAAACCCTTTATTAGAGCAAAGGAGATTCTTTTATGAAGATTGAGAAAATATCCAAGATGGCTTTGTACATCTGCGTGGGCATCATTGTTGTATGCTTCGTTGCCTTCTTCGGCATCGGCTACAGCAACCCCGTGGGTGATTACAATGAGCCGAAGCTGCTCGACCTGCTGATGATTCTCATGTACGCAATGTTTGTTGTGATGATGGGACTCACAGTGTGGAGCATCTTCAAAGGACTGGGTAACAAGGGTGGCAGTACAACATCTACCTCCGGCGTTCCTGGTGGCAAGATTATGGCAGGCACTATCGCTCTGCTGGTTATCTCACTTGTTGTAGGTGTTTTGTGTGGTTGGGGCGAAGAGGCCTTCACTGCTCAGGACGGTACTGTGACTTCTGGTCCTTGGGTGACTGTTGTGGATATGTTCTGCATATCCAGCGCCATCCTGTTCCTGGCTGCAGCTGTGGCTGTGGTTGTCAGCATGACCGGCATCATGACTACAATGGGCAATAAGCAAACAAAGTCTATTAAATAAAGTCAAATCATGGGAAAGAAGAAGAAGAAAGTTCCTGGGTTGAACCAAAGTTCGACTGCGGACATATCTTTCATCTTGCTCATCTTCTTCCTGATTACCACTTCTATGGACACCGATATGGGTCTGGCACGCCGACTGCCACGTCCACCAGAGGAGAATCAGGAAGATGCTACGATGGACATTAAGTCCCGCAACATCCTGTACGTGCGAATGAACTCCGCAGGTCAGCTTTGGGTGAAGGACGAGATGGAAAGTGGTTACGAGGATTTGAAGAATTTGAGGAACAGGGTTAAGGAGTTCGTCAAGAACGAGAAGAACCTGAGCAAGTACCCCGAGAAGCATGTGAAGAACATCGACATTCTTGGTCAGTGCTTCGTTACAGACAAGCACGTGATATCTGTGCAGACAGACCGTGGTACTCCTTATGCTGTGTATTTCGAGGTTCAGAATGAACTGGTGGCTGCCTACAACGAGTTGCGCAACGAGTTGTCAAAGCAGAAGTTCGGACGCCCCTATGATGCTCTCGGTGACGAGGAGAAGGTTGCGGTGCGTGCCTACTATCCCCAGAACATCTCTGAGGCTGAACCCAAAAAGTATGGAGGACAGAAGTAATGGCAGGATTTAAGAAGAGTGATCGCGAGATGCCAGAGATGAACACCTCATCTCTGCCCGACTTGATTTTTACTATCTTGTTCTTCTTCATGTGCGTGGTGTCAATGCGTGAGGTTACACTTCAGGTGAAGTTCACCACTCCTCAGGGTACTGAGTTGGAGAAGCTGACCAAGAAGTCTGCTGTTTCATACATCTATGTTGGTCCTCCCACCGACCAGCTTCGCCCCAAGATGGGTAGCGGAACTCGTATTCAGGTGAATGACCGCATCATTGAGCCTCGTGAGGTGATGGACTTCGTTGCACAAGAGCGACAGGGCATGTCCAATCAGGCTGAGCAGATCATCTCTATCAAGGCCGACCAGCATACTCAGATGGGTATCATCACTGATATCAAGGAGGTGCTGAGAAAGTCTTGGGCACTGAGATTGAACTACTCTGCAACCCGCAGAAATTAACTCAAAGGTACATATTAGTAAAAAAGAGGTGGCTTGTTACTTACAAGTCACCTTTTTTTTATAATTTTGTGTGTCAACTTGCAGTGGAGGTGTTCGGGCGGCCTGGTGGGCTTGCCTGGCTGCATGTGCAGGTTGCATACCAGAATTATAATGTTTCACGAACGAATAGTTTGATATGAGTAAACTTGATGCACTCGACAGGCAGATACTGTCCATGATATCTGATAATGCCCGCATACCTTTCTTGGAGGTGGCCCGTGCGTGTCATGTGTCTGGAGCTGCCATACATCAGCGAATCCAGAAACTTATGCAGCAGGGCGTTATCAAGGGCTCGCAGTTCATCTTTGACCCAGTGTCGCTGGGTTACGAAACTTGCGCGTTTGTCGGTCTTTACCTTAAGGACCCTTCCGACTTCGACCGTGTGGTGGCTGCCCTTCGTGATATCCCCGAGGTGGTAGAGTGCCATTACACCACAGGCGTCTATGATATCTTCATCAAGATATATGCCCGTAACAACCACCACATGCTCAGCGTCATACATGACAAGTTGCAGCCTCTGGGCCTGCAGAGAACAGAGACTATCATCTCATTCAATGAGGCCATCTGCAGAAAGCTGCCGGTTCCCTCGGTTGACGAACTCAACGAGAACGCTTGAGCATGATAAGTCTGATTGCAGCTGTAGCCCGAAATGGAGCCATAGGCAATGACAACAAGTTGCTCTATTGGCTTCCCAATGACTTGAAGCGCTTTAAGGCCCTCACCACTGGTCACACCATTGTGATGGGACGCAAGACTTTTGAGTCTTTCCCCAAGGGCGCTCTCCCCAATCGTAGAAACGTGGTGCTCTCCCGCCAGTCGGTTTCTTTCCCTGGCGCAGAGGTTTTCCCTTCGCTTGATGAAGCACTTGCTTCCTGTGCTCAGGACGAGGAAGTGTTTGTCATAGGCGGTGAAACCCTTTATCGCCAGACGCTTGGCAAGGCCGGCAGACTCTATCTCACGCTTGTGGATGATGAGCCTAAGCAGGCCGATGCCTACTTCCCCGAGTTGGACAAACAGGATTGGGAGGTGATAAGCGATGAACCTCATGAGGTGGATGAGAAGCATGCTCACCCCTTCCGCTTCGTTGACTACCGGCGGGGAGAACGATAGAGGGGGATTGACGAGAGCTTGTTTCGTTCTCTTCCGCTTCGTTGACTACCAGCGGGTAGAACGATAGTGAGGGATAGACGAGAGCTTGTTTCGTTTCCTTCCGCTTCGTTGACTATCAGCGGGTGGAACGATAGTGGGGGATAGGCGAGAAGTATAAGAATTCCAATAAGCATGATAACAGCCCATGCGTGGAACGATAGTGAGGGATAGACGGGAGGATATTCAGAAACCTCTGCTGCGCTGTCCATCATCGGGTAAAACGTCAGGCTGACGGAAGTGTGGAGCCTGCTCGCGTTCCCAGTTCGCTGGACGGCAGCTGGATGTAAGGTAAGAGGAAAACAGAGTGAGGCAAACCCATGTGTTCTGTCTTGTTGGATGTTCACTTTCGGCACATGACAAAGAGGGGAGCATGCAGCTTTTTCTCCTTTCCCGTCTCGCTGATAGCCAGCGGCAGGAATATCAGATGGGTGTAAGTGCGAAGTTGTTCAGCGCATTTTACTTGGCAGTCCGACAATGAGCGGAGCGTGAGGTGGGAGGAACCAAAAACTTGACTTGCAATTCCCATTTCGCCGCCCGCCAATGTCCAGGATGAGAACGAGAGACGACCGTCAAGTATCACAGTCCCTTTCTCTTCGCTGACCATCATCCAGCACAGCATCGGCATCGGGGTCGGAATGTGTATATATATAAGGTATAAAACGAACAGATAATGAAAGGAGCCTGATGGACGCACGGGATAAGAGGCTTGATGAGCGACTGGAACATGTTTCCCGTTGCCTGCTGACTGCCCATCATCCCTTCAGGCAAAGCCGAATAATATGAAACAATATCTTGATCTGGTGCAGAAGATACTCGATGAGGGCGTGCAGAAGCATGACCGCACGGGCACGGGCACCATCAGTATCTTTGGCCATCAGTGCCGTTATGACCTGGAGAAAGGGTTCCCCTTGCTCACCACCAAGAAGGTGCATCTGAAGTCTATCATACACGAACTGCTCTGGTTTTTGCAGGGAGACACCAATGTGAAGTACCTTCAGGAGAACGGAGTGCGTATCTGGAACGAATGGGCCGACCCGGAGACAGGTGATTTGGGACATATCTACGGTTATCAGTGGCGTTCTTGGCCCGACTATAACGGTGGACATATCGACCAGATAAAGCAGGCTGTGGATGATATCAAGCACAATCCCGACAGCCGACGCATCATCGTGTCGGCATGGAATGTGGCCGATCTTCCGCAGATGAACCTTCCTCCTTGCCATGCCTTTATGCAGTTCTATGTGGCCGACGGCCGCCTTTCGCTCCAGCTCTATCAGCGTTCGGCCGATGTGTTCCTGGGTGTTCCCTTCAACATAGCCTCTTATGCACTCCTGTGCATGATGATGGCACAGGTGTGTGGGCTTCGTCCGGGCGATTTCATACACACTACGGGAGATACCCACATCTATCTCAACCACCTCGACCAGGTGCACTTGCAGCTCACCCGTGAGCCTCGTCCCCTGCCGCGCATGATTATCAATCCCGACGTGAAGGATATCTTCTCCTTCCGATATGAGGATTTCCAGCTCGAGGGTTACGACCCTTGGCCGGCCATCAAGGGTGCTGTGTCTGTCTGAATGCCTATGCCTACCATCCCTCAGGATTTCGTCTCCCTGATGCAGGAGCACTATGGGCAGGAAGAGGCCGAAAGGCTCTGCCAGGCTCTGCAGGAGACTGACCCCTCGGTGTCAGTCCGCCTCAATGTGCGCAAGATGCAGTCTTGCATGCCTGCCAGTGAAGTGGAAACAGCCCGCCAGCACCTTGACCGGCTCTACTCGGCTGTCCCCTGGTGCCCGGATGCCTGGTATCTTCCCCAGCGGCCCGCTTTCACCTGTGATCCTCTGCTGCATGCAGGAGCCTATTATGTGCAGGAAGCCTCGTCGATGTACGTTGCCGATTTGCTTCGCCGCTATCTTCCGTCGGCAGGAACAGAAGGGCAGCTGCCCCTTGCCGCTCTTGACCTCTGTGCCGCTCCTGGTGGCAAATCCACCCTTTTGGCTGGTCTTCTGCCCCAGGGGTCGGTGCTTGTGAGCAATGAGGTGATGCCCAAACGAGCCCTCATATTGGCCGAGAATATGACCAAGTGGACTGCTGGTATGCCCGAAGGAGCCTATCCCGTCAACTCGATGGTCACGCAGAACCGTCCGTCGGACTTCGCTGCTTTCGACGAGCAGTTTGATGTACTCGTTACCGATGTTCCCTGTTCGGGCGAAGGGATGTTCCGCAAGGATGAACAGGCAGTCAGTGACTGGAGTCTGGACAATGTGGAGCAGTGTCGGTTGCGTCAGCGTGAGATACTGGAGGATATACTGCACGTGCTTCGTCCGGGCGGACTTCTCCTCTATAGCACCTGCACTTTCAACCGTTTCGAAGACGAGGAGAATGCCCGCTTTGCCTGTCAGCTGATGGGCGGAGAACTGCTTGAGGAGCGTCATTTCCTGCCTGGCAGAGACTGTGGAGAAGGCTTCTATGTGGCAGCTATCCGTAAGCCCGTTCAGCCCGATGACTTTAGTGAGGTTCTGTCAAGGTTCTTTGCCGAAGCCCGCCCTTCGCATATCGCCACCACAGAGCAGGAAGCCCAGGAGCAGCTCACCCGTGTGAAGTCGCTTGTTCACCGCTTCTTGCGCATCCTTTATGATGCAGAGAAAACCTATGCCAGTGCCGAGGCTCTTCCACAGGTTTCTCTTTCCTACGACGAGGCATTGCAATACCTTCGCCGTGAGGCCGTTCGTGTGGAAGCTCCACGCGGGATGGTCACACTCTGCCATCGGGGTTTCCCTCTGGGGCACGGCAAGTGCGTAGGCAACCGCATCAATAATCTCTATCCTATGGAGTGGCGCATCCGCAGCGGTTACACCACCCCCTTCACGCTCTTCTGAAGGTTGCCCCTCCTTCGGAAATTCCATTCACCCAGCCTCTAAGGCTGTTTGACCGGCCCCATCATAATGCCCCGCAAGCGTCACCAACCGCCTTCGGGGCATTACCGAAGAGCTTCCTTCGCAGATAGAAATGCACATATATAGAGCATTTCTACTTTTGAAAGTCTCCCTTATGCCAGTACACAAGGTTAGTACGCTCTATCAGGAAGCAGCACGTTTCGCAATAAAGACTCTGTTCGGACATGAGGCTCGGACTCTTTGAGGCTCGCAGGATTTACTCCAGAAGATGCTCTCTGGAATTCATCTTTAGGGAGGTAAAGGGATTGCTCGGTATTGGCAATGCGAGTCCAACTCTATTCGCAGCGGAAAGAAGATGCCTCATGTGCAGGATTCACTCAGCCTCCATAGCGGGTGTATTGCATACCTCCACCGTCCAACCCAAGGCTGGACGGTCGGAGAATATATACTGACTTTGCGAAGTAAGCTTGCTTCTTCCACCGTCCAGCCTTGGGTTGGACGGTCACGGACAACACCTTTCCCGGTTTGAATACACACTGGAAGTGCCGGAGAAGCCTCCCTCTCCTTGCTTGTCAATTGGTTTCCCTTGTACACAGCATCCAAGTTACCATCAGCCGAAAGGATATTGGTGAGCCATCCTTGGACTGGTTGCTGCCATCACAGGAGTCTTCAACATCATGGGTGAAGAAGTGCTTGAGGCTGTGGTTGACGAATTGTTCCTCCCTTCCCCTCATTCTTTTGTCCCGCATGCGGAAAGTTTATGGTATTACGTTCCTAAAACTTTGGGAAAATAGAAGTTTATGGTATCGGATTCCTAAAACTTTTGCTATCTTTGCTGTTGATAACTAATACGACGGCATATGAAAAGGATAAATCGGGATGCATATCTCAATAAGCTGATAGAGTTCAGGGACAAGAAGGTGATAAAGGTTATCACTGGCATCCGTAGGTGTGGTAAGTCAACCATAATGGAGATTTATCGTGATTGGCTGTTGGCAAATGGTGTTGACAGCAGTCAGATAGTGTATGTCAATTTCGAGGACTTTGATAATTATGAGTTGCGAGACCCTCGGGCGCTCTATTCATACGTTAAACCCTTGCTGCGCAATGATTCCATGCTCTATGTTTTCTTTGATGAAATCCAGCATGTACAGGATTTTCCCGATGTGGTCAACAGCCTCAATATAAAGCCGTATGTGGATGTGTATGTGACTGGTTCCAATGCTTATATGCTATCTACAGAGATTGCCACGCTGCTGTCGGGCAGATATGTGGAGATACCAATGCTCCCGTTGTCGTTCCGTGAATTTGTTGGCGCAAACAGTTATGGTGATAATCTTCAAAAGGCATATAATGACTATGTCACCAGAAGCAGTTTCCCCTATGCGCTCGAACTGGATTCTGAGGGTGTAGTACGTGATTATCTTAGTGGTATCTACGATACTATAGTGGTGAAGGACATCATGACCCGAAAGAAATTGGGCGATGTGATGATGCTTGAGAGCGTAATCCGTTTCATCGCCGACAACATAGGAAACATTCTCTCGACCAAGCGTATAGCCGATATCATGACAGCCGATGGGCGCAAGATAGACCAGAAGACGGTGGAGAAATATCTGTCATCACTTTGCGAGACGTTCTTCGTTTATGAAGCCAAGCGTTATAATATAAAGGGTAAGCAGTTGCTCAAGACGCTCGGCAAGTATTATCTGGTGGATGTGGGTTTGCGTCGCATGTTGCTCGGTTCGCGCTCTTATGATGTTGGTCGCGTGCTTGAGAATGTGGTATATATAGAATTGCTTCATCGTCAGAACCAGGTGTATGTGGGCAAGACAGACGATCAGGAGGTGGATTTTGTTGCCATAGGCAGCGAGGGAATAGCCTATTATCAGGTGTCGGCAAGCGTGCGTGATGAAGCTACGTTGGCACGTGAATTGGCTTCGTTGAAGAAGATAGACGACCAGTATCCCAAGTATGTTCTCACGCTTGATGACGATCCCGTATCAGACTATGAAGGCATACGACGTATGAACGTGTTGGAATGGCTTCTGGGGTAGCATACCCTTTGCGGCTGATTATAGGCACAGTTGCATAAGTCCGTGGCAATATAATCATGTTATCCAAAGATCATAGAC
>ERZ780141.524-NODE-524-length-28677-cov-6.282510_pt1 | contig 28677 bp, 25 predicted proteins | sample MGYA00433080_ERZ780141 | MGnify/ENA primary metagenome ERZ780141 (study PRJEB29588, sample SAMEA2154047) | human gut metagenome | biome: human gut; feature: human-associated habitat; material: faeces | place: Denmark | collected 2008/2010 ... | reverse complement strand
CGTCCCTACCGGCAGCGGTTATCAATCAGCTGTTTACCGCGCTTGAAGATGTCATCAAATATCGTTAGTCAGCCGTATTCAATTGTTGACAATTAATGATATGTTTTGTTGGTATAATGAGTTGGAGTATAGTGTGTTATCACCATTCGGGTGTGGACGCGGCAGTGCCACGTCCCTACCGGCTGCGGTTAATAATTAGCGGCTTCAGTGCTCTGTCTGGTGGAATCAAACTAAATGTGATGAATTGGTTATTTTCAACCTCTTCGAGACTATTGCTTTGTGCTTTATGGCAATCTGCTATTACATAAATTGTGGCTCTGTGTTTTTTTTTGATGTGTGCTGTATGGTTTCTTAAGTGGCTTTGTGGGTTAGATTTGAGATTTTTGTTATCTTTGTGATAATGTAGATGCGTATATCTGCGGAGAGGTGAAATTACTTCTAAATAATTATTAAACTAAAGCAATGATGAAAAGAATCGTATTGTCAACCATAGTGGCTTCATTGACGTTGATTGCCACCTCTGAAGTGCTTCCTGCTCCTCAAACCACTGGCGGTATGCCATTGATGGAAGCGATAAAAAATCGTAAGTCAAGTCGTGATATGTCGACGACAGACCAAGTGTCGAAGCAAGACCTCAGCAATATGCTGTGGGCGGCTTGGGGTATCACCCATAATGGAAAACATACTATTGCCACAGCACTTAATCGTCAAGAATTGTCGGTATATGTGGTTACGCCAGAAGGCGCGAGTCTGTATGATCCTAAGAGCAACAGCCTTGAAAGCGTAACAAAAGAAGATGTGCGTGCATTGGTGGGGATGCAACAATTTGCAGTAGAATGTCCTCTGAATATTGTGTTTGTCACTGATACAGAAGTTCAGCCAGACACAGCTATGCAAGCTTATGCTGCAGGAGCCGCGTCGCAAAACGTTTATCTCTATTGCGCAGCAAACGGCTTGAAGACTGTGTTGCGTGCAAGTTTTGATGGCGATGCATTGCAAAAGGCTTTAAATCTGCCTGCGAATAAGAAGATCTTATTTATTCAAACTGTAGGGAAGTAGAGCAATGCGAAAATTGTTGATAGCATTTCTTCTGCTTTTTGCTGTTGGCACATGGGGATGTGGCGGAAAAGAGGACACAGAGAGAGAACAGATAGTAAAGGATAGCATTGTGGTGGCGAAGGTCGCAGGGAAGACCGTGGCTGACACGCCAAGCGCCAAAGCCAAGATGATAGTGCATAGCATACCGGTGCATATAGTGCCGGGAAGACTGCGTAGCATATTCAATGACACTAATGGCACTCACCTGATGGCTGCCGAGAGCATAGGCATAAGGCCTATTGCAAGCATAAGCGACGCGTATAATCTGCGCAAACCGCTTGTGAGAATATGCACCAATGATAATTACACCGTAGACTCGCTCACGCATTCAATGCCATTTCTTGTGCCAGAGGCTGCGCAATTGCTCACTGATATTGGTAGGCGTTTTGCCGACACTATCAGAGCGCGAGGTGGCCATGAATATCGCATAAAGGTGACCAGTGTGCTGCGCACCGACCGCAGTGTGGCAAAATTGCGACGACGCAACCGTAATGCGTCGGAAAACTCCGCACATTGCTATGGCACTACGTTCGACGTTAGCTACGCAAAATTCATCTGCAAGGACTCTTCGTTTATCGTGTCGCTCGCCGATTTGAAAAACATCCTTGGTGAGATTCTTTATGATGAACGTGAAAAGGGAAGATGCTATGTGAAATTTGAGGTGAAGCAAGGATGCTTTCACATCACAACACGCAAATAAGATATGATAAACGAATATAAAGAAGCGATAAGAAACTATCTTGTTGCGCAGAAGCAGAACAGGATGGACGTAAAGGCAGCCTTGATAGATATGGATGGCGTGCTTTACGACTCGATGCGCAATCACACGTTGGCGTGGAAGTTGCTTGCCGACAAACTTGGAATAGAAGCCACACGCGATGAATTTTACCTCTATGAAGGAATGACCGGAGTGGCAACGATAAAGTTGATACACAAGCGCCAGTTCGGTAAGGATATCTCCGTGGAAGAGGCGCGTGAGATATATAAGATAAAGACAGCAAACTTCCGCACTTTGCCACGCGAAGAGCCAATGCCAGGTGCGTATCAGATGCTTGAGGCGTTGCGAAACAATGGCATAGAGCGCGTGTTGGTGACAGGTAGCGGACAGCCAGATGTGATTAATCGCATAGATGAAGAGTATAAGGGACTTTTTGCTGCCGATAAACGAATAACAGCAGCTGATGTGAAGCATGGCAAGCCAAATCCAGAGCCATACTTTATGGGACAGAAACTTGCCGATGTGGCGCCGCATCAGGCTATAGTGATAGAGAATGCACCACTTGGCGTGGAAGCGGGTCATGCGAGCGGATCGTTCACGATAGCCGTCACTACAGGGCCGATACCCGAAAAGGTGTTGAGAGACAGTGGCGCGGATTTGGTGTTCCCGTCAATGAATGAATTTGCAGAGCAGCTGCCACTGTTGATACAATGCTTCAGAGAAACTGAACTATAAAGTAGAGAAAATATGAAACACCAAAATATCATATTCACCAACGAGGTGAGCAGGGCGATAACTACGGTATTAGCAGAAAAGCAATTTAATAAATTGTTTATTGTCACTGACACAAACACGTGTGAAAAAGTTTTGCCACGAATTGCCGACAATAAGTATGTGTCGGAGGCTTCGATATTGACTATTGAGCCAGGTGATGTGAATAAAAATCTCGACTCGCTTTCTGTGGTGTGGCGAGGGCTTGAGGCAGGAGGTGGCACCCGCCAATCGTTGGTGATAAACCTTGGCGGAGGAGTGGTGACAGACCTCGGAGGTTTTGCCGCAGCCACGTATAAACGAGGCATACCGTTTATCAACATACCCACAACGCTGCTGAGTGCAGTGGATGCAGCTGTAGGTGGTAAGACAGGTGTGAATTTCAATGGCTTGAAGAATGAAATAGGTGTATTCTGCGAAGCCACCGATGTGATAATCAGCACAGTGTTTTTCGACACCTTGCCTACTGAAGAGCTGAAATCGGGATATGCCGAGATGCTGAAGCACGGATTGCTGAAGAGCGACGAAGCGTTTCAATTGCTGATGAAGCACGATATTGAAAGCGGCGACAAGGAGCAACTGCTCAGTTTGCTGAAAGAATCGGTTGAAGTGAAAGCCGAGATAGTTAAGCAAGATCCAACAGAGCAGAACGTACGCCGAGCGTTGAACTTGGGTCATACGGCAGGACATGCGTTTGAAAGCCTCGCCATGCAGCGCAACCAACCCATACCGCATGGTTATGCTGTGGCATACGGATTGGTGATAGATGCCATACTATCGCATTTTGAGTGTGGCTTTGATAGTGCGTTGGTGCATCGCTTGGCCGACTATGTGCTATATAACTATGATGCGTTTTATATCACTTGCGACGACTATGATGCATTGCTTACGTTGATGAAGCATGACAAGAAAAGCCGAGGCGGTGAGATAAACTGCACCTTGCTCGGTGCTCCGGGTGACATATTCATTGATTGCGTGATACCCGATGAGACAATGAAAGAAGCGCTTGACTTGTACCGTGATTTGATGCGGATATAATGCTGTAATGATAGAATAAACCCAAATCGTCATTAGGTCGTAAATGTGTGTTTTCCCCTACTGCTTGGAGTCTTTCGGTTTTTATAAGGCATCTTTTGCTTGTTTTTAATTCGCAATAGCTTGCTATTACTCATTAAAAGGCAATCAAAATCTGCTCTTCTAAAACTCCGAAAGCTATCCAATCCCTAATGACCGAATCAGGATAAAGGCTCTCAGTCGCTGTAGACAGAGAGCCTTTTAAATTTATTGGAAACTCATTAGAAAATTTCGATTATTAGCGTTTTCGCCAACCGTCGATGTATCGAAGCACGATGTAGGCGATAACGAAATAGATGCCAGCAAGAGCCCAAAGAGAGTGATAGGCTGTGCTTTGTTCAGAGAGAGTTGCTCCCATATTTGAGATGCCATAAACACCTTGGATAGCCCAAGTGGAAGGAATCAAGTTGCCCACAACGGCCCAGAACGGACTCATCGCAAATCGAGGCCATGACACACCCGATAGGAACACGAAGAATACCGAGGTAACAACAATCACGCAGAACACGGTTTCGCGTTTGCGAGTGAAGGTCTGCAGTATTAGTCCAAAGAATATCACAGCGAATATATAAGGCAATCCCATTAGGAATAAATGAAGAATATCGCCGTTTTGTGGGAATGAGAACATGATAGGTACACATCGCCACAGATAAATCATAGGCAATAGCATCAGCACGAAGTAGCAGAAAGCCTTACCCCATAGGATGGCAAAAGGTCCAGCATTGACGGCGCGAGGATCGATGCCACCATTAGCCGCCATTCGTTCACGCGAAGTGGCCATAACTAAGGCTATGCAGAGCATAAACACCTGTTGCAAGATCAGCACCAATATGCCAGGCAGAATGGCAGAAGCCATACCCATCACGGTGTTACCCATAGGGATAATCTTAAACGGAATAGGAATGGCGTGTTGAGCAGGAGCATTTTCAAGCATAGTGAGTTTGCTTGCTTGCACCTGAGCGCCCAATTCGTTGCCGACCGTAGTGGTAGCCGAAACGATGTTTTTATATCGTAGCATCACGCTCATGTCGCAATATACATCCACGCCCGAAGTTTCGCCTCTGCCAGCAAGGCGAGAGAAATCCTTAGGAAGATGTATCACGCCAAAGACATCTTTGCGATTAAGCATGCTCTTAGCCTCTTGCATGTTGGCAGCGTAGCCACGCACCTGCACCAGGTCGGTAGCGTCGAGCATACGAGCATATTCGCGCGACATAGGCGTGCGGCAATCGTCCACCATCACCACAGGTACGTCTTTCAGAATCTCGGGATTGTATACCGCAGAATAGAGAATCGGGTAGAGCACAGGCAGCAGAATGATAAACAGCAAAGCACCACCATCGGTGAAAATCAACTTAAACTCGTTGACAAACACCTTGATGATATCGTGCAATATAGAGATAATTTTTTCCATTAATCATTCATTAAACGTTATTGAACATATATTGGGTGCAGGCACTTCTTGCGCAGATGCCAAAGCATGGTGGCAGGCACGAGAGAGAACATCAGCAATGCTGCATACCAGCAAGCCGAGTAAGCAAACTCCAGTCCGTTGAGAGCCTGATTGCAATATATCATGAAATAGTATCGCGAAGGCAGGATGTAGCTAAGAATGCCCATCCAAGAGTACATTTGCTCAACGGGGAACGACAGACCAGCAATTGAAAACGCCAGCATGCCTGTGAGACAGCACACCGAAAGCGACATGCGCAAGTTTGGCACAAATCCTATAAAGAATAGAGCAAGACCTTGCGAACCCACTACGAGCATAAACACAGCCAAAAGCATTTGCCATATAGGGCAATGGAGCGGATAGCCCGCAAATCCATAGAATATCAATTGCATCGTCCAGCCCGAAAGGAAGAATATCACCGTTTGAGGCAGCAGTTTAGTGAATACTGCCATGAAAATGCTTCCGCCAGCCGTGTCGAGCCATTGCACCGAGGTGTGGTTTTTGATTTCCACAGTGATGGTGTAGGCTGTCATAATCATCACCATAAGGGCAAGGATTGTAGAGCCGAACGAGTTGCTAAGGTAGATGCCATAGTGAAGCCAAGGATTGCCAAGAGCATGCACATGGTTGGCAAATGGTTGCAGAGTGGCCGTGATGGCATCGTCGCTCATGCCTATGGCAGAGAGTTTTCCTTTCATCACGCTCGCATTAGAGAGGAGTGACACGGTGGTGTATCCCTTCAGCATCAACGACGCCGGAGTCATGCAGGAATAGTTGATGTAGAAACTCAGTTCGGGCTTGCGTTGCGCCATGAGTTCTCGAGAGAAACCTTCGGGGATAATCACAAAACCAGTGATTTTGCCACGTCGCATATAGTCTAAAGCTTCGCCGTAGCTATTGAGCTGATATTGCATATCCACGCTTTGGAAGGAGCCGAGAGTGCGCACTACGCTACGCGAAGCCGAGCTCCTGTCGAGGTCGACCACTGCACTTGGCACCTTCTCTGCAACGCCGTTGGAAAACAGCGTGACAAAGAACACAGCCGCGAATATTGGCACAAACACCATGCATCCCAGATACATTGGGTGGCGTGCTATGTCGCGAATGCCTCGGGATAGCGAACTGCGAAATATGTTGAAAAATTGTCGTAGCACGATGATGAGATTATTTTACGAGGATTACCGACATACCAGCGCGCAAGTTCTCGATAGGTTGAGCAGGGCGAGCCTTCACTTGGAATGTCTTGCTGTCGTATTGTCCTGTAGATTTAGTTGCACTCCACACGGCATAGCTGCCAAGGTCGTGGATGTAATACACCTTCATAGTGGTTTCCATCTTGTTGAGTGCAGGAATCATCACTTTGATTTCTTTGCCGTTTTGAAGTTCGTTGAGCAATTCTTCGCGCACGTTGAATGTAGCCCAAAGATCGTCCTTCTTAAGGATAGACATGATAGGCGAGCCAATCGACACCAATTCGCCGATGTTCGGGTAGATGTCGGTAACTTCGCCGTCGCAAGGAGCCACAAGGTATTGGTCTTCGAGCAATGCTTGCACTTCTTCAACGCCACCTTTAGCAGCGTTTTGCATAGCTTGAGCGGCAGCCTTGTCTTCGTTTTGAGCACCAGTCTTAGCCATGTCGTATTGCGATTTTGCAGCATCGGCTTGAGCCTTAGTGGCATTGTATGCAGCGAAAGCCTCGTCGCGCTTTTGCTCAGAGATTACGCCCTCGTTATAGAGGTTTTGAAGGCGGTCGTAGGTTTTCTTGGCGATGCCTTGAGCAGCCAAGGCTTGTTGCCAAAGGTTGTATGCGGTGTTGATAACTTCGATGCGAGTGCCCGATTGCGCCTTTTGGTTTTGAGCCGAAGCGGCGTCCTCCATTGATTGTGCTTGCATGAGTTTTGCATCAATGAGAGAAGAGTGGATGTGAGCCAAAGTGTCGCCAGCCTTCACCATGTCGCCCTCTTCGACATACAATTCAGCCAAGCGTCCAGGCAATTTGCCCGATACTCTCACACTTGTTCCATCGATTTGTCCTTGCACAGTGTCGTCGGCAGGCTTGATGAGTAGCAGACCAGCCACGCACAATGCCACCACGATGAAACCGACTACTGCAGAACCTGCCATAATCGAAATAGTCTCTTTTTTTACTTCTTGTTTATTTTCCATAACTATAAAAAGTTGTTTCTTTGGTTTCTGATAAATTATTGAAATTAATATTGCATTGTGCCAAGCACTTTTGACAGATATACATTGCAAAGTTGCACGTCGATTTGCGCATCGATAGCCTCGCTGTTGGCTTTGAGCCAAGCAGTGTGTGCAGCCATCACGTTGTCTACAGGCATCACGCCCTCTTTAAATCCGAGTTTGGCAATGCGCAAGTTTTCGTTGGCTTTGTCGAGGTTTGACTGTGTGGCCATGCGGGTTTTCACGGCTTCTTGAGCCTTGAAAGAAGCTTGATTCACCTGGAGTTCGATTTTGTCGCGGACGTCGGCAAGTTCGATGTTCTTAATCACGGCCTCAGAGCGAGCTGCTCGATATTTATTATAGTTACCGCCCCAATGCCACAAAGGGATTTTGAGCACAGCGCCCACGCTAAACGCTCCGCCGAACTTATTCTTAAATCCGTTGAAAGAATTAGGGTTGGTGACCGAGTAAGCGCCTATCACAGCCAACTGTGGCATCATCGACGACATAGCCACTTTGGCTTTTTTCTCATAGATTTTCACGCCCAATTGCAGCGCGTTCACATCTTGGCGGCGTGCATACACCTCGTCGAGATTATATGAGTTGGCAGGCATTGCGGTTTCGTCGAGTTGCTGTTTGCCTTCATCGGCAAGAGTCATTTGAGTAGACGAAGGCAGACCGCAAAGTTGTGCGAGCAACATGCGCGAGAGCGATAGTCCATTTTTTACCTTTGTCAGGTCAACGTTAGCCTCGTTGAGCTTCACAGCCACGCTGAGGGCATCGGCTTTGGTGGCGATGCCTTGGCGCACCATTGCATTGACATTGCTGTTGAGCGTGTCGAGCAATTGCACATAGCTTTCGGCGAGGTCTTGCTTAGCGCGAAGCGAAACCACTTGCCAGTAGGCAGCGTCAACTTGGTAAACCACATCTTCGGCAGCCTTGTTGCGAAGAGTCTTGGCAAGGTCTTCGGCATACTTGGTGATGTCGTTCATCGCCTTAATCTTACCGCCGAAAAACACAGGTTGGGTGAGAGTCAAAGCTCCGGCGAAAACGTTGTGTATGTCGTAAGTGAGCGCACTCTTAGGCAAAAGCGCCACTTCCTTAGGCACATATTGTCCGCCCACGGTGACAGGTTTGCCAGTAGGGTCGGTGACAATGCTGAAATCGTAACTGCCAGTTGCAGGATTAAATGTTTTCACCGGCAACATAGCATCTTCCTCGATGAGTGAAAGATTTTTCTGATTGTAGAGATAAGAACCTTCGAAATCGATTGAAGGCAGATAGGCTGCTTTTGCCTCAGAACGTTGATAGCCAGCAGCGGTGACTTTCTCGTTGGCGATAAGTATTGCTTTGTTTTTTCGTAAAGCCATATTTCGGCACGAGTCGAGTGGTACTTGAGCCACTGCTGTTGCTGCCAAGGCAAGCGTCATCAGTAGGATTTTTTTACGCATAATATTTTGTGTCAAAAAAATATATTTCATTGATTCATTGTGCAAAATTAATGCTAAAAAAGTGTTTATGGCCAAAATGGGGATTATTAGAATATAAATAATGTGTTTTTGACCAATGATTAACAAAAATTCAGTGCTTTATTGATGATTAGTGTGTGCAATGTGCCAATATTTCAGCAATATTGTAGATTAAGAATGGAGAAAAAACTGACGTAGTGTGTCGCAATTAACCGAAAATATTGCTAATTTTGTTAGATGGCTTGTAAAATAGATAAATACAAGTCAAATACAGTACATTAAATGCTTTAATCTTATCAACATTATATGGGTGTAAAAGAGAGAGTAAGTCGTCGCAGTTTTCTGAAACTGCTTGGCGGCGGAGCAGCCGTGGCAACTGCCTCGTTGGCGGGATGCAGCACCGAGAAGGCAAGAAGCGTCACCACCGACCCAGGAGAAGTGCCAACCGACAAACTGACCTATCGCAATATGCCCGGCAGCGACAAGAAGGTGTCGCTATTGGGCTACGGAATGATGCGCCTGCCTGTGCTTAATGATAGAGATGTGAAGGAAGGTGAGAGCCATATCGATCAGGAGGAAGTGAATAGACTGGTGGATTATGCCATCGCTCATGGCGTGAACTATTTCGACACATCGCCTCGCTATTGCAAAGGCTTTTCTGAGCAGGCTCTCGGCATTGCACTTAGCAATCACAAGCGCAGTGAATTTATGGTAGCAACCAAACTATCTAATTTCGCTGAGGAAGATCAGTCGCTTGAGGCAAGCATCGCTATGTATCGCAATTCGTTTAAGCAGTTGCGCGTAGACAAAATTGACTATTATCTGCTTCATGCCATAGGCGAGAAGGAAGACTATATGAAACGCTACATCAACAATGGCGTGCTCAACTTCCTATTGAATGAGCGTGCAGCAGGACGCATAAAGTATCTTGGCTGGTCGTTTCATGGCACAAAAGAGTTTTTCGACTATATGCTCAACGAGCAACCAGTGAAATTTGACTTTGTGCAGATACAGATGAATTATAAGGATTGGCATTACTCGCAGGAGGTGAATGCCGATTATATGTATCACGAGCTTGTGAAGCGCGGTATCCCAGTTGTGATAATGGAGCCTCTGCTCGGTGGCGGATTGGCAAAGGTCAACCATAAGGTGCTGGCAATGTTTCAGCGCATCAATCCCGAGAAGTCGCCGGCATATTGGGCATTTCGTTTCTGTGGACATTTTCCCGGAGTGCTCACCGTGCTCAGTGGCATGACTTATATGGAACACCTTCAGGAAAACCTCCGCACCTATTCACCACTTGAGCCGCTCAGCAATGATGAATTGCAGATGCTTGAGAAGGCAGCCAAGTTGATCAATGATTTTCCGCTCATCGGATGCACGCATTGCGAGTATTGTATGCCGTGTCCTTATGGGCTGAATATTCCGGAGATATTCGCGCACTACAACAAGTGTATGAATGAGGGCACGTTTGCCGACGATATCAATAGCGAGGACTATCGTGCCAATCGCAGGGCGTTCTTGATAGGATATGACCGTAAGGTGCCACGTCTGCGCCAAGCCGACCATTGCGTGGGCTGTGGAATATGCTTGCCGAAGTGTCCTCAGAAAATCAATATTCCTGAAGAGATGCAGGTGATTGATCGATATGTGGAAAAACTAAAACAGAATCCAAACGCTTAACCGATATGTTACGAAAAATAAGAATAGCCCTTGCGGCGATAACTTTTATAGCCATCACACTTTGTTTCCTCGACTTCACTGGCACATTGCGTTGCTATATGGGGTGGTTGGCAAAGACACAGTTTGTGCCAGCAGTGTTGGCTCTCAATGTGGTAGTGGCGGCGTTGCTCGTGGTGGCGACTTTGCTTTTTGGCAGAGTGTATTGCTCGGTGATATGCCCGATGGGCATTATGCAAGATGTGGTGTCGTGGTTGCACAACCGCCGCAAAAAGGCCCGTGTGCGCTTTGGCTACAAACGAGAATTGCCGGTTTTGCGCTACGGATTTCTTGCGGTGTTTGTTGTGCTTATTTTGGTGGGGCTGACTTCGATAGCCGGACTGATTGAGCCATATAGTGCGTTTGGCCGTATAATGACAAATATTTTTGCGCCTGTATATGCCTTTTTCAACAACTGCTTGGCAGATGCTGCCGTTAGATATGATAGTTATGCTTTCTATTCAGTTGACGTCTGGCTGAAGAGTGGCATATCGCTTGGCGTCGCTTTTGCCACACTTGCAGTGATTGGCTATATGGCGTGGCGAGGAGGGAGAACCTATTGCAACACCGTTTGCCCAGTGGGAACGGTGCTTGGCTTTTTCTCTCGATTCTCGCTATTCCGCCCCGTGATCGACACTGAGAAGTGCGTTGGTTGTTCGCTTTGCGACCGCAAGTGCAAAGCCTCGTGCATCGATTCGAAGAATCATCGTATCGATTATTCTCGCTGTGTGGCATGTATGGACTGCATAGATAATTGTAGCCAGGGGGCAATATCATATCGCAGGCGCAGTAAAGTAGTAAAGACAGAAAAAGAAGTCATGACCGACTCGTCGCGTAGAAAATTCTTCACTATAGCGTCGGTTTTTGCGTTCACTTCGGTGGTGAAGGCTCAGCATAGCCGTGTTGATGGCGGATTGGCAGCGATAGCTGAGAAGAAGGTACCTGTTCGCAAAGGTAAACTTACGCCTCCGGGCTCGCTAAGCATACGCAATCTGGCGCAACATTGCACCGCTTGCCAATTGTGCATCGCGGCTTGCCATAATGGAGTGCTTCGTCCGTCGTCGAAACTTGACAGTCTTATGCAACCAGAGATGGGATATGAGCGCGGATATTGCCGCCCAGAGTGTAATGCTTGTTCGCAAGCATGCCCTAACGGCGCGATACGTCCGATAACGCTCGACGAAAAGACTTCGATACAGATAGGCCATGCAGTGTGGATTAAGGAAAACTGTATTATCAACACCGACGGCGTGAGATGCGGCAATTGCGCACGTCATTGTCCTAATGGCGCTATCAAGATGATGCCACAAGACGAGAACAATCCGCAATCGCCATATTTCCCAGTGATAGATGCCGAGCGTTGCATCGGCTGTGGTGCGTGTGAATACGTTTGTCCGGCTCGTCCATTCAGTGCGATATATGTTGAGGGAAATTCTGTTCATCGTTCGGTGTAACTGTAAGTGGTTGCTTATCTCACACGGTTTTTATAACTTTGCGCTATGACAATAGATTTTCTACAAATAGAGCACTTGCTGCGCAACAGTAAGACAATGGAGGCTCTCGAAATGCTCGAGGAGTGTGCCTCGCAAGCCAATCCATTGGAAATGGCTCAGATATGCTATCTGCAAGGTAATGCTTATAGGCAGTTGGGCAATTGGCGAAAAGCCATCGGCAACTACAATCTGGCGTTGCAGTACGATCCCAACAGCCCGGCTCGTGAGGCACTGAAGAATGCCAATGAGATACTTGACTTCTTCAATCACGATCTCTATAATCCGTAACCCCGCGAATTGATGTGAAATAAAAAATCGGGCAACCTTGACTCACGTCATGGTTGCCCGCCACTATTCATATTAATTCGATAATCATTATAAGCAACAACAAATGATTGTTATATGTTTTACCCTAATGACCACATCTTATTCATACTAACTTAAATTATGAAGTCCTTTATATAACACTCTTTGTCTGTTGTGATTTCTTTTGTATTGCAAATATAGGAAAGCTGAAGAGAATAAATCGGCAAAAAAAACATTTCCGCAAAAGATGCTGTGTTTAGTGTCAGTTTGGCTGTAATGTTACAAGGCGGGAAAATCATTCAATTTCGCCATGGAGTCAGGTTTTGGTTAAACTTTGCATCGTTGCAAAAGTCAAAAAGTAAAAATTAAGATTATGAAAAAGATAATATCAACTTTATTAATGGCATTTATGCTAATGATGGCTATGCCATGTGTGGCTCAGAGTGCAAGGTGCGGCAATCAAAGGGATAGTTACTATAATAATGGTTGCCACCATCGTCATCACTATCATCCACGATATATCGTCACCGAAAATTCTGTGTACTTTGGAAATATGAAGGTGCAAGGCGCTTCTGCTTCATCGTTCACCATCTTGCAGGATGGCTATGCCAAGGATACTTGGAATGTATATTTTGAAGGGAAAAAGATAAATGGCGCATCGACAGACAGCTTCAAGGTGCTTGATGAGGGCTATGCTCGCGACACGTGGAGTCTATATCTGTATGGAAGCAAGCTTTCTGGCGTGGGTGTTGATAGTTTCACATTGTTGGCTGATTATTATTCAAAGGACACATGGAATGTGTATTTTGATGGTAAAAAATAAACGGCGCTTCGCCAGATAGTTTCAAGGTGCTTGGCGACTGGTATGCCTGTGATACGTGGAATGTGTATTTTGATGGCAAAAAGATAAATGGGGCATCGCCGGATAGTTTTAAATTGCTTGGCGGTGGTTATGCCTGTGACACATGGAATGTGTATTTCGATGGTAAAAAAATAGACGGCGCTTCGCCGGATAGCTTCAAGGTGCTTGGTGATGGATATGCCAAGGATACTTGGAATGTTTACCACTATGGAGAGAGAATTCAATAGTAGTAATTAGAAAAAAGTAGTTTTTAGGTTTAAACCCAATTCGGTCGTTAGGGCTTGGTGGAATTTCGGAATTCTAGAAGTGCAGATTTTGGTAGCTTTTTAATGAGTAATAGTCGGCTATTAAGAGTTAAAAACAATCAAAAGATGCCTTATAAAAACCGAAAGGCTCCAAGCAGTAGAAAAATCTCACATTTACGGTCTAATGACCGATTTGGGTTAAAAATTAAGAGATAAAGATTTATGTGGATTGCATTGGCTATAATGTCGTCGTTGTGCCTTGGTGTGTATGACATCTTCAAGAAACTATCGCTCAACGGCAACAATGTGCTCACGGTGTTGTTTCTCAACACATTGTTTGGAACCCTGTTGATGTCGCCTGTTTGGATTGGTTCGATAATCGACGGCAGTTTCGGCGTTGGCGAGGGCCTGGTGGGGCACGGATTGATAATGTTGAAATCGGTGATTGTGCTGTCGTCGTGGATTATGGGATATTATGCGGTGAAGCATTTGCCTCTCACTATCACCGGCCCTGTGAATGCCACGCGCCCTATATTGGTGCTGATAGGTGCATTGCTGATATTCGGGGAGAAACTCAACTTGCTGCAGTGGGTGGGTATTATACTCGGATTCTGTTCTTTGTTCTTCGTGAGCCGTTTGGGCAAGAAAGAGGGTTTTTCTATTAAGCATAGCGTGTGGTTGTGGCTCATAATGGGTGCAACTACGATGGGCGCTGTGAGCGGACTGTATGACAAATTTTTGCTACGTCGCTTCGATCCGCTTCAAGTGCAGGCGTGGTATTCGCTCTATCAGTGTGTGATAATGGGTTCTACAATACTTGTGATAAAGAGGGTAAGCGCTGCCGATAATAAGCCGTTTCAGTGGCGATGGACCATACCATGCATTGCCATATTCCTCACTATAGCCGACTTGGCATATTTCTATTCGTTGTCGCTCGATGGATCGATGATTTCGGTGGTGTCGATGATTAGGCGCGGAAGTGTGTTGGTGTCGTTTATATATGGCATTGTGGCGTTGCACGAGAAGAATGTGCGCCTGAAACTGATGGATTTGTCGCTGCTGCTTGTGGGTCTTGTGTGCCTTGTGCTTGGCAGCCGATAGTGTGTCGTGGGGAGTAATCCCGAAAAAATACTCTTGGCAAAACACCGCGAATGTGTAAATGATTTTATATCTTTGTGGTATCCAAAAACTTCAAAAATATAAATGATATGTTGATACTTCAACCAAATAAACCGATTGCATTGTGTAGCGACCATGCTGGTTATGCCACTAAGCAGGTTGTGATAGAATACCTTAAAAGCCAAGGTATAGAGTATAAAGATTTCGGCACTTATAGTGAAGAAAGTTGCGATTACCCAGATTTCGCACATGCGTGTGCTGAGGCTGTGGAGAGCGGCGAATGCTATCCAGGCATTGGCATCTGCGGAAGCGGTGAGGGCATCAATATGACTCTCAATAAGCACCAAGGCATTCGCTCGGCATTGTGCTGGAAGGAAGAAATCGCTCGTTTGGCTCGTCAGCACAACGATGCTAATGTGCTTGCAATGCCAGGCCGTTTCCTCACCAACGATGAGGCGATTGCTATCGTTAAGGCATTTTTGAGCACCGAGTTTGAAGGTGGTCGTCACCAACGCCGCATCGATAAGATTCCAGTAAAGAAGTAAACTGAAGTGACCGAATTGGGATAAAAGAAAAAAACAAGCCACGATAGGATGATGTTTCACCTGTCGTGGCTTGTTGGTTTTATGTAGTTGTTTTTACCCAAATCAGTCATTATGGCTTCAATACCGAATGTCCGAATTGGGTTTAAAAATCGATAGTCACCGCCACGCTCTCCAACTGGCATTTAAATGGCGGATGCAGTTTTGCCACAGTGATGGTGCCGCTTGTCACTTTGCCGGCGTAGTGTGATGTGATAGTGCCCACTATGCGCCCTGCCACATGCTCAAGCAGTGCCGAAGGCGTGTCCATTTCTGCTTTAATCAAATCGTATACTTCGGCATAATTGATGGTGCCGTTGAGGTCGTCGTTCTCTATGGCTTGACGCATATCGCAGTGTATGGTGAGTGATATCTCAAACCAATTGCCCACTATGCGCTCTTGCTCAGCCACACCGTGACGCGCAAAAAATCTCATTTTGTTGAGGGTGATAGATGTGCTCATCGTGATGTGGGGTGGAAGTTATTTGTTGTCGTTTTCGTCTACGCTTTCTATCCAGCGATAAGCGCCAGCATCTATGCTGCCGTTGTAGATGCGCTTCTCGCCATAGCGGTCGGTGGCAGCAAAGTCGGGGCAAAGCGAAGGATCGCCCACAGCGATTGCTTCGCTGTCATTTCCAAGCCTGTAGTCGAAGATATATTTGTCGCGGATAATCTTAAATTTGGCATCGCCACCCCAACGGCAGTTCAGGAAGTTGTTGTCGTCAGAACCCTTGCTTCGCAGCATGCAGTTGCGGAAGATGATGCTTTCGCCGTCGAAGGCGTTTTGACTCAATTCTGAGATGTTGCCGCTGATGATGCAATTGTCGAATGAGAGAGTAGGGTGTATAGGGTTGTTGTCGGCATCCATTAGTGTTACGCCTATGATGGCGCTGCCTCTGATGCCAAACAGATAGTAGTTGCCAAAAGTGCAGTTGATGTAGTGGTGCTTGCCGCCAGTGATGCTGAGCACCTCTTTCTTGGCGTCGCATATCTCGCAACCTTCGGCTTCAATCCACGCGTTTTCTGCAGTGAGCACAGAGCCCGATGAGTTGCGAAGCACGCTATTGAAGATGTGCAGTGCACGCTTGTCGGTTTTGGCCGATTTCACGCTTACGCCGTTGCTCGAGCCGCGCATATTCACATAGCTCATCTCGTTGCAATAGCTGTTTTCTGTGAACTCAATGCCGCCCCATTGTCCCGACATGATGTCGTAGTTGGCGCCCTTGAATAGATAGTCGGTGCGGTCGCCGCGCAGGTCAATAGGTGCTTGTTGTGTGCCGTTGGCTATGAGCGTGCCGTCGATTTTCATTGCAGCCTTGTCGTGGAAGTATAGCACGGCGCCGGCATCGATGGTGAGAGTGGCGCCCTTTTCCACAAATAGCGTGTCGAATAGCACATACGGCTTTTCGTTGGTGAAATGGACGTCGCTGGTGAGGTGGGTGCGATAGATGCGTTGCACATCTTGCCCCCAAGCACGAAGCACCACTTGCTGTGGCATGGTGTTGGTGACAAAGTTGATTTTGTCTTCCACTCTGAGAGGTGTGTTTTGCCCGTTAGCGGCGATTTTGCTTTCAACGAAGATGTAGATGCTGTCGCCACTGCGTATGGTCACGTCGTGAAACTCCTCGCCCTTCATGCCGTCTACGTTGAGGTAGAAATTGCTGTTGCTGCTTGAGCCGAGCGAGATGCTTGAAATCTTTATTTGCTTCTTGTGTCGGTTATACACCACAAATTGTTTTGTCGGGGTGCTTAACTCGGTGAATATGGTGTCGAACGACAGGGTGTCGCACGAAAACTCCAATAGGTCGCTGCTCGAATAGGTGAATGAATCTTCGATGCAACTTGTGGCGGCAAATATGCATACCGCCAATGCTATCAATATGTTGTGTAGATGTCTCATAGATTTATTACTATGTTAAAAACGTAATGCACAGCCATATTATTGTGAAAGGGCGGCTGGCTCGTGTGCTTTTCTTTAAAAAAACGGCTTCTCACTGGCAGTGTGGGTGGATGCGCCTCTGCAATGAAAATGAAATGGCATTCATTTTGCATTGCCCTTGGTTTGCACTATCGTTGGATAAGATAGGCTGCACTCGGAAATATCAACTCGAGCAAGCTCGGTTGCTTATTTCTCTCGTTTGCACTATCGTTGGATAAGATAGGCTGCACCTCTGCAATGAAAATGAAATGGCTTTCATTTTGCATTGCCCTCGGTTTGCACTATCTTTGCAAAGAAGGTAAAAAATATTGAGAACAAACATAGATTGATGAAATACTTCTTATTAGCGGGCGAGGCGTCGGGCGATCTTCATGGTTCGCAGTTGATAAAATCAATAAAACAATACGACGCTGAAGCACAATTCTCTTTTTTCGGTGGCGATATGATGGCTTCTGAAGCCGGCGTAGAGCCGTTGGTGCATTATCGCAACATGGCATATATGGGCATCGTTGAGGTGGTGAAGCACTTGAGGGAGATATTGGGCTTCCTTTCTCGTGCCAAACGTGTGATTGACCAGTGGCAACCCGATGCTGTGGTGCTTATAGATTATCCGTCGTTTAATCTCAAAGTGGCAAAATATGCCTTCTCGCATCGCATAAAGACGTTTTATTTTATATCGCCTAAGGTGTGGGCGTGGAAAGAATATCGTGTGAAGCAGATAAAAAAGTATATCACGGCGCTTTATTCGATATTGCCTTTTGAGACTGAATTCTTCGCACGCCACGGCTACGATGTGTGCTATGTGGGCAATCCTACGGTGAACGAGATTGGCGAGGCTCGCAAGCAGTTTGCCGATATGGCTACGTTCTGCAAGCGCAATGGCTTGTCGCAGAAGCCGATTTTGGCTATTGTGCCTGGCAGCAGAAAGAAGGAGATTTCCGACAATCTGCCCACTATGGTGCGTGCGGCAAGTGCATTCCCCGACTATCAGATGGTGATAGCAGGTGCGCCTGGCATAGATGAGGCTTACTACGGTGAAGTGCTTGGCAATGAGTGCTTGGCGTGCAATATACCTGTGGTTGAGGGGCAATCGTTTGAACTGGTGGCTGATGCGCGGGTGGCCTTGGTGACATCGGGCACGGCAACCCTTGAAACGGCTGTGCTTGGCACTCCGCAGGTGGTGTGCTACAGAATGGGTGCAAGCAAGGTGGTGTATTTCCTATATAAGCATTTCTTGAAGGTGAAATATGTGTCGTTGCCCAATCTGATAGTGGGCAAGGAGGTGATACCTGAACTGTTGCTGCATCATTGCGATGTGCCTACCGTGAAGCATCATCTTGAGCAATTGTTGCCCGACACTGAGCAACGTCGTGCAATGCTTGACGGCTATGAGGCTATGAAGCAGCGTCTTGGTGAGAATAGTTGCACCGACACTGCTGCTAAGATGATGATTGCTGCACTTGGGCAGAAATGATTTTTTTAAGACTAAAATATGAATACGATAAATAGCGATAAACGAGGTAAAATAAAGGTTTTGATGGTGTGTCTGGGCAATATATGCCGCTCTCCGGCTGCTCAGGGCGTGATGCAGGCGATGATTGACGATCGTGGGCTTACCGATGCGTTCTATCTTGATTCGGCTGGCACTTATGGCGGTCATGCTGGCGATTTGCCCGACGCAAGAATGCGTCACCATGCCAGCAAAAGAGGCTATAATCTCACCCATCGAGCTCGACGCATCACAAGCAGCGACTTTGATGACTTCGACTACATAGTGGCAATGGATGAGGGCAACCGCCGCAACCTGATGCAGATGGCTGCCACTGTGGAGGAAGGTCGCAAGATAGTGATGATGGGAAAATACATTCGTCGCTATCAGCACTACGATTATGTGCCAGACCCATATTATGAGGGTGCAGAGGGCTTCGAATTGGTCCTTGACCTGCTTGAGGATGCTTGCGATGCCCTGCTCAGCGACATCCTCCAAAAAGAGAATCAATAAATGCTATAGCACATGACCACGACATTTTCTCATAGCTGATAAGAGAAGACGGGGCGTGGTGGCTTGAAAAGTGGCGAACATTGATTATATTTGTAGACGTAAATTGTTAGTTATTAAACGTAAACCTATGAGATTGAAAAAAATTATTCTTTTTGCATTGTTTTGCCTCGTTGCAACAACAGTGGCGGTGGCTCAGCAATGCCCTGTGAAAGTGAAGTGGGCAATGGGTGAGAACCAAAAACGCACCTACACATCATCGTTCACTATCACTAATGTGAGCGACAAACCGCTTGAAGGCGGTTGGGCGTTGTATTACAACAAATTCTCTAACGTTATAAATATGGCTGAAGGACAGGCCTTGGACATCAAGCCTGTGACCAATTATAACTATGTGTGCCTTACTCCTAACGCAGCATACAAGACGCTACAACCTGGCGAATCGATGACTGTGAATATGGTGAGTGGCGGTAATTTCCGCAACATCAGCGATAAGCCAGACGGTATGCACTTCGTGCCTGCCGGTAGCGATAAGGCTTTGCCTGTGGCTGTGGAAATCACTCCGTTGCAATCGCCCAACCAGTTTAACGTTAGCAATATGGTGAACTATCCCGATGGCAAATATATGTATGCCGAAAATGCTATCTCTAATCCAGAGGATTTTGGAAACGTAGGCACGGCTTATGATATTTTCCCTACTCCTAAGCAGATAGTGCTCAACGCTAAGGGCGACATCGTGAGCATACCTAATAGCGTGGAGGTTGTTAACAAGGGTCAGTATCTCGAAAACGCGAAAAAATATCTCATCGGACGCTTGAAGAAGGTGGGCGTGAATGCTGTAGAAAAAGCAAAGTATAAGATTGTGCTTGAAATCCGCCCTACGATAAGCAAAAACTATGAGTATTATCAATTGAGCGTTGAGCGAAAGTCAATCACTATTGCTGGTCAATCTGCCACTGCAGTGCTCAATGGAGTGAAGACTCTTGCTGCTGTGATCGAACGCCACGGCCTCGAAAATTTGCCTTGCGCTGTGGTTGACGACTATCCTGATTTCCACTACAGAGGTATGATGCTCGACATCTCGCGCAACTATACTACTTACCCTGAATTGCTCGATTTCATCGATCGTCTGGCTGAATATAAGGTGAATTCTTTCCAATTGCACTTCTGCGACGATGAGGCTTGGCGCCTGGAAATTCCTGGTTTGCCAGAACTCACCGAAGTGGGCGCCCGTAAGGGTTTTACGCTCAACGATTATGAGGCAGGCTTCTTGATGCAGACTTATGCTGGTACTGGCAATCCTGACGACGGCCTTGCTCCTGCCAATGGATATATCACTCGTGACCAATTTGTGAATCTGCTGAAGTACGCTCACGAGCGCGACGTGAAGATTATCCCAGAAGTTGAGACTCCAGGTCATGCGCGTGCTGCCATCGTGGCTATGCGCTATCGTTATAAGAAGTATAAGGACATTGACAAGGAAAAGGCCAACTACTATCGCAACTTCGACCTTGATGATGCCGGTGTGTTTGAGTCGGCGCAGGGATTCAAGGACAATGTGCTCAATGTGGCAGAACCGGGCACTTACCGAATGCTCATGAAGGTGGTGAGTGAGTTGCAAAAGATGTATACCGATGCCGGTTTGCGCCTTGATGTGCTTCACCTTGGTGGCGATGAGGTGGCTGGAGGTTGCTGGAATCACTCTCCAAAGGTCAAGGAGTTGATGAAGGAAAACGGCTATACCACCGAGCGCGACGTGGCAGAGCACTTCTTCCTCACAATCTCAAGATGGCTCAAAGAACGCGACATCAAGGTTGAGGGTTGGCAAGAAGTATCGCTCAATCATGGCGAGGTTTACAACAAGGAGGTTTTGCCAATGCTTGCCGGTGTGAACGTGTGGAGCACAATCGGTGCTCGCGACACCATTGCATATAGTTTCGCTAATCGTGGCCTGCCTGTGATATTGTCGAATGTCAACAACCTATATCTCGACCTTGTGTATCGTCCTCACGAAAACGAGAACGGACTCACTTGGGGTGGTTGCGTGGATGAAATACTTAGTTGGGAAACATTGCCATTCAATATCTATCGCTCGGCTCAAATCAATTACGATGGTTCTCGCAAAGACCTCGCTAAAGCCGATATTGGCAAACCAAAATTGCAGCGCGAAGACTGCATCCTTGGTCTTCAGGCACAATTGTGGTCAGAGACCATTCGCAACTATTCGATGGTGCAGGAATACGTGTTCCCTAAGATTTTCGGTCTTGTGGAACGTGCATGGAATGCGCGTCCCGACTGGGGCGAAGGCGCACTCGATATGGCTAAGTATCGCAAGGCCCGCGCCAACTACAACCTGCGCATCGGTATGCGTGAGTTGCCTCACTTGAGTGCTACAGGATCAAGTTTCCACGTTGCTCAACCAGGCGCAGTGGTAGAGAATGGTATGCTCAAAGTGAACACTCCATATCCCGACATGGTGGTGCGCTACACCACCGACGGCTCTGAACCAACCGAGCAATCTGCTCAGTGGACAGCGCCAGTCAACGTGCCACAAGGCGTTACGCTGATAAAGGTGAAAGCCTTCTATTTGGGGAAGCAAAGTGTGGCTACACGCCTTGAGGTGAAATAATCCCCAAATTTTTGGAATAAAGAAGATAGAGCCTTGCTTGAGTAATTCGAGCAAGGCTTTGTTGGCTTTTTAAGGGCGTAATACCTTAGCGAAACCGCTCTAACTGACGTCATCACATTGTTTGCGGTTCCCTTTCACGCAGATGCCCGCAGATTAATCAGATTATTTCGACTCCCGATACAGCAACGTCGGAGGCGTTGCCTTATGTTTAGCATCAAACTTATGACGCGAAGCGAAATTGTTTGATGAGCGGCATATCCCCCTCCACACCCCCTCGGCGTGCTGAATGTACGCGTCCCCCGCTCCCAAGCCCTCCGTCCTCCGAATCACACAAATTTCCCCGCCAACTATTTGGTAAACCGAATAATATTAGTAACTTGCGGATGTAAACCGTTTTCGGGCGCCCCTGCCCACAGCAGGCGCCCCGAAACCAACAACACCGCAACCATGAAACGACGGCTAAGCATATTATTCGCGATGGTGGCAGCGACCGCAATCAAAATCTGCGCTTCTAAAATTCCGAAGTCCTGCCAAGCCATAATGCCCGAATTAGGATAAATAACCGACGTTGAGAATTTTTGCTGGGATATTTACGGGTTTTAACGAAAAACTTGGGGGTTGTGAGCAAAATATTTCGTAATTTTGTTTTCTATTAAAAAGATTACGAAAAAATAATATCAGAGTGACGGTTATGAAGAGCGACAGCATTGTAATCATACCTACCTACAACGAGAAGGAGAACATCAGCAATATTATACACGCAGTTCTTGGTCTCGAACATAATTTCGACATCCTTGTGATTGATGACAATTCTCCCGACGGCACTGCCGCTATCGTGGAGGGCTTGATAAAGGAAATCCCAGATAGAATCAATATTGTGAAGCGTGCGGGCAAGCAAGGCTTGGGCACTGCCTATATAGCAGGTTTTAAGTGGGCGCTTGAGCACGGCTATGAATATGTGATAGAGATGGATGCCGATTTCTCGCATCGCCCTGAAGACCTCGTGCCGCTATATAAGGCTTGTGCTGAGGGTGGTGCCGACGTGTCGGTGGGTTCGCGTTACATCTCAGGCGTGAACGTGGTGAATTGGCCAATGGGCCGAGTGCTGATGTCGTATTACGCATCGGCGTATGTGAGAATCGTGACAGGAATGAGTGTGCGCGACACTACTGCCGGTTTTGTGTGCTACAACCGCAGAGTGCTTGCGGCAATCCGCTTCGACGAGGTGGAATTTAAGGGCTACGCATTCCAGATAGAGATGAAGTTTACGGCTTATAAGCTTGGGTTTAAGATTAAGGAAGTGCCTATTATCTTCGTGAACCGAGTGCTTGGAACGAGCAAGATGAATACAAGCATATTTGGTGAGGCTTTCTTTGGTGTGATAAAACTGAAGATGCGAAGCATATTCAACAAATTTCATCGCAACGAATAATACAGAAAAAGATAAGAAAAGGCTTTCTGGTACCTGAAAAAAATGGCATTAGATGGCCTTTTTATAATTTAATCAACTTCCAAAAACTTTTCTTGGGGAGGACGAAGGATGATATTGTTATACAACGGACTTTTGGTGAATGAGGGCAAGGTGGCAAAGGGCTACGTGGCCATCAGGGGTGAACGAATTGCAGAAGTGGGCTTTGGCGAGCCAACAGAGCAGTTGATGGCTGACGCCAACGACCGCGTGGATGTGGCAGGCGACTATATTTTGCCTGGCGCGATTGACGACCAAGTGCATTTCCGCGAACCGGGTCTTACTCACAAGGCCGACATCGAGAGCGAGTCGCGTGCAGCGCTTGTGGGCGGTGTGACCTCGTATATGGATATGCCAAACACCAATCCGCAGACCGTGACCGTGCAGGCGCTCGATGCGAAGTATGCTCGTGCCGCAGAGGTGTCGCACGTCAACTATAGCTTCTATATGGGAGCGACAAACGACAATGTCAACGAGGTGAAGCGCGTTGACTTCAGCCGCGTGTGCGGTGTGAAGGCATTCTTGGGCTCGTCTACGGGCAATATGCTCATCGACAATCAGGCCACACTTCAAAGCCTCTTTTCTGAGGTGGATGCGATTATCGCTATTCACTCAGAAGATGAAGCCATAATCCGTGCCAACCGCGAACGCTATCAGCTTGAATATGGCGACGATGTGCCATTGGCCTTGCATCCGCTCATACGCAGCGCCGAGGCTTGCTATGAATGCACGTCGAGAGCCGTGGGACTTGCTTCGCGCTATGGCAGCCGATTGCATGTGTTGCACTTGTCCACAGCCAAAGAATTGTCGCTATTCGATTCCCGTCCATTGAAGGATAAACGTATTACAGCAGAGGTGTGTGTGCATCATCTGTGGTTTGCCGATGCCGACTATGCCACTAAGGGCAGCCGCATAAAGTGCAATCCTGCCGTGAAGACGCTTGCCGATCGCGAAGCATTGCGTGAAGCCTTGCGCGACGGTCGCCTCGATGTGGTGGCAACCGACCATGCTCCTCACTTGCTGAATGAGAAGCAGGGTGGCGCATTGAAGGCCGCTTCGGGTATGCCATTGGTGCAATACTCGCTTCTCGCTATGATGGAAATGGCACAACAGGGCATCTTCACCATGCAGCAAGTGGTGGAAAAAATGTGCAATGCTCCTGCCGAATTGTATAGAGTGTCGCATAGAGGTTATCTGCGCAAGGGATATTTTGCCGACGTGGTGGTAGTGCATCACGACGACGAGGGCCATGTGGTGAGTGATGCCGACGTGGTGTCGAAGTGTGGTTGGACTCCTTTTGCCGGTGAAACATTGCACCATAGTGTGCGTCGCACTTATGTGAATGGCGCACTGGCTTATTGCGATGGTGTTGTGGATGAATCGGTGCGTGGTAGCCGCTTGCTTTTTATGTAAAAAAAGAGAAATGAAGGAAAAAAGTATTATTGAAGAAAATGGTCGCTTGGGTTTATCATCAAGCGAGGTGGAGCAGTCGCGTCTGAAATACGGAAGCAATGTGCTTACTCCGCCAAAACACGACTCGAAATGGAAACTTCTGAAAGAGAAATTTAAAGATCCGCTCATTGAAATCTTGCTCGTGGCATTGTTGCTCTCATTTGGTGTGTCGGGCTATGAGATACACTTGGGAATGGGCATGCAGTCGCTTCTTGAGCCTGTGGGCATCTTAACCGCTGTGCTGCTTGCTACGGTGGTGGGTTTCTTGGTGGAACTGAATGCCAACAAGAAATTTGAGTTGCTCAATAAGGTGAATGATGAGGTGAAAGTGAAGGTACTGCGCGATGGCAAGGTATGCAATATCGTACGTCAACAGTTGGTGGTGGGCGATGTGGTGATGCTCGATACTGGCGAGGAAGTGCCAGCCGACGGCGAGCTCATCAATAGCAGTATGCTTAGCATCAACGAGAGTACCCTCACAGGCGAACCGATGGTGCGCAAGTCGCATCGCAAGGAGGATGCCGAACGTGAGGCTACATATCCTACCAACGAGGTGTTTCGTGGCACCACGGTGATAGAGGGCCACTGCACAATGCGCGTTACGCGAGTGGGCGACAGCACCGAATATGGCAAGGTTTACACTGCTTCTCAGATAGATAATGGCGTGAAAACACCGTTGATGATGCAATTAGACCGCCTTGGCAAGACCATCTCGTGGCTTGGATATGGCGCTGCGGCATTGTTGTTTGTGGGCAGACTGTTTTCATATTTTGTTGTAGACGACACATGGAATCTGCTTGAATTTGTGGAATATATGCTCACCACTGTGATGCTGTCGGTGACACTGATTGTGGTGAGTGTGCCAGAAGGTCTGCCGATGAGCGTTACCCTCAGCCTGGCACTGAGTATGCGCCGCATGTTGCTCAACAACAATCTGGTGCGCAAAATGCATGCCTGCGAAACAATGGGCGCAGCCACGGTGATTTGTACCGACAAGACCGGCACGCTCACGCAAAATCAGATGCAGGTCTACAACGCAGAGTTTTTCGCCTTGTGTGGCGATGCTCTTGGCGACGACGATGCAAGCAAGATGGTGAAAGAGGGTATTGCTGTGAATACCACTGCATTCCTTTCGGAGGATGCCACAGGGCGCTTGTTGGCGTTGGGCAACCCAACAGAGGGCGCGCTCTTGCTTTGGCTCGCTCAGCAGGATGTCGATTATCTGGCGTTGCGCAAGGCTTCTGCGCTGGAAACGCAATTAGCGTTCTCTACAGAACGAAAATATATGGCTACGGTGGTGGATAGCTCACAGCTTGGCTGCCGAATGCTCTATGTGAAGGGCGCAAGCGAGATATTGTATGACTATTGTTCAGAAACGGCGGCAGGTGTGACTCGCGACATTGTGAGGGAGCATCTGCTTGGCTATCAGCACAAGGCTATGCGCACGTTGGGTTTTGCTTGCAAGCGGTTGGCTGAAGGCGAAAACCCGATTGTCGATGGTCGCTTGTGCGTGGAGGACATGACCTTTATGGGAATTGTGGCAATCAGCGACCCTATTCGCTCCGATGTGCCAAATGCTATCAATGAGTGTCTGTCGGCAGGCATACAGGTGAAGGTTGTCACTGGCGACACACCGGGGACGGCGCGCGAAATAGGTCGTCAGGTGGGTATAATCACCGATGATGATCAGTCGGTGATGGTGTCGGGCCCTGAGTTTGCGGCAATGACCGACGATGAGGCACTGAAGGCCGCCGAGCGAATAAAGGTGATGTCGAGAGCTCGTCCGCAAGACAAGCAGCGACTGGTGTCGCTTCTGCAAAAGCAGGGCGAAGTGGTGGCAGTGACTGGCGATGGTACAAACGATGCTCCGGCGCTCAATGCTGCTCAAGTGGGACTTTCGATGGGCGACGGCACATCGGTGGCTAAGGAGGCAAGCGACATCACGATTATTGATAATAGTTTTGCAAGCATAGTTAAGGCTGTGATGTGGGGTAGGTCGCTCTACCTGAACATTCAGCGCTTCGTGATATTCCAACTCACGGTGAATGTGATAGCGTGCGTGGTGGTGACGCTCGGCTCGTTCTTGGGCAAGCAACCGCCTCTGTCGGTCACTCAGATGCTATGGGTGAATCTGGTGATGGATACGTTTGCCGCACTGGCAATGGCTTCGTTGCCAGCCAGCCATTCTGTGATGAAAGAGAAGCCGCGCAAGAAGGGTGCTCCTATCATCACAGGCTCGATGTGGCGATTCATTATGGGCTTCGGAGCGGTGTTGGCGGTGTTGCTGAGCGGATATTTGCTATACCTGAAAGGTACTGACTCGGAAGGACATTTCGCGATAAGTTACATCATCAATTTCAACCATGACGTGGATTCGCACGAACTCACAAAATTCTTCACTGCGTTTGTGCTTGTTCAATTCTGGAATATGCTTAATGCCCGCACCTTCTTCAGTGGTCACTGTGCATTCTATAGGGCCAAGGAAAGCAGCCTATTCTTTGCCATGTGGCTGGTGATATTCGTTTGTCAAACTTTGATATCAATGTTCGGTGGAGAGTTCTTTAAGATCTCTGATTTGCAGTTCCGCGAAGTGATGGAGATAGCGCTCTACACAAGTTCGGTGGCAATTGTCGGCCAAATAGCGTTTGCTTTAATACGACGAATAAAGCGACAAAATGAACATTAAATAGGCGAAAATGACATTAAACTCCCGTCGTTTTCATAGGTCTAAAATACAGAACAAAGATAAAACATTTAGGCTATGAAAAAGAGTTTGATGATTTTTGTTATGACAATAGTGTTAGGCACGGGCCTCATGGAGGCTCAGCCTTATTTCCGCAATCGCGGTGGCAATGGCTACCGCGTGCAGCCGCGAGAGACGTATTTCCGCAACGACAGTTATAGTCAGGCGTTGCCTTATTATAAAGGATTTCTGGAAATGGGCTATTCGTTTGGCGTGGGCGATAACCGCAGCGACCGATTGGATTTCCTCACCACCCACGGTCTGCAGCTCACCGAATCTGCTTTCTTGGGCGTGGGCACGGGGTTGAGTGTGTCGTTTAATGCAGATGGCGATTATGTGCCAAGCAGCGATTATGACAACACTGGCGTAGGCGTTCCGCTATACGTTGATTTGCGATTGATGCAGCCTTCGTGGCAAAGTTCTGTGCAACCGTTTTTTGATTTGAAAGTGGGTATGCAATTCACCCTTGACGACGATAATGTCGCCTTTGAGGACGGATACATCGATGGCTCGCGCAGCTTCTATCTAAGCCCAACGGTGGGTATTCGCATCCCTACGGGGTATAAGAGCGCCTTAAACCTTGGCGTGACATACAATCTCACCACCTATCGTATCTGCGACTGGTATCATCCTGAGTGGGACTCAGAGCTGAAGGGACTGAGTAGCGTAGGTGTAAAAATCAGTTACGAATGGTAGAAAATATTATATACAGTTGATGTAAGAATCCACGCTGTGAGAGCCGATGATGGCTGACAACAGCGTGGATTTAATTTTTTCGGGGTTGAATGTTACCCAAGCAGTAGAAAAATCTTACAGTTACGTCCTAATGATCTATTTGGGATTTAAGGCAATTCGGGGACGTCGATATTATGATCGTTGAAAATGGCGTGAGCGTTGCGCATAAACGCGTCGTAGGCTGGGCGCGAGTCGTCGCGAATCAGTTGCTCTTGTCCGTAGGGGATGAGTTGATAATTGTCGCCTTTGCGCAGAGGCTTTTGGCAGAAGAACAGCTTGTAGCCAGCGCTTATGAGCGACACCGTACCCGATTGCTGCTTCATCAGCCTTACTTTCACCATGGCGCCGCCTCGGCTGTCGGTTCCGTTTTGATTAGAAATGAAGTTGCCGAGCGAATACACCAAAAGCACTTTCTTGCCCCATTTTTCGCTATAGCGTATTTCCATTGGTTCCACCACGTGCGGATGGCTGCCGATGATTAGGTCTACGCCTTGGTCGATAAGAAAATTGGCGAGGTTGCGTTGGCTTTCCACAGGCAGCAGCTTATATTCAATGCCCCAGTGCATGCAAGCGCAGATGATGTCGGCTTTTGCCTCGCGGGCCTTGGCAATGTCGGCAGC
>ERZ780141.514-NODE-514-length-29048-cov-7.561756_pt1 | contig 29048 bp, 26 predicted proteins | sample MGYA00433080_ERZ780141 | MGnify/ENA primary metagenome ERZ780141 (study PRJEB29588, sample SAMEA2154047) | human gut metagenome | biome: human gut; feature: human-associated habitat; material: faeces | place: Denmark | collected 2008/2010 ... | reverse complement strand
TAGGAAAGACAAGCCAATCATCAGCATGTTCTAGTTCTGACCAGGTACGATAGTCACTCAAGACATCCTTGTATTGTTTATCCAACGTATTGGAGTTTACATGGTAGTATCGCTCAAGCGTACGGCAGGTCGTCGGGGATGTGTCCATACGTCTCTTTTAAAAAAGCCGCAAACTCTTTCGAGTAGCGGGTCCCTGATTCGGTAACACTAATACGGTCGACAAATGTCTCTCCTGTTTCCTTGTTTTTCCATCTACGACGACGAAGTACAAGAATCACCTTATGGTCACGAATCGGGAAATCAGTTATGCGTACAGCGTCCATAAAACCTTTGGATTCATAGTCCTCAGATTTTTGGAGATAAGCATTCATACGCTCGTCTAGATGAATGGTCATACTCATTGAGTCAATATCAGATTCTTCTGTTTCTATCTTGACGATATCGAAATTGTCTAGTATTTCTTTGGGAAGAACTAGACGGGCTAATTGTTCAAGCATGTTCATAATGCAAAGATACAAAATACTATGAAACAAAACCCCATCCCCAGTACTTTTCCACTGAGCCCAAACAATCCAAACTTCTGACAACTGGTCTATATTATTCTGCTATCTCAATAATCACTTCTGATAGAGGAAGCGCTTGATGGAATGCTTTGGAGTTTTCTCAAATTCTTCTTTCATTACGCGCACATCAGCCACTCGTGCATACGATGGCAACGACTTATTGACCTCTGTCACCTCGGCCTTCAGCGTGTCGTAAACAGCATCGCCTTCAATGCCATTGGCCTTTGCAGCGTCAAAATCGGGATATATCAGCGCTATCAACTTTCCTTTTTCTTCAATCACTATCGATTCCACCACATAATCGAGATTGTTGATTGCAGGTTCAATCTCCTCAGGATAGATGTTTTGTCCCGACGGTCCAAGAATCATATTCTTGCTTCTGCCTCTGATATAGATAAAGCCATCATCGTCCACGTTACATAAGTCGCCAGTATTCATCCAACCATCTTTCATCACAGCCGCAGTAGCCTCCTCATTATGGTAATATCCGAGCATCACATTTTCGCCCTTTACCCACAATTCACCTGCCACAGTCTTCGGGTCGCTCGAGTCTATGCGCATTTCCATTCTGTCAACCAGTCGTCCGCTACATCCGCTCTTAGTTTCATGCCACGGAGCATAAGCAAGCAGCGGAGCGCACTCCGTCATGCCATAGCCCACAGTGATTGGGAATTTTATCATCGATAGGAATTTGTCGACGCTCTTATCTAATGCCGCACCACCAACAATTAATTCCAACAGATTGCCGCCAAACACCTTGATGATACTATTACGGATTTTTTTCATGATGATGCTTCGCACCACTGGCGTTTTCAAGAGCATTTTCATCTTAGGTGTAGCAATAAGTGGGAACACCTTGCCCTTGATTATCTTCTCAACAATAAGCGGAACAGTGACCACCAACTTTGGCTTCACATCGCGGAACGCTTCGAGGATAGTTTTTGGCGACAAACTTCTGCTCAAGAAATGCACATGGCAACCTTTCACGATTGGGTGTATAAGGTCGATCATCAATCCATACATGTGAGCCAATGGCAACATACACACCACACCATCGCCCGGCACAAGAAACGAAAGGTGCTCTATCGAATACTTCATATTCGACGACAAAGCCCTCTGCGGAATCATCACGCCCTTGGAATTGCCTGTAGAGCCAGAAGTGTAGTTAATTACGACCAAATCCTCGGCTTGGGCATCGCGGTATTTCACATCACATGGCTGCAAACCGTTTGGATATTTCTGCTTATACAACTGTTCCACACCGTCGTGCGCAGCCTGAACATTTTCGTCACGGCAAAGCACCATTTCATAATCGCTGATGCGAACAGCCGCCTTGAGGTTTGGCAACTTATCCGCATCAAGATTGCTCCAGATATTGCCATCAACAAATAATATCTTGGCCTCGCTGTGGGTGATCAAGTGATGCAACGCATCTGGCTTAAACTCATGGAGCAAAGGCACAGCCACAGCACCATAAGTGATAGTCGCAAAAAACGCAGCAGCCCATTGTGTGCTGTTTTTAGCACATAGCGCTATCTTGTCGCCAGGCTTTATTCCCGCTGCGTCAAACGTAATTTGTAACTTTGCGATTTTCACTGCCAAATCCTCATACGAGAGCGTAGCTCCCTGCAGATCTGTCAACGCAAGTCCATTCCAATTACGTTTTATCGACTCTTCGATGTACTTGTTAATCGATTTATCCATCTTTTTTACCTTAAATTATTTTATATCTAAACCTATTCACTTATCAAATTGTTCAGCACCTCAAATGCTTTCTCAAGTATCGCATCTCGCCCTTCGGCTATCTCTTGTGGCGTCATATCCACCTTATAGTCGGGTTCTACGCCAAATTCCGTGAGATTTCCCGACGGATCGGTGATAGCGCTTGCCGAATACCTCACCGACCACCCATTAGGCATCTCGCTTGTGAACGGCAAACCACATCCTCCGCCCGTGACATCGCCCACTACCTTAACTTGCGGCAATGATTTCATTATCGACACAAAATTGTTTGTCGCACTAAACGACGCCCGATTAGTGAGCACCACCACCGGCTTGGAAAACTTCACCCTGCCATTAGGCGCTGGCGAGAAATAGTAGTCATAAGGCTTCGAGAAGTCGTTGTGACCAGGGCCTGTCTTATGCGATATTGCTCCGGCATATATCTTTTCAGTGATAAAACGCGCCACAATCGGCTCAACATTGGTGAGCAATCCGCCGCCATTGCTACGCACGTCTATCACCAAGCCGTCGCACGAGGCAAGCGCGCCAAGTATCATGTCAAGGTTGCCTTCACCTATCGAAACGGAGAAGTCGCCATAATACATATAGCCATAGTTGTTTCTGAGTACACCATACTTTATTCCACACGCCTTCTTATACTCAAAATTCAGATAGTGCTCATCTATCACTCGCTGATCATAATTCACAGGATATTTCTCCCATATCCAGTAGCGCGACACATCCCATGGCGAGACCAAATTGGTGTGCCCGTCCTTCAATTCCTTAAGCATCTCCGAGCAGACATCAAACAATTCCTTGCTCGTCATCTTTGGCTGCAGCTTTGCGCGATAGCGCTCACCCACCGCTTTCCAGTCTACATCTTTATATTTAAAGAAACAATAATGCTCGTCAATCGACGTCCATAAGGCATCGAAGTTGCCATACGGATCGTTTTTATATTCCACCTCCTCATGGCACGATGCCATCATTACAGCGAACAGCACAAGCAGAATATTTCCAATCAATCTCAGTTTCATAATCAATACATTGCCGATATGATTCTCGATTTTTCACTTTCTCGTCGTTCCTTGCGCAGGCTCAACCACTCTCCTCCCACACCAAGCACAGCAGCATGAGTGAATATCTGTGTGTTCAGATGGATCACCCACGAAGTCTCAATGCGGTTGCGATAGCCCAAGCGCAGCACTGTCGCACCCAAATGCAAGTCTGCAGTGAGCAAGTTCACCATATCGAAGCGATTGCCCCACCATCCAAAGTGTGCAAGGCCCGTATGGTTGCCAACATATATCTCATAGTAAGATTCCTCATATTCCGGCGAGAAAAACACCCCTGTCACGGGCAAAGTGGCCTGATAACGCACAGTGATAGGCAAGCTGGCCACCTTCACGCCATACGACGCCATCGCCGTCACACCCACCGAGAGATGCATCTTCACCGACACCACATTGTTGCTATTGGCTGGCTTATATATCACGCCTCCACGAAATTGGGTAGCACCACCCACAGCAAGCTGCAAACGCGGCACAAAGGCGTCGTTCCAGCGGCGCATCATGTCCCAGCGAAAATCGCCCATCAACGAGTGTTCCGTGTGATTGCCCGCCGGATTATGCACATTGTCATAGTCAACGCCAGCATCCATCTGCATAATCCATTGCTCTGGATTAAACCGCATGGCTTGCAGGCGCTCGTACTCCAATCTCACATGCACACCTCTGTTTCGCAATGGGCTCAGATAAGTGTCAAGTATCGACGACGACCCCGACTCAATCATAAACGACGAAATCACCGGCCGCTCCACTGGCTGCGTCTGAGCCACTGCCACTACACATGCCACAGCACAGACACACACCACCAACACTTTTCGCGTCATTCCCATTGTCATTATCATTAGTTTTCTTCGGTTGAATGATCATCAAACATACGCATCTGCCCTGTCAACTCGTCACGAACGGCTTCTTGGTCGATGACTTCATCATTCGCCACAACATCCATGTCCTGGTCGGACACGGCCACCTTTTGTTCGGCTTCTTCTTCGTCTTCGCGTGGTTCGATTTGTTTTATCGAATCCACATTGAGGTTGCTCACGCGCTTACCCTTGGCCTTGAAACTCTTCACGCCGATATATTCCTCAGCATCAATAATCAATGGCTCGCGGGAGGCATCATCGCCGCCAAATTTCACCTCAAATCGAGGATATTTCTGGTCGGTGAGTATCAGCAACTCCGACTTCGGATTTTCGCCAATCATACGCTGATGCTTTGCGCTCGACTCCATCGTGAATCGCTTAATGTAAGGATAACCTTGGTCGGCATCATTCAGCACTGCTGTCCACACCACACCTGGGCGCATTTTCTCTATGCGCAATATGCCATCTTCATAGTGGTTTTCGGCATCGTATGTTGTAGTGTAGAAATCTCCGTTCTTCATTATCACCAATATGCGATCGTCGTTGAAGAACTCTCCGAGCGAGAAGCCTCGCCCGTCGTAATTCAAGCGCAGCACATCTGGATCAAACCACACCTCTCGTCCGCCAAGCGTGCTCACTCCACGTTCCTTAAGTGTGATGCGGTGTATCTCGTTTTTAGTCACCAGATTGCCCTTTGCCAACTTGCCCTTCACACTCAATTCTGCCAAGTCGATATCAAATTGTAGCACTTTCAAGCGGAATTTCGGTTTAAGTGTGATTCGCAACGTCTCGGCTTCACCGTTAGCATTAGCCGTGAACCACACGATGCGACTGCCCGGCTTGCCTTGGGTGACATTGTATTCCTTATCGCGTGTCACGCCAGTCACGGCAAAACGTTTCATATATGTGATGCCGCCACGTCCGTCTTGATAAAGCACATTATAAATCGTGCGCTCGTCGTTGCGCTTAAACACATTAAGGTACAACACGTTTTTGCCGACATATATCTTATCTGCCACTCGTATCACTTTGAAGCGACCATCCTTATAGAATATTATCACATCATCGATATCAGAGCAGTTGCATACAAACTCATCTTTCTTCAGATTAGTGCCTATGAAGCCCTCTTCCCTATTGATATATAGCTTTTCGTTAGCCTCAACCACCTTCGACGCCACAATAGTGTCGAAGTTCCTGATCTGGGTATTACGTGGAAACTTATGGCCATACTTCGACTTCAAGTGCTCATACCAGCCGATAGCGTGTTCCACCATGTGCTCGAGCTTATAGTCAATTTCCGCGATTCGCTCGTTAAGGCTCGCTATATAGTTGTCGGCCTTCTCGGTATTGAATTTCAAGATTCGAGCCATCTTTATCTCCATAAGGCGCATGATGTCGTCGTCGGTCACCTCGCGATAGAAATCCTTAACAAATGGCGAAAGGCGCTTATGCACGTGCGCAATAGCCACGTCCATACTGCTCGCATTCTCAAATTCCTTATCTTTGTATATGCGCTGCTCAATGAAGATTTTCTCCAACGAAGCAAAATGCAGCGATTCAAGCGTTTCGCCACGTTGAATCATAAATTCATAGTGGAAAATCTGCATCGTGCGATCCACGCTGAACTTCAGCACATCACTCACGGTGAGGAATTGTGGCTTGTGATTCTTAATCACACAGCAGTTTGGCGAGATGCTGGCTTCACAATCGGTGAAAGCATATAGTGCGTCAATAGTGCGGTCGCTCGACACGCCCGGCTGCAATGTCACCACTATCTCAGCACGCTCGGCAGTATAATCCACCACGCTGCGCAGCTTTATCTTGCCCTTATCAGCCGCCTTCAGAATCGATTCCTTAAGCACTGTGCCAGTCTTTCCGTATGGCAAGTCAGTGATTACAAGCGTCTTTTGGTCGCGCTTCTCAATTTTAGAGCGCACCTTTACCACGCCACCACGTTCGCCATCGTTGTAGTGACTCACATCTATCAAGCCGCCTGTGGCTTGAAAATCTGGATATAGATGAAATTCTTCGCCTTTAAGATAACTTACAGCAGCATCGCACACCTCACAGAAGTTGTGTGGCAGGATTTTGCATGACAAACCCACGGCGATACCTTCCGAACCAAACACAAGCAGCAACGGGAATTTCGCTGGCAATGTGAGAGGTTCGTCTTTACGGCCGTCATACGACTTGGTCCAATCGGTCACCTTTGGGCTATACAACGTCTCAAGAGCAAACTGCGAAAGACGTGCCTCAATGTAACGACCAGCCGCAGCCGAGTCGCCAGTGAGCACGTTACCCCAGTTCCCTTGTGTGTCAATCAGCAGCCCTTTTTGCCCGAGTGTCACCAAGGCGCCGTAAATCGACGCGTCGCCATGCGGGTGATACTGCATAGTGCTACCCACCAGATTGGCAACCTTATTATATCGTCCGTCGTCAAGTTCCTTCATCGCATGGAGGATGCGTCGCTGCACAGGCTTCAGGCCATCGTCAATGTGTGGCACGGCACGCTCAAGTATCACATACGACGCATAGTCAACAAACCAGTTCTGAAACATCCCCGAGAGACGCAGTTTCTGGTCTTTTGGTACTTTATATGCCGAATGCCCAGCCTTCTCAGTGCTTTCCTCCTCGCCCTGAGGGTCTTGTGTCATTTCAAAGTCTTCGCTATCTTCTTCTTTCATTGTTGAATGTACATCTTTTTCTCTATATCCTTCATTTTTACGGCACAAGCTATGCTTCTTTGCATAGCCACAATGCCGCTAATTTGCTATAAAATTACAAAAAAACGCCCATATCGGCAAACTTATCTTTCCGTGCCGACTAAAAAACCGCCAATTTTCACAAAAAGACCCATATTCCAGCGATTTCCACAACTTTTTGTAACCACCCAACTATTAGAAACTTTGTTAAAAAGTTGCCATAATCACACATTTTCGCTTACTTTGCACACTAATTATATTCTTTCTCCATACATAATGGAGTCTAACGCAATTGAATTAATAAAAAATGGCACAAGTTAAGCAAGAAGAAACCCTTAAAAAGATTGTTTCACACGCAAAAGAATACGGATTCGTGTTTCCATCAAGCGAAATCTACGATGGTTTAGGAGCCGTGTATGACTACGGTCAAAACGGTGTAGAGTTGAAAAACAATATCAAGCGCTATTGGTGGTCAGCAATGACACTGCTCCACGAAAACATCGTTGGTATCGACTCTGCAATTTTTATGCACCCTACCATATGGAAAGCATCAGGACACGTCGACGCATTCAACGACCCTCTAATCGACAACCGCGACTCTAAGAAGAGATATCGTGCCGATGTGCTTATTGAAGACGAAATAGCAAAATTCGACGATAAAATAGAGAAAGAAGTGGCAAAAGCCGCTAAGCGTTTCGGTGAATCGTTTGATGCCGACCTTTATCGCACCACCAACCCTCGCGTGCTTGAGCATGCTCAAAAGCGCGACGAGTTGCACCGTCGTTACAAGGAAGCAATGGAAGCAAACAACCTCGCAGAGCTCAAGCAAATCATTCTCGACTACGGCATCGTTTGCCCTATCTCCGGCACTAAGAACTGGACTGACGTTCGTCAATTCAACCTTATGTTCAAGACCGAAATGGGTAGCACAGCCGATGGTTCGATGACAGTATACCTCCGTCCTGAAACAGCTCAAGGTATCTTCGTTAACTTCCTCAATGTGCAGAAGACTGGCCGTATGCGCATTCCTTTCGGTATCGCTCAAATCGGTAAGGCTTTCCGCAACGAAATCGTTGCACGCCAATTCATCTTCCGTATGCGCGAATTCGAGCAAATGGAAATGCAATTCTTCGTACGCCCTGGTGAAGAACTCGAATGGTTTAAGCGTTGGAAAGAAACTCGCATCAAGTGGCACAAGGCCCTTGGCATGGGTGATGAAAAATATCGTTTCCACGATCACGACAAACTCGCTCACTACGCCAACGCTGCTACCGACATCGAGTTCCGTATGCCTTTCGGTTTCAAGGAAGTTGAAGGTATCCACTCTCGCACAAACTTCGACCTTAGCCAACACGAGAAGTTCTCTGGCAAGAAGATTCAATACTTCGACCCAGAACTCAACCAATCCTACGTTCCTTACGTAATCGAGACATCTATCGGTGTTGACCGTATGTTCTTGTCAATCCTCTGCTCTGCTTATGAGGAAGAAGCTCTCGAAAACGGCGAAACACGCACAGTGCTCCACTTGCCTAAGCAACTCGCTCCTGTTAAGGCTTGCGTGATGCCTCTCGTTCGCAAAGACGGGCTTCCAGAAAAGGCTCGCGAAATCATGAACATGATCAAGTTTGAATACGCTTGCCACTACGACGAAAAAGACTCTATCGGTAAGCGCTATCGTCGTCAGGATGCCATCGGTACTCCATTCTGTATCACCGTTGACCACCAGACTCTTGAAGACAACACTGTCACTATTCGTCACCGCGACTCTATGGAGCAAGAACGTGTGGCTATCGCCGACCTTCTCAGTATCATCGATAGCGAAGTAAGCTTCAAGGAACTGCTCAAGAAACTCGTTTAATCATCGCAAACACATATATGAGAAAAATTGCGTATTTACTGATTCTCTTCGCTTTGCCGTTGCTCACATCGTGCTTTGAAGAAACCACATGGGAGAAATATGCCGACTGGCGCAAGGTGCAAAACGAATGGCTCGACAAGGAATTGGCAAAGACCGACGAAAATGGACAACCGTTCTACCAGTCTCTCAGCGCCAACTTCGACAAGAACGCCGTCGTTTACATCCACTACTACAACGACCGCAATGACACCAAAGACAATTTGATGCCTCTCTACAATTCTGTAGTAGACACCAAATATCATGGTAGCATCTACGACGGCACACCTTTCGATTCTTCATACCTCAGCACAAGCCCTGCCGATAGCGTAATCCGCTTCAGCGTGAATGGCGTAGTGTCGGGTTGGGCAATCGCTTTGATGAACATGCACGTTGGCGACTCGGTGAAAGTGATCATACCATACAACGTAGGCTACGGAGAATCAGGAAAATCATCAATTCCTCCTTACACCCACATGGTGTTCCAATTGAAATTACAAGACATCTACAGATATCACGCGCAATAAGATATTATTTGCACACATATCACACACTAACAATCTGCCGCACTATCACCCCTTGATAATGCGGCAGATTTTTTTCGTGGCATTACGCATCAGTTGAGTGCAAAAAATAGACTGCCCACAAGGAGCAGTCTAAATATATTCTCATCAAAGAATCTTTAGCCCAATTTGGTCAGTCGAGCTTGGTTGTATTTCGGAGTTTTAGATTAGCCGAGCTTTTCGTCAACCATCTTGATTTTCTTCTCAAGAACGGCTATATCATCTTTGAGTCTTGCGATCTTACGTTCCATTTCCTTGAGCATAGTGTTACCCGACTTGCTTTGAGCATTGAAGAAACCGAGATTGTTCTCAATAGTCTTCAATTCGCTCACGCTTTGCTCGTATGTTCTCACCAGGCGTTCACGTTCACGATAAACCTTATCATTATCGGTCATGTTGTTGATGGCGTTCTCAAAGTTTGCCATGCCAGCACGGCTTGCTTTCATATCAAATTTTGCAAACGCAGCATCAATTGCCTTCTTATACTCAGCATACACCTTGTCCTTCTCCTTGAATGGCACATGGCCTACTTCTTGCCATTGCTTCATCAATTCGCGAATCTTCTTGATTGCCTCTTCTTCGTTCTCCGAAGCCAATTGCTCGTTGATGGCAGCGATAATGCCCTTCTTAGCCTTCAGGTTGTTGCGTTCTTCTTGACGAACATTCACAGAAAGCTTGTTCTTTTGTTCAAAGAAGTAATCGCATGCACCCACGAAGCGTTTCCACACCGCGTCGCTTTGCTTCTTCACAACAGGACCAACAGTCTTCCACTCCTTCTGCAATGCCACCAAAGCCTCAGAAGTAGCCTTCCAGTCGGTAGAATCCTTCAAGGCTTCAGCCTTCTCGCACAATGCCACCTTCTTTGCAAGGTTTGAAGCCATTTGCTCCTTCATTTGCTTGAAGAATGCAGCCTTTTGTCCGAAGAACTCGTCGCACTTTGCACGGAAGCGCGCAAACAATGCGTTGTTTACCTTACGGGCAGCAAATCCTAGTTTCTTCCACTCGTTTTGCAACTCTATGATTTGCTTTGTAGCATCGTCCCATGCAACATAAGTCTTAAATGCTGCAGTGTCGATACCTTCTATCTTTTCACACAAAGCGGTCTTTGCGTCCTCGTTTTCTTTCTCACGTTTTTTGCGTTGCTCAAAGAATGCTTGGTGACGTTTGTTCACAACAGCCGAAGCCTCCTTGAATTTAGTCCAAAGGCCTTCGCGGAGTTCCTTTGCAACAGGTCCGATTTCGCGCCACTTGTCGTGAAGCGCTTGCAGAGCGCGGAATGCTTCCACCACATTCTCGTTTTCGCTCAACTTTTCAGCCTCATCGCAAAGCGCCTGTTTCAATTCAAGGTTCTTCTTAAAGTCGTAGTCACGCAATTCCTTGTTGACCTTCAACATATCGTAGAACGACTCTACAGCAGCCTGATAAGTCTTCCATATATCAGTAGAATTGATGGCAGGGACATCACCTATCTGCTGGAATTCATGACGTAGTTCTTGAACGTGTGCGTATTGCTTGTTCACATTGTCAGCGTCTTCACTAATCTTCTTAATCTCATCAATGATGGCCTGTTTTCTTTCAAGATTTGCAGCGCGTTCCTGCTCAATCGCAGCATTAAACGCAGCACGCTTCTCTTTAATCTGATTTAGCAAGTCCTTCACCTTTTGTTCATCTTCGTCAGGCATTGGAGCGAAAGCTGCCTCTTCGTTGCCCTTTGCAAGGAATGCTTCCTTCTCTTTTTCCAATTCTGCCTTTCTGATTGTATAGAAGGCTTGTTTGATGTGACCCTCTTCGCGCTTGATGTCTTCAATAGGCTTTTCAAGCAGCGCTTCAAGGGCTGACACCAATTCCGCTTTGGTCATCGACAAATAGTCGACAGTCGAAACGTCTTCGGCATCTTCGATAGTTTCTGTGGTATCATCTACTGGCTCTGCACTCACCACTACTTCTTTTTCGGCAGGCTCTGTGTTCAAGGTTGCATCCTTGCCTAATTCTTCGTTAGGCTCCAATGCTTCATTACGCAATTCCATAAAGTAAGTTTTAAAAAATTAGCAAATAGCATTTTCAGCACACGCTGACAACACTTTAGAGTCCAAATATACACATTTTTTTCTTTACTTTATCACTTTTCAATGATTTTTGAAAAAAATATCCCATTTTTTACCAGTTTTTCCAATTTTTGCAACATTGACGAGAGATTTCCCATAATCCCAGTTCGGACATTAGGAATAGGATGAATTTCGGAATTTTAGAAGTGCAGATTTTGATTGATTTTTAATGAGGAATAGCACGCTATTGCTACGAATTAAAAACATACTAAAGAAGCCTTATATAAACCGAAAGGCTCCAAGCAGTAGAAAAATCACCACATTTACGACCTAACGACCGATTTGGGATAATACCTTTTCTCATCATAGCGCAATACAATAATTCTCCTTTTTTTCTACATTTTATATCTAAAACTCGGAAAAGAGAAAAATTCCTACAAAAAGTTGGCATATTTATAAAATAATGACTACTTTTGCATTAACACTCTAACTGAAGTTGATTCAATAAAAAGGGGCTATCGTCGCGAGATGAGAGCCCCCAATTTTTTTAACAATATGTCCACCCGATTATTTCGTTAGCAGCATGCCATCAGAAACGCCTTTTGCAACATCTTCACCCATGCTTATAGCCACTATTTGCAATGCGAAAGCACCGGCTGCGGCAGGTCCATTGCCAGTCACCACATTTCCGTCGACAACCACCGGAACAGATTGCACATCACAACCATCCATCATGTCGTCGAATCCCGGATAGCACACGCCGCGCTTACCATTGAGCAAGCCCAACGGAGCCAGCACTACTGCCGGAGAAGCACAGATAGCAGCAATCTTGCCACAATTTTCATTCTGTACACACAGCAATTGAGTAAGTTCGCCATAAGAAGCCAGATTAGTTGCGCCCGGCATACCGCCTGGCAACACCAGCCACTCAGCACCCAAGTATCTCTTTTCGTCGGCAAACACCTCGTCGGCCTCAACCTTTATGCCATGCGCGCCAGTCACAGCAACCGTGTCGTTTATAGACACCGTAACCACATCCATGCCAGCCCTTCTCATTATATCAACACTTGTCAATGCTTCGATTTCCTCGAAACCGTCAGCCAAAAATACGTAAGATGTCTTCATTTTTCTCATTTTTTATTGTTTTCCGTTTTCAAAGATAGTGCAAATGAGGGAAAAGCACAACACACGCAATGCTTTTCCACAATCACTGATTTTTTGCAGCACCGCCCACTCCCTACAAACTATTGCGTAGATTTTTTCATTATCTTTGTATCGCAAATAATAAACAAGAACTGACATGAAAGCTTACAGATATAAATATGTGGCAATCTTAATAACTACACTAATCGCCACCTGCATCTACTTTTTCAGCAAACCAGAAGACAAATATTTTCGCATAAGTTCTGTGGTGTGGACCACGGAATACCATATAACATATAAGGGCAACTGCGACATAACCGACTCTATCAATCGCGTGTTCAACGCCATCGACAACACACTATCAGTTTTCAACCCGAAATCTACCATATCGCGAATCAATGCCAACGACCCTACGGTTAAGCCGCACCCCTATGTCACCGACCTCATATCGCGCAGCATCGCCATAAACCGTCAATCAGAGGGATACTACGACCCTACTGTAGCTCCGCTGGTGAACCTTTGGGGATTTGGCACAAAAAAAGAAAGCGCAATACCTACAAAAGAGCAAATCAATGAAGCGCTGCAATATGTGGGCATCAACAACGTGAAAATCGACGATAAAGGCAATGTAGTAAAGCAGCACAAGCAAACGATTATCAACCTTAGCAGCATAGCCAAGGGCTTTGCTTGCGACGAAATCGGCAGAATGTTTTTGCGCAACGGCATCGACAACTACATCATTGAGATTGGCGGCGAAATATGCATGCACGGCGCTAATCCACAAGGCGAGGAATGGCATGTGTCAATCGATCGCCCTATCGAAAGCAACGATAGCGTGATACACGAATCGGCTATCGTGCTACGACTCACCAACAAAGGACTTGCCACTTCGGGGAATTATCGCAACTATCGCGAGATGAATGGCAAGACTTTCTCACACATCATTAATCCAACAACAGGCTATCCCGAAAATAGCGACGTGCTTAGCGCCACCATTATAGCCAGCAACACTGCCGACGCCGACGCCTATGCCACCGCGTGCATTGCCATGGGTGCCGAAAGAAGCATGCGCATGATACAGGCCGACAAAGACATCTGCGCCTTGCTCATCTATGTGGACAAGCATGGAGAGATCAAGAACTGGCTCAGCCACGACTTGCGACAAATGATAGTGAAGCAATGATGTAACCATCTCATTGCCTCAAAAAAAAAGCATTAAACCCAAATCGGCCATTAGGGATTGAATAGATTTAGGTATTTTTTAGAAGTGCAGATTTTAATTGATTTTTAATGAGGAATAGTTGGCTATTAAGAGTTAAAAACAAACAAAAGATGCCTTATAAATACCGAAAGGCTCCAAGCAGTAGAAAAATCACTAAATTTACGGCCTAACGCCCGAATTGGGTTTACGAATTTGATTTTTTAAAGAGTATCCTCAGAATTTTCCGACTCTTCTTTGAGCAAGTCAATCATCTGCGAACAAACATTGCTTGCCATTAGCAATTCCGACTTGAGAGTCTTCTGGTTTGTTATACCTATAAGATATGCAGGGAACCCGATCACGGCAAATATACCAAGCGCCAAGCCCACCGACTTGCCGAGATTTGGACCATAGATTATAGAGTCGCGCACGATTGGGAAGTCCATAGCCTTATTCAATATCAATTGGCTTCGAGAATTTGAAAGATATGCCACCACATCATCAAGCTGAGCAATGATGTCACGCAAACGAACTCTGTCGTAGCCCTTGCACAAATACACCAAATAATGCTGCGGACTGCGGTATGTGGCAAGGAACGAATCGAGCGCCTGCTTCAACGCGCCAACCTTAGCAATGGCAACATCATCTACCACCTCATCGATTATCACCTCTTTCTTCTCTATCTTGCGGGCTTCTTGTATTCCCAACAGACGACGAACAAGATTGCGATAAGCATCAGGATTAAACACTGCCGAGTCGTTCATAGACTTATATGTGAGGAATATGCCTAATGGCATCAGCACAATCGAACTCAACCAGATGCCGAACCATACGTCGAAACGGCCATCACGAGCCTGTTTAAAGCCGAAGTTATCAATAATGTAGTACACAATAAATAGCAACACCGATATCACTATAGGCGTTCCCAAACCGCCCTTACGGATGATAGCACCCAATGGTGCTCCGATAAAGAAGAATATCAAGCACGCCAGCGACAAAGTGTATTTCTTTATCAACTCTATCTCGTGGCGACGTATTGTCATCACATCATCAGCCACCTCTACGCCCGAGAACAAGAAATCTTGCTGCTCGCGCGACGCCATATTGATAGCGCCCACCATAAGATTCATTTTCTTATCTTGAGACAGCGAATTGAAAAGGCTATCAATATCTATGGCTCGTTTCACCTTAGGAAGCACCACCTTTTCCTCCACACGAGTGGTGTCGTGATATACATATTTCACCTGAGGCACTCCCACCACAGCATTGAGGCGGAAGTCTGTCATCATCTTCTGGCTAATAGAGTCGAGCCGAAGATTCACCGAGTCGATCGTATGCTTCAATTCAGATATACTCTTTCCGATATACTGCGAACGCATGGTCTGCTCATCGAGCTTATTGAAGTTGGCATCAAACGGAATCATGATATCCTTATCGGTAAACGATTCTCGGCGATACATCTGACCCTCATTCACCGAAGTAGGCTCTTGAGTGTTCTGCATATCCTGAAACGACTCTCCCTTATATAGGTGCAAGAAAAGGTGCGTCTTGCTCTCGTCAAACGCCAGTTTTCCAGAATCCGCCACAATAATATTGGCATAGCCATAACCCTTCGACACATCATATATCATCATATTATATAATGTGCCGTTGTCGCGGTTTTTATGCTTCACATACACGTTGTAGCCCGGTATCTGGTCGTAGAACGCGCCTTCCGGGATATCGAGGTCTGGAGTCTTCTGACGCACCGAGAACACAATTGTCCACATCTTCACCTGTGCGCGTGGCAACACCTCGTTCTGAAAAAAGAATGCCACTACCGAGACGAAAGCAATAAACACTATCAGCGGCTGCATCACCTTTATAAGCGACACACCCGACGCCTTGATAGCCGTGAGTTCGCTATGTTCGCCAAGGTTACCAAATGTCATCAAAGAAGCAAGCAATATGGCAAGCGGAAGCGCCAATGGCACCATCGTGAGCGCTGCGTAGAAAAACAATTCAGCAATCACACTCACTGCCAAACCCTTACCCACAAGTTCATCGATACGAAACCACAGGAATTGCATCAACAAGATAAAAAGACATATCAAGAATGTCATCATGAACATCGGCAGAAACGTCTGCAAGACGAATGTATGTAGTCTTTTTATCTTTAACATTTGCACAGTTTTCAGTTTTCCGATGCAAAAGTAGTAATTAATCAGTAAATATTCGTCTTTTTTGGCAACTTTATGGCGTGCCACACCCTTGCTCTCGCTTGTTCGCAACCTTTATGAGCAACCAATCACTCTTTTCAACACCTTTATCTGATTGTTCCACAATTCCACGATTTCCTTCTTTTCGTCTTCATCGATAGCGAAATCGGTGATTTGCAGGTTGCGACTGCCCGTGATTTCAGAATTTGTTATGCGCATCTCAAAATAACTCTTCGGAATTTCGGTGTCATCCCAGCGGAATCGCACATACTGTCCGCTGCGTATCGCCAATAATGTGGCTGTCTGCGATGCCTTATTCCAAAAAAAAGTAAATGTCTTTCCATCCTTAGTAACATCGTCGGCAAACCACTCAGCCAATCCATTGGGCGTAGAAATAAACGTCCATATCAGATTAGATGAAACACTCTTCATATCAAAGTCTATTACAAATTTTTCTTCGTGCATAGTAATGGGTAATAAGGTTATTATTTCATTCCGCTAAATAAATACAAAGATTACACAACTACAAATAATCAGGCAGAAAAATAGCAAATAATAGCAAATAACACCTTTATTATCATTGCTACGAAAAATTTCATCCCGTAAGGCAATAGTAACTTAAAAATATTCCTTAATTTTGCACATATATCAATTACACTTAAAACTATGGACTTATTTTTAAATCTTAAGGCGACAGCCATTGCACACAAGCAACGTATTGTCCTCCCAGAAAGTACTGAGCCTCGCACATTGAAGGCTGCTGAGCAAGTAATCGCAGAAGGAATTGCCGACATCACTCTTATCGGCGAACCTGCAGAAATCATGGCAAAAGCCGAAGAGTTGAATCTAACACATATCGGCGAAGCGCGTATCGTCAACCCAAATGACGACGAAGCAATCCAAAAATACGTGGAATTGTTCTACGAACTTCGCAAATCTAAAGGCATCTCTATGGAAGACGCCAAAAAGACTACAAAAAACCCTCTTTACCTCGGCTGTCTCTTGGTGAAAGCTGGCGAAGCTGATGGTCAAGTGGCTGGTGCTGCCAACTCTACTGGCAACGTGCTCCGCGCCGCTTTCCAAGTTATCAAGACTGCTCCTGGCATCACTGCCGTTTCTGGCGCATTCATCATGCAATTGCCAGAAGGATGTCCTTTCGGACACAACGGAATCTTCGTGTTTGCCGATTGTGCTGCAATCCCTGTTCCTACAGCTGCCGAACTCGCACAAATAGCCGTTTCTGCCAATAAGACTGCCAAGCAAATCGCTTGCATCCCAGAACCAAAGATCGCTATGCTTAGCTTCTCTACTAAGGGTAGCGCTAAGCACGAAAATGTAGACAAGGTGGTAGAAGCAACCCGTTTGGCTAAGGAACTCGACCCAACTATCAATATCGACGGTGAACTTCAAGCCGACGCTGCAATCGTTCCTTCAGTGGGCGCAAGCAAGGCTCCTGGAAGCCCTATCGCTGGTCAAGCCAACGTGCTCATATTCCCAAGCCTCGAAACTGGCAATATCGCTTACAAGCTCGTGCAACGTCTCGCTGGCGCAGTAGCTGCTGGTCCTGTTATGCAAGGTCTTGCCGCTCCAGTCAACGACTTGTCGAGAGGATGCTCTCCTGAAGACATCGTTAAGACTATCATCATGACTTGCAACCAAGCTATCGATGCTAAGAAATAATCAACACACAACTATAACCAATTTATTTTTATGAACATATTAGTGCTCAATTGCGGAAGTAGTTCCGTAAAATACAAGCTTATTGAAATCAAAGCCAACAACGTTTTGGCTGAAGGTGGCATTGAGAAAATCGGTCTTCCTGGCGCATTTATCAAGTTTAAACAACCAAGCGGCGAAAAGAAGATTATCGAACTCGATATCACCGACCACGATGGCGCTATCAAGGCTATCCTCGACATTCTCACAAGTGAAGAAGACGGCTGCATCAAGAGCTTCAACGAAATCGACGCTGTAGGCCATCGCTTAGTGCACGGCGGCGAGAAATTCAATAAGAGTGTGCTTATCACCGAAGAAGTTATCGCTAAGGTGAAAGAATGCTACGACATCGCACCTCTTCACAACCCAGTGAACATCGCTGGCGTTAACGCTATCTCTAAGGTCCTTCCTAACGTTCCTCAGGTTGGCGTATTCGACACTGCATTCCACCAAACAATGCCTGCTAAATCATATATGTATGCCCTCCCTTACAAGTTCTATAAGGAAGACGGCGTTCGTCGCTATGGGTTCCACGGCACAAGCCACCGCTACGTTTCTAAGCGTGTATGCCAATTCCTTGGCGTTGACGCTCACGACAAGAAGGTGATCACTTGCCACGTAGGCAACGGCAAGAGCGTTGACACTTCTATGGGTCTTACTCCTACTGAAGGTCTTATGATGGGTACTCGCTGTGGCGACGTTGACCCAGGCGCTCTCACCTATTTGATGACTAAGCACAACCTCAGCGCTGCTGAGATGCAAAACATCATCAACAAGGAAAGCGGTATCGCTGGCGTTACAGAAATCTCTTCTGACATGCGCGCTATCGAAGACGCCGACAAGGCTGGCGATCCACGTGCAGTGCTCGGTCTGCAAATGTACGAACAACGCATCATCAAGTACATCGGCGCTTATGCTGCTGAAATGGGTGGTGTAGACATCATCGTATTCACCGGTGGTGTTGGCGAAAACCAAGTGGGTGTTCGTGCCAACGTTTGCCGTCCTCTCGCATTCATGGGCGTTAAGATTGACGAAGAGCTCAACTCTAAGATTCGTGGCAAAGAGGCTACCATCAGCACTCCTGACTCTAAGGTTGCTGTTTGCGTTATCCCTACCGACGAAGAGTATATGATTGCTCGCGACACCGAAGCCATCGTTGAAGGCCGCGAAATCATCGACTAATCTCACTTTCTAATTATAGAAAATCACAGAGGCCCGACTTACGTCGAGCCTCTGCTTTTATTATCCCAATTCGGTCATTAGGGCTTGGTAAGATTTCGGAGTTTTAGAAGAGCAGATTTTGATTGCTTTTTAATGAGTAATAGCAAACTATTGCGAGTTAAAAACAAGCATAAGATGCCTTATAAAAGCCGAAAGACTCCAAGCAGTATAAAAAAATTACATTTACGGCCTAATGACCGATTTGGGATTATAAATATGTGGCTGATTACTTCATCAATTCTCCGAAGTCGTCATAGAATTTTGGATCTTCTCCTACACAACGCTTCACGATGCGACCTTCTGGATTGACAAGCAACTTTGTTGGATAACCTTCCACGCCAAACAATGCCTCTACCTTCTTGTCTGTACCTGGCACATTCTCAAGGCTTATCACGTGTTTCCAGTCGAGGTGATGCTTTTCAATAGCAGCAAGCCACTTTTCCTTCTTGTCGCGGCAAGCGATTGATAGCACTTCCATCTTATCTTTATATTTTTCGTAGTTTTCCTTCAACTGAGGAATGCCTCTGATACACCAAATGCACCATGAGCCCCAGAAATCCACGAGCACCCACTTGCCACGTAGGCTCGACATCTTGAGCATTGAGCCATCTGGAGTAGGCAATTCAAATTCTGGCGCCATCTCGCCTTCTGCTGTCTGTGCCTTTGCTGCCTGAAGTTCTTTCTCTGCTTTAATCATATCCTGCAAGTCTTTCTCAATGAATCCAAACATCGAATTCCTTGCCTTATCGCCGATTTTTGGCAACATTTCCTCTGCAAACTCGGCATCGGTTCTCTGCATAGCCCACAAAGTGATAGGTGAGTCAAGATTTTCGCGCACATATTGCTTTGGTATATTATAGAATTCGTTTATCAACGAGTCGCGCTCTGTGCCCTCTTTCATCGTGTTGATTTTCGCAACCAAAGCACCCTGCTTATTGCTCAAATCATCAATCATCGTTTGCATTTCCGAACCTTCTACTTTCACGTCGATATTTTCGCCTGCCTTAGTGAAAGTCACCTTAAACTTCTCGCCTGGAGCGATATACAAAAACGCAGGACGTACATTTCTTGGAAGTTCCTTAGGACCTACCCTCACACAAGCATTCTCCTTTACATCGGCAATCACCAATTTGCCTTTTTTAGCCACAATCACAGTGTCTGGAGCAATAAGTTTTTTACTGCCAACATCAGTGGTTTGCACCCTCACGCTATCGTTGGTGAAGCCCTTGAGTTCCACTTTGATTTCCGCAACCGAGCTTAGCGACACCAAGCCCATTATTGCCAATAATAGAGTTTTTTTCATATTTAATTAGTTTGTTGTTAATATTTTCACATTCAATGCCGCCAAACGCCTTAGGCATAGCGATGCACAAATTTAACACATTAATATCAACACCACCACTAAATACACCATAATTTATGATATTTTCAGATTTCACTCGGAAATATCAACTCGAGCAAGCTGGTTGGGTTCACCTTCCTCTCTCTCGACTCGGCAATATCGAGGTGGTGCTTCATATCGCGCTCGCAGCAAGCTCGGTTGCTTGTTTCTCTCGTTTGCACTATCGTTGGATAAGATAGGCTACACTCGGATATACCAACTCGAGCAAGCTCGGTTGCTTATTTCTCTCGTTTGCACTATCTTTGCACCACAAAATCACAACATTATAAAATGAGCGAAGAAAAAAACATTTATAGCAGAGCGATTTTTATCGATAATCTGCGACGCGAACTCGTGAAACTCTGCACTTCTAAGCAGATGCTCAACAATATGATTTACGACATCCCTGAGCTGATGGAGAAATGGCAGCAATCTGCCGCCCAATACATGGCCGATGCGGTGCCCGAAATCTCCAAATATCCTATGGTGGCTATCGGTTGGGCTATGTATTATGGCATCGGCGCTGCCGTTTACTGGGACGGCGCTTGGGATCAAGTGAAAGATTGCGAAGACCTTTACAAATTCATCCGCGACAAGCGTGGCTTCGACTACATGGACGAATACGTCACCGAGGAACTGGTGGGCATCAAGCTCGACAGCACCAAACAGCGCGACGTGGCCGACGCTCAAGCACTCACCTCATGCATTCAGGAGTGCTCGCAACTTGCGCTCACCATGATACGCAAGCAGGGCATCGAGCCCCAAAGCTCCGAGGCTTTTTACCTATATGCCGCAGTAGAAAAAACAATGTTCGAACTGGGTCTTTCCGTGCAAATGTATCGCATGGGATACCGCTACGAAAAGGTGACACTAAATTGAAAAATAATTGCATAAAAAAAACTCGCAACTATTTGATATTTAAAAGAAAAGTCGTACCTTTGCAGTCCGATTATGTCCATATTATTTAATCAATTCAGAGGCTCGCAAGTGCTTTTGGCCAAGCATTGAGTGCGCTAATGAATAATTTATTTAACTATTAATCAGGAATTTAAAAGTGGATACTTTAAGTTACAAAACAATCTCGGCTAATGCCGAAACAACTCAAAAAGAATGGGTGGTAATCGATGCTACCGATCAAGTTTTGGGTCGCCTTTGCACAAAGGTCGCAAAAATTTTGCGTGGTAAGTACAAGCCATGCTACACTCCTCACGTTGACTGTGGTGACAATGTTATCATCATCAACGCTGACAAAGTAAAGCTCACTGGCAGCAAGTGGGACGATCGTGAATATCTTTCTTACACTGGCTATCCTGGTGGTCAACGTTGCGCTACTCCACGCATCCTTATGGCTAAGTCGCTCAACAAGCACATCAAGGTTGGCATTCACCCATTGTATGTAAAGGTGGTTAAGGGTATGCTCCCTAAGAATCGTCTCGGCGCTCAAATCATCAAGAACCTTCACGTTTACAACGGAAGCGAGCACCCACACGCAGCACAAAACCCAAAAGTAATCGACATCAACACCCTCAAATAATATTGAAGTATGGAAAAAATTAATGCAGTAGGCCGTCGTAAAGCAGCTGTTGCTCGCGTATTCGTTACTGAAGGCGAAGGCAAAATCACAGTCAACAAACGTTCTTTGGAAACATATTTCCCATCTTCAATTCTTCAATTCATTGTTAAGCAACCTCTTAACAAGCTTGAAGTAGCTGAGAAATATGATATTAATGTAAACCTTGTAGGTGGCGGTTATAAGGGCCAAGCAGAAGCTCTTCGTCTCGCTATCGCTCGCGCATTGGTTAAGATCAATGCTGACGACAAGGCTGTCCTCCGCGCTGAAGGTTTCATGACCCGCGACCCACGTTCTGTTGAACGTAAGAAGCCAGGTCAACCAAAGGCACGCAAGAGATTCCAATTCAGCAAGCGTTAATATTTACACATTATTATATTATACGCTTTACTGGATAGCGAGTTTAGTATCGAAATTGTATGGACTCTCACGCACGAGAGTGCCGGTGGCTACCATACAATTGATTTAAAAAAACGAAAGTAAACAACAAAAAAACAAAAAACAAAAATGGCAACACCAAGTTTTGAACAACTACTTGAAGCAGGATGTCACTTCGGACACCTTAAGAGAAAATGGAATCCTGCAATGGCTCCTTACATTTTCATGGAGCGCAATGGTATCCACATCATTGACTTATATAAGACACAAGCTAAGATCGAAGAAGCAGCAAATGCTTTGAAGAACATAGCAAAATCAGGAAAGCGCGTGCTTTTCGTTGCAACTAAGAAGCAAGCGAAGCAAGTAATTGCCGACAAGGCTTCTTCAGTTGGTATGCCATACGTTATCGAACGCTGGCCAGGCGGTATGCTTACCAACTTCCCTACCATCCGCAAAGCTATCAAGAAGATGGCTGCAATCGACAAGATGACTAAGGATGGCACTTTCGATAACCTCTCAAAGCGCGAAAAACTCCAAATCACTCGTCAACGCGCTAAACTCGAAAAGAACCTCGGCAGCATCGCTGACCTTAACCGTCTCCCATCTGCCCTTTTCGTTGTTGACGTATTGAAGGAACACATCGCTATCGCTGAAGCTAACCGTCTTGGTATCCCTGTATTTGGTATCGTTGACACCAACAGCAACCCTGACAACATCGACTTCGTAATTCCTGCTAACGACGACGCTTCTAAGTCTATCGAACTTATCCTCGATGCTCTTTGCGCTGCTATGCAAGAAGGTCTTGAAGAACGCAAGGTTGAAAAGGTTGACAACAAGGACGAAGAAGGTGAAGAAGTAGTTCAAAAGCCAAAGCGCGCTCGCATCGGTCGCAAGACTGCTGCCGCCGCTCCTGCTGCTGAAGCTACAGAAGCTCCTGCTGAAAAATAATTAATCATCTATTATCCACACAAAAACAAAACAACATTAGGATATGGCAGTTACAATCGCTGATATTAATAAACTCCGTAAGATGACCGGTGCTGGCATTATGGACTGCAAGAAGGCTCTTGTAGAAACCAACAACGACATCGATGCAGCTATCGAAATCATCCGTAAGAAAGGTCTTGCTATCGCTGCTAAGCGTGAAGACCGCGACGCTTCTGAAGGTCGCGCTATCGCTGGAACTAACGGCACTTTCGCTGCTGTAGTTTCTCTCAAGTGCGAAACTGACTTCGTTGCTAACACTGATGGTTTCAAGGCTCTTGCTAACCAAATCCTCGAAGCTGCTCTTGCCAACAAGGCTCAAAACATCGATGAACTCAAGGCTATCAAGCTTGGCGATCGCACTATCGCTGAACTTATCGTTGAAGAGACTGGTAAGACTGGTGAAAAGATGGAAATCGGTGCTTACGAAGCTATCGAAGCTGCTAAGGTTGTCGCTTACAACCACTTCAACGGCAAGCTCGCTACTATCGTTGGCTTCAACAAGGACGACGCTTCTGACGAAGCCACTCGCGAAATCGCTTTGCAAGTTGCTTCTATGAACCCAGTTGCTGTTAACGTTGACGAAGTTCCTGAAACTGTTAAGCAACAAGAATTGGTTGCTGCTATCGATAAGACTAAGCTCGAACTCGTTAAGAAGGCTGTTGACAACGCTCTCACTAAGGCTGGTTTGAATCCTAACTTGGTTGACAGCGAAGACCACATCGCTTCTAACATCAACAAGGGCTGGCTTACCGAGGAAGAAGCTACTAAGGCTCGCGAAATCAAGGAAAAGACTGCTGCTGAAAAGGCTGCTAACATGCCTGAAGCTATGATCCAAAACATCGCTAAGGGTCGTCTTAACAAGTTCTTCAAGGACAACGTCCTCATGGAACAAGAACTTGGCGACACTAAGGAAACAGTTTCTGCTTTCCTCCAAAAGATCGACAAGGATCTCGTAGTTACTTCTTTCAAGCGCGTTAACCTTAACGCTGACAATTGATTTTAATCAACAAATCAATATATTGAAAAGCGGACCTCACGGTTCGCTTTTCTTTTTTCCCTAAATCTGCCATTTTCTCATCATTTTTCAGTAATTTTGTTATACCCGATTCGGGTTAAACGACAAATTAAATACGAATAGTGGAAAATACCAAAGCAAATATCATAGAGTTCCCTAAAATATACGATTCGCGTGGCAGCCTATCGGTGATTGAGAACTTCAAGCAGTTGCCTTTCGCCATCAAGCACACCCGCTGGATATACGGTATGCCAAGTGGCAGCAGCCAGAATGGGTATGCCTTGCGCACGCAAAACCAATTGATTGTTGCACTATCGGGCAGTTGCGATGTCACCACCTGCGACGGTGATTGCGAGCAGGCATTCCATCTGCAATGCGCATCGCAAGCGCTGTTGCTTCCTGCCATGACATGGCGCTCTATCGGCAATTTTTCCACCAACACCGTTTTGCTGATATTATCTTCCGGCGAAGATTGCCCCGAAGAATATATCTACGACAAAAATTCACTAATATCTCCTGAGCACAATGAATAGCAACGACGACACAACAATAAAAAACTGCCGAATCATACAACTTGATTCCGTCCGCACCCCCGACGCTTGCTACTCAACCAGCGTGGAAGGATGCGGCCAACTCCCCTACGAAGTGCAACGGGTGTATTATCTCTACGAAGCACCAGCTGGCGCAAAACGTGGCGGACACTCGCACACCGAATGCCAAGAATTTTTGGTTGCCGTGAGTGGTAGCTTCGACGTGATTATCGACGACGGTAGCAACACGCGCCGCGTCACACTAAATCGCCCTAACCAAGGGTTGCTTATTACCACTGGCATCTGGCGGACGCTGAAAAATTTCTCTTCTGGCGCAGTGTGTCTGGTCTTGGCTTCACATCCCTACGACGAAAGCGACTACATCCGCCAATATTCAGCATTTCTGAAATCTAAAAACAAATTGTAATCCCCCCACCGACAAACTCATTATATATGAAAAAATACCAGTTTCTGAATCTCAAATACTCCACAAACCACTATTCCGATGAAATCAAAGAGGCCGTATGCCGAGTGATTGACTCGGGTCGTTTTCTTAGAGGTGAAGAGACTGCCTTTTTAGAGTCGGAAATGGCTGCATTATGCGGCACAAAGCATTGCGTGGCTGTAAGCAACGGTCTTGACGCCCTGCGACTTATCATTCGCGCCTACAAGCAGTTGGGTCGCTTTGCCGACGGTGACGAAATAATCGTACCAGCCAACACCTACATCGCCTCGGTGCTTGCAATCACCGACAATGGTCTTATTCCGCGCTTTGTCGACGCCGACATCAACACGCTTAACCTCGATACTACAAAAATTGAAGAGGTGATAAACGCACGCACTCGCGCCATCATGCCGGTGCATCTTTACGGAACTCCATGCTGGGACGAAACGCTCAAGCAAATAGCCGAAACTTACGACCTAATCACAATAGAGGATAATGCTCAGGCCATCAATGCCAAGGCTCAATGCAACGGCATTAATGGCACAAACATCACCGGCGGACTTGGCAATGCAGCGGCCATAAGCTTCTACCCAACCAAAAATCTTGGAGCAATGGGCGATGCTGGTGCCGTAACCACCAACGACGAAGAGTTGGCTAAAACTATCAGAATATTGGCAAATTATGGTGCCGACACTCGCTACCACAACATCTACGCCGGACTAAACTGCCGCATCGATGAGATACAGGCAGCTATTCTCCGCATTAAGCTTCGCCATCTCAATCACGAGACGGCTCGTCGCCAAGCCATAGCCAATGCATATAATCAGCACATCACAAATCCATTGGTGAAGACTCCTGCCATCTTCCACAATATGCAGCAAGTGTGGCATCAATACCCTATCCTGATTGAGCAGCGTGCCGACTTCATAGAATATCTGAAGATTAACGGTGTGGAAACTGACATACACTATACCGTTCCGCCTTTCATGCAACCTTGCTACGCCGAATACCACGATATATCTATGCCTGTTGCAACCACCATTGCCAACCAGGAAGTGAGCCTGCCTATCGGCGAACCAATCACCGCTGCCGACGCCGAAGTGATTGCTCAGATCATCAACGGCTTTGAATGCTGATTAGGCAACAATCCTCACATTGGCGGCTTCTCCGCAATAAAAATGAAACTACTTTCATTTTGCATTGCCCTCGGTTTGCACTATCGTTAGATAAGATTGCTTCGCCGACCTCAATCACGACTCGGCAAAAACAGCAGAAAATCTGCTTTTTTGCACTCGCTGCTCAATCGGGTGGCTGCACTCGGAAATAGCAATTCAAGCGAGCTTGATTGCTTATTTCTCTCGTTTGCACTATCTTTGCACCGATAAATAGAAACATTTTCACGATGTCAAGCAATACAAAATACTCACCTATCGGTGTTTTTGACTCCGGATTTGGAGGTCTTACTATCCTAAAGGAAATTCGCAAAGCGCTTCCTCAATACGACTATCTCTTTCTCGGCGACAACGCTCGCGCGCCTTATGGCTCTCGTTCGTTCGATATTGTTTACCGATTCACGCTTCAGGCAGTGAAATACTTATTCGACCACGGTTGCCAATTAGTGATTCTCGCCTGCAACACGGCTTCGGCAAAGGCTCTTCGCACAATTCAGCAAAAAGACCTACCGAACATCGACCCTAACCGTCGCGTGCTTGGCGTTATCCGCCCTACCGTTGAGAAAATAGGCGAAATATCTCACTCCGGGCACATCGGCATCTTCGGCACTCCGGGCACTATACAAAGCCAATCATACAACATCGAAATCGACAAAATGCACCCAGGCTTCAAAACCTTTGGCCACGCATGCCCTATGTGGGTTCCTCTTATCGAAAATAAGGAATATGATGGCGACGGAGCCGACTTTTTCGTAAAGAAAGACATCGAGCAACTCCTTTCGCAGGATGCCGACATCGACAGCGTGATTCTCGGCTGCACCCACTACCCTCTTCTGCTTGAGAAAATCAAAAAATATATGCCTAAGGATATCACTGTGGTGCAACAAGGCCCTATTGTGGCCGACAGCCTTGCCGACTATCTGCAGCGTCACCCCGAAATGGATTGCCGCATCAGCAAGGGCGGCGAGTGCCATTACCTCACCACCGAATCGGCTGAGAAATTTGGCGACCTCGCATCTATTTTCCTTGGCGAAAGCATTTCTCCGACTCACATTGATTTATAACCCCGTGCGCATCTGCAAAGCATCAAGCACACTCATCAGAATCAAAAAAAATGATTATAACAGTAGTTCTACTATACTTCGTGCTTCTCTACGCGGTGAGCACTCTCACAGGGAAGCGCTCTGGCAACGACACCTTTTTCAACGCTAAACGCCAATCGCCATGGTATATGGTGGCTTTCGGCATGATTGGCGCATCCATATCGGGTATCACGTTTGTTAGCGTCCCCGGCATGGTGCTCCATTCACAGATGACATATATGCAGACATGCTTAGGCTTCATTCTCGGCTATGCAGCCGTTGCCTTCATTTTGCTGCCTCTCTACTATCGCCTGCATCTCACCACCATCTATTCTTATCTGGGGCAACGACTTGGCCGCAAATCATATCTCACGGGAGCCTCGTTTTTCATTGGCAGCAAACTCATAGGCGCTGCTCTGAAATTCTATGTGGTGTGCATGATTCTTCAGGAATTTGTGTTCGCGCCTCACGGCATACCATTCCCTATCACCGTGGCAATAATGGTGTTGCTCATCTGGCTTTACACCAGGCGAGGCGGCATTCGCACGCTGGTGTTCACCGACTCCATACAGACGGCTTGTATGCTCGCCGCTCTCGTGTTGATCATAATCAACGTGATGAAGGCGCTCGATTTCACTCCAAGTCAAGCCGTTACAGCCATATCGCAACGCCCTCTTAGCCAAATGTTTGTGTTCGACGATTGGATATCGCGTCAGAACTTTTGGAAACAATTTATCAGCGGTGCTTTCATCGTGGTGGTGATGACTGGCCTTGACCAAGATATGATGCAAAAAAACCTCACTTGCCGCAACCTTCGCGAGGCACAAGCCGATATGTGCAGCTATGGTCTCGCATTCGTGCCAGTGAATCTGCTGTTTTTAGCACTGGGTGTTTTGCTCACCATGCTTTGCGATAAGCAAGGCATAGCGCTTCCACAATCGTCCGACTCTCTGCTGCCAATGTTTGCCGCCAATGGCAGCCTTGGCACTCCGACTCTTATCCTATTCACCCTCGGCATCGTGGCAGCATCATTCTCAAGCGCCGACTCGGCTCTGACATCGCTCACCACAAGCTACTGCATCGACATTCGACAGAAACCTCACGACGAGCCACTGCGCCGCCGCACCCACTTTGTGATGTGTGCAGCATTCATCGGTTTCATCCTACTATTCCGCTATGTCAATTCCACATCGTTGATTGACGCTATATACACTATAGTTTCTTACACCTACGGCCCATTGCTTGGCCTATTCGCATTTGGCCTGTTCACCAAGAGGATGCCTAACGACAAACTGTCGCCAATCATCGCCATAGCAGCGCCAGTGGCATGCTACGGCATCTCATACGCCACATCCACGCTCTTCGGCTATACATTCGGTTACGAACTATTACTGCTCAACGGCGCACTCACCTTCGCAGCCCTCTACGCTTTCTCTCATCCAGCCAAAATAACACAACCTGCGTAAACCAAATTCGTTCATTTGGGTCCTAATGTAAGATTTATCTACTGCTTGGTGTCTTTCGATTTTTATAAGGCGTCTTTTGCTTGAATTAGCAATACGCGTTAGAGGATTTTGAAGTGGTATTTTGCGG
>ERZ780141.513-NODE-513-length-29090-cov-25.479111_pt1 | contig 29090 bp, 32 predicted proteins | sample MGYA00433080_ERZ780141 | MGnify/ENA primary metagenome ERZ780141 (study PRJEB29588, sample SAMEA2154047) | human gut metagenome | biome: human gut; feature: human-associated habitat; material: faeces | place: Denmark | collected 2008/2010 ... | reverse complement strand
TTGTAATTAATTCGCTTGGCTTATTAATTGTCATTTTGTTCAGTTTTCAAAGACCATCGCACTTTAACTTTATTCGTTATTGCGCTTCCTTAGTATACCACATTCTATGTTATACTGTCAACTACTTTTTTAAGCTTTTTATTCTTTTTTTTGTAGTCCGTTCGAATCTTTTTTTGACTCGCAACGTGTCTTATTTTACTCTTTTCTTCATCCGTTGTCAACTCTTTTTTTACATATTTTTCTCTTTCTTCTCTAGCCTATAAAAAAAAATATGGTCTTTTTTGACCATATTCTTAATAATTTACTTTATTTGTTATATTTTTATAATCAGAATATAACTTTAAGCACTCTTCCCTATCAAGCTCCGTCATAAACTTTTTCTTTTCATCTTCCGTCATTGAATAAAACTTATTGTCTCTAAATCCAATTTCTTCCGTGTCAATAACATTACAACCATAATAAACCTTACTAATATTAGCCCATAATATCGCACCATAGCACATTGGACAAGGCTCACCTGTTGTATAAAGTTCGCAACCTGATAAATCAAAAGTATGTAAATTTGCTGATGCATTTCTAATTGCTTGCATCTCACCATGGCAAGTAGGATCATTGTTTGAAACGACCTGATTATGTCCTTTTCCTACAACCTTGCCATCCTTAACTATCACCGTACCAAAAGGACCCCCTTCACCACTAATAATCCCCTGTCTTGCTTCTTCAATCGCAAGAAACATAAATTTATTCACAGTAATCATCCTTTCTATGTACCTTTATTTTATCATTCTATTGCTAAAATTTCTACATTTTTTATTTCTTTTATACTTTTAATTTCCTCAATAAACTTGGGTAATGTAATATTTAATTTGTCAATTTCAATCATAATACTGATATAAGCAATATTTTGTATAGGAAGATCCTGATTAATTGTCAATACATTTCCCTCATGAGTTGCAATTATATTAAGTACATTTGACAAAATACCTTTACAATTTAAAGTCTTTAACATAACTTTAGCTTTTCTTCCAAACTCACGTGATGATAAATAAATATCATTCGAATACTTGTAAAAGGTACTACGACTAATATTTACCATTTTACAAGCATCAGAAACAGATTTTCCTTCGCTATTTATTAAATCCTTAGCTTTTAAAACTTCATTATAGCCCTGTGGTAATTTCGTTTTTTTTATAATTACATAGTCATTATCCATAGACTAGTCCTCTATTTTAGCATAAAACATGGCATTTTTTGTAATTTTTTCAAGCTGTCTTGCTGATATTTTTTTTGTATAAACAAACATACCATCCTTATAATCAACAATATCCTCAGGAATATCCTCTTCTGTTTGAATTAAATATCTATCAAAAAATAAATCATTAAAGCAAACATTTAATTCCCCATTATTAGGGAAATCAATATAGCCTCTGTCCTCTAAAATCATTGTAAGGTCTGATACAATGGCATTACCTGTAGGCATTTTTCCAGCACCCTTGCCAATAAATTCTAATTTACCAGTATTGGCTCCGTCAATTTCAATAATATTCAATTCTTTAGATACCATCGCAAAAAAAGATGTCTTTCTTACAATTGTTGGTTCAACTCTAATAGAAACCATATTATCTTTTTTATAAGCTTCTGCTAAATATTTTAAAACATAATTTTTATTATTAACATAAATAATAAACTGATCATTGGCTTTTGATATTGGATATGTATAGGCATGATTAATAGATATATTTCCCTTAAAGCACATAGTTGAAAGAACAACAATTTTTCTTACTGGATCATAACCATAAATATCATCAGTTGGATCAGCCTCTAAATAACCTAAGCGAGAGGCTTCATTAAAGGCTTTATCATATAAATAGCCTTGTTCTTGAATAAGACTCAATAAAAAATTTGTTGAGCCATTAATAATACCCTTAATATGATTAATTTCATTTGTCTTTGTATTGTTTATAATACTTGCAACAATTGGAACACCACCACCAACAGCAGCTTCAAATAAAAGATAAACATTATTTTCATGTGCTAGTTCTAATAGTTCATTCAAATGTACAGATAAAACCTCTTTGTTAGCTGTTATGACATGCTTTTTATGAGTTATAGCCTTTTTTATTAATTCATATGCGGTAGTCCCACCACCAATAGCCTCAATTACAATATTTATTTCCTTATCATTAATAATATCATCACTATTTGTTGTTAAAAGATTATCTGGATATTCCTTATATTTTTCTTTATTTCTTACTAAAATTTTTTTAATTTTGGCTTTCGTTTTAAAATAATCATTTTGTTTAATAATATCATAAACACCACTACCAACATGTCCAAGTCCAAGAAGTCCAATATAATTAACACTCATAAATTTCCACCCCATTATTATCTACAATTACTTTAACAATTTTAAAATCATATATTTTATCTAATTCTATAACCTTATCACCAATCACTAATAATGAAGAACCTGCACCACTTATCGCAACGGCATAATCCTTAAAATAAGTTTTTACATCAAGACTATGTTCTATAAGCTTATATCGATAAGGCTCATGTATTTTATCATCAAAAATAGCCTTAAGTAGTTCTATATCACCATCTATAAAAGCGGATGGTAGATTAACAATTCTTGATAAATTCGCTATTACATCACATCTATTATACATTTTTGGAAGAACACTTCTACTAAGCTCCGTTTTCAATTCAAAAGGAGGGATTAAGCTATAAAATTGCAATCTACTAGAAGGAATATATTTTTTATAATAATGTTTTTCATGAGCCATAAATGCAGCACATAAACCACCAACTAAGGCAGGAAGCACATTATCCGGATGTCCTTCAATAGACGCACATAGGTCAAGCAAATCTTCTTTTTTCAAATTTAAACCAGATAGAATATTAGCTGCCATAACACCTGCAACTATACAAGAAGCCGATGAACCAAGTCCTCTTGATGAAGGGATATCAATTCTAAATGGCAAGATTTTAACGGGAACATATTTAATATTATAATATTCAAAAAAGCGTTTATAACTTTTTAAAACTAAATTATTAGTTCTAAATTTACTCTCAAAAGCATCCACATTATCAAAAGAACTTTTTTCAAAGCCAAATTCATTATAAATGTTTAAAGCTATTCCCAATGTATCAAAGCCGACTGATAGATTGGCACTTGTTGCAGGTACTCTAATTTTTAGCATATCCTTCTACCTTTCTTATAACCATATAATTTATTTCTTCCTTTTTACATACTAAAGGATTAAGCTCAATATTTTTCAAAGCAATAAGACGCTTGTCTGGTAAAACGCCCGTTAAATTTTTAATTTCTTCAATTAACGTAAATTCATTTACTTGCTTGATTCCTAAAGCACTGGCAATCGTAACAGGAAATTTATATGGGCTTGCAGTTGAAACACAAATTGTATATCCGCTAGGCCTTGCTTTCAAATACCCCGTATAAGCAACACTTGTATGAGGATCAATTAAAATACCCTTATTATAATAAAGTTCTTTAATCGCTTTTTTTGTTTCTTCCTCATCAACATATGTTGCATCTATATTTTGTAATTCACTAAATAAGTCCTTATTTACCTTATAAGAACCATTTTGATTTAAGCTTTGCATAAGCTCTTTAACATAGTTTTTATCGTTAGTCATTAAATATAATAATCTTTCAAGATTTGAAGAGACCAAAATATCCATTGAAGGAGAATTCGTTACATAAAATGGACGATTAGCATTATATTCTCCTGTTTTAAAAAAATCTGTCAATACATTATTTTTATTTGACGCACAAATTACGTGATTAATTGGCGTACCAAGCATTTTAGCAATATAACATGCTAAAATATTTCCAAAATTACCTGTTGGTACAGAAAAATTAATCTTTTCCCCATATTTTATTTTTCCCTTATTAACTAAGCATATATATGTATATATATAATAAACAACTTGAGGAATTAATCTTCCGATATTAATTGAATTAGCACTAGAAAGAGAAATACCAGGAATCTTTACAGTATTAAAAATATTTTTAACTGCCCTTTGACAATCATCAAAATTACCATCTACCGCAATTGCTTGAGCCTTATTTGAATTAAAACTTAACATTTGTGCTTCTTGAATCTTAGAAATAGCATTATGAGGATAAAGGACAATTACGCTTATATCATCTAAGGCTTTAAAACCACATAATGCTGCACTACCAGTATCACCTGATGTAGCAGTCAAAATGACGGTATGCTCTTTAATATCGTTTTTCTTTTTAGCAATACTTAATAAATAAGGAAGTATCTGTAGTGCCATATCCTTAAATGCGAATGTAGGTCCATTATATAAATTTAAAAAACCAAATGATTCCGTTAAATCAAATGATACTTCACCATTTACAAAAGCACTATCATTATAAGCACTTTCAACAGCATAAGAAATTTCTTCTTTCGTATAATCATCTAAAAAGGCTAATAATATCTTTTTAGCCAAAGTTTTATAATCATATGATAAAAAAGATTCATTAAATTTAATATTTGGTAGTTTATCAAAAATAAAAAGGCCTCCATCTGATGCTAAACCTTTAATAATTGCTTGGGACGCAGTTAGGGATTCATTCCCTCTTGTTGAAAAATACATTTTATACACCTCTTGGTTATATTATACTTGTTTTTTGTAGATAAACAAGTGTTTTTGTAGAAAAAACAAGTATAAAAAAAGATGCTTATTACAAGCATCCTTTATACTACTTTTTAAATAATCTTAATATATCATTATATGTGACAAAGACAAATAAAATTAAGAGTAAAATAAATACAATATTATTTAATAGTGTTTCAAATTTTTTATTTGGCTTTTTATGAGTTATAGCTTCATAAATTAAGAAAACTGCTCTTCCACCATCAAGGGCAGGAATTGGTAAGAAATTCATAATACCAATATTTACGGATAATAACGCAATAAGGGATAAATAAGCTAAAAAGCCACTACTTAAGGTTCGTGATACTAAATTGAAGATTCCAACAACACCCGAAAGATCAGAAAGTCCAACCTCCCTAATATTTGCAGATGGTGCAATTAATTCCTTAAGAGTTGAAAATATTACAAGTGATGATTCGCCAAACTGTTTAAAGCCTGCCTTAGTACAACCCCAAAAATCAAAATGATATTCTGGAGAAATTCCAATATATGCCTTAAGCTTAATAATATCCTGACCACTTAATAAAGCATCTGAATAAGAATAAATCGGTGTTTGAGAATCAATTTCTTTTTTCTTATCCTGACTATAGAACTTGTAGTCAATTGATATAACATCAGTATAAGCATTTAAATTACTAATTAAATCAGACCAATCATTAATTACTGTCCATTCACTATTTCCATGAATCCTAATCGCTGTAATATAGTCACCATTTTTTAAAACGGTCTCATCATCTGAAGGAGTCGCCTTATCTTTACCTGTACCATATTTAAGTCCTAAATTACCAACCTGAGCACCTTTATCATATGATGAAGCATTTTCATCAATTTGCATATTTGAAAGACCAAAGCTATTTAAAACTAAATAAACTCCACAATTATTTTCTTCCTTAAGCACACCATCATGTATATACTTAAGTGTAATGGTCGTTTTTCCTTCCTTAGCAACATCTTCCATAATAACGCCTAAAGAATTCCAATCGGTCACTTCTTTACCATTTACTTCCTTTATAATATCACCTGAAGACAAAAACTTAGCTGAAGGATATGCCTCACCAACACTTCCAACAATATTAGTATTAGCAGGTACTCCTGTTACAAAGGAAATTATTAAATAAAGAACAATTGATAGGACAAAATTCATTATTACACCAGCACTAATAGTAATAAATCTTTGGGATATTTTCTTAGAATCAAAACTACGATCATATGGTGTAATTTGCATTCTATCCTTAGGTGATGATACTAAAAAGGCATCTCTTAAAATAGGATATGTTTTATCCTCACCATCAATTTCAAGGGTTACTTCTAAGCCCTCACCATGTACTCCTAAAAGCTCAATATGTTTTACCACACCTCTAAAATCAGCATCGAGATTTTGATCAAGAACAAGTTCCTTAACTGAACCATCCTCTAAATTAATACCAATTGTTTCGCCTTCATTTATTAGAATTTGTTCCACTGTACTATCTGCCATTGCAACATATCCGCCAATAGGAATTGCACGAATAGAAATCATTGTTTCACCTTTGCGCTTTTGCCATAATACCGGACCCATACCTATTGAAAATTCATGACATAAAATACCAGCTTTTTTAGCACAGTAAAAATGCCCAGCCTCATGAATCAAAATAATAATTCCAATTGCAAATATAAATGCAATTATATTTAAAACTATCATTTAAAATCAACTCCAAATTCATTTAATATTTTTCTTTGAATTTCTTCGTTTAATGCAAGAATTTCATCAATTGAAGGATTTGAGTTTGAATACTCCTCATCAAGATAATTTTTAATAATTTTTTCAATATCTAAAAATTTAATTTTATCATGCAAAAATAACTTAACAGCCGCCTCATTAGCCGCATTTAAAACTGTCGGATAAAGTCCACCTTTTTTCCCAGCCTCATAAGCATAGGAAAGACAAGGAAATCTTTTTTCACTTAATTCTTCAAAATGTAGACAAGATACCTTCACCAAATCTAGAGCATCTCCTTGATAGTCAAGATGCTGGGGATACATTAATGCATATAAAATAGGCCCCCTCATATCAGGTGAAGCTAAATGGGCTTTAATACCTAAATCATTATATTCAACAAGTGAATGAATAATACTTTCGCGGTGCATTACTGTTCTTATTTTTTCATAAGGCATATCAAATAAATGATGAGCCTCAATCACCTCAAAGCCTTTATTCATCATGGAAGCTGAATCAATCGTAATTTTAGCTCCCATACTCCAATTAGGATGCTTAAGAGCATCCTCCTTGGTCGCATTTTTTATCTCATCACGCGTTTTATCTCTAAAAGATCCTCCAGATGCCGTAATAATTAATGACTTAACTTCTCTTTTATCCTCTCCTTGAAGACATTGCCAAATTGCACTATGCTCTGAATCAATCGGATATAGTTCAAGCTTTTTTTCGCGAAGCAAGGCCTTTACCTGATCTCCTGCCATAACAAGAGTTTCTTTATTTGCAAGAGCAATATTTTTACCAGCATTAATCGCCTCTACTGTTGGTTTTAATCCCGCTGAGCCAACCAAAGCATTAACAAGTAATTCATTATCATACTTGTGATATTTTGAAACCTTAAGAAGCCCCTCGTCACCATAGCACGAAATAAAATCAGAGCTTTTTAGTTCTTCCATTTGTTCTTTTGTTCTAAAAGACACAATTTCTGGCTTGAACTCGGAAATTATTTTCTTAGCAAGCTTAGAATCATGGCCAACAGATAAACCAATAACCTTTAAATCATTTGAATATTTTCTAATAACATCAAGGGTTTGTGTTCCAATAGAACCACAAGCCCCTAATAAATATATATATTTCATTATCTTACTTCCTTTTTAGAAAAGAACAAAAATTAATAACAAAGCAAGAGCTGCAAAAATAGCAGAATCTAGACGATCAAGCACGCCACCATGACCAGGGAAAATGTTTCCATAATCCTTTAAACCATATGTACGTTTAAGTTTTGATGCGACTAAATCTCCAACCTGACCTGCTATAGAAATAAAAATACTGATACCAAAAATGGCTATAAATTGCCAAAAGCTATTAAGCTTATCAAAATCGCCCTTCCAAAATACACTTACATCACTGGTATTGCTAAATAGTGTTTTAATTCCGTCTTCATTAAAATATCCCCTAAAGAAAGTACCATAAAAATAAGCAATTGTTGTAGCACATATTACGGCAACTAAAGATCCAATTATCGCACCCTCCCAAGTTTTGTGAGGACTAATTGTAGGACACATTTTATGTTTACCAAATTTAGAACCACCAAAATATGCAAATACATCGGTTAAAATTGTAATCATTAATAAATATACGATAAAACGTAAACCTAAAAATCTTAAAATTGTTAAAGCTCCAAAGCCAAGACCAGTATAGCAAATAGTTGTTAGTGCTTTTCCAACATCGCCACCATCAAAATCATGACAAAATACCATACAAGCAAGTAATGTAATAACGACAACTAAAAACATTGGTAAAAAGCCAATTTCTAGATTAAACAAATGTAAAATATGTGATGACAATGAATCATCTAATCCATTAGTACTTTTTACAAATTTAGCCCATTCTGTTAAGCATGACATATATATCAAAGCCGAAGATATAATAATTATTATTTTAACTCCTAAAGGAAATTTCTTTTGTTGCTCATACAATCTAATCATTTCTGTAGATGCTATTACCGCAAGTACAAGCATTGTTACTTGAAATAAAGGGAATAATTCCTTAACCATTAAAAGGGGAATTAAGATTAAGCATAAAACTGTTCCCGTGATAATTCTTTGTTTCATTATTTTTCCTCCTTAAGCCCACCAAAGCGACGATTACGGCTTTGATATGAGGCAATAGCCTTAAGTAATTCCTCTTCATGGAAATCTGGCCATAAACAATCTGTAAAATAAAGTTCGCTATATGCAAGCTGAAGTAATAAGAAATTAGAAATACGAATTTCTCCACTTGTTCTTATAAGCAAATCAAGCGGTGGTAAATCTTTTGTATATAAATGTTTAAAGATTGTACTTTCTGTTATATCATCTGGATTTAATTTTCCATCTTTAACAAGCATTGCAATTTCTTTTGTTGCATTTTTTACTTCATCTAAAGAACCATAATCAATAGCTAAAACAAGATTTAAGCCTGTATGATTTTTTGTGTTTTCTTCAGCCTCTTCAATAAATTCTAAGAACTGAGGGCTTAATCGATCTCTTCTTCCGATAATAGTTATTTTAATATTTGAATCAAATAAATTTTTCTTATATTTTCTAAAATAACCTAGAGGTTTTGTCATTATAAATTTAACCTCTTTTTCAGGACGAGACCAATTTTCCGTTGAGAAACAATATACAGTCATGCACTTAATACCAATTTTATTAGCATATTTAGCCATATTAATTAAATTATTCGCACCATGAAGATGACCATAAGTTCGAGGCATTAATCTTTTTTTTGCCCAGCGGCCATTTCCATCTAATATAATCGCAATATGATTAGGAACACCTTTTTTAATTATTTCTTGTTCAGTCATTTTTTCACCTACTTGTGACTAGTAATTCACTATATACTTTAGCATAAATAAAAGGATATTACAAACAAATTTAAAATAAATACTTTAAAATTCAAAAAAAGACGCTAACATTAAAAGCTAGCATCTATTTATTATAAAATTAAATATTCATTAATTCTTTGCTCTTTGCATCAGCGATATCTTCAATCTTAGCGATATATTTATCAGTAAGCTCTTGAACATCGTCTAGATATCCTTTTTCTTCATCCTCAGGTAAATCTAGTTTCTTTAAAGCATCATTAGCATCACGACGAAGATTACGAACTGCAACCTTGCCTTCTTCGGCAACACGACCAACTTGCTTAACAAGGTCCTTACGACGTTCCTCAGTCATTGCAGGAAGTACAATACGAATACCAATTCCATCACCTTGAGGGTTTAAACCAAGATTAGCTGCAGAGATAGCAACCTCAATATCCTTTAATGATGATTTATCAAATGGCTTAATATATAATTGATTAGCCTCTGGTGTAGAAATAGATGACATTTGCTTAAGTTGAGTAGGACATCCATAATAATTAACAAATACTGAATCTAGGATAGCAGGATTAGCACGTCCGGTACGAACTTGTGCAAGTTCATGTTCAAATGCTTGAACTGACTTTTCCATTTTTTCTTCTGCTTCCATTAAAATCATATCTGGCATAAATTTAAGCTCCTTTTAATCATTTTTAACAAGGGTTCCAATATGTTCACCCTTAACAGCTTTAACGATATTTCCTGGCTTATTCATATTAAATACAATAAGCTTCATACCATTATCCTTACAAAGACTTGCGGCAGTTGAATCCATTACAGCAAGATTTTTATTAAGGACCTCACTAAAAGATAGTTCTTCATACATTTTAGCATTAGGATTTTTTCTTGGATCTGAATCATATACTCCTTCAGTTCCATTTTTAGCCATTAAAACAACATCAGCGCCAATTTCAATTGCACGTGTAGCAGCTGCAGTATCAGTTGAAAAATAAGGATTTCCCAAACCACCAGCAAAAATACAAACACGACCTTTTTCAAGGTGACGAATAGCACGACGTCTAATATATGGTTCAGCTACAGCTTGAACCTCAAGTGCACTTAAACAGCGTGTTGGAACACCTGCTTGTTCTAGGGCATTTTGTAATGCTAAAGAGTTCATAATTGTTGCAAGCATACCCATATAGTCAGCCTGAGCACGTTCAATGCCAAGCTCTTCACCGGTTTTGCCACGCCAAATATTTCCTCCACCACAAACAATACCAATTTCACAGCCTAAATCATAAATTTCCTTAATTTGATTTGCAGTTTCTTTTACTGTTTGAGGATTTATTCCAAAAGAAGTTTCACCCTTTAAGGCTTCTCCTGATAGCTTTAATAACACTCTTTTATACATATGAACAACTCCTTTTAATTTTTAAAAAAGAGGAGCAAACATGTTGCCCCTCAATAAATTACTTGTTTAGACCAGCTTGAGCAGCAACTTCAGCAGCGAAGTCTACAACTTCTTTTTCAATACCTTCACCTACAGCTAGACGAATGAATGATTTAACTGTTGATTTAGTATGAGAAAGATATACGCTTACTGTTTCATCTGGATTTTTAACAAATGGTTGATCTAATAAGCAGATCTCCTTTAAGTACTTTTGTAAACGTCCTGGAACAATATTGTTTTCAATAATGTTTTCAGGTTTTGGTTTAGCAGCCTTAGCATTTTCATTTAAAGCTTCTGTTAAGATAATTTGTCTTTCGCTAGCAAGCTTTTCTTCACTAATATCTGCTTGAGATACATAAGTAGGTTGGTTTGCAGCAATGTGCATTGCAATATCCTTAGCAACAACTTCATCAGCATTGTCAAGAACTGCAACAACAACAATTCTACCACCCATGTGCTTATAAGCACCGAAAATTTGACTATTTTCCTTAGTGATTCTTTGAACACGACGCAAAGAAACCTTTTCACCAATTACAGCAGAATCCTCAAGAATAATATTCTCAAGAGTCTTGCCTTCAACAGTAATGTTTAAAGCTTCTTCAGTATTAGTAGCATCAGATGCACTAATGATTTGTCCAACCTTATCAAGTAAAGCTAAGAACTTATCGTTTTTAGCAACGAAGTCAGTTTCTGAGTTTAATTCGAATAATACGCAATCATTTCCATCAATTACGTATGAGCAAAGTCCTTCAGCAGCTACTCTTGAAGCCTTCTTTTCAGCCTTTGCAATACCCTTTTCACGTAACCAAACGATAGCCTTTTCCATATCACAGTCGCAAGCCTCTAATGCCTTCTTGCAATCCATCATACCAGCCATTGTCCTATCACGTAATTCTTTTACAAGTTGTGGTGTAACAGTCATGGTAATCCTCCTAAATTTTTTTTATTTTTTAATTAGTTAATTATTCAGCCTTAGGAGCCTTAGGAGCGTCCTTCTTTTGATAAGGCTTCTTGAAGCCAGGCTTTCTATCGCCTTGAGGCTTACGAGGACCCTTATTGTCCTTCTTTGGTTGTTCCTTGTTGATTTCCTCAGAAAGGTTTACAGCTTCATCTTCAAACTTCTCAACAACACCACCGTTAGCTTCGATTACTGCGTTATTCATAACCCAAGTAACTAGCTTAACTGCACGAATTGCATCATCATTTGCAGGGATAACATAATCAACATCATCAGGATCACAGTTTGTATCTACGATTCCGAATACAGGGATATTTAACTTACGAGCTTCTAAAATTGCATTGTGCTCCTTACGAGGATCAACAATGAATAAAGCTTGAGGAAGGCCCTTCATATCCTTGATACCACCAAGGTTCTTTTCTAGCTTTTCTCTTTCTTGAGAAATCTTAGCTACTTCCTTCTTAGTAAGCTTTAATTGATCGATAACTCCGTCTTCAAACATCTTATCAAGATCATTTAATCTCTTAATTCTCTTACGAATAGTCTTGAAGTTAGTTAAAGTACCACCTAACCAACGGTTATTGCAGTAATATTGACCACTTCTTTGAGCTTCTTCCTTAACAGCCTCTTGAGCTTGCTTCTTAGTACCTACGAAAAGTACCTTTCCATCGTTCTTAGCGATTTCAAGTAAAGCTGCATAAGCCTTCTCGATTTCATTAGCTGTTTTTTGTAAGTCAATGATATAAATACCATTTCTTGCTGTGTAGATGTACTTAGCCATCTTAGGGTTCCATCTACGAGTTGCATGTCCAAAATGAACACCAGACTCTAATAATTGTTTCATTGAAACTACTGACATATTATTTTCCTCCATTTTATTTTGTTTTTTTACCTCTGCTTTTTTCAACGCTTTGACCTCCACAGAATGTCATCTGCACTGGACGGTGAGCTCCAAAAGCATGTGTATTTTAATGCCTTTAACATTTTAACATTACTAGTTAATAGTGTCAATACTTTTTGTAAAAATAATTTTAAAATAGTTGACAAAAATTAAATCTATTTTTTAAAATATAGGGGCTATTTATTTATTATTTTTCTATATTTTGTCTTTAGAATGATCTTAGCATTTTATCAATACATTTCTTTTTTTGTTCTTTGTTAGGGTGAACATAAAGATTCAATGTAGTAGAAATATTCGAATGGCCTAAAATTACACTTATAGTTTTATAATCACTATTTGATTCGATACATCTTGTAGCAAAACTATGTCTAACATGAAATTTTATATCAGGTATTTCAAGTTTAGAAAGTAATCTCTTATAGTAATTTCTATAATTTCTTGGTTCTGTCGGATTTTTCCATTAGTTAAAATGTAATATTCCTTATTTACTACTAATAGGAATAAAAAATTTAACCAAATCCGAAGATAAGGGAATATCTCTAATTGACTCTTTTGTTTTGGGAGTATCCAAAATTAATTTATTATATTTCTTATCGTCTTCATCAGTAATATATACCCTTTGAAATTGTATCACCTTAATTACCATTCTTTCATATCTATATCTTGCCACCATAAAGCCCAAAGTTTTCCAATTCTCATTCCCGTACATAAGCAAATATATATATATACCTAAATTTTTAAAAGTAAAATTTTCATGAGCATAATCCATCAATTTTCTTTGATTATCTCTAGATAAACCTCCAATGTTTTTCTTTTCATGATTAGTAGAAATTTTATATCAAATTGATGAAAATCAATCATATTGTTTTTCACTCCAAACCTTAAAATCATTTTTAAAACAATCAAAATATCTTTAATTGTTTTTTTATTTAACCCATTATTAAATTCATTTAGAATATATTGTTGTACTAATTTCTCAGTAATATCGTATACTTCTCAAAATGCTAGTATCAAATGGTTTTCACATAATAAACAATATGCTGAGTATGTTGATAGCTTAACATACATTTTCTTTTCCTTCTTCCAAGCTTCAAAAACTTCTTTAAATTTTTTCCCATTAATTTAACCTACAAAATAGCCCAAATACATTGTAATAATTAAATGATTTATTTAAATGATTTAAGATTATTTAGGAAAAATGTTCCTGATTTGAGAAAAGTAAAACTATCGAAAATATGTGAGTTGATTACAAAAGGGACCACTCCTAAAAATTTTACAATTTAAGAAATTAATTTTATTAAAATCAAATCTATTAGTGATTTATCTAATATTAGTCTAACTAAATTAGCTCATATTAGTTTTGCTGAACATACAGGATATTTAAAACGTAGTATCTTGATGGAAAATGATATATTGTTTTCAATTGTCGGTGCTTTAGGCAATGTGTATGTTGTAGATAAAAATATTGCCTGCAAAAACAAACCAAGCACTTGCAATAATTCGCTTAAAGAAGCAAGAATATGTAAACTATATTAGTTATTATTTGCAATCTAAGATTATAAAAAATATGATAAATGGATCAAAGTCAATTGATGCTCAACCAAATCTTTCTTTGGCAAAAATATCAAATATAAAGGTCAAATTGCCTATTAATGATGATTTAAGAAACATTAAGTTATTAAAACTCATTGATAATAAAATAACTACTCAAAAGAAAATCATTGAGAGTAAAAAATCCTTAAGCTATATCAAAAGCAAAAGGATTATCTCTTAAATAAAATGTTTCTTCTATTTTGTGTTCTATTATTTCTTATATCATTGATTGCAATTTTTGAGCTTTTTATATACTCACCATAAGCAATTTGCTTTTGAATTGATTATGCTTTGGGTAAATCAACCACATCCTTTGTTGTACCAAATCTATAATATTTAGAATCTAATAGAATCTAAGCTATTAAAAAGATTTAATTTAATATTTTGTTAAATAATAAAAATGATTTTTTAAATCCTTTTAGTTAAATATTATTTTAAAAAGAACCTTACAAGATTATCATTAAGCTTCTTATATGGCTGATAGCGCATAGGAAGATCAATAATAGTTTTTTTATCGACAATACTCTTATAATGACTGAAGGTTTGGAAGCCATTAAAGCCATGATATGATCCTATTCCACTTTCCTTGAAGCCACCAAAGCGTAAATAGCTTGATGCAAGGTGAATGATACAGTCATTGATACATCCACCCCCAAATTCAGCTTCCGTTACAAGCTTGTTAATATTTCTTTTATTTGAAGAATAAATATAGCATGCAAGAGGTGTATCTCCTTCATTTATCTTGCCTATTACCTCATCAAGGCTTTCATATTCAATTATAGGAAAAATTGGTCCAAAGATTTCTTCCTTCATTACATTATCATCAAATGATACATGATCCATTATTGTTGGTCCTATTTTAAGCCTTGATTCATCAATATTTCCGCCATAAATTACCTTTGATTTATCAATTAAATTATTAATTCTTCTAAAATGATTTAAATTAATAATTTTCCCATAGCTTGCATTTTCAATTGGATTATCACCAAATTGTCTTTTAATTTCTTTAATAACTAAATCAATAAATTTATTTTTAATACTCTTATGTACGAAAAAATAATCTGGTGCAACACAGGTTTGTCCTAGGTTAAGAAGCTTACCAAAGACAATTCTTTTAGCTGCTAGCTTTAAATTACATTTAGCATCAATTACACAAGGGCTTTTACCACCAAGCTCAAGCGTTACAGGAGTATTTGATTTTGAAGCACTTTGGTAAACTATATTTCCAACCTTTTTACTTCCCGTAAAGAAAATATAGTCAAATTTCTTTTGAAGTAATAAAGAATTTTCCTCATATCCTCCAAAAACACATGATACATACTCCTTGGGAAAAACATTTTCAATAATTCTTTTTACAACCTTATTAGTATTAGGTGAATACTCACTGGTTTTAAGTAAAACAACATTACCAGCCGCTACAGCCTCAACAATTGGATCTAGGCTTAGTAAAAAAGGATAATTCCAAGGGCTCATTACTAAAACAACTCCATATGGGCTTGCAAGCTCAAAGCTTTTAGAAATATATTGAGCAAGAGGAGTTCTAACCCTTCTTGGCTTAGAAAATTTCTTAATATGCTTTAGCATATAAGTAATTTCACTAAGCACAAGCCCCGTTTCGCACATATAGGCTTCACTTGGGCTTTTACCTAAATCCTTATATAGGCCTTCATTAATTAAATCAATATTATTTTTGATTTCCTTATATAATTTTTTTAAATATAAAATTCTATATTTATAATCAAGGGTCCTTTTAGTTTTAAAAAAGGCATAATGATTATTTATAAGCTCATCAATATTATTCTGCACTTTCTTCACCTATTTTCTTATACATTTGGGCTAATTTCTCCTTAGACCAAAGGACTGGAACAGGATAAAGAGGATTAGCCTCATGATAGGCATAAGCTGCCATCATTTTAATATCCTCGTCCTTGATTTCCTTTAAATGAACTGGAATATTTAAAATCCTATTATATTCCTCAATCTTATTAATTATAAGATTGCAGGCTTCCTTAGCATCAGTTGATTTTGTAGCGTAGCCTAAATAAATTGCAATCCTTTTCATTTTCTTATAGATACTCTTACCATATTCTCTTAAAACGATTGGTAGAATAACAGCATTGGCAAGACCATGAGCAGTATTATATTTACCACCAAGGGCATGAGCTAAAGCATGAACATAGCCAACATAGGCCTTAGAAAAGGATCTTCCTGCTTTATGAGCGGCAATAAGCATATTTTTTCTTGATTCTCTTGTTTTATCCTTATAGGATATTAAAAGATTATCAAAAATAAGCTTAATAGCCTCAAGGGCATCCTCTCTTGTCCTTTTATTTCCACTTCTTCCTATATAGGATTCAATCGCATGAGTTAAAGCATCCATTCCCGTTTGAGCTACTACAGCATCAGGAAGAGTCATACAAACTGATTCATCTAAGCAAGCATAGCTTGGAATCAAAGGGAAATCATTAATTGCATATTTATGTCTTGTCTTAGAATCAACAATAACCGCAGCAAGTGTCGTTTCGCTGCCAGTACCTGCCGTACTTGGGCAAGCAATTAGCATTGGAATTTTCTTTCTAACATGTAATATTCCTTTAAGCTTAGATAAATTCTTTTTAGGATTTACCACTAAGGCACCTAAGGCCTTAGCACAGTCAATGGGTGATCCACCTCCAAAGGCGATAATCGAGTCACAGCCACTATTTTTATAAAGGCTTAGGGCTTCATTGACATTGTCAGTTGTAGGGTTCGCTACGACATTATCATAAACGACATAGTTAATATTAGCCTCATCAAGGCTTTTAAATAAGTCATTGGCTAAGCCAAGCTTACTTATTGTTTTATCAGTTACAATTATAGGCTTTTGCTTCTTATTTTCTTTAATTACATCCTTAATGTTAGATATTTTATCAATGATTTTAGGATCACGATATGGTAATATCGGCAAGGCTAGCTTAAAGCATAGCTGATAGGTACGACAATAAATTTTAAATAATATATTCATTTTATTTCTCCAATTTCTCTATGTAAATGTTCAAATTTTCACTAATTGTTTTTAGCATATCATAAAACAATTTTCTTTCATCTTCATTATAAGCATTTCCAGCAAATGAAACAGCATTATCACTTTCAGAATCAATGTATTTAGCTACCTCTTTTCCCTTTTCTAGCAACAAAATAGCTGATTTATATTTCTTGTCACAAGAAATATATCCATTTTCATCTAAATATGCTAAAGCCCTTGAAATAGCCCCCTTATCCTCATTAGTAAGCTTTACAAGCATTGAATTTGTAACATTTTCATAATGTCTTAAATAAAATAGGCACATAACGTGAATTGATTTTAGTCCATATTCCTTTATTTTAAGCTCCTTAAGCCTTTGAATATTTTTATATATTGATGATATATAGCTTGAAAAGCATTCAAAGCGATTATCCATTTTAACACCTAACCTTTTTTCTAAATTATAGCACTTTTTGTTGATTTATCAACAATTTTTGTTAAAAATATTAAGACTTTAAAGTCTTTTAATTAAAATTTCTAATACTACTTGTAATAAATTATTTTAAATGCTAAAATTATGATAAATAAATATTTAGGAAATGATGTTCTTCCTTGTTATTTAACAAAACCGCTATTATGCTGATGACGTCTATAGTTTTTTACTATGGAGTTATCAGCTTTTTTTATGAAGGGAATGATTGTTATGTTTTTAAGCTTATTTTTAATCTTTTTCGTAGGGATAATTGGGGGAATTTTATTTGAAAAAATAAAAATTCCCAAAATAATCTTTTATTTATTAATGGGAATCTTATTTGGTAGTAGCCTACTTAATATTATTGATCCAAGCCTTGAGCAAATATCAGATTATTTAAGGCAAATTGCTTTAATTATTATTTTAACAAGATCAGGTCTAGCCCTTGATTTTAAAACTCTAATTAAAATTGGACGTCCTGCAATTCTTATGTGCTTTTTACCTGCGAGCTTTGAAATAATAGGCATTACTATTTTTGGACCCTTACTCCTTAATATATCCTATCTTGAGGCTCTTCTTTTAGGATGTGTACTAGGTGCGGTATCACCAGCTATTGTTGTACCAAGAATGCTTACAATGATAGAAAATAAGCAAGGTGGAGATATTCCTAAAATCATCATGGCGGGAGCCTCTTGTGATGATATTTATGTAATTATCTTATTTTACGCTTGCTTAAATGCCTTAAGGACAAGTAAATTTAATTTTATATCACTTCTACAAATTCCATCAAGTATTCTTTTAGGAATTCTTCTTGGGCTTATTTTTGGTATTGGTCTAATTTATTTATTTAAGCTTTTAAATACAAGCTCAACTATTAAGGTAATTATTATACTAGGTGTATCATTCCTATTAGTTTGGCTTGAGGCATATTTAAAGGCTTATATTAGTATTTCATCCTTACTTGCAATTATTATTATGAGTATTGTAATTTCTACTAGGATGGATGATTTAAAGGAAATTAAAGGCTCCTATAATCATTTATGGAGCGCCTTTGAAATACTACTATTTGTCCTTGTAGGTACTAGAGTTAAATTAAATTTAGTATTTTCAATTGAAGGATTAAGCATTCTCCTTCTCATTTTAATTGGTCTAGCCTTTAGATCGATTGGGGTTTTCTTAAGCCTTATTGGTAAGAAATATAAGCTTAAGGAAATAATTTTCTTTATTGTATCCTATCTTCCTAAAGCTACAGTTCAGGCCTCAATTGGAGCCATTGCTTTAAGTGAGGGCCTAGAATGTGGTCAGCTAGTTCTAGCAGCTAGTGTAATTGCTATTTTAGTTACTGCTCCACTTGGTGCAATTTTAATGGATTTAACTAAAAGAAAAATACTAATCCTAATAGAAGATGTATAGAAAAATAACGAGGCATAAAAACATGTTAAAAAAAATTAGAAAGCTTCAAACTTAGAAACGTTTTTTTAAAAAGCTATGTGGCTTTTATTTGGAAATGATTTTAAATCATTTCTCTTAGAGCTTATTATATTTAGTTGAAACACCCTTTGCCTTTTCAACTGGGTACTTCTTTTCATTTTTATCAATCTTTTTATTTATTATTTCAATAGGATCAAGCTTTAATACTAGAGCCATTTGAAGGCAATAATTCATCACATCGGCAAGCTCTTCCTTAACCGCCTCAAAATCATAATTATTTTCATCCCATTGGAAGCATTCTAAAAGCTCAGCTGCTTCTATTGAAATTGATTTAGATAAATTTTCAGGGGAATGGAATTGATTCCAATCTCTATCTAAATTAAATTTATCTATTCTTTGTAACGTTTTATCTAATCTATCCATTTTACTTAATGATCTCCTTATTAAGCATTTTAGACATATACTCAAGCAAGGCCTTATCCTCACAATAAACATAACAGCGCTTTTGACCTCTTGATAATAAGGTTTTGTAGGTATTTCTAATAATTCTATCAGCTAAGTCATAATTCTTAGTTGTTTTAATTCCTTTTATTGATTTATCACCCTTAGCTCTTTGCATGAAATCAGTCTTAACTCCATCCTGATAAAATAAATCCTTACCAATGATTACACCACAATAATCAAATTCAAGACCCTGAGATGTATGAATACAGCCAACCTGCTCAAACGAATTTTTCGTTACATAATTAGCCGATCTACCCTTTTGAATTAAATCACATAAAAGCTGAATAGCAACCACCGATTTTCCAGCATCTTGCAACAGTGAGTAAAAATCAATTATATGTTTTTATTATCTTTTGTGTCCCCTCAATCAAATTATAAGTTTCCTCTTTAGTAGGTTCTACGTCCTTATTGTGATCACATTTATTTCTTATGTCTGCTAAAAAAGTTATAAATTTGAACTTCGTAGAGTCAATTAATTGATTTTAATACTATAATGAATTTAAATCATTTATCCCAGGATTTTTCTTCGTTATTAGAATGTTATTATTATTTAATATATTTGCTAAATATTTTTCTATTCTAACTCCACATATTACGCAAGCAGAACTATAATATATATTTTTCAAAAGATGTCTTGCAGCCTCCAATTCTTTTTCGAAAATATCAAATTCCAACATACTATTTATTTCATCTAATTTATTATCAACTATCGTTTTAATACTTTCTAAAATGCCAAATTGCGTAATTAATTTAGAGGTAGTAGTCTGTGGATATATATTTCTAGATTCAAAATTTAAGTCACAAATTGCATCATATATTGTATAATTCATAAGTGTTAATTCTTTTCTATTCTTTGCAGGCTTATACATAAATTCGAATTTTTCAAATCTATATGTTAAAAAATGTTTAACAATAATAAGAGATTGTGAATACCAATTATTATATTCATATTCAAAAGTGTTACATTTATACTTTTCTTTGATTTCATTTTTCACATCAATTCCGGCTTTATCACAAATAAACGATTTTTTTCTTTAGCATCAATCAATTGATTTAGTAAATTTAAAAACTCATCTTTTGTCACGCCAACAACCTAGTTTCTACAAAAATCAAAATAATCATTAATTAAGCTTTAAAAATTCTTATTTTTCTCAAACAATTGCTAAAGATACCTTATCGGCATCCCGAAGACTTAGATTGACTCTATTCTTCTCTTAGAAATATTAAAATACTCTTTTTCTCTTTCAATTCCTATATATTTACGATTTAATTTCTTTGCAACATAACATGTAGTACCTGAACCACTAAACGGGTCTAATACTGTATCACCAACATTTGAGCATGCTTTTATTATTCTTTCTAATAGTGCTTCTGGTTTTTGTGTAGGATGATAACCAAACTTTTTCTCATGCATTTGAACAGCCGGAATTGTCCATACATCCTGCATTTCCTCCCCTTCAATATCAAACATATATTGATAATTAAAAGTGTGCTTGCCAGCCTTTTTAGCCCATATAATTAGTTCGTATGAGAACTTTAACTTGTTCTTATAAATTAGTGGTGGTGGATCACTTTTATGCCACACAACTATATTGATTATTTTAAATCCTATTTCATCTAAATAGTTTTTGACATCAAATATGTTATGGACCGTTCCACTAATCCATATACTTCCGCCATACTTAAGTATTCTAAATGATTGTTGCATCCATTCTTTAGTAAACTGTAGATGATTATCATATTTTGATTTTTCATCCCATTCACCTTTATTAACGGACACTATTTTACCACTATGAATACTTTTACCTCCATTGGATAAGAAATATGGTGGATCTGCAAAGATTAAATCAATAGAATTAGGTTTAAGAGTTTTTAATACTTCTATACAATCTGCATTGTATAGCAATCATTTGCACCTTCTTTCTATTTAAAGTATTGTACCATTTTTTAACAAAAAAATAAAGAGGATGATACATCATCCTCACGTTACTCTTGTATTAGTGCTATTATCCATTCGATCCAACTAATTATTGTACTAGCTCTTCGTTTGTACGTTTCTTCTGAATCAATATGATATAAATTGCATTTTTTCATTTCTTCAACAACTTGTTGTTTTCTTAATAATTCACCAGTAGCAAATCTTTCATTAAGAGCCCAATTAAATATTTTGTGTGATAAAATCAATTCAACATACTTTAGTTGTCTCTTTTTAAAGTCAAATTTCAAAATATTTTTTCCTATTTGAGATAAGTTAACATGGCCTCTATCATTCTCAAACAGTCCAATATATCTTCCTGCGTTTGTATAATAATCAGTTTGTCTACCTGTGAATGAATATTCTACAGTAATATCCTGCTTTTCTTTTTCGCCACTAGAAAAATATTCACACATATTAATAACTCTATTGAAACTATCTGCTTGTGGAAATGGAATTTCAAGTTCATCCACAATCTTCACAGTATTTAAAATATCCAAAATATCTTGAGTAGTAATAGTCAAATCCTCTAATGTATAATTTTTTTGTTTCACTAATCTAATACTATTATAATTTTGTTCATCTTCAAAAATATATTCAAAAAAATGAAACACACTATTACTATATACAAAATAGACAAGCTTGATATCTTTAACTACTCTATTTTTCCATACTCTAAATGGATAATATAATTGTCGAATCAAGAAGTTATCAGCCAATGTTTGTTTTGCTTCAACAATAGTAAGATATTTAGTTCCTTCATATGCTCCATCTATTTCTATCATAGAATTTTCAACATCTATTTTATCTAATCTTTTTGTTAGAACATTTTCAATGTTAAATGAAAAAATTTTAGAACTCATTTTACCACTAACTGTTGGATATATATCATCGTCACCGATAAAATCAGCAATCATACCTGTTAAATATGAACAATTTAAAGCAATAGCTTCACTAGTTATTGAATCAGGTGTAATGCTTTCAATATATTCTGGCAAAGGAAAAGAATCTACTTCAAAAGTAGTTTCTTTCAATTCAGAGAACATTTCATTATTTGAAATCCTATATTTACTTCTTGATATAGGCATAATTGATAGTTTCGCTTCTTTAAAAATAATTGGCAAATCTTCGTTATGATCAAATTTAGTCATTAGTCGTGGCTCTCTAAATTCTCTTATTTGATCAGCTGTTATTATATAATATCCATCTTTTTCGATCGATTCATAAATATTATATTTATCAAAAAGTTTTTGCCAAGCACCATCTAATTTAGTTGTCATTAATAATTCCTAATCAACACTTCATCAACTTCACCACGCTTATTTCCATTTGAGTTGATGCTTCTTTTAGCTTTGACAATATCAATTGTAATTTTACTTTTAAAATTCTTAGAATTATATAATTCCATAATGAATTTTGTAGCAGAATTAGATAATAAGAATTTTACTCCGTTTTCATCCAATTCAACACATAAATCTCTTAATCTTGTTTGTTCTTCACTACCAAATCCACCAGCATTGTATCCTGTAAAACTTGCAGTATCAGATACTGGATCATAAGGTGGATCAAAATATACAAAATCTCCTTTTTGTGCACATTGACAGGCAGCAGCAAAATCTCCATTTAAAATAGATATCTCATTGTCATTGAAATATTTACTTACAGCTCTAATAACTGGTTCGTTCACAATGTTTGGATTCTTATAATTACCAAACGGTGTATTGAAATGACCAGAGCAATTAACTCTAAATAACCCATTAAAACAAGTCTTATTTAAATAAATTAATCTTGATGCAATTTCCACTTCTGATTTTAAATTAAATGTTTCAGGATATAAATCTTCATTTCTAATTTCATAGAAATATTCAGATGTATTTTCATGCAAAGACAGGCTAGCAATAAGTTCATCAGCATTATCTTTTATAACTCTATATGTTTTAATTAAAGAATCATTTAAATCATTAATTACTGCTCTTTTGGGTTGTAGAGCAAATAACACTGCACCTCCACCAAAAAATGGTTCATAATACGTTTTGTATGTTTTAGGGATACGAGATTTGATTTCATCAATTAATTGTCTTTTTCCACCAACCCATTTTACAACGGGCATCACTAACTTGTTTTTAGCCATGATATCGCTCCCTTCCTTCTGATTGCACTTCATTATATCACATCCAGTCAAGATTTGAAACTAGCAATTTATATTTTTCACTATCATTTATGATTAACTTTTGATAATAGATTATTCGCTACTGTTTAAGAAAAGATATATCTGCTAAAAAATTACCTGAGCACAAAGAAATTTCTAATGAATTTGATGAGTCTATATAAAATAAGATACAAAAAATATATATCCCTCCAATGACTCATCCCTGGAAAAAATCTTCTTTCGATGCCTTCTTAGCAAAGCAAAAACACCGCCTTGAATACAATCAAAACGGGGCTAATGTTTAATTTATTTTAGGAACTTTTCAAAAGTCATTGACATATCACATTGAATCAAATAATTTTAAATCAACAAATTAATGATAACTACTTCTTGAATCAAGCTCAGGAGCAAAAATTTAAATATTTAAAAGGTTCAAAGAAAATTGAGCGTACTAGTGCAACAGGCCATACTTATTTTTATACTGAAGGCTCAATGTCTCATCCTGATTCTTATGAATCACCCGGTAGAACAATGCTTACCTCAGAAGGAACAGTAAATCGTAGTACACATGTTGTTGAGGATAGATTAACTCATAGGCATAGATTACTTACTCCAATTGAATGTGAAAGATTAAATCAATTTACTGATAATTAGACTAACACTATGAATGATAAACGTAGATTTTTTATGATGGGTAATGCTTTGGTTACAGTCATTATTAAGAAATTAGGTCATTCAATTGAACAATATATAAAAAATGATGACTAAATTGTCCTCATTTTTTTTGGAATATTATCGAATTTATATTTGCATATTTTACTTAATACAAGAATAACGACAAAATGTTGTTTATTTTAAAACTATATAATTTCATATACAAATTCATACTTTTTTAATATTACACCACCAGTTATATTATTAGAAAAAACATGCTTTTTATTATTTACAAATGTATAAACTTTTTCAGAATACATTTTTAGAATTTTTTCTGCACTTTGCTTTTGCTTTTTATACTTTCTGTTGTCATTTCCCCATCCAATTATAATTAAATCTACATCAGAAAAAACATCTAAATAATCATTAAAATTTATGGCATAATTATCTTTATTTTTAGTATTTTTAATATCAATAATAGAAAACAAATTCAATACAGACAATGTTCCAAAATCTTTACTAGCCAAAAAATTAAGTATATTTATAATACCATTATCTTCTATAATTCCATTTGTAAAATTTGGATTAATGCCAATAAATAATGCCTTCTTATATTGTTCATTCCAAGTTTTTTTCATAAAAAACATTTCGGTTTTAGAATCGTTAAATTTACAGTTTGTAACCATATATCCATTTTCTATATTTGAAATTATTGAAACAACATTTTTTGATAATAACATAGGTGTAAAAATCATAAAAAAATAAATATTGATACAAGTTGTACAAATAACTATTATTTTTGCAATAACACTATTTGCTTCATTGCCTCCAATTGCAATAAAATTTTTAAAAGTAAAATAAAATGAGTCTAAGATAGCTTCAATAGCATTATTTGAAAGAATAAAATCGTTAAATGAATTTTTATCAAAATATAATAAATATAAATTTATAGTAGCAATATTTATTACTACTAAAAAATATGTACAAATAATGATAAAGATTTTTTCCTTAAAATCATCTAATTTTTTTTTACTTATTAATATTTTATACATTAGGTAAAATAAATATATAAGACATAAAATTATCATAATAGCAGCAATTACCATAATTACTGTTATCGTAAAGATTTTCGCATTATATCCTAAAAAAGATTTCTTATTAAGCCAATTAAATGCATTATGTATTGATAATATAAGTGATGGTAAATACATTGGAATAGAAATAGCTAAGTTTTCATCATATGAAGATATAATTAAATTTTTATTATACAATAAAACTATAATCATATCCAATAATAGAGGAATAACCAAACATAGACCAATAAAGCCATTAGCATATTTTGATACAATTTTTTCAAGCTTTGCAATTACTAAAAAATATATTAAAAAGCCGTTTAAAAATACTAGATATGGTGACAAATCAATTAACATGGACTCTATTAAATTATTTGTATTAGGATATAAAACTCCACTAAAAAAAATTGAAATAACAATTCTCAATATCAATATCAAACCAATAAAAAATAGTAATTTCTTTTGTTTCACATTTATAACCTTACTTCCTTCTTACTCTAAAAGTATTAATCAAATAACACTATAACCATTTCATCAAAACAAAATTTTAAAATAATAAACTTAAATAACAAACTATTTTATTCTTGAATATCAAGATTAATATTAAATAAAGAGAGATATTTTTTAAACTCCTTATCATAAGAATAATCTAAAATTTTAAACTTTTCATATTTGTTAAATGATATGCTGTGAACATCCTCCATTAAATCATATTTATTTAACTCTTCATCTTTAAGCGTACAAGATAAAATAACTTGTTTATTAAATTCCTTAAATAACCTAATTATATTTTCTTCTTTCAAAGAAGAAATTTCACCACCTCTAAAATGATCTATGTAAATTGGGAAATCAAGATGTAAGACTTTTGAAGCCGAATAAATTTTTGACATCAAAAATAAAGCACCTTGACTTCCAGAATAATTTATATTACTTTTAGTAAAAATATCTACAATATCGAGTGGATCATCTGGTTCAGACCCAGAGTAAAAATAATTCATCATTTTTATAAATTCTTTATAAATTTCTTCTTTCGATTTTAACTCACCTTCAGAATTTTTAGTATTTTTTTCTATAAGAGACTTAATGTTAAAAATCTTTTGATCTATTTCATAAATTTGTGCATCAATATTAACTGCTCCTAAAATATCATTTTTATAAAATAACAAATTTTCCATCGAAATATCATCATCTTTCATTAACTCAGCTAAAAGTTTTTGATTTTCAACTATCTTTAAATCCAAATCCATAATATCTTCTTTTGCAATTTGAATGCGTTCAGTTATTATATTCTTAATTTGATTTCTTGTATCCAAATCAGTAATTTCAAATTTAACAGAAGATTCTTTAGATTCGTAAACAATTTTATCACTACCACAATCTGCACAAACAAGTTTACCTGTTTCTAATTCTCTATTTAATGAATTAAGTTCCTTAAATAAAAGTTCATTTTTAGTTATTTTAGAGAGAAGTCTATTTTTGCTATTAACCAAATCAGCCAAAATATCCTTTTGGATTTCAACCTTTTTCAATTTTTCATCGATTCTAGTTTTAGAAGCTGTATATGTAGCAAAACTTGCTTCAATTTTTTTAGATTTTAATAATGAACTAGATTTCTTTAAAATTTTTCTGCTTTCTAACAACTTTTTTATTTCATCATTATATTCATCTAATTTTGTTTGATTAATATAATTTGAACAATTCATGTATGAATAAATGAAATCAATATAATCATCTTTATTGTATCTTCCTCTATTGCAAATATTTGATGATGTTCTCTTATCTTGTGGCAAAAAAACAAATTCAAAAAACAACTCTAAGCCAGCAACTTGTTCAACTCCATTTTTAAACAATTTAGGAAGTCTATTTATATTTTTAGAAAAATATCTTTTAAAATCATTTACAGAATCATAAGATTTAAGTTCCCCATCATTTACTATAAAACAATCATTTTTTCGACAAACGTATATTTTCTTATTATTCACTAACAAATCAACAATATAATAATAATCATTGTAATTTTCAAATCCTGCCGGAAATATTGGTGAATTACCTAAGGCATAAAATATTCCTTGTGACACAATTGTCTTTCCCTTATTATTATCATCGCTATGAATAACATTTATTCCCGGTGAGAAATCATCAAAAACATAAGATTCTTTTTTATTACCCATAGCAAATCCACATATTTGTATCATTTTAACCTCTCCTTAATCAATGCAATATAATATTTGCAAGACATTGCATTTAAATAATGAACATTCAATATCAAGTTCTTGTCAAGTTTATCATATAAATCATTCAATGATGATGATGGGTTATTTTTTATTACACTAACAACATTAGAGAAAAAAAAACAATAAGCTTCTTTATTATTCTTATCATTTAGCAATCTAAAAATATCATCCTGATTCTTTTCAATTTCCTCATCTCTAATTGTTTCATCCATATTCGATAAAAGTAATACAAATTCTGATGGTGTAGACTTAAGGTTTGATAATGCAGAATTAAAGCATATTCTATTAGTTATTAAATCTTCAATCTCTTCTTTTCTAATATGCTTATCAAATTGGTAAAATCCTCCAATAGAGTTTATAAGTTTACCTTCTGTATTATTATTCTTCTTACAAGATTGTTTATCTCGAATTTCCTTAAATATTTTCCTCAAATATACATCATCAACTATAACAGTAGAAGACATTTTTACTGCATCTCTTATATATTGTTCTTTAGTATGGGAGTCAATGACAAAAGTAACTTTTTCAATAAATATATCAACAAGTGAATCAAGTTTTGTTTTATCAACATCAATATAAGTTTTTTTATCAATTTCACTTTTTAGTCCTTCTTTAATGGAATTTCTAATAGATTCAGAAAAATCACTAATTGAAAAAACCTTTTTACCATTTAATTCATCCTCAAGAGTTGAACTCAAGCTTTGAATAAAAAGTATATAATCAGAAAAATTAAAATCTGAAATAAAGTTTTTAAACAAAGTTACTAAATATCTTCCTAATTGCATTTGAGAAATATTTTTTACGCCTTTTGATTGAATATCAATGCATTCGGATTGTAATTTATCTACTCCAGTTACATCATTAAAAAAATCAATTACGAGCCAGTAAACTTTATCAGAATTTTCATAATAGTTCATTAAATAAAGCATTGATTTTGTTTCAAACTCACTAGCTTTATCATTACGTTCCTCACTTGATGTAACTTTATACATAGATTATCACTTCTTCCCCGACTTAATTCTTCGTATATTTAAATTATAACATTTTGATATATTAAATAAAATATAAATGCATTACTTTCTTCTATTTCACGTTCTATTAATACAAGCCCAGCTTTTTTTATGAAGCTTACCGATAATGAAAAGATATCACATTTATTAAATGATTCTTTAATTTTATCTAAAAATGTTTTATCCGTATAATTAGTTAAGAATAAATCCTGCATTTTATCAACCTCATTTATTACAGTATACCAGAATTTATCTCTATTTTACAAATAAAACTGCTTAAGTGTTAACCTAAGCAGTAAAATTTTATAGTATTTAAATACGAGCACCACAATAAATGAATTTAATTACATATTTAGTTTTATGAAAGCATCCTTTTCATCATCATAATATAAAACATCAGGATATAATTTTATGAAAGCAGCTTCAAACAAATTTAAAATTTTATAATT
>ERZ780141.507-NODE-507-length-29248-cov-3.987737_pt1 | contig 29248 bp, 30 predicted proteins | sample MGYA00433080_ERZ780141 | MGnify/ENA primary metagenome ERZ780141 (study PRJEB29588, sample SAMEA2154047) | human gut metagenome | biome: human gut; feature: human-associated habitat; material: faeces | place: Denmark | collected 2008/2010 ... | reverse complement strand
CTATTCCATCATTTGAAGTTACGTACATGCTTGAAAGTGTACTTGCTTCTACTGGAATCCATACCCATTCGTTATTACTATCATCTTTTATTACTAATCCATTATCTATTGAACTTTGGGTTGGAGCAGAACTTCCATCTCCCCATATTGCACTTCCTGCATTTATTGGTGTATATCCTTTTGGAATTATTGGATTATTTGTATTTGGCTCTTGTCCATTTATCGTTCCATTTTTCTTGGCTTTTGTATTTACTGCTACTGTTTGCATTCCTGTACCACCAAATTGCTCGTCCATCCAATCTTCTACATCGTCAAGCCCTTGTTGCTCATTTTCAGCCTGCTTTCCATATTTATCTGCTGCTTCCTTACTTCTTGTTAAGATTCCTTCATTGCCTATTACTAGATTTAAACTTACTCCGGCAAGAATCAATAAAACTACTATAGTTACTACTAATGCAACTAATGTTATACCCCTTTCTTCTTTTCTCATTTTCTCATTTTTCATGTTTTTGCCCCTTTCTTTATCCTTTGTTTCTAGGATTTATTTTATTATTCCTCTTTTCTTTAAGATATATACTTAAAGAAGTAAATTTTCTAAAAAAATATCGTCCTAACTTTTGAGACAACTGACTTTCAAAGATTTAATACTTTTTTAAAAGTGTTTTTATTAAGTCCAAAATAAAAAAATACTTTTTTAACTTTTTTTATTGAAATACAAGGACTTTATTGATATAATTTTTGTCAAAATCGTTCGTTAAGTATATATCTTAAGGAAATAATAAAGCATTATGTTATTTTCCTTTTGCAATTATTATAACAATCTGTTTTGCATGTTGCAAGTGTTATTTTCATTTTTTTATTAATATCTTATGAATAAAATTTTCATAAAAATAATTTAACATTTTTGAGTTTAAATCAATATTATTTTCCTAAGATTATTATAATATTTGTTTTATCTGATTTATTCTATATTCGTGCTTTGACCAATAAATTTCTATAACATCAAATCTTACATATCTACCATTTAATTTATTTTTATATAAATAATACTGTGCTGTTTTTTGCATATGTTTTTGTTTTATATTTGTAACCGCTTCTGCTGGATATCCAAATTTTAAATTTCTCCTTGTTTTTACTTCCACAAACACAAATTCTTTTTCATCTTTTGCAATTATATCTATTTCACCTTGTCTACAAGCAAAATTTCTTTCTAGTATTAAATATCCTTTTTTCTTTAAATATTCACTAGCAATGTTTTCTCCTATTTTCCCTAATTGTTGTTTTTCATTCACTACTTTGCTCCTTTTATTTTAAATGTATTGCCTGCGTCTCTTTCTATATATCCCTCTATTTCCATTATTGTTAAAATGGCACTTGTTGCAGATATGCTCTCATTTATTTTTTTACTTACTTCGTCTACCGATAATTCTTTTTCTTTTAATAGATTATATATTTTTTGATACTTTCCTGGAACTATGCATTTCTGTTCTATTACTTCTTTGGTTTTTATCTCGCCATATAAATCTTTCAATATTTGACCTATACTAGTAATCATTTTTGCTCCATCCAATATTAATTCATTAATTCCAACTCCATTCACATCATCTAAATTATGTGGAATACAATAAACTTTTTTCCCTTGTTCAATCGCATACCTAGCTGTAATTTTACTTCCACTTCTATGTTTAGCTTCTATAACTAAAACCGCATCGGCTATTCCACTTATTATTCTATTTCTCTTTGGAAAGTTTGCTACTATTGTTTCATCATTATCCTCATGCTCTGTTATTATGCATCCATTATTGTTAATAATCTCATTATATAGCCATAAATTTTCTTTGGGATATATTCTATTTAATCCGCCACCTAATACTGCTATCGTGCTACCTTTTTCGTATACAGACCCATAATGTGCTGCAGTATCTATTCCAATAGCTAATCCACTTATTATTGTTACTCCTTCTTTTGCCAATGCTCTAGCAAATAATCTCGCATATTTTCTTCCATATTCAGAACATTCTCTAGAGCCTACAATGGCTATTATTTTTTCTGAATTTAATAAATTTACATTGCCTCTATAATATAATTCTTGTGGATATTCCCTTATTTTCAATAGTTTATCTGGATATTTTCCTTCAAAACAACATATCTTCTCGCTTATGCTAATACCTCCTTTAATTTTTCCAATATTTTCTGTCTAAACTTCTATACTGTATAGCCTCTGCTAAGTCTTCATATTCTATATTTTTACTATCTCTCAAATCGGCTATAGTTCTAGCTACTTTTAAAATCTTATTATATGCTCTTGCACTTAATTTTAATTTTTCAAAGGCTCCCTTTAATAAATTCTCTGACCTTTCATCTAATTTACAATATTTTTCTATCAAACTAGGTGTCATTTCCGAATTTGAATAAATACTACTATTACTATATCTTTCCAACTGTATTCTTCTTGCTTTATTAACTCTTTCTCTTATTATTTCCGATTTTTCCCTTTGGGTATCTTTCTTAATTTCTTGATACTTTACTTTATTTACTTCAATTTGTATATCAATTCTATCTAATAAAGGTCCGCTTATTTTAGACATATACTTCTCAATGGCTCCACGTGTACACACGCAGGTTTCCTCTGAGCCATAATTTCCGCATGGGCATGGATTCATTGCAGCTATTAGCATAAAATTACATGGGTAAGTAATTACAGAATTTAGCCTGCTTATAGATACTTCCCTATCCTCTAATGGTCCTCTAAGTGTTTCTAATGTAGATTTATTAAATTCAGGCAATTCATCTAAAAACAATACTCCATGATTTGCCAGACTAATTTCTCCCGGTTTAGGTATTTTACCTCCTCCAATTAAAGCTGGAATCGATATAGTATGATGTGGAAATCTAAAAGGTCTTTTCATCATTAATGGCTTATCTTTCGGCAATTTTCCTATAATACTATGTATTTTTGTTACTTCCAATGCTTCATCAAAACTCAATTCTGGTAGTATAGAAGCAAAGCCTTTAGCAAGCATTGTTTTTCCAGAACCCGGAGGCCCTATCATTAGGCAATTGTGCCCTCCTGCAGCTGCAATTTCTAATGCTCGTTTTACACTACTTTGCCCTTTAATATCAGCAAAGTCAACATCACTTATAAAATCATCATAAAACATTTGTTGTAAATCTACAGTTTCTGGTTCTATTACAACATTATCATTTAAAAAATTTATTGTTTGGCTTAAATTCTCAACACCTATTACTTCTATTCCACTTACTATTGCACCTTCTTTAGCATTTTCTTTAGGAACTATTATCTTTTTTATTCCTAGTTTTTTTGCTTCAATGCAAATTGCTAAAATTCCATTCACACTGTTCACTTTTCCGTCTAAAGAAAGCTCTCCAATAAAAGCTAAGTCTTTTGCCACCTTTTTTACATAGCCAAAATTTACTAACAAACTTATTGCTATTGGCAAATCAAAATATGTGCCTTCCTTTCTTAAATCTGCTGGAGCTAAATTTAATATTATTCTTCTACTTGGAAATAATAAACCAGAATTTTTTATTGCTGCTCTTACCCTTTCTTTTGCCTCTTTTACCCTAAGGTCTGGGAGCCCAACAACTTCCCAGTATGGCATACCTGCAGCTACATCTGATTGAACTTCTACTAAATAGCCTTCCAATCCGTGCAAAACTATACTATTTATTTTTGATAACATATTTTCCTTCTTGTTTTGAAATTTTTTAGACAATAATTAAACTTTGAATTAATTTGTTTGAATTAACTATAATATAAATACCATACTATACAGTAAAATGTCAAGAAAAATAAGTCGACAAATTTCGCGACCTACTTTCTTAACATTTTATTAAAAAATTTTTCTGTGGATATTCCACTTATTCTATTATTTCGCTTTAATAAATACAAGCTTTCTGGGTTTCTTGTAATATAATTTACTCCTGAAGTACACGACAAACTTGCTTTAAATCCTAGTTTTTTTATTATACTTGTTGTTCCATTGCTTACAGCACCAAAAGGATAAGTAAATGTATTGGGCTCATAACCAGTCTCTTGCTTAAATTCATTTTGAAGTTTTAACAAATCATTACTTAATAGTGATTCATATTCTTCATAAGATTCCCACGACTTTTTCTTGCATCCCATTCTTCCATTTTTATTACTGTGTAAATCATATGTGTGATTCTGAAACTCTATTGTTCCTCCTGAAATAAGCTCTTTTACGTCCTTCCACCTTAAATAACTATAATTTAAATTTGCCTCATCAGATTTAGTATATGTATCCGTATAGCTTCCAACAATTGAAATTACAGCTTTCATATTATATTTTTCTAGCAATGGCACTGCATACCCTAAATTATTATAACAACCATCATCAAATGTTATCATTATAGGCTTTTGGGGCAATTCTGTTCCTTCATAAACAAAATTTATTAAATCTGCCATTACAATTGTTTCATAACCATTTTCTTTTATGTATTTTAAATCATTTTCTAATTCACTTGGATGGACAATATAATCTCCACTCCTTGATTTTAATACGCTATGGTACATAATTATTGGTAGCTCTACTGTTTCTCCAGTTTGAGCTTTAGATACATTATACATAAATATGCTTATTATCATTAAAATAATAAGCATACTAATTATTATTAATTTTAAATTCATCTTATACACTTTTATCTTAATCATATTAAAAGTATATGCCATGAACTAAATAAAATTACTCTACCTCTTCTACTAATTTTCCCATGTTCTTTCTTTGTACTTCTGGAATTGAAACAATCTTAAATTTTGATGTTTTATCTCCGAATTTTATTTCTAATATGTCACCGGTTTTTACTTCGTGGCTTGGTTTTGCCACTTTGCCATTGATAGTAATTCTTCCATTATCTGCTGCTTCTGCTGCAACAGTTCTTCTTTTTATAATCCTTGAAATTTTTAAAAATTTATCTAATCTCATATTTTCTCCTCAATTTATAAACTTATTTAAATACAAACTATAAATTTTTGTTTCTGAAACTTTTGTGTTCAACGCACTTTCCAAAGCTCTTTTATATAATTCTAGCTGCTTTGCATATTTTTCTTTAAGCTCATTTTCTTTACCTTTTTCAACATAATCTGTTTTATAATCTACCAAAATTAGCTTTCCATCTGCATTTATATAATACAAGTCTATAATTCCTTGAACTAGCACTGTTTCATCTGTTTTCACGCTATTATCATATATTTCTTTTACTGGTATATCAATATAAAACGGCTGTTCTTTGTGTATTTCTACTGCCTCTTTTAATTCCTTCCACAAATCCGATTTTGTATAATCTACTAATTTCCCAGTATTTATATTTTTTGCTTCTAGTTCTGTTATTATTCCTTTTTCCTTTAATAAGTGTATTAATTCTTCTATTTTTTGATAATCGTACTCTTTCTTTTCGTCCATTTTTTGCACTATTAAATGCATTAATGTTCCCCTTTGAGCTGCCGATAACTTTCCATTTTCATCTTTGCTTAAGAATTGAGGAACCATTTTGTTTTTATCAAATACTTTCTCATTTTCTGAATCTGTTGTTAATTCTTTAATTTTAGTAACACTTGTTTTAGTTGGTATATTTTCTAATTCATTGTGTTCATATTTCCAATCTAAAATATGTTTAATTTTCTCTTCTTCTTGCTTATTTGCTAGCTTAGTTGCCTCAGCTTCTATTGCTTCTTTTATATCTTCATCTTCCTCATCTATTTCTGCACTTTTCAATAAACTTTGCTTTTCTATTACTTGCAAATCCATAATTCCAGATAATTTTTCTGCCGATTCTTTTTGGTATATTAACTCTAGCCAGTCCAAATATGTTGAATATTTTCCAACTAGCATAGGGCTTATATCTCCATACAAATCAATCATTTCTTGTTTTTCAGTAAGTGCTTTATTTACATTTTTTTGCATCCCTGTTATTATTAATTTTTCTTTTGCCCTTGTTAATGCAACATACAAAACCCTCATTTCTTCTGATGTAATTTCTTTTCTAGACTTTATTGCAATCGCTTTTTTAGCTAATGTTTTAAATTCTATGTGTCTATCAGCATCTATGTATTGTGGTCCTATTCCCAAATCTTGATGTAATAATAGTTTTTGGTTTAAATCTTGAAAATTAAATTTCTTACCTGTTCCAGCCAATATAACCACAGGGAATTCCAAACCTTTACTTTTATGGATACTCATAATTCTTACTACGTTTTCACTTTCTCCAATTATCTTAGCTGCTCCTAAATCATTATTACTGTTTTTTACCTTTTCCATAAAATTCACAAAGTTATATAATCCCTTGAAGCTAGCCGTTTCATACTGTTTGGCTTTTTCAAAAAGCATTTTCAAGTTTGAAGCTCTTAGCTCTCCATTAGGCATTAAACTAACATAATTCATATATCCGGTATCTATGTATATTTGCCAAATAAGTTCATCCAATGGCTTATATTTTTCTTCTTGATACCATTTTTCTAAATTTTGTAATAGCTTATTAATTTTATTTACTAGTTCTTCATTCGAGCTTTTTTCCTTTGCTTTTAGCATTTTTTCATAAAAGCTCTCTTTGTTGCCTTCTAGGCTAATTTCAACCAATTCATTGTCACTAAAATTTCCTATTGCAGACCTTAGAACAGTTACTAATGGAATATCTTGCATAGGGTTATCTATTATTTTTAATACACTCATGATTGTATCAATTTCAACTGACTGCAAATATCCATCTGAACTATCTGAATATACATTTATTCCTAATTCTGATATTTCTTTTTCATATATTGGTGCAACTGTGTTTGCGCTTCTTAAAAGTACTGCAATATCTCTACATTCAATATTTCTTTTTCCTCTTTTTTTATCTATAACTTGATATTTTGAATCTAATAATTCTTTAATTTTTTTTGCTACGAATCTAGCTTCAAGCACAACATTTTCTACTTTTTCTGTAGACTGCTCTTCTTGTCCTTCTTCATCAGATTTCCATATGTTTTCTTCTTCTTTTAAATCTATTATATTTAATTGTGTTGTAAAGTCTTGCTTTTCTATTTCTTCATATGAGGCTCCTAAATTTAAATATTCATTTTCATTATAGTCTATGTCTCCTAGCTTAGCACTCATTATATTTTCAAACACAATATTGGTTATATCCAATACATTCTTTCTACTTCTAAAGTTCTTAAATAACTGTATTTTCCTATTTTCTCCAGCTACTGGCTCATTTTTATATGTATTATATTTGCCTAAAAACAGCTCTGGTCTAGCCTGTCTAAATTTATAAATGCTTTGCTTTACATCTCCAACCATAAAAATATTATTGTTTTTTGAAACACTTGTTAATATACATTCTTGAACCAAATTGCTATCCTGGTATTCGTCTATTGCAATTTCTTCAAATTTTTCTGCATATCTTTTTGCTACTTCCGTGCTTTTTATGTTACCATCTTCATCTTTTTCAACCAAAATCTTTAGTGCTAAATGCTCCATATCGTTAAAATCTATTATATTTTTTTCTCTCTTTTTTTGGTAAAATTTCTCCGAAAATTCTATGATTATATCTTGTAATTTTTTTAATATTCCATACATGTATTTTATATCTTCACATGCATTTTCCGAATTATATGGAATTAACTCTTTTATGCTTGAATACTGGTCTTTAACACTATCTCTTATTTTTTTAGCATCATCTTTTAATGGATTTTCCACTTTTTTTCCTCTTGGCCAATCCATGTTTCTAAAATTTTCTATCATCTGCTGAGCTGTATCCCAGTTTGTTAGGTTATTTTTAATTGAAGTATAGTTGTTTATATCATCTTTTATAGCATTTTCGTACTTTTCCAATTCTGGAAATCTGTGCATCTGTGGCACCAAATTCTCTAATTTTAAAATGCAATCTTCTAGATTTTCTCTGCAAGACTCTACAATTATTTTCCCCCATGGAGTATCAGAAAAATTTACATTGTTTATATTAAACATTTCTACTTTTTGAGCTAACCATTCTTCCGGAAATGGATCTGACTGTATATAATTGTAGATTTTTAGTATTAAGTCTTGTAAATCTTCGTCTCTATTATATTTTGTGTATGTTTCTATTAGCTCCAAAAAATCCGCATTATTCTCTATATATTTTTCTTCAAAAATTTCATCTAATACTTCTTGTTTTAGCAGGGTAACTTCTGTACTATCAGCCACTCTGGCATTTGCAGATATATCTATTTCAAAGAAGTTATTTCTAATTACATCCAAACAAAAAGAATCTATTGTACATATGCTTGCTTTATTTAGCAAATTAATTTGCTTTTGCAAGTTTTCATCTTCCGGATATTCTTCTAGCTTTTTATAAATAGCATCTAGTATTCTTTCCCTCATTTCACTAGCCGCAGCACTTGTGAAAGTAACTACCAATATTTTATCTATATCAACTTTATCATTTATAATCTTCTTAATAATACGTTCAACCAAAACTGCAGTTTTTCCGCTTCCTGCAGCCGCAGCAACTAATATATTTGAGCCTTTTTTGTCTATTGCTTCTTGCTGTTCTTTAGTCCATTTAACCTCAGCCATTTTAGCCTCCTAATTCCTTTTCTTAACTTTTTATATTATAGCAAATTAATATAAAAATGTCTAAGAAAAATGAAAAGAGTGGATAGATTTTAAACCTATCCACTAAAATAAACATTTTTATCTTAAAGGCCTGCACCACAAACAACAACAGCACGAGCGCCGTGTAGTTATTCTACCATCGTAATAAGTAAATCCAAATAATCCTGATACTCCACCTGAAGTCTCCATTTGTCTACATCCCACAAAATATACATCTGGTGTTTTTTGTGTTAATGCTTTTCCCGGCTTACTTTGATATCCAGCATGTGCACTGTTAGGAATTATAAGTAACATTCCTAACACTATAAATAATATCATTACTTTTATCTTTTTCATATTTATTTCTCCTTTTATTTTCATTGGTATCACTATCTTTTATTATCTTTTCCGTTTTCCTTACAATCAAAACTCCATATAAAAAAATTTGAATTGCATAAAATTGCAATAAGTGCACACAATAAAACAAACAAATAATTATTGGAGGTAATGTATGGATAAAGATAATAATATAAATCTTACAATTCTTAATGAAATTAATAAAGCTGCAAAAATGGGAATGGATTCTATTTCGTACGTATTAAAAAAAGTTGGCGATAAAAATATGAAAGAAAATTTAACTTTTCAATATTCTGAGTACGGCAAAATTGTTGATGCGGTAAATAATCAATTTGAAAAGTATGGTGAGATTCCTGATGAAACTCCTGTAACAGATAAAATGATGGGATGGACGGGTGTGCAGTTAAATACTATTACTGATAAAAGTAATTCCCACATTGCTGAAATGATGATTCAAGGTGGAGATATGGGAATTATTGAATGCCAGAAGCTTTTGAATCACAATCCCCGTGCAGATGCTGAAGTAAAAAAGATCTTAAACGATTTTATGGTAATACAGCAAAATGACATAGAAAAAATGAAAACCTTTCTATAGGTTTTCATTTTAAGCTTACATATTCTTTATAATTTATATCTTTCATTCTATATTGTTCCGGTTTTAACCCCACTCTTGTTTTCATAAATTTTAATAATAGTATCATTGCTAGAGTAGAAATTGTTCCAAATATTAAAGTTGAATATATTAAATTGCAACGTGCAACAATTGCAGATGCTATTGCACTTATCAATGCATTTCCTATTCCTGTTACTATACTGTAAGCAGAGTAAACTTTTTCAACCATTTGTACATTTGTAAAATTGGTAATATATTTTTTTATTAAAACATAATAAGAACCAGCTCCAATATACCTTACCGTATACATCACTAGAAGTATTGCTACCATAATACTATAAGGAAAACCGAATTATTGCAGTAAGTCCAGATATAAAGCATGCTACAGTATATGAAATACCCATGATACTAAGTGTTTTATTTCTAAATCTATCATGCAATTTATATTGAAACTTTGAAGCAAAAGCTGCAACTAGCTGCATTGCCGCATAAACAACTCCAACACCCACAGCCGACATTTCTATCTCTTCTAATAATCCCATTTCATATGTATTCATTACCATTATAATTCCATACATAAGGCCCGCAAATAGCATTAATGACTTTAATCTTCTTGAGTTAAATATAAACGAAAATGCTAATCTGATATCTTTAAAATAAACTCTATATTTTTCTCTAATCTCTCGTGTTATTTTTTCTTTATCTTTTTTAGTTTCTAATTCTTCAAATAGTGTTGCTACCCTTGTAGCTATTAATAGAATAATTGTACATATTATCATTGGAATATAGCCATTTAATTCAAATAAAAATCCTGATAACACTGCCGATATTGCAGATATTAAGTAAAAATTGCTTAAGCCTTTAGAATCCACTTTTGCAAAAATTGAACTTTTATCTTCCACATTAGGAATCGACTTATTTAGCATAGCATTCTCTGCTATTTCCCTTATGCCTGTAGCAACTCCAGACAACAAATTTGCTATTATTAGCATTGTAAAATTAAATGAAAGCATAACCACCACAACAGATACTGCCATCATTAAATCGCTTATTATTAGGCTCTTTTTGCTTCCTACTTTTTCTATTAGCACTATTGTTGGAATTTGAAATACTACTTTAAAAAGTCCGAAAAATGCGCTTGCTAAAACTATATCACTGGCAGTTAATCCCTTAACCTGTGTTAAAAATATAAATTTTATTGCATAGTAAAACAATAAATCTGCTGTTAGCATTCTATGAATAGAATACAAATCCATATTTCTTTTTCTCTTATTTGCTAATACCTTTTCTTCTCTATCCATTACTTCCTCTCTTATTCCTTAATTAAAAACACACAAATTACTTGTACAAAGTAATTTGTGTAGCCATTTTATTTTACTTCTTTTCTGTTATTTTCAATTACCTTTAAAGCATCTTCAAGCGCAACTTGAATACTCTCTAGCACACTATCAGCATATGCCTTTGTACCATTTGAGATTTCTCTTGCCATATCATTAGCATTTTCTATAATTTTATTTTTCTGCTCATAAGCTTTTTTAGTTATTTCATGCTCGTCAATCATTGAAATTATTCTATTCTCTGCTTCTTTAACTATATCGTTTGCCTCTTCTTGAGCCTTGCTTATAATTCTATCATGTTCTTCTTTTATAACCTTAGCTTGCTTTAATTCCTCTGGCAATTTTAATCTAATTTCTTTTATAATTTCTAATAATTCCTCTTTATCAACTAGCGCTTTATGCGTAAATGGAATTTCTTTGCTACCTTCTAATATGTCTTCTATAGTTTCTAATAATGTAAATATTTCCATTATTTTCCCCTTCCATCTAAAAACATCAAATATGCTCTTCCATATTTTCTTATATCATATATTTGATATTTTGAATTAATTGTGTTAAATTCTTCTATTTCTCTATCTTTTTCATCAGTTTCTACTATAATTATTCCATTATCACTTAATAATTCTAATTTTTCTATAAGTTCAATAGCTTTTATTGCTAAATCCATTTTGTAAGGTGGATCTATATATATAATATCTATTTTTTCATTTAACTCTTTTAAACATTTCTCATAACTTTTGTTTATAACTATGGCTTTCTCACTTAATCTTGTTTTTAATAGATTTTGATTTATAATGCTTAAAACATCTCTTTCTTTTTCACAAAAATAAACTTTTTTTGCTCCTCTACTTAAAAACTCAATTCCTATAGCTCCGCTGCCAGCAAACAAATCTAATGCAACTGTGTCTTCATCTATTTTATTGTTTATTATATTAAATAGAGATTCTTTTACTCTATCTAAAGTTGGTCTTGTTTTCAGGTCATCTATTGAATGTAAAATTGTTCCTCTTGCAGTGCCACTAATTACTCTCATTTTTCCTCCATAGCCACTCTAAGCTATATACATTTATTTTATCTTTTTTTTTCCATATGTCAATATCTAACGGGGAAATGTAATACACATTTAATAGTGCTGTAACATTTTTAGCCCTTTTGTAATTATTTTATAACACTTTATCCACATATTGTCAACATTGGTAAAAAAATAAGCCTCGGACTATTTGCTAATCCGAAGCTATATTTTAATCTTCTTTGATCTCTTTTATCAATTCCAATTGTGATATAAGCAATGATTCCATCTTTGCCTTGTATACATCAAATTGCTTTTTCATATCTTCTAAATCTCTTTTTCTTATGGCTATTTGTTGCTCTATATCAGAAAGTGTTTTCCTCGCTTCTACTTGTGCCTCACTAACTATTTGTTCAGCTTGTTGTTTAGCTACATTTTTAACTTCCTCTGCAGCTGATTGAGCCATTAACAATGTATTATTTAAAGTTGATTCAATTGATTGATAATGCTTTAACTTTTCCTCTAGGCCTCTAATTGTATCTTTTGTTTCATTATTTTCTTTATATAGTTTTCCATAATCTTCAGTTATTTCGTCTAAGAAGTCATCTACTTCGTCAACACTATATCCATTCATCATTTGCTTTGAAAACTTTTTGTTTTCTATATCTAGTGGTGTAATCATATCTATATTTCCTCCTATAAAGTAAAATAAGTCAAAGAGTCTAATTATTTGCTGAATTTTTTAGCCATGATACAGATAGTTTATTTTTTATTTCTTCTCTTGCCATTTCGTTTGTGATTTCGTAGTTATATGGTGCAATTAAGAATATTGAGTTTGAAACTTTTTGTATATGTCCATCTAAAGCATGTACTGCTCCGCTAACAACATCTATAATACGTCTTGCAACATCTTTGTTTACATATTCCAAGTTTACTATTACAGATTGTTTTTCTTTTAGCAAGTCGCATATATCTTCAGCTTGGTCAAAAGTAGTAGGTTGTGATATAACCATTTTTATTTGTTGTGATTGAGGCATACTTACAACTTTCTTTCTTCCCCAAAGCTTGTTTTCTTTTTCACCATCTTCTTCTTCGTAATCTTCAGCTACATCTATATCTTCATCGTTTTCCTCTGGTTCCATTCCAAATGCTCCCCAAATTTTATTCATTATAGCTCCTGACATCCTTTTACCTCCTAAAATCTTTCATCCAGTATTTTTAAATCGATTAGCTATAGTATCTATCTTTTTATCTATAATGTCAAGCTTTTTGTGTAATGTAATTTTATTTTAATTTTTTTGTAACACTATTGTAACAGTTGCTCATCTTTTGGATTTAACAAAATTTCGTCATATAGTGTTAACGTTTTTAAATCTGAGATTTCCTTTGATGATAATCCAAGATTTAATAGTTCATCTCTTGAATATGAGTCTAATATAGAATAATCTTCTCCCTTTTTTAATACTTTAACTGCCATTTTATTTAAGTATCCATTTCTATTTCTTACAACATACGTAACATTATCAATTTCCTTAATTGCAGAGTTTGGCACCCTATATCCGCTTGCACTCCACCATATAATATCAAGTGAAATTCTTCTATAAGAAAGCAATTCTTCTATATTTTTCTCTACTGAAATAGCTATCGTTCTACTGCCATCGTCTTCTTCTATTATATTTTGTATTTTCGCCACTATTGCTTCGTCATTTTGCACTTTTATATTTACTTTGTCATTAACCTTTGCATTTTTTGCTTCCTGACTATTAGAATTAAATACAATATAATTGTTATAATTATTTACTATTTTTGCAGTTACATCACTGCTGGCTATGGCCTTTCCAACTTTTAAATCTAAATCTTGTAAAAATTGCTTATTAAATGTATTTAAATTATCGGTAGTTAATACCTTTTCTAGTCCATCTATTTTATACGAAACCATTCCAGCACTTGGAGCAGTAATATATTCAGATTCTTGTTTTAATTTTTCTTCATATGATGTTCTCTCTTCAATTAAGCCTTTTAAATATGAACCTGATGGGCTATTTTCTCCAATTATTTTTGCTTTTTTTGTTATATAAGAACTTATTGTTTTTTTATATTCGGCTAATTTTGATATTTCGTTTTGTCCATTTACTTTATCTAATTCATTTTCTATTTGGCTTTCCAATAATTTTTTATCATTTGGAAGAAGATTTTCTTCATTTTCTAAAACTGCCTGTATTTTTCCATCTAGCTCTGCTATTTTACTTTCTAATTCTCCCTCTTTATCCGAATAATATCTAAAAACAGAATCTCCTTTTGCAACTCTTTGGCCTTCTTCTTTTATTTTTATTATTGTCTTTTTATTTTTTTCTTCTATTACTTCTTCATCTCTAATAATATAGCCACTTACTGTTTCTTCTTCTGAAATTGTTCCATTTTCTACAATAAAAGTATTGCTTGGGTTCTTTATAAGTTTATACACTATAAATATACCATAAATAACTGCAACTGCTACTATTATTCCTATTATTATCTTTTTTGTTTTCTTGCTTTTTACGGTATCATCATTTTTCATTTTTTCTGCCCTCCAAAATAATTTCTATATTATTTTGTATACTGTCTAAACCGTTAATCCACCTAATATTATCTATCTTTTTAAACCATGTTATTTGCCTTTTCGCATATCTTCTTGTTTCCATCTTTATTTTATCTATCATTTCCTCTTTCGTAATTTCTTTTTTAAAAAATTGTATTACTTCCTTATACCCTATTGCCTGCACAGAAGTAAGCATATTTTCTCCATATTTATTATACAAATCTTGCACTTCTTCTATAAGACCAGAATCCATCATTATATCTACTCTTTTATTTATTCTTTCATACAATTTATCTCTCTCTATATTTATTGCAAATACTCTGTAATCATATTTAGGTCCTTTAAGCTTTGATTCTATTTCTAATTGTGTTTTCGTCTTTCCTGTTGCTTTATATATTTCTAAAACTCTCATTATCCTTTTCTTATCATTACAGCTTATTTTCTCCATTGCTTCTTTATCAATTTTGCATGCTTCATTGTATAATTGCTCCAAACCTTCTTTGCTTTCTCTTTCTTCTAGTGTTTTTCTGTATTCTAAGTCTGTTTCAATTTCTGGATATTCAATTCCATATATTAAAGAATTTACATATAGCCCAGTTCCTCCAACAACTATTGGAGTTTTATCCTTACTAATTATTTCTGCAATTGCATCTTCTGCATCTTTCTTATATTGAGACACACTATATCTAGTTGTAGGAGAGATGCCTCCAATTAAGTAATGCTTAATTCCTTGCATTTCCGCTTCTGTTGGCTTTGCAGTGCCTATATCCATTTCATCATAAATTTGCATTGAATCTGCTGATACAATTTCACCATTTATTTGTTTTGCAAGTTCTATTGATAGTGCTGTTTTTCCACTTGCTGTAGGACCGCATATTACAATTACTTCTTTCACATCTCTCACCTCCTAGCAATTAATCTAAAGTATTAATTACTTCATTTACTATATTAGTTTCATTTATATATTGCTCATTTGTCTCATTAATTAAATTTTCTGTCTGAGCCTCTTGATTACTGTTCACATTTTTCTCTAATTCTTTTAATTTCTTTTGATAATTTCTAAAATATGAACCTTCTGCAATTAAAACTATCACTGCCAATATTGCTACTACAATTACTCTTCTATTAAGAGATTCCATTGTAATAATTTTACTCTGCATTTTTTTAAATGAGCGTATTAAAAATGGCAAGAATAAAATTACATTTACTGGCACAAAAGCCATTATAATCGCATTTCTTACTGTTTCTGCCGCAGCTGTCTTTTCTATTCCTATCGAGCTTAAAAGGTATACTACCAAAGTTATTATGTACACACTTCCTATTGATGCCATTATTGTAATTATTTTTCTCTGTTTGTCCATATTTTTTTCTAATGAAAAATATACTAATAATATTGCAATAACATTTGCTGCTATTATAAATAATGTTATAATTGAATTCATTTTTTATCCTACCTTCTTGAAAACTTTTTTTCTATATCATTTTTTGTCATTCTTATCGCTGTAGGTCTACCATGTGGGCAAGTAAATGGATTTGGTAAAACCAAAAGTTCATTTAGAAGTGCTTCTACTTCTTGTCTTTCCAATACCATGTGTGCTTTTACAGCCGCTTTGCATGCTACAGTAGCTATAAATTTTTCTTCTATTTCTTGTCTTGCAGTCCTTGCAACAGTATTTATTTCATCAAGTGCTTCTAAAAATAATTCTTTTGTTTCTAAATCTAATAATATAGTAGGCACACCGCTTAGTTTTATTGTATTTTCTCCAAATTCATCAACCATAAAACCAGCTTTTCTAAACATCTCTCTATTATCTTTATATATTCCCATTTCTTTATTCGTTAAAGTTATAATATCTGGTAATAGCATCAATTGAGAGTCCTTATCGTTTTCATTATAATAATTCTTTTTTATTTTTTCATACATAATTCTCTCATGCGCTGCATGCTGGTCTATTATATATAAATCTTGCTTTATTTCAATTATTATATATGTGTTAAATGCTATTCCTATATATTTGTATTCTGGTTGTAGTTTATATTCTGTATTATCTTCAAAAACAGAAATATTATCGTTTTTAGTTATTGGCTGAAACTCTTTTACTTCATCTTCTACTTTTTCACTAACCTCATTCTTCTTCACAGCTGTGCCAAACATTTTCTCATACATGTCCATAAATTGGGTTTCATCAATTTTTTCAGCATCTTCACTTTTAGTATTTTCTAAATTAATTGCACTATTTTGTGTTTCATATGTTTTGTTTTCTACTATTTTCTCTTCAGGTATTTGAGCTTCTGTGGTTTCCGTTTTAGGTTCCACTTTATTCGTAATGTTTATCATGTTTTGTATTTTATTAATTCTGCTCATTACATCTTCAAACTTTTCATCAACACTATTAGCAACCTGTGATTTTATTTCAGAAGTTCTTTCAATTGGTTTTATTGCATCTCTAAATGAAGTATTATTTAAAAAGTTAAAAGTTTGTGGTTTTTCATTATTATTTTTTTCAGGATGGTCAATTCCCTCTATGCTAGATGTATTAGCTACTAAATCAACATTAGATAATCCATCTTTTATAGCATGGTACACAGCTTTAAATACTTTATTATCTTCTTGGAAACGTACTTCCAACTTTGCTGGGTGCACATTCACATCAACTAAATGTGGATCCATGTCTATATTTAATATTAAAAATCCATGTTTTCCAATAGTTATAAATCCTTTAAATCCTTGTTCTGCAGCTCCCGATAAAGTTTTATCTTTTACATATCTTTTATTAACAAAGAATAATTGGTTTGTTCTATTTGACCTTGAGATTACTGGCTTTCCTATAACACCACTTACTCTCATTCCTTCGTATGTATAATCTATATTTATTAAATTTTCTGCTATATCTTTTCCATAAATATTATAGATTACTGATTTTAAATCTCCATTTCCAGATGTTTGTACTATTGTTTTTCCTGTATTTACTAATCTTATTGCTATTTCTGGGTGAACAAGTGCTATTCTTGTTACTACATCTTCTATATATCCAGATTCTGTAAAATCTTTTTTCAAAAATTTGTATCTAACTGGTGTATTAAAGAATAGGTTCTCTATTGTAATCGTTGTTCCATTTGGGCATCCATACTCGCTTGATTCTAATACTTTTCCGCCTTCAATCAATACTCTATACCCATTATCACTCTGAGCTGTTTTTGATATAAGCTCTACTTTTGCAATTTCCGCAATACTTGCCAAAGCCTCGCCTCTGAACCCCATAGATTTTACATCATCTAGGTCATCCGCACTTCTTATTTTACTTGTTGCATGCCTTTCAAAAGCTATTTCCATATCATCCTGCATAATTCCTTTACCATTATCGGTAACTCTTATGTATGATATTCCTCCGTTTTTTATTTCAACTGTTATGTTAGTAGCTCCTGCATCTATTGAGTTTTCTACAATTTCTTTTACTACTGAAGCAGGTCTTTCAATAACTTCACCAGCTGCAATTTTATTTATTGTTGAATCATCTAATAAAACTATTTTCCCCATCTCTTAGATTCCTTTCTATCTTTTGTCTATTTTTCATAATGAATTATATCATTAATTGTATTTTTTTGTACAGTCTTTTTATTTAAAATTACATTTTCAATTCTGTAACACTTATAAATTAATTTAATAATATATATTATAAAATCTTTATAAGGAGGTAGCTTACATGGGAAATTGTTGCGGTAACAATAGTGAGTTATTATGGTTTATAATACTATTCCTTCTATTATTCTGCTGTGGATGTGGAAATACATGTTGTAATAAACCATGTTGTTAGTTCATATTAAATAACTTTTATTCTTTTTCGCGGGAGGTGATTCGTATGCCAGAGAACAGATGTTGTGGTGGATGTGGTTTTGGTGGAAATAACTGCATTTGGATTTTCATTATATTAATAGTAATATGCTGCTGTTGTGGAGGAAACAATAATTGCGGATGTTGCTAATTATTAACATAAAAATATCGTAAAGTTTTTAAGCTTTACGATATTTTTTATTTAGAAGCTGTCCGTGTCTTTTGTAGACATTTCTACTTCACCTTTATCATTTAATACTACATATTTGTTTAAATATTTATATTCCCAATATGGATAGTAAGGTGATTGTGTTTCTAAATATCCATATAATCTAACTACCATTTTGTTATTAACTATTTGAGTATCTACAGCATTTATTTTTTCCATATCAGTGTCTATATTAATTTTGCCCATTATATTTCCACTGTAATCCACATACATTATTGTGTCTTTCTTTGAATTTCCTAATAACAACATTCTATCAGATAACATTGTTAATCCAACTTTTTCTCCTACTAACACTGGCTCAAATTCGTCATTTCCAGTAGCTAAATCCAATAGATATAAATCGCCATCTAAGACCATTGCAAGTTGATTAGCTGTATAATCTGATGATATGCCAGAAAAGCCTTCTTCTGTTTTGTAATCAAATTCTCTTCCCCATATCTTCTTGAAATCTTTATCATAATAATCTATGTATAAACGATTTATAGAAGGTTCTAATGTTTGTACTATGTAATGTTGGAAATCTGCTGATATTTGTAAGCTTTTGTTTATTGTCTCTCCATATCCACTTGTATAGCCTATATATCCAACTTCTCTCATCGCACAAAATTGTTTAAAGTTTGCATTTGATTGGTTATCAAGTGAAATTAAGTACATTGGAGAAGATGCATCATATCCATATGCTTGAGTATCCTCTGGAACTGTTATTTTTATGTCATTTCCAAATATATATTTTGCTACTTTTGTAATTGTGGTCAAATCGAATCTAGTATCATAAACATTATAATTGTATATAGAATCTATTACTGGAACTGTGTATGATTTTCCATCTACTTCAAAAGTTTCAACTCCTGTGTACGTTCCATACACAACAATTTCATCATTAACTATTAATCTTTCATCTAATTGTTTTCCTTTTACTGCAAAGAAATCTTTTTCTTCAAAATCCGACATTTCTCCATAATTTACGCCTTCACCACCAACGCCAATAACGCCTAAACATATAAATTCATCATCTGTCGATTTTAATATTTTCTTTATCCAGCAGTCTATTCTTATTTGCGCTCCATTGTAAACTTTAGGATATCTTTGTAAATCTTCACAATTGTACACATAGAAGTAATTATTATCAAAATATTTTAATACTTCATATTGGTCATCATTTAATTTTAAATCCTTATCTCCAGTTTTCATATTAGAAAAGCTTAATTGAGATGTTTTAGATACTACTTGTCCATTAGCACCTATCTGTTCAATTTTTCCTCCAATGCTATTACCATTTTGTTTGGTCGCTACTATTATTCCTATTATAATTGCACATGCTATAATCACTCCAGCTATTACAATTCCAAGTACCAGCTTGTTGTCTGCTGCTTTTCCTTCCTTTTTCACTTTCTTTCCGCATTTGCTACAAAATAGTTCGTTTTCGCCTATTTCATTACCGCATTTTTTACATTTCATTGTTTATTTTCCCCCTATCATTTGTTTTTATTTTCGACTTTATTTTACTCTTCAATTAATTTTCTGTCAATACAGATAAATTTATTAAGCCTCTCTTCTTGTAATATCATTTCAATATACATTTACCACTTCAACTTATCTTCATCAACAAATTCTTTTCTTTCATCATTAGCTCTTTTTATTATCTCTTCTTTCATACTTGATACTAATGAAATATACAATGTTTCAATTAGGCTATTAACATTAATCATTCTTGTCCCCTTCTTATTTTTAGTATATTTAATTTATGATACTTCTATCTCCTTTTATCAGCCCGTTGTATTTCCTTTCATTTTTAGTTAATCAAATTTTCTAATAAATTAGATAAGTTTAAGGCCTCCTTCACGCGCATATTTAAAAAATAAATTAGTTCCTCTCTCAACTATTTGCTTAAATTCTTCCACTTCTTTATCTGAATATTTTCCAGCTCTTTCAATTATTTTATAACTTGGAAGTTCAAAAACAACAGTATCAAAACCATGTTCAGTAGGCCTTTCAAAAGAAACTCTAATATACTATTCTCCATTATCTTTTTTTCGAATATCAGAAAAAACAATCTCAGTTTCATCTGGATATTTGCAAAATGTATATACCATATTTTTCACTCGCCTCTATTTTATCTTGTTATATATCTTTTAACAAGATAATAAATTGCAATTTATTGTTCTAAATAAAATCTTATTATAATCAAATTATTCATCTATTTCTACAATTTCGTATTCTGGACTCTCAAAATTTTCTTCATCATAATCATAATCTCCTGGATTACTCATATCTAAAATTTCTGCACCCTGTCTTTCACAGCTAACTGCATCTAAAGCAGCTTCTTCTGCAGCACTATATGAACTAAATGTTCCTTCAAAATTATCGTCTCCATATTCTTCTAAGCTATCTAGTTTTTCACCGTCTGCAAACGTAAGAATATATTTATATTTTGCCATTTTTTCACCTCCTCTTATGTTCCTCTTCTATGCAACCTTTATTCCAGTATCCACAACTTCTTTTACAAACGGATTTGAAACTTTTCTATAATCCTCTACAGTTATTGGATGTAGTTCAATTCTCGTATCTATCTTCCATGTTAATCCAATTAATTTTGCTCCATCCTCTATAATATCATTAAAGTCACTTGAAATTATAGCTATATCTATATCACTATCTTCGTTTTCAGTACCTTTTGCATATGACCCAAATAATATAATAGCCTCTATTTTATAATACTTTCTTATTTTTTCTATATATTATAGCATCAAACTTGACTCTTTACTATATCTGAATGCAATATTCTTCTAATACCATCTTTTCGGCAACTGTCATCATCTCTTTTGGAAATTTTGAGCTTCCACATAATGTCATTACTTTCATCGCCAATCCTCCAATTATAATTATTTATTAATATCATATACTTTATATGCATTTTCTGTTGTCTTTTTTACAACTTCATCTTCTGGTATTTCTTTGATCTCAGCAATTTTTTTAACAATATAATTTAGATACAATGAATTGTTTCTTGAGTTTTTTTCAAGAGGTTCTGGTGGTAATACTGGACTATCTGTTTCTATAACAATTTTATCTATAGGAGTAAACCTAACAGTCTCTTGCACATCTTTATATCTTGTAACAGGTCCACCAACTCCCAAATAATAACCCATTTCAACAAATTTCTTTGACATTTCTGGGGTTCCAGAATAACAGTGCATTATTCCTGCTTTTTTCACTGCATTTTCTTTTAGAATTTTGTATACATCTTCTTGTGACTCTCTTGAATGTATTATTATAGGTAATTCATATTTATTTGCTAATTTTATTTGTTCTAAAAAATATTTTTTTTGTAATTCAATAGGATAATCAAAATGATAATCTAACCCAGTTTCTCCAATTGCAATTAATTTTGAATACTTATTTTTAAATTCATCTTCAAATATATGCTCAATTTGTCCTAATGAAGTTTGCTTTTCAACTTCCATTGGATGTATTCCAACTGAATAATACATATTTGAATATTCATTAGAATATTCTTTTACCTTCATAGCTGAATCTAAATTTATTCCTATATTAACCAAACCACATAGGGTTTTATTAAATTTATCAAATAATTTTCTTCTATCCTTATCAAATTCTTGCCAATCATAATGAGCATGAGTATCAAAATATAACATATTATCTTCTCCTTTTACTTTGATATTATATTGCTAAATTTAGAAAAAAACAAGGTATCATTTGACACCTTGCCTAATTGCATATCAATTCTTGGAAAAACCCGGATAAAGCTGTGCTGCAAGATCACACATTTCATCAAAATTTCTTTTTTTATTCAGATCGTACACAGCAACCCAATTGAGTTGTTTTTCAATCTTGTGATAATTCTGTCCGATTACATCAAAATGTAATGTATCAAACATGTGAACCACAATTTTGTTATGTGTACGAGTCTGGATGAATGCATAATCGTAGTTTTGTTTTCTTAGTCCTTCCAGAACCTGTAACAAAGCTTTCTTTGCATATCCTCTTTTCTGGAAATCCGGAAATACATAGATTCCATTTACCTTTACACATTTTTGTGTGGAAAAATGAACCATCATATATCCGACTGTCTTTTCATTGTCTTTGAGTTCATAAACAACTCTCGTTCCATCTTTGAATGTTGCCTTGTTTTTCTCAATCCAAGTTGAGTAATACGGATATTCCTTAATGAACTCCTCTGTCAAACTCCGCAGACTTTCTTTAATCCTTTCAGATTCCTTCAGCTGAAGAATTTTCATCTTGCATACTCCTTTCTGCTATTCGATGACCTCATAATTCCAGATATTCAAATGTCCTTTGGCTGGAATCGGTTTTTCAAGTATCTCAACATCTTCCAAAATCCAAGCATATCTTCCCAAACTATATTCTCCGCATAAGAATTCCTGCTTGTCCTTCTGTATCATGTCTAAAAATTTCTGATCCATATATACGCAATCAACCAATCTGCATTTGCATATAATGTTACCATATCCCATAGGTACATTTGGAATCAGTTTAAGTAATTCATTTGTGTGCGCATTACTCCTTTTAATTTTTTTGTTACTTGCATGGATGTAAAGTTCACCTCTGTAAGATGTTTTCCAACTTCTTGTTTCAATGACCTTCTTTCCCTCTTTAATAAGAGTTGCCCATGGTTCAATAATGCTTAAAACTTTCATAGCATATTTCCTTTCTAATTGATATGCGATTTTATTTGGAAATCTTTTCCATTTTTATATTATACAACACAATCCTTAAAAATTCAATATTCTACATGAAAAGTATATGAACAACTTGTGATAAGATCACCCAGTGAAATTATTTTATGAAAAGATTCCCTTATGATATAATGGAGTCATGATAATTTTTATAAATAATAAAAAAAGTAGTGATTGAATCTTGCATTAATGGTACAATGCCAATTAAAATCGCAGCAAATAGGTTGTTTTTTTCAGAGCGCTATGTAAAAAATGAGCTTTTTCATTTTTCTAATTTTTTATACAAAAAACAAACCCTTACATTCTCGATTAAAAGATGTAAGAGTTCGTTTTTCGTTTGCTGGTTGGGCTGGCTAGATTCGAACTAGCGCATGCATGAGTCAAAGTCATGTGCCTTACCGCTTGGCTACAGCCCAATATATAATGGGGTGGAATATGGGACTCGAACCCATGGTCTCCAGTGCCACAAACTGGCGCGTTAACCAACTACGCTAAATCCACCATATGCATTTATTGCTAAATGCATTTTATATTTTACCTCATTATTAATGGTTTTGTCAACCACTAAATATAATTTTTTTAAATTTATCTACTCAGCTGCCCAAATTACTAATCTTGCTTTTGAGTTATCTGTACATGTTGATAAAGATATCTCCCTCTTTCCTGCTGTATCTCTATCAAAGTAATCCGCATCATCTGCTGTAGTTTCATAAATATTATAAATAGTGTATTCTATTCTTGTTCCCGTTGTGTCTGTTATATAAATTTTATCGCCTAAAGCTAGTTTATCATTATTTCCAAAGAAAGCTCCATTTCTATAATTATGTCCTATGATTACTGTATTTCCTACTTGATTTGGCCCTGGTCCATATAACATTGCTACAGATAATTCTATAGAATCAGGTGTTGTTCTTTCTAATATAGGATAATTTAGCTTTATTTTTGGTATTTCTATTGTTCCTACAACATTGTAGCCTTTTAATGTTACTTTATTTCCACCTGTTGTAGTCTCCTGATTTACTACTTCTTCATTTAATATTGGTGTTACAGTTTCTGAATTACTTTCTTCATTATTTTCTGGTTTGTTTATATTATCATTAAATTCATTTACTACTGATGCAGCAACTCTATCTGTTGTTATTTTCCTATACATATCATACCCAAAAACACTAAGTAATATTACTATTATTACAATTACCATTATTAGTATAACTGTTAAAAATTTACTATATTTATTTTCAAGCATATATTTTCCTCCTTTTGTGAACTCATCTGTTTCTATTATAACATAATTTATATATTTTGGATAGGTCTTATATTATTTTAGTTCCTAATTTTTTACCAGCTAGTAAATGGAAATGTAAATGCATTACTTCTTGCCCTGCATCTTCTCCGCAATTGTTTACTATTCTAAATCCATTTTTCTCTATTCCTAATGTTTTAGCAATTTTATTTATGCTTTGAAATAAATCTGCAATTATTTCCTTATCTTCTTCTTTTACATCAAGTACATCCTTAAAATGTTTTTTAGGTATTACCAACACATGTATTGGAGTTACTGGATTAATGTCTTTAAACGCAAGTACCTTTTCATCTTCATAAACCTTTTCTGATGGAATTTCACCCTTTACAATCTTACAAAAAATACAATCGTCCATATTTTCCTCATTTCTAAAATTAATATTTTATTCTAAAACAGCTTTTATTCTTCTTACTCCTGCTGAACTTGCTTCCTCTTTCTTTATTTTGAATTTGCCAAGTTCCTTAGTATTCTTTACATGTGGTCCACCACACAATTCTTTAGATACATCACCTATAGAATATACTGTTACTATATCTGGATATTTTTCTATAAACATACACTCTGCACCAGATTTTATAGCTTCATCTTTTTTCATTTCTTCTACCTTTACAGGAATTTCCTCTTGTATCCACTTATTAACTAATTCTTCTACTTTTTGCTTTTCTTCATCTGTTAGCTTATGGTCACAACTGAAGTCAAATCTCATTCTCTCTGGAGTTATGTTTGAACCTTTTTGATGTACATCTTTTCCTAAAATAACTTTTAAAGCTGCATTCAAAAGATGTGTTGCAGTATGATATTTTGTTTCCATTTCGCCATTTCCAGATAATCCACCTTTAAATTTTTGTTCACTACCCATTCTTGATTTTTCTTGGTGCTCTTTAAATAGTTGTTCAAATTCTTTATTATCTATTTTTAAATTTCTTTCTCTAGCTAAATCTGCTGTTACCTCTGGAGGGAATCCATATGTTTCATATAGATTAAATATATCTTTTCCTAATAAAGTGTCTTTTCCTTGTTCTTCTAGTTTTTTAGCTATTTTATTAAATTCTTTTTCTCCACGTTCTAGAGTTTTTTCAAATTTATTTTTTTCTTCTATTATAACACTAACTATTTTTTCCTTATTTCGAACTAGCTCTGGATACATCTCTTTTAAAGTTTCAATATTTAATTCTATTAATTCTGAAAGTACATCTAAGTTAATTTGTAGCTTTCTTAAATGTCTCGTCATTCTACGAATCAATCTTCTTAAAATATATCCTCTATCTACATTGCTTGGTAAACCTCCATCAAGTATTATCATCATACTTGCACGCAAATGTTCAGCCACAATTCTTCTGCTAGCAATATTATCCACTACTGCTAATTCTTGTAATTTATTCATTACTGGAGCAAATAATTCTGTATCAAAAGGTGTTTCTTTTCCTTGCAATAGCATTGTCATTCTTTCAAGCCCTAAACCTGTATCAACATTGTGTTGTTTTAATTTTGTGTATTTTCCATCTTTGTCTTTATAATATTCCATGAATACGTTATTCCATATTTCCACATATTTTCCGCATCCACATGAAGGATTGCATCCCTCTGAACATTTTGGCTTTCCTGTATCATAAAACATTTCAGTATCTGAACCACATGGTCCCTCTTCGCCTGCAATCCACCAGTTATCGTCTTTTCCGAAAAAATAGATTCTATCTTCTGGTATTCCTGCTTTTTTCCAGCATTCAGCAGTAATAGTGTCTCTTGGGCAATCCTCATCACCTGCAAAACATGTTACAGATAGCTTTTCAACTGGTATTCCTAATTCTTTAGTCAAAAATTCAAAGCTCATTGCAATAGCTTCCTCTTTAAAATAATCTCCTAAAGACCAATTCCCCAACATTTCAAAATATGTTAAATGCCTGTTATCTCCAACTTCATCAATATCGTTTGTACGTAGACATTTTTGGTAATCAGTTAACCTTTTGCCTTCAGGATGTTTTTCCCCTAAAAGGTATGGTACTAATGGTTGCATCCCTGCTGTTGTGAATAAAACAGATGGATCATTTTCTGGTATTAATGGAGCACTTGGTATTACTTTATGTCCATGCTCTTTAAAAAAGTTCAAATATTTATTTCTAATTTCGATTGCTTTCATCAAAAATCCCCTCTCTTTTTTACTATTAACATAGTCTATTTCATTTAATGTGTTTTGTCAATAAATTGACGCTTTATTTTCCTATTAATTCTTTAGTTTCTCTATCGTTATCTACTATTTCTATTGGTACAATTTTGTCTACAAGATTTTCTTCTTCATCTCTTTTTACCTTTACTTCCATATAATTAGTAGTGTGCCCTTTAAAATAGCCATTTTCATATTCTTCAAATAAAACTTTTACCTGTTTCCCAATATTTTTTTCATTATAATTATTCTGATTTTTATCTGATAGCTCTATTAATTTGTTGCTTCTAATTTCTTTTATATTTCCATCTATTTGATTTTGCATTTTTTCTGCCACAGTACCTCTTCTAGGAGAATATTTAAAAACATGAATCTTATAAAAGCTTATATCTTCTAAAAATTTATATGTTTCATTAAATTCTTCTTCCGTCTCTCCTGGAAATCCTACTATTACATCTGTTGTAAAATTAACATTTTGGTATACCTTCCTTAATATATCAACTGATTGCTTATATCTTTCGGTTGTGTATTTTCTATTCATCCTTTTAAGTGTTTCATCGCATCCACTTTGTAATGACAAGTGAAAATGATCACATATTTTTTCTAACTTTGATAATCGCATTGCAAACTCTTCATCTATAATTGTTGGTTCAAGTGATCCTAATCTAATTCTCTCTATTCCTTCTATTTGATTTATTCTTTCTAATAAATCAATAAGCCTAATTTTTTCGCCTTCCTCATCAAAATCTTTTCCATATGAGGCTATGTGAATTCCTGTAATAACCACCTCTTTTATACCTTGGCTAGCTATCTTAGATATTTCCGAAACCACACTTTCTATTTTTCTACTTCTTATTCTTCCTCTAGCATATGGTATAATGCAATACGTGCAAAACATATTGCAACCATCTTGTACTTTTATTACTGCTCTATTTTTTTCTGTAAAAGTTACATCTCCAAAATCTATAAACTCATTTTGTGTTGCCACATCTGATACAATTGTTTCTGTTGATTTTTTATTTTTATTTATATATTCTTCTACTTTTTCTACAATATTATTTTTCTCATTTATTCCTAAAATTATATCTATTTCTGGTATTTTTTCTAATTCATTTTTCGCTACTTGTGCATAGCAACCGCAAACTACTAAAATAGCATCTTTATTAATTTCTTTTACTCTTCTTAGCATTTGCCTTGATTTTCTTTCAGCCATATTTGTTACACTACAAGTATTTATGATATATATATCTGCTCTTTCTGAATTTTCTACTGTTTTATATCCTTTTTGTATAAATTGTTGCTCCATTGCATTAGTTTCATATTGATTTACTTTGCAACCAAGTGTATAAAAAGCTACTTTTTTTGACATATTAATATTACTCCATTTTTATTTTTAGAACATTTTATCATGTTTTATGTTAATTTTCAAATAAAAATTAATTATTTCATCATTTTCCGTCTTTTTTATTACTCATGAGTTAATTTTAATATTTCGGTTTCTGTAAAATTTAACTAGTGCATGCTATATTTATTTTATTAATAACGTGAGGTGATTTTATGGCAGTAGACTATACTATTATTGGTTCAAGATTAAAGAATGCCAGAATTGAGAGTGGACTAACTCAACAAGATTTAGCTGAGAAAATTAATGTTTCTGTTGCTTTTGTTAGTAGAATTGAACGTGGAAGTTCACATATTAATTTGAAAAGATTAAGTGAAATTTGTAATATTTTAGGAATTTCTGAAGGTACAATATTAAACGGTACATTTGATACAAATTCTAAATATTTATTTACTGAATTTAACGATTTATTACAAAAATGTTCACCAGATAAACAAAAACTAATTTATAAAATTACTAAATTAATAGTTGAAAGCGAAGAATGAATCCCCTGACTTCATTCTTCATTTTTTTACATTTTTTTCATTGATAATTTTTTTCTACTATGCTAATATTAATACTAGAAAAATTTTAAGGAGGTTACAAATGAACTTTAAACAATGGGAAAATTTTGAAAAAGGTGAATGGACTAAAGAAATTGATGTTAGAAATTTCATTCAAAAAAATTATACTCCATATGATGGAAATGAAGACTTTTTATCACCTGTGTCTGCTAAAACAAAAGCTCTTTGGGACAAGGTTTTAGAGTTATATGAATTAGAAAAAAAGAATGGTGTTTTAGATATAGACGTAAAAACTCCTTCTGGTATTAACAGATACAATGCTGGCTATTTGGATAAGGATTTAGAAGAAATTGTAGGCTTTCAAACAGATGCTCCTTTAAAAAGAGCAATTATGCCAAATGGCGGAATTAGAATTGTTGAAAAATCTTGTGAAGCTTATGGTTACAAAGTTGATGATGAAGTAGAATATATTTATCACAACCTAAGAAAAACACATAATGACGGTGTTTTTGATGTTTATACTCCAGATATTCGTAGAGCCAGAAGTCATCATTTATTAACAGGTCTTCCAGATGGATATGGCCGTGGACGTATTATTGGTGATTACAG